>Ga0209212_1000284_pt1 | contig 106686 bp, 85 predicted proteins | sample RifGroC2_FD_183996 | JGI IMG/M metagenome (GOLD analysis project Ga0209212, IMG submission 183996) | Groundwater microbial communities from Rifle, Colorado, USA - Groundwater C2 (SPAdes) (version 2) | ecosystem: Environmental > Aquatic > Deep subsurface > Groundwater | place: Rifle, Colorado... | reverse complement strand
TTGCCGGTGTTGCCGGTGTTGCCGGTGTTGCCGGTGTTGCCGGTGTTGCCGGTGTTGCCGGTGTTGCCGGTGTTGCCGGTGTTGCCGGTGTTGCCGGTGCTGTGCTTGCTGCCGGTGTTGCCGGTGCTGCGGCTGCTGCGGGAACTTCAACACCTTGCTGTGTCTGGTTGATATCTGCTGCAATCTGCTGCGCTCCGGCCGCCAAGCTGTTGCGCACAAGATCACTCCGAGCAGCTTCCCCGTATGCCCCCGCTATCCTCCCACGAAACGGTATGGAAGGCCTGCTCTCGCCAGCATTTGCTGCAGTTGCTGTTGTTGCCTCCGGTGCCTCCGGTACTACTGCTGCGGATGCCTCCTTTCCTTGCTGTGTCGCGTCGGCAGCTGGTGTCATCTGCTGCGCTCCGGCCGCCAAGCTGTTGCGCTTAAGATCACCCTGAGCTGCTTCCCCGTCTGCTCCCGTTATTCTGCCCGGGACCGGCATGGTAGGTTTGCCCTCTGCTGCGGCAGTTCCTGCTGTTGCGGTTGTCGCTGCGGTTGTTGCGGTTGCTGACGTTGCTGCGGCTATTTTGATGCCTTGCTGTGCCGGGTCGGCAGCCGGTGCGGTCTGCTGCGCTTCGGCCGCCAAGCTATTTTGCCTGACATCACTCCGAACGGCTTCCGCGTATGCCACGGTTACCCTGCTCGGATTCGGCATGGAAAGCCCGACCTCTGCTGCAGTTGTTGCAGTTGTTGCAGTTGTTGCAGTTGTTGCAGTTGTTGCAGTTGTTGCAGTGGCTGCGGATGATTCGTTGCCACGCTGTGCCGCGTCGGCAAGGGGTGTGATCTGCTGCGCTTCGGCCGCCAAGCTGTTGCGCGTAACACCACCTAAACCTGCTCCCACGTCAGCCCCCGTCAATCTGTACGGAGTCACCATGGAAGGTCTGCTTTCTGCTGCGATTACTGCGGATACTTCTTTGCCCTGCTGTGCCGCGTCGGCAGGCGGTACGGACTGCTGCGCCACGGCCGCCAAGCTGTTGCGCATAAGACCACCTAAACCTGCTTCCACGCCCTGCCCCTTTGCCTGAGGAGTTCCGGTGACCGGCTCGCCCTCCCCGGATTTTGGACCAGTTAGCTGCTGCGCCGTTGCTGAATCCGTCGTTAGCGGCGTGCCTTGACCCTGAACCGGAGCAGTAGCGCTCCCTGAAGGAGCCGACTTAAGGGTCTCGCCCGATAGCTCGCCCTTGGCCGCCGTTTCACCGGTCGCGCCGCCATCGACTCGCGACGGCCACTTCCCCTGCAGTACCTCGGCAAAGCCACCCCCTGCTTCGGACGCTCCGGGCGACGCTGCCGTCCCCCTTACCGATGGCATGGTTGCCATGGGGGGTATTTCTTGAAACATTGCTGCAATTTGAATCATACTCACTCGTTTTCACCTCCTTTTTTTTAAGATTTAGCTCCTAAGATCGTGGCTCCACCCCATCCCCACCCCTCCCCTTCAGCCTTCGCCAAGGCTACGGCTGACAAGTGAAGGGGAGGGAGCAAGTTCTGAGGGGAAGGAGCATGTCATTAATCTGCCAGATTCAGGCGGGTCCATTCCAGCACCCTCGGCTGGTTGATGAACGGTATCAGCTTTACGGCGGTCTTCTGGTCCATCTGGTTCAGCAGATCGATCACCATCTTGCCGTCCAGCTTGTTCAAAAGGTCCCCCGCCTGCTCCGGCTTCAATCCCTTATAGATCTTGATCATTTTCTTGTAGCGCTCGTTGTCCTGCTTCTTCTTGGCAATAAGCGAGGCCTCGATCGCCTTTTTGGCCGCATTGAGCTCGTTCAGCCTGGCGTCAAGGGTGGCTGAGAGCTTCCCCAGCGCATCCTCCTTCGCCTTGAGTGCGGCCTCCCGCTCGGCCATCTGCTGCCGCTTCAGTTCAAGAGTGGCGGCATCGTCCGAGAATTGCCTCGCAGTGGCGCCGCGCGGCTCGGCCGCAGCGGCCGTCCGGCAAGGCATCCCCTGGCCAAGCAGGTACAGCGCCAGGGCGATCGGCCCCGGCGAGAGCAAGAGCCTTCTCACTTCTGGCCTCCCCTGCTCTGTATCGCTATCTCGTCCAGGAATGCGCGCTCCTTGCAGAGCTGCTCCATCCTCAGGTCGCGCAGCTTCTTCTCCTTGAAGACCTCCAGAGCCTTCTTCTCCTTGGCCGCGGTCAGCAGGGCTTCCCGCTTCTCCTGCACCACCTTCTCGAGGCCGACCAGGGATTCCCGCATGCCGTGGATCTCCTGGCTCTTTCTCCTGCTGAAGTCGCCGTAGAGCTGCAGATCCTTGGCCTCGATCCCGTTCAGTTGACGCTGTGCGAATTCCTGTTCCAGCGCCTCCAGGGCCGCCTTCTCGCTCCTCAGCCGGTCGCGCGCCGTTTCGTGCTGCTGCTTGGCCGCTGCCAGCTCCAGCTGGTGCATCTTCTCGACTTCCTTGCGGAACTTGAGCACCTGCTCAAGCCTGAACTCGTGTCCTGCCATGCCGCACCGCCTCCTTTATCCCGTCACTGCATGCCGGAGTCTGCAAAGATATGCGCCAGCGCCGCTATCGACTCGTCGACGCTCACCCCGTCTGCCACGTCCTGCTTCATGTACGAGATCATCTGCTCCATCTTGACGATGGCGTAGTCTATCTTGGGATTGCTGCCGACCTTGTAGGCGCCGATGTTGATCATGTCCTCGGCCTGCCGGTAGGCGGCGAGGATCTCCTTGAACTGCCCGGCCAGCCGCCGGTGTTCCTTGCTGGTCACGTCGGTCATGACCCGGCTCGCGCTGTTCATCAGGTCGATCGGGGGGTAGATGTTGCGCGCCGCAAGCTCCCGGGTCAGGATGATGTGGCCGTCCAGGATGCTGCGCATGGCGTCGGAGATCGGCTCGTTGAAGTCGTCCCCCTCGACCAGCACCGTATAGAGTCCCGTGATGCTCCCCCCCTGGAAGTTGCCGGTGCGCTCCAGGAGCCTCGGCAGGGCGGCGAAGACGGAAGGGGTGTAACCCTTGGTGGTGGGGGGTTCCCCGATGGCAAGCCCCACCTCGCGCATCGCCATGGCGAAGCGGGTGGCGGAGTCCATCATCAGGAGCACCTTCTTCCCCTGGGCCTGGAAATATTCGGCGATGGTGGTCGCTATGTAGGCGCCGCGCATCCTTACCAGGGGGGGCTGGTCCGAGGTGGCCACCACCACGACCGACTTTCTGAGCCCCTCCTCTTGCAGGTCCTTCTCGATGAACTCCCGCAGCTCGCGGCCGCGCTCCCCGATCAGGGCGATCACGTTGACGTCGGCCTCGGTGTAGCGGGCGATCATTCCCAAAAGGGTCGACTTCCCCACCCCGGAGCCCGCCATGATGCCGACCCGCTGCCCCTCGCCGCAGGTCAAAAGCCCGTTGATGGCGCGGATCCCCAGGTTCAGCGGTTTTCTGATGGGGCGCCTCTTCATCGGATTGACCGGCAGCGCGTAGATCGGGTATTCGTCCGCCACCGCGATCGGTCCCTTGTCGTCGATCGGCTCCCCCAGCCCGTCGATCACCCGTCCCAGAAGCCCCGGACCCACCCCGAGCGAAGCCTTCTCGCGCCGGACCGAGATCATGCTGCCGAGCCCCACGCCGCGCAGTTCGCCCAGCGGCATCAGCAGGGTCTTGTTGTCCCTGAAGCCGACCACCTCGGCGGGGATGGGGGGGAAACCGTCCGAGTGCACCTCGCAGACGCTTCCCACCGCGGTATCCGGGCAGAAACCCTCGATCACCAGGCCGACCACCTGGGTCACCTTGCCGTGGAAGCGGACCGGCTTGGCGGCCTCCACGACCGGCAGATATCTTGACAGGTCAATCATTGCCGGGTTCCTCGCGCCGAGAGCTCTTCTCCTCGGTTAGCCTTCTCAAGATGTCGTCCAGCTGCGCGTCCAGCCCGGCGTCGATGTTTCCCCGGACCGTCTCCACCAGGCATCCGGCGCGCGCTACCGCCGGGTCCCCCTTCAGTGTGACGCCGCGTCTCTCGCTCAAAAGGTCCCGGAACTCGCGGCAGTCGGCCAGCACCTGGTACTCATCGGCGTTCAGCCTCACCACGATATCCCCGACATCCGAGGCGAGCTCCAGCGCCCCCTGCACCAGCCCCGCCATGATGCCCGGGTCGCAGGCGAACTCCCGCAGCATCACCTTGCGCGCTATCAGCACCGAGAGCTTCAGGAGGTCCTCCTCGGCCTCGTGCATCAGCTGGGCACGCAACGAACCCGTGGCCAGCAGCGCCTGCGCCAGCGCCTCGGTCAGCGCGGAGAGCTCGGCCCGGGCCTGTTCTCTCCCCTGTTGCAGCCCGTCGGCATGCGCCTGCCGGATCCGGCTCAGCGCCTCCTCCTCCGGGATGCAGGGGGGGGCGACCGGCTCCTCCTCGACCGCCTCGACCTCCTGGAGACCTGCGTTCCCCAGGGTGACGGCGCGGAAAACGTCCTGTTCCTGGGCCGGGAACCCGCCTCCCAACGGCTCCAGGGTATAGGGGCGCTGGGGCTCTCCCCCTTTCCTGATGATCTTAGACGAGGACATCTTCGGCCCCCCGTCCCGCGATCACCACCTTCCCCTCCTCCTCCATCTTCCGGACTATCTTGATGATCTCCGACTGCGCCTTCTCCACGTCGGACAGGCGCACCGGTCCCATCACCTCCAGGTCCTCCCTGATCATCTCGGCGGCGCGGCTGGAGATGTTGCGGAAGATCTTGTCCTTCACCTCGTCGGTGGAGGTCTTCATGGCGAGCGTCAGGGTGTCGTTGGAAACCTCCCTCATGATCGCCTGGATGGCGCGGTCGTCCAGCTTGAAGATGTCCTCGAAGGTGAACAGGTGCTTCCTGATCACCTCGGCCAGCGGCGGGTTCATGGTGTCGAGCTTGTCCAGGATCTTCTTCTCGCGGCTGCGGTCCAGGTGCGCGAACATGTCCACCACCTTCTCCACCCCGCCCACCTTGAATCTCTGCACCCCGCCCAGGGCGGTAAGCTCCAGCCGGATCACCTCGTCGATCTCGGCCAGGATCTCCGGGGAGACCTGGTCCACCTCGGCGATCCGGATCACCACCTCGGCCTGCAGCTCCTGCGGCAAAAGGGAGACGATCTCGCTGGTCTGCTTCGGCTTCAGCTTGGCGAGCACCACCGCTATGGTCTGGGGGTGCTCCTGGGAGAAGAAGTTCGCGATGGTGCGCGGGTCCATGCTGGAGAGGATGTCGGACATGTCCCCGATGCCGGAGGTGCGGATCTCCTGGAGCAGCGTTTCGGCCCGCACCGGACCGAGCGCCTTCTCCAGGATCTTCTTGACGAACTCCTCCCCCTGCGAGAAGAAGCCGCTCTCCGGATTGGTGATGTCGGTGAACTCGGCGACCACCGCGGAGATCTCCTCGCGCGGCACGTGGCCGAGCTTCGACATGCTCTGGCTGATCTTCTTGATGTCGCCGTCGTCCATATGGCCGAACACCTTGGACGTCGCCTCGGGCCCCAGGTACAAAAGGAGGATGGCGGCCTTCTCAGCTCCGGTCATGCAGCACCTCTATGCATCGCTTTTTCACCTTCAATCCTTGTGCGCCAGCCAGTTCTGCAGGATCTGGGCGACCTGGTAGGGGTCCTGCTTCACCTTCTCCACCAGATCAAGCTGGGTAAGCTTCAGCTTCTCGTGCTCCCTTTTTTGCGCCTCGATCATCTGGATGGTATCGAGCTCGCTTTGTACCGGGAGAAAGCTGGCCGGCTTCTCCTGCTTCAGTATCTTCAGCAGGGGGCGGATCACGAACAGGAGCAGCGCCAGGAACCCCAGGGCGATCAGGCCGTTTTTCAGGAGCGTCTGCACGATCGGCATATCCCACCAGCGCTCCGGCTCCACCCCACCCTCGGCGGTCTCCTGGAACGGGATGTTGGCCACCGTCACCTGGTCGCCGCGCTCCGCGTTGAACCCCACCGCGCTCTTCACCAGCGCCTCGATCTTCAGCATCTCGTCCGGGCTCCTGGGGAGGTATTTGGGCCTCGCATCGGGCTTGGCTCCGGGAGCGAGCTCGTACCTGCCGTCCACCAGGATGGCGACCGAGACCTTGCTCAGGCTCCCCACCGGCTCGATGATCCGGGCCGTGGAGCGGCTCACCTCGTAGTTCAGGGTCTCGTCGGTCTTGGTGCCCCCTCCCTGCGTTGCGCCCGGCGCCCCGGCGACCCGCCCCAGGTTGGACTGCACCCCGGGAACGCCGGATGCGCTGGTGGTCACCCCCCCCTTCTCCTCGCTGCGCTGCTCGCTTCGCACCGCCGCCGATTCCGGGTCGTAGCGCTCCTCGTACTTCTCCACCTGCTTGAAATCGAAATTGGCCGAGACCCGCGCCACCGATTTGCCGGAGCCGACCACCTTGTCCAGGAGGCTTTGCAGCTTCTCCTCCTCGGTCTTCTCGAAGAGCCGCTGGGTCTCCTGCCTGGAGCCGCTGAGCTTGCTGGCGGCGTCGGCGGGGGAGTTCTTGCTGAGCATCTTCCCCCGGCTGTCCAGGATGGTGACGTTCTCCGGGTCCATACCCTCGATCGAGGAAGCGACCAGATGGACCACCCCCTGCACCTCGGCCTCCCTGAGCCCCCGGTTCGAGCGCATCTTCAGCACCACCGAGGCGGTGGCCGGCTTTTCCGACTCCTTGAACAGGGTCTGCTCGGGAAGCGCCAGGTGCACCCGGGCCGACTCCACGCCGGCGATCTGCGAGATGGTGCGCGACAGCTCCCCCTGCAGCGCCCGCTGGTAGTTGAGCTTCTGCACGAACTCGGTCATGCCGAAGTTCTTGCGGTCGAAGATCTCGTAACCGATCCCTCCCCCCTGGGGGAGCCCTTCGCTGGCGAGCGAAAGCCTCAGGTCGTACACCTGGTCCGAGGGGACCAGCAACGCCTTGCCGTCCTGGGAGATCTGGTGCGGAATCTTCTGCTCTTTCAATTTTTTGACTATCTCGCCGGCATCCTCGGGGGTGAGGTTGGCGAACAGGGGGCGATAATCGGTCTTGTTGGCAACGGTGATCAGCGCGCCGAAGGCGAGCAGGGAGGCGAGCGCCACCCCGACCACGACGATCCGCTTGCCGTTACTGAGAGCGAGAAAAGGTTCCAGCAGTTTTTTAAGACCTTCGGGCATAGCCTCCCCACGTTACATCTGCAGCCTGCTGTTCAAGTTCCTCCCCTTCAAGGGGAGCATCCTGCCGTTCAAGTTCCCCTTCAAAAGGGCATCCAGCTTAAGTTCCCCTTCAAAAGGGCATCCAGCTTAAGTTCCCCTTCAAAAGGGCATCCTGCTTAAGTTCCCCTTCAAAAGGGCATCCAGCCTAAGTTCCTCCCCCTTCAAGGGGGAGGTCAGGAGGGGGATGGGGTTGTTAGCCCCTCCTCTTGAAGGTGAGGGAGTTTGCTGAGCAACGGACCCTAGACGGGCATCCTCATGATCTCCTGGTACGCCTCCACGGCCTTGTTTCTCACCTGGGTCATCATCTGGAACGAGATGCTCGCCTTCTCGACCGCGAGCATCACCTCGTGCAGCCCCTGGCTCTGGCCGGTGGCGAGGCCCCGGATCGACTGGTCCGCGTTCGCCTGCAGTTCGCTCACCTTGCCGACCATATCCTCCATCAGCTTGCCGAAGCCCAGGGTCGGGTTCTGTACCGCCCCTGCCGCCGGTTTCATGGGAAAGGCCTCGGACAGGCCGCTCACGTTGCTTATTGCCGATATCTGCATGACTTTACTCCTCTTTTTTTGTTAGCGCATCAGTTCCAGGGTCTTGAGAGCCATGCTCTTCGCTGCCTGGGCAGCGGTCACGTTCGCCTCGTAGCTGCGGGTGGCCGTTATCATGTCGGCCATCTCCTCCACCACGTTCACGTTCGGGTAGGCCACGTACCCTTGCGGGTCGGCATCGGGATGGGTCGGCTCGAACTGCAGCCGGGGCGGGTTCCGGTCCTCGGTGATCTGCGACACCTCGACGCGTCTGGCATCCGCCGCCCTCCCGAGCGCCGCGCCGAAGGAGCCGGAGGCGGGGGTCGCCGTGAAGACCGCGTCCTTGCGCCGGTAGGGTCCCCCCTCGGCGGTCCGGGTCGAGTTGACGTTGGCCAGGTTGCTGGAGATGAGGTTCATCCTGGTCCGTTCTGCGCTGAGCGCCGAGGCGCTGATGTCCATCGAGGAAAAAAAGTCCATTAGAGGGTGCCCCTTATCGCCTGTTTCAACCCTTCGAATTTCTTGCCCAGGAGCTGCACCGTGGCGTTGTACATGATCTGGTTCTCGGCCATGCGCCCCATCTCGCTCTCCAGCTCCACGCCGTTGCCGTCGGGGCCGGGGCTTTTCCCCGGCGTCTCGACCAGCTCGCCCTGCACCCGGTCCAGTCCGGCTACCCCCCCCTTGAGCGGTATGTGGCGCGGATGCGGGGCCGGCCCGCTCCCCCCCTTGTTCAGGGCGCTCTTCAGCTGCCCCTCGAAGGAGAGGTTGCTCGGGGTGTACCCCGGCGTCTCCACGTTGGCGAGGTTCGAGGAGATCAGCGCGTGCCTTTTCGCCCTGAGGTCAAGGCTCTTGCCGAGCAGCTCCACGGTGGTTCCGAAAATTCCCTGTACCGGCATAACTCCCTCCTTGTCGCACAGCCTGCCACAGCAAAAGCCGTACCATCTCTTGATATGAGCGGCGGCGGGGTTCCGCGCCGCCCGGGCGGGGCACGAGTCATCATTTTGACAGCGTCAGGGGAGCTCCCCCGAGATCTTCAGGCGCCATCTCAGATCGCTGAGCGCCTCCGCCGCCAGCTTGCTCCAGGTGCCGCTCCCCCCGCGACCGGCGACCTTCTCCCAGGCCTCCGTCGCCTGGCGCACCTGGCTCAGTTTCAGGTAGAGCTCCCCCATCTTGTAGAGAAACTGGTCCGCCGTCTCGCCGGAGGCCGATTGCGCCCCCTGCCGGTAGGCCGAGAGCGCACCGGGATACTGCTTGAGCGCCACCCTGGCCCCCGCCACGGCGAAGTAGCCGTCGGAGAGCAGCGGCGAGCCGCCGGGCGCCGCCGCGGTGAACCTGGCGAGGCTCTGCTCGGCGCCCCGTTGGTCCCCGGCGCCCGAGAGCGCCTTGCCGAGGTAGTAGTCGCTCTCGGGAAACTCCGGCTTTTTGACGCCCCCCTTCAGAAAGCCGAGCTCCGCGATCACCCCCTTCATATCCCCGTTCTCGAAGGCGATCCTCCCCAGCTGTTCGCGGACCCGGGGGGCGCGCGCGTCGCCCGGGAAGCGGGCCAGGAACTCGCGGCCGGCCGACTCGGCGAAGGATAGCCGCCCCAGGGCGAGCGCGTCCTCGACCAGGCGCGCCGACATGAACGGTGCGGCCCCGGCGGCCCAGCTGCGGTCGTCCAGGTAGCCGAAGAGCTCGATCTCCCGGGTCAGCATGCCGGCGCCGCGAAAGGCCCGGGCCAGCCGCTGCGCGAATTCCGGGTCATCGAAGCAGCGCGCCAGGTACTCCCTCTGCTCCAGGGCGAGCCGCGCCAGGGCCGCGTCGTCCCGCGCCGCGTAGACCTCGCGATAGACCGGCGGCAAAAGATCCTCGCGCATCTTTTTCACGATGGTGGAAAAGATCCCCCGGGGGTAGCGCTTGTCGTAGGTGGTGGAGGCCTCGAGCGCCTCGCGGGGCGGGGCGTAGAGCGCCTGCAGGAGCGCCATCTTGAAGAGCGCCTCGTCCCTGAGGGCGAAGTCGCCCGGCGCCTCGTAGATCGACTGGTAGCGGCGCAGAAGGGCCCGGTAGCGGTCCCTGGAGAGCGAGAACATCTCGCGGTCGGCAAGCTTCATCAGCGCGCGGGCCGCAGCCGGGGTCCCCGGCGCATGGACCGCCACGCTGCGGTACAGCGCCGCGGCAAGCGCCGGCTCGCCGTGGCGCTCGGTCAGGTCCGCCAGGCGGTTCAACAGCTGCGCCACGTGGGCGCTGCCGCTCATCCGCTCCAGAAGCCGCAAAAGGAGCGCCCGACCACCTGCGAAGTCGCCGTTTTTGGCGCGCACCTCGGCATAGGACTGCAGGAGCCGGGGCGCCTGTTCCAGGTAGGCCGGCCAGAGGGACTCCCCCTGCCGGAACGCCGTCAGCGCCTCGTCGTTTCGCTCCAGGAGGCAGAGCGCCTCGCCGGTCCGGTACCAGGCGAGCGCCCGCAAGGCCGGAGGCCTGCCGGCGCCGAGGAAGGAGGGGAAGAGCGCCAGCGCCTCGCTCCCCTGTTCCCGGTACAGGAACCCCTCCCCCTGCTGGAACAGCTTCACCTGGTCCAGGGGAAGGAGCCCCTGGAGCAGTTTCAGGTCGGTCGGCACGAAGGGGAGCCCGGCACGGGCGGGGACTCCGAATTCGCGCACGAACTTCTCGGTTCCGTTCAGGATCGGCTCGCGGCCGGGGGCGATGTCCGCCTGGGCGAGCCGCCTGACCGCGGGGCCTATGTCCAGCGACAGCACGGTCGGGTTGGCGCAGGAGATCGCCTGCACCCCCGGCTCCCCCTCCCTGAGCGGTATCACGACCCGGAGCCCTCCGTCGCGCCCGGAGCAGAACACCCCGGCCACCCGGGCGTCCTGGTAGGCGCGGAACTTCCTGAAGAGGGGGGCGTCGGCCCCCCTCACGCTGAGCCGGATCCGGCCCGGGAGAGCGCTGAGGGTGTAATCGGGGGGGTCCTGGAAGAAGAGATTGATCCTGGTGAAGCCTGCGTGGGGGGTTATCTGTATGCGCCTGAGACGGTTTTGCTGCTGCGCCTCGGCCCGCACGGGGAGCGCGCAGGCGAAAAACACCAAAAAAAGCCAGAGGCTAAAGCCCGGCCAAGCTGTACGGCGCGTGAAGGTCATGGCAACAGGGAAGGCAAAAGGCGTGCCGGAGCGGCTGAAACGGGAGGCCGCCGGCGCAACTGGCCGATCTTGCGGGGTTTGCCGGCCGGGGTGGCGACGGGGTGCAGGGGCGAATCTTCTGCTGGCCCCCTGCGACGCGGGGGGCGCGGCCCGACAGTCAAAAAAACTGCAGGGGGAGATGTTTTTTTGACTCGGCTACCAGGGGTTCAGGATCTTCCCCACCTTGGAGTTCAGTTCCTGGGGGTCGAACGGCTGCATCAGGATTCCCTTGGCCCCCGCCTTGAGCGCCTTCAGGACCGAGCTGCGGGTCCACTCCGGCGCGCAGAGCAGCACGGACCCTCCGCTTCTGTCCACCATGGGGACCACACGCTTGCAGATGGCGAGGTCCCGGTCCGCCGTGTGCCTGAGCGAGATCACCGCCACCCTGACGTCCCCCCGGGAGAACAGTCCGGGGAGATCGGCGCCCAGGGGGGCGTCGATCAGGTTGAGGCCGGTGGATACCAGCCCCTCCACGATCTCGTGGCGGCCGTCGTCGTCGCCCAGCACCAGGATGGAGCGGAGCAGCTCGATCTCCGGCTCCGGGGCCTCCTCGGCCTGCGCGGCGGCTGCCGCATCGGCCGCGGTTCCCTGCTCCTGCTGCGGGTCGAACAGGTTGGCCAGCGGGTGCGGGATCATGATGTCCAACCGGTTCATCTCGTGCCCGGCGATCTCCAGGGGGGCGCGGTACATCAGGTAGGCCCCCTCGGGGAAGGGGAGCTCCTCGGTGAGGCTGTCCAGCTCGGGGACGTACTTCTGCGGTGCCAGCAGCTTCAGATGCACCTTCTCCGGGAGTTTGGGCTGGAACACGGAGTTGAAGGAGCCGATCACCTGGTTGGCGATCTCTCCGAAGGCGTCGACATCGTCGGGCTCCTGGATGCTGAGCCTGCGCTTCTCCTGGATCCGGGGGGCGGGGATGCCGAGCAGGATGCTGCTCATCACGATGGCGTCGGAGAGCGCGAACAGCAGGTAGAAGCGACCGGGATATGCCTCCCGCGATTCCACCCCCACCACGTAGATGGCGCTGTCCTCGCCTGCCAGGTAGCTCTTGCGGTCCGTGTTCAGCACGTCCGAGGCGGCAACGGTCATGTTCTGGCCGAGGAGCATGCTGCTCTCCTCCCCCGCCTGCTTCATGGCCGCGTCCAGCATCCCTTGTAATTTTTCGAATCCAGCCATGGCACTAACCGCCTAAAGTTCCTTGCGCAGCTTGAGTCCGACCAGAAAGCGCTCGTCCTCGTTGGTGAACGGGATGATGACGCAGTCGCTGTCGGACATCGAGTTGACCGTGTAATCCTCGCCCGCGATGACGGTCGGGATGGAGAGGTTGATATCCAGCCCCCCCTTGGAGAGTATCTGCTTCACGTAACCCCCGAGCATGTTGGCGATCTCGCCCAGGGCGTCGTTTACGTCCTCGCCGACCTCGTTCACATCCATGCCGAGCATGTTCGAGGTGATGCGCAGCGCCAGGCTGCGCGGACAGTGGATCGAGAGGATCCCGGTGTAGGTGCCGGCCAGGCCGACCATCCCGGTGACCGAGCAATGGAAGGAGGTTACCGGCTCCTTGAGCGGGTAGCTGTCCTCCAGGGTCAGCATCACCATGGTGCTGAAGACCTCCTTGGTGGCGTTGATCACATAACCGGCGAGGTCGGCCTCGTCGAGATGGGTCGCGTGAGCGATATCCAGGTTCAGAGACATCATAACAACCCTCCCAGCTTCTCGTTGAGCTGATCCGGGGTGAACGGCTTCTTGATGCTGTCGCTCGCGCCGTTGGTGAGCGCCTCCTTCAGGATGTCCTCCCCCCCCTCGGTGGTGATCATGACGATCGGGGTGGCGACCCCCTTGGCGCGGACGCACTTGATGAACTCCAGCCCGTCCATGTTCGGCATGTTGATGTCCGAGAGAATCAGGTGGATGGTCTTTCCCTCCATGGTGCTCAGCGCCTCGATGCCGTCGCCCGCCTCATAGATGTCGTCCACCTGAAGCCCCGCCTGCCGAAGGCTGCGGGAGATTATCTTCCTCATGGTAGAGGAATCGTCCACTATCAGTACGTTGCCCATGCTGTTTTTCCTCCTTGGCTGTCATGCGTCCGTGCCATCGGGGCGGCACGGGAAATTGTCCCGAATCGGCTCGGTCCCGCGGGGACCGGCGCCTGCTACTGCGCAGCAAGCTCCATGGAAAGGCTAATCGGTTATATAGTTCGAAACTTTAATGATTAATTCAGTGCCGCCTGGTCCCTTCCAGCGGCAGCAGCACCGAAAAGCGGCTCCCCTGCCCCGCCTGGCTCTCCACGAAGATTCTCCCGCCGTGCGCCTCCACGATCGCCTTGGAGATGGTGAGGCCGAGGCCGGTTCCCTTGAAGCCGCGGGCGGCCGTGGCCCGGAAGTACTTGTTGAAGATGCGGGGCACCTCGTCCGGGGGGATACCGATCCCGGTATCGCTCACCTCGACGGCGAAGAAACCTTCATGGAGCGCGCTGCTCACCCCGATGGTGCCGCGCCTGGGTGTGAACTTGACCGCGTTGCCGATCAGGTTGGCGAAGACCCGGGCGATCTGCTTGCCGTCCAGGTTGAGCATCGGCACCTCGGCGCAGAGGTCGCTCAGGAAGGCCGAGCCGTGCACCACCGCCTCGCGCTGGCCGTCATTGCAGCACCCCTCCAGGAGCACCTGGACGTTGCAGGGCTGCCGGTCGATCTGCAACAGCCCCGCCTCCAGCCGGTAGGCGTCCAGCACGTCGTCGATCATGGTGAGCATCTTTGCCGAGCTCTTGTCCATCTCCCTGACGAAAAGGTGCAGCGAGGGATCAACCTTCTCGGGCATCTCCTGCAAGAGCGCCTGCACGTATCCCATGATCACGGTGAGCGGCGACTTGAGGTCGTGGGTCATCATCGCCACGAATTCCTCCCTCTGCCGCTTTTCCCTTCTTTCGCAGCTGATGTCGCGCAGTTCGAAGAACTCCGCGCAGCCGCCGCCGCTTTCGGGGAGACGGGTGGAACGGACCAGGATCACGTCCCCCTCGATGCTCATCTCCAGCGGCGTGTCGTGCGAATTCTCGCTCAGCACCCGGTAGATGGGGGTGCGCAGCGGCAGCATGTCCACCCGCCGGCCCAACACCTCGGCACGGCCGATCCGGAGGATCTCTTCCGCCCTCCGGTTCATGAGCGCCACCCTTCCCGTGCCGTCCAGATGAACGATGCCGGCATCAACCCGCTCCAGCAGCATTTCCGCGATATTTTCATTTTTTTCGCGCATCGGACCTCCGCCTCTGATACCTGTTCCTTGCCCTTGGCTTATCGGATGCCCCAAGCATAGCTTGAGCGTGAATTCTTCAGCCACAAAGTTTAACAGTAATTTTCCGGCAGCAAAGCGGTTGCGGCCGGTTGCCTGCAGATTCCTGATTAGTGCCAATCTTCAGCCACTGCCCAAAGCCCCTCCCCTTCGAGGGGAGGGCCGGGGTGGGGATGGGTAACCTCCCCCTTGAAGGGGGAGGGACAAACAACTGGCTGAAGATTGTACCTGATCAGGTGCAGATTTGAGAGGAAAGTTTTGGGAAGCTGATTAGCGATGATCTTGCGCTGAGAATACTTTCCTCGGCTTCAAGGGAGGGTTGGGGGGAGTGTTTGTGCAGCTTGCTGAAGATTGGCACCGATCAGGTGAAGTAAATGGCAGTGCTGACCGGATCGGCTCTACGGCTTCTCGATCGGGAAGCCGTTCTTGTACCAGCCGACCAGGCCGTCCGACATGTGGTAGATCTCCCGGTACCCCTTGGAAGCAAGGAAGCCGGCAGCGGAAGAGGAGCGGGCGCCGACGGCGCAGTACACCAGAAGCGGCCTGTCTCGCGGGATCTCCTTAACCCTTTTTTCCAGTTCGCCAAGCGGTATCAGCAGCGAGCCGCGCAGGCGTGCCTGACGGTACTCCTCGGGGGTGCGGACGTCCAAGAGCACCGTCCTGCCGTTCTTGGCAAGAAGCGCCTTCGCCTGGGTAGAGCTGATGTTGACAACCCCCGCTGCAAAACAGGGAGAGACTGTAAGCGCGACAAGCGCGACAAGCGCAACAAGCGTCCTCATAAAACCTCGCTATTCGAATTCCATCGTATATCCCACATATGCCGGCCGGAAGCCGCCGGGGAACTCCCTGGCAAGCCTCGCTGCGGCGTCGAAACCGGTGCAGTGGCCGGCGCAGATCTTCTTCACCTTGTAGCGCCTGAGCGCCTGGACGGTCGCCTCGATCTGTTCCTGTCCGGAAAAGGCCAGGTGGCAGCCGCCGATCACCCCGTACAACTCGTCCACCCCGGTCTTAAGCCGCGCGTGTTCCACCGTGTTCACCACCCCGGCATGGCAGCAGCCGAGCAGGAGCAGCAGTCCCTTGCTGGTCACTATCACCAGGGACTGGTCGTCCGGAACCCGGTCCCGGTGGCAGCCGGTCATGTCGCAGAAAAGACCGGCGTCTCCCTCCTCGAACCCGGTGAGGCGCGGCACCTCGCCGGTCAGGAAGATCCCCGGGGCGACCTCGCGAAAGGAGTCGCTGTAGGAGAAGCTCGCCCCGATGCCGACCAGGAAATCCTCCGAGTACGGAACCCCGATCGATTTGTGCACCCCCTCCCGAAGGGAGTAGCGCCGGGCGAAAACGCCCGGATGCGCCAGCACCCGCTTGGGACCGCAGCTCTGCAGAAGCGGCCAGAGCCCCCCGGCATGATCGTAGTGCCCGTGCGACAGGACGACCTGCTCCACCCGCCTCAAGTCGAGGTTCATGCGCTGGGCGTTGTGCAGCAGCGTCTGCCCCCCGCCGGTGTCAAAGAGGATCGACTCTCCGTCGCGCTCGATGAGGAGTGCAAAGCCGTGCTCCCCGAGGGTGCCGGAAATGGGGCCCGCACTGTTGTCGCACAGGACCCTGATGCGGCAGCTCATTTGCAGCAGCTTTTCTGCGGCAGTTTAGGCACTCCGAGCTTGTCCAGGATGACCATCATCGGGCACCAGTTGGTGAAGCCCGACTGCAGCAGGTTCAGCCCGATGAAAGCGGTGAACCAGAGCCAGCGCGGGTCGTGGAAGTGGGCAAGGGCCAGCGATAGCAGGATAAAGGTGCCGGCGATGAGTCTTAAGAGTCTGTCGATATGCATGTCTTGACCTCCTGCACTGCCATAAAATTTCCGATCTGTGCCAAGTGACCAACATTCACCCCTTTGAAAAAGGGGGGCGGGGGATTTCGACCCGAATGGCCACATGGTGCCAAGCCTGCGGCAGGGCTGAACTCCCCCTTTGCAAAGGGGGAGTTTTTACTCCTGCTCCTGGAGCAGCCTCGCCACCTTGCCGGCGACGCTGGCGGTGAGATTGACGCACCCTTTCTTGCCGTGGGCCGTGAGGATCTTGCAGCAGGTGGCGCCGTACTCCTTCTTGAACCATTGGTGCAGTTCGCGCGTCATGGCCGCGACCGCCTTCTTGTCTCCCTCCACGACCAGACCCAGAGCCATGGTTCCCCCGGAGACCGCGCCGCAGATGCAGCCGGCGCCGGAACCGCCCCCGAAGCCCGCGGCAAGCCGCACCACGTTATCGGGGAGCGTAGGCGCAAAATGCTCCTTCACCGCCGCGAGTACAGCCTCGGCGCAGTGCATCTTCCCGGAACGGTATAATCTCTCCGCCTCTGAGGCGACCTGCTGCGCCACCTCATCCCCATCAATATATGCAGCACTCTTTCTTGCCCAAAACATCTCTGAGGACTCCTTGATGATTTTTGCAGGAGCGGCATTCCCGCCGCGATCCCCGCAGCGCTGTCGCGGCAGGAATGCCGCTCCTGCAGGTGTCGTTTCATCCTAATCTTAATCTTAACGCCCTTGAGCCTCAATCTTAATCTTTATCTTAATCCGCCTTTTTACATCTCGTTCCCAAGCTCCTGCTTACATCTAGTTCCCAAGCTCCTGCTTACATCTAGTTCCCAAGCTCCTACTTGGGAACTAGAAACTCAGCAAACCTCGCTTCGCCAAATGCAAAGCTGGAGCTTGGGTCGCTGTTCCGTTCCCAAGCTGGAGCTTGGGAACGAGAGTCGAGAGTCAGCTAGAGCTTGGGAACGAGAAGCGCTGGAGTTGGGGAACGTTCCTTTTCCTTTTCCTTTTCCTTTTCCTTTTCCTTTTCCTTTTCCTTTTCCTTTACCTTTTCCTTTACCTGTTTTTCCTCTCCTTCCACGACTCCACCATGTAATAGAGGATCGGGATGGTGATCCTGGACAGGGTGGTGGAGGCGATCTCGCCGCACATCATGGCCAGGGCGAGCCCCTGGAAGATCGGGTCGAATAGTATCACGAAGCTTCCCACCACGACGGCCGCCGCGGTGAGCAGCATGGGGCGGAAACGGACCGCACCGGCGTCGATGATCGCCTCGTCCAGCGCCATCCCCTCGCGACGGCGCAGTTCGGCGAAGTCGATCAGGATGATCGAATTCCTGACGATGATGCCGGCCAGGGCGATGAAGCCGATCATGCTGGTGGCGGTGAAGAAGGCTCCCATGAGCGCGTGCCCCGGCAGGATCCCGATCAGGGTGAGCGGTATCGGGGCCATGATGACCAGGGGGGTGGTGAAGTCCTTGAACCAGGCGACCACCAGCACGTAGATGAGGATCATGACGGCTGCGAAGGCGGCACCGAGATCGCGAAACACCTCGTAGGTGATGTGCCACTCGCCGTCCCACTTGATGCCGGGGCGCTCCTCGCTCCAGGGCTGGCTCGCCGCGCGCTGCTCGATCCGGTATCCCCCGGGAAGCACGATCTTGTCGATCTCCTTTTGCATCTGCAGTATCGCGTAGACCGGCGCCTCGATCACCCCCGCCACGTCCCCTGTGACGTACACCACACCCTTCAGGTTCTTCCGGTACAGCGACTTCTCCTCCACCCCCCTGACCACCCGGACCAGCTCCGAAAGCGGCACGTTCCCCCGGGCGCCGGCGAGATAGATGGAGGAGAGCGAGGAGATGTCGCTGCGCGAGCCGACCGGCAGGCGCAGGTTTATGTAGACCGGTTCCTTCTCCCTTTCCACGTGCAACAGGCCTGCAGCGTCCCCGCCGACGGCGATCTTCAGCGTCCGCACCACCTGTGCCGCGTCCACCCCCGAGAGAGCCGCCTTCTCGCGGTCCACCTCGAAGCGCAGGCTCGGCTGGTCCTCCTCCTGGTACCAGTCGCTGTCCACCACCCCCGGCGTCGAGGCGAAGATCTCCTTCACCTTCCTCGCGATGGCGACCCGGCTGGCCTGGTCCGGCCCGTACACCTCGGCGACCAGCGTCGAGAGCACCGGAGGCCCGGGGGGGATCTCGGCGACCTTGAGCCTCGCGCCGTAGCGGTCGGCGATCGCCTTCAGCTGCGGACGGATCCTCTTGGCGATATCATGGGACTGATCGTCACGCAACTCCTTCCCCACCAGGTTCACCTGGATCTCGGCGACGCCGGCGCCCTTCCTGAGGTAGTAGTGGCGCACCAGGCCGTTGAAGTTGAAGGGGGAGCTGATGCCGACATAGCTCTGGAAGTCGGTCACCTCCGGCACCCGGCGCAGTGCGTCCCCCAGTTCGGCGACCAGGCGCGCGTTCTCCTCCAGGGTGGTCCCCTCCGGCGCGTCGACGATCAGCTGCAGCTCGCTCTTGTTGTCGAACGGGAGCATCTTGACGGTAACCGCCTTGAAGTAGACCAGCGAGCAGGAGATGAGCAGGAGGACGACGACCAGCGACAAGAAGCTGTAGCGCACCAACTTGTTATGCAGCAGGGATCCCATGATGCGCCGGTAGAAGCCGGTCATCCAGCTCTCCTCCGGCGCCGCATCCCCTCCGAAATGGGACTCCCCCTTCATGAACCGGTAGGCATAGTAGGGGGTGACGGTGAGCGCGATCAGAAGCGAGAAGAGCATCGCCAGGGAGGCGCCGACCGGGATGGGCCGCATGTAGGGGCCCATCAGCCCCCCCACGAACCCCATCGGGAGGATGGAGCAGATCACGGCGAGGGTGGCGAGCATGGTCGGGTTGCCGATCTCGTCGACCGCCCGTATGGCAGCCTCCAGCGGTTTGAGCCTGGTGGTGGTGAAGTAGCGGTGGATGTTCTCCACCACCACGATGGCGTCGTCGACCAGGATGCCGATCGAGAAGATCAGGGCGAACAGGGTGATCCGGTTCAGGGTGTAGCCGATCCGGTTGAAGATGAACATGGTCAGCGCGAGCGTCACCGGAATGGCGATGGCCGCGACCGCGCCGGCGCGCCACCCCATGAAGAGCGCGATCAGGATGGTCACCGACAGGGCGGCCAGGAACATGTGGAACAGGAGTTCGTCGTTCTTCTCCTTGGCGGTCTCGCCGTAGTTCCTGGTGACCGTCACCTGCATCTCGGCCGGGATGATCTTCCCCTTCTGGAACTCCACCCGCTTCACGAGCTCCTCCGCCACCCAGGTCGCGTTGGCCCCCTTTCTCTTGGCAACCGATATGGTGACCGCCGGATAGTCCGCGGCGCCTCCCCTTATCCCTTTATGGGCGGCTGCCGGCCCCACCCCGAAGAAGACGTAGTCGGTCGGCTCCTGGACGCCATCGGTCACCGTCGCCACATCGGAGAGGTACACCGGCCGCCCTTCCTTCGCGCTTACCACGAGCCGCCCGGCGCCCGCCGCGTCGGTCAGGAAGTTTCCCGCGTCCAGGGTGTAGTCGCGGTTTCCCGAGGAGATCGCGCCGGCGCGTTGCGCCACATTTCCCTTCTCGAGCGCCCCCATGACCGAAAGCGGCGTGAGTCCGTACGAGGCAAGCCGGGAGGCGTCGAGGCTCACCTTGAGCTCCCGCGACAACCCACCCTTGATCTCCGTTTCCGCTACGTTGTCCGCCTTTTGCAACTCGTCGGTGAGCTCCCGCGCCACCCTTCTCAGCGCATGGTGGTCGTAGCGCTCCGACCAGAGCGTGAGGCTCAGGATCGGGACGTCGTCGATCGACTTGGGGACCACCAGCGGGTCCCCCGAGCCGGGAGGGAGCAGGCCGCGGTTGCTCATCACCTTGTTGTACAGCTTGACGAGCGACTGCTCCATGTTCTCGCCGACCACGAAGCGCACCGTCACGATCCCCATGCCGGGGCGGCTCGCCGAGTAGATGTACTCGACCCCCTTGATCTCCCAGATCTTCTTTTCGAAGGGAGCGACCAGGCGCTCCTCCACCTCTTTCGGGGATGAGCCGGGCATCGGCAGGTAGATGTCCACCATCGGGACCACGATCTGCGGCTCCTCCTCGCGCGGCGTGGCCAGCACCGAAAAAAGTCCGAGCAGCAGCGAAGCGCCGACGATGAGCGGCGTCAGCTTGGAATCTATGAAGGCACGGGCGATCTTGCCGGCAAAACCGAGGTTGTTCATGCTTCTCTCCACTGCCTTCATTCGACCTTGGCGCCGTCGGTGACCCGCTCCGCCCCGGCAATCACTACCCTTTCCCCTGCACTCAGGCCCGAGAGGATCTCCACACGCCGGTCAACGGCTTGACCGAGCTTCACCAGCCTGAGCCTGGCTATCCCCTCACGGGAAACCACCCAGACCGAGGTCAGCGCCCCCCGCTCGACGATGGCCGCGAGAGGTACTGCGATTCCCTGCCGCGCACCGGATTTGAAGAGCGCCTTGCCGTAGCTCCCGGAGCGCAATCCCCTGGCCGGGAGATCGATCTTGACGGTGAAGGTGCGGCTCACCGGATCGACCATCGGAACGACCTCCGAGACTCTCCCCGCCACCGGCGCCCCCTCCACTGCGATGCCGACCTGGTCCCCCGGCTTCACCTTGCCGAGGAGCCCCTCGGGTGCCGCTACTTCCAGGCGGAAACCGTCATCCCCCTCGATGGTGACAAGCGGCGTCCCCGGAAAAACGGTCTGCCCCGCCTCGACCTGCTTTGCCAGGACTACCCCGGAGATGGGGGAGGTTACCCTGCCGTAACCCGCCACCGTTCCTGCCGCAGCGGCGCCCTGGCGCGCCTGGCTGAGCCGCGCCCCGGCCCTGGCGACCCCCTCGCCGGCTACCTCCTGCTCCATCTGGCGCACCTCGAATTCCTGGCGGGTCACGGCCTGCTCGTCAAAGAGTCGGCGGTAGCGCTCGAAGGTGGCGTCGGCCAGCCTCTTGCGCGAGCGCGCCTCCTCCAGCGCACGGGCGGCCTCCTCGACACCGGATAGGGCGCCTGCCGCCGCGGCCCCGCTTTCGGCGGCGTCGATGGCGACCAGAAGCTCCCCCCTGGCGACCCGGTCCCCTTCCCTTACATGAACCCGGCTCACGCTCCCGGCGAGCCGCGCCGAGATCACGGCCGAATTGCGCGCCCGTACCGTCCCCACCGCCTCCTGGATCTCGGGAATCGCCTGCGCCGCAACCGCCGCAACCGTGGCCCCCTGCACCACCACCACCGGCGCGCTCTGCGCCACCGGCTCGGCTTTTTTGCCGCAGCCGAAACTCGACGCAATCAAAAGGGCGATCGCCGCTGCCCGGTAGCTTCTCATTTCATGACCTCCTTCAGAAATACACCCGACTTATAATAGAGTTCTCCGGTCGAACCGAGGTAGCCGTTCTCGACCTCCACGAGGTTCGCCCTCGACCCGTTCAGCGCCGCCTCGGCATCCATGAGCTCAACCATGGAAGAGAGCCCGTTCCGGAAGCGCAGGGTGATGAGACGCCTTCCCTCCTCCGCAGCCTTGACCGCGGCACGGGCCGACTCCAGCTTCAGCCCCGCCTCCTCGCGGCGCAGCACGCTTTCCGTCACCTGAAGCGCCACTTCCCTGCGGTCGTTCTCAAGGAGTGCGGCCGCCGCCTGCCGGGAGAGTTCCGCCTTTTCCTTCACGTGCGAGCGCCTGTTGCCGTCGAACAGTTCCCAGCGCAGGTTGACGCCGATGCTCCAGGAATCGTTGTCCCAGCCAAGCGGTACGTCGCGGTCGTTCACCTGATAGGAAGCGCCGGCATAAACGGTGGGAAGATAGGCATTTGCCGCCTGCCGCACGGCAAGCTCCCCCTTTTCCACCGCCTTCTCGGCGACCCTCAGATCGGGCCGGCTCTTTTGTGCCAGCGCGACCAGTTCCCCCTGCAGCAGGAGAGGCTCCTCCAGGACCGGAACTTCGCTGATATCGAGTGCTTCACCCTGCCGCCCCCCCACCGCGAGGTTCAGCCTCATGCGCGCGAGCAGCAGGTCGTTTCTGGCAGAGATGAGCCGCTGCTCCGCCTCGGAGAGCGCCGTGATCGCCCGCAGCTGATCGGACTTGAGCCCGACGCCGTCCTTCTCCCGCACGTCCGCCAAACGGCCGTGCTCCCTGGCGTTCGCCACCGCCTGGTCCGCTATCGCCCGATAAGCCGCCGCCTTTCGAACCGCCAGATAGGCGAGATAGACCCGGAAAGCCGTACCTTGCCGGCTTGACTCCAGTGAAACCGCAGCCGTCTCGGCATCCTTTGCCGCCAGATCGACGCCCGTCGAGATGCCGAAATCCAGCAGCGGCTGCTCCAGCGTCACGGCAGTTCTGAAGTCGCCGCGTGCCCCCGGGTGGTTCAGTGTGCTTCCGGCGAAATCGCTGCCGGGATCGATGCGGGCCTCGTCCAGCTTCATCATGAAAACCGTGCTCGGCGTGTTGGAGAGTTTCGCGCCGCTCTCCAGATACACGCGGGGGAGATAACGCCCCCGGCTCGCCGCAGCTTCCTCCTGCGCGGCAGCGCGCTCCAGGGAGGCGGCCTTCACAAGGTGATTATTCTCAAGTGCACGGCCGATCGCCTCCCGCAAGGTGACAGCATCCCCGAAGGCCGGAGCAGAGCAGAGAAGGAGCAGCGCAGCGACCAGCAGTACCATCTTATCGTTCACCCGGCGACCTCCTTTCGGGGACTGTTTCATTATAAAAATCGAGTATATATATGGATTATTCTATATATTGTAAATGCTGTTATGTCAAGACAATTTCAGATGTCCCTTACACTTCTCGACCCGGATCCCGCTCCCGGCCTCCCCCTTGGCTGGTCAGCCGCAGCCTTGGCGAAGCCTGAAGGGGGTGGAGCCCAAATATCCCCTCCCCTTCAAGGGGAGGGACAGGGTGGGGATGGAGGTGACCGGCAGGAGTTGACCTCTTGAGACAGGGTCGCCGCGGCCGCGTGGGGCGGCTTCCGAGATGACCTGGGCTCCCCCCTCCCGACCTCACTGCCATTAAGTTCACGTAACCACAGCTTAACTTAACCTGATTAGCGATGATCTTCCGCTGTACGTCCCTCCCCTTGAAGGGGAGGGAGAGTTGTTGGTAGCGGAAGATTGCTGCTAAACAAGAGGTAACTTAATGGCAGTGGGGTGGGGGGAGGGTGAACCAGGCGGGCCTACCGCACGGCCTCCCCTCGTATCGGTCGTAGCTGGGGAACGACCGCAATTTCGCTCGGACCGGTCTGGCTAGGGAATGACCGCAATATCGCCGGGACCGATCAGGCCCGGAATGGTGGCAATCACACTGTTAGTCAGGGAATCAATGACGGAAACCGTGTTGCTGCCGTTGTTTACCACGTAAATACGGTTCGATGCCGGCTTCACTGCAACACCCTTGGGACCGGTTCCAACCGGAATGTTGCTAATAACGGTGTTGGTGGTGGTATCAACTACGGAAAGAGCACCTGTGCCACCGAGCGTGACATAAGCGCGATTCGCTGCGGGATCCACGGCGACCCCCTGTGCGTTGGCCCCCACGGAGATATTGGTGACCAGTGAATTGGTCGCCGTATTGATCACCGAAAGCGTGGTGCCGAAACTGTTGGCCACGTAAAGCCGGCTCGCCTGGGAGTTTAGCGCCGCATCCACTGGACCCGGGCCTACGATGATGGTGTCGATCACGCTGTTGCTGAGGCTATCGATGACGGAGATGGTATTGGAACCGAAATTTGTGACGTAGATCCGGTTAGTGGAGGGACCGACTGCGACGCTCCCGGGGGTCGAGCCGACCGGTATGGTAGCGACAACGGTATCTGTCGCGGTGTTCAGCACCGAGATGGTGCCGCTTTGGCTATTGGCGACGTATAACCGGTTGGCTTCAGGATTCAGTGCCAGACCCAAAGGTCCTGCCCCCACTGTGACGGTGTCGATCTCGACGCTGTTGGCGATATCGACGATGGATATGGTGCCGTTGCTGCTGTTTGCGACGTAGGCCCGGTTGGTCGAGGCGTTGACCGCAACGCCCTGCGGTCCCGGTCCTACCAATATGTTCAGGACGAATTCATTGCTGGCGGTATCGATGACCGAAAGGTTGCTGCTCCCGGTACTGGTGACAAAGGCCCGCGCGGTCGGTACGGCCGTCGTTGCGACCGTCACCGTGCGCGAACTGGAGAGGCCGTTGATGGTTCCCGTGATGGTGGCGCTGCCGGTCGCGTTCGCTGTGACCACCCCCCTGGAGCCCGCTGAATTGCTGACGGAGGCTATCGCAGGGGCCGATGAACTCCAGGTGACGGAGTCGGTGATCTCCTGGGTTGTGCTGTCCGAGAAGGTACCGACAGCCGTGAGTTGCAAGGTGGACCCTACCGGTATCGATGGGTTTGAGGGGTTGATGACAAAGGAGGAAAGCGCCCTGACGGTAAGCGTAGCGGTGCCTTGGGCTCCCAAGGTCGCCGTGATGACCGTTGTGCCATTGGCAACTGCGGTGGCGAGCCCCTTCGATGCTGCGGCGTTGCTGATGGCTGCGACCCCGGGCTGCGAGGAGCTCCAGGTCGCCAGTGTGGTCAGGCCCCGCGTGATGCCGCCGGCGAAGCTTCCCGTCGCGCTGAATTGCAGCGTCGATCCGACCACGGCGCTCGGATTTGCAGGGGTCACGGTAATGGAGGTTGGTCCCTGCACGGTGACACCGGTGCTTTGGGTAACGATCCCGGGATAGGCAGCGCTGATGGTGGTCGAACCAGGTGAAACGCCACTGGCAGCCCCGTTTCCGTTGATGGTGATGATGGCAGGATTGGCTGAGCTCCAGTTGACAAGGGAGGTCACGTTCCTGCTGGTTTCCCCATTTGAAAGGGTGCCGGTCGCGGTGAATTGAAGAGCTTCGCCGGCATCGATGGTCTCATTAACGGGTGTCAGCACCACGGAAACCAGCGTCACCACGGTCAGGGTAGCGGTGCCGGTCAGGCTTCCCGAGGTAGCGCTGACGGTCACCGTGCCGACGCTGGCGGCGCTGGTGACCCCAGTTGCGCTCACGGCAGCGATGGCCGGATTGGAGCTGATCCACTGCACGACCTCTGTCAGGTCCTGGGTCGCCCCGTTTGACAGAAATCCTATTGCCCTGAACTGCTGAGTGTCCCCCACTATACCGACCTGGCTTGCCGGGGTGACCGAGATCGATTGCACCGACGCCGTGGTGACAGTACCCGAGCCTGAAACCGAGCCGGAAGTTGCCGTTATCGTGCTGCTTCCGGCGCCCACTGCCGTCGCGACCCCGCGAGAGCCTGCAGCGTTGCTGACCGTGGCAACCGCCGTGTTGGACGAGCTCCAGGTGACGATGTCGGTCAGGTCGACAACTCCGCCGTTGGCATAAAAGCCGGTGGCTTTAAACTGCCTGGAGGTTCCCGGAGCGATGGTCGCCGATAAAGGCGCGACAGTAATGGTGGTCAGCGCGTCGGATTGTGAATCAGAGCCATTGCATCCGCAAAGAAGCAACGCCATAACCAGCGCAACGAAGAATCCCTTGGTCATTTTAGCGCCTCCCATTAGTCGCCGGTTGTGCCCGGATCAATCTTCCTTAGATACCTCCATTACCCGCTGTGTCAAGTTGCTAGCCTTAAATACCCACGCGCAAATTGTCCCCTCCCCCGGAGGGGGAGGGCTAGGGAGGGGGAACTCGGACCGTTCTTCGCAGAAGCCGGTGTCTTCCCCCCTCCCGACCTCCCCCCTCCAGGGGGAGGAGAGTGAGCAGCTGCCTAGGGAAGATGGTCTTTGTCTCCGACAAAGGGGTGCCGTGGCTGCGAGGGGTGCTAATCGGGCAACTTAATGGCAGCGGGGGCTGGGGGAGGGTGCAGGCTGTCCTTTGATTTCAGGCAGGCAATTAAAAAAAACCGGCTGCATCTGTGAAATGGCAGCCGGCTCTTCTATTGGTTCTCTTATCGTTTCTCTACCACTACCACTACCACTACCACTACCACTACCGTTGCCGGCCTCAGCCTCAGCCTCAGCCTCAGCCTCAGCCTCAGCCTCAGCCTCAGCCTCAGCCTCAGCCTCAGGCAGCGAGCTTGTTGAGCAGGTAGCGCCCTACCCAGTTCTTGGAGAACTGGAACGCGGTGCGGCCGCAACGCTTGGTCTTGTCATGGGACCACTGGATGGCGTCGAGCTCCAGCTCCTTGCTCCATGGTATCTCCACCTTGCGTTTGCGCGCCTCCCTTTCTACACACAAGCGGACGGCATCGATGTAACGCTCCTGGCTGAAGACATGGAAGGGGACCCAGAGACCGAAACGGTCGGAGAGGGAGACTTTCTCCTCCATCGCCTCGCTCTGCTGCAGTTCGCCGTTGACGAACTTGCCGCCGATCAGGTCGCTTTCGTACTCCGGCAGGAGATGGCGACGGTTCGAGGTCACGTAGATCAGGACGTTCTCAGGGGCGGAGTACACGGAACCGTCAAGTGCGCTCTTCAGCATCTTGTAGCTCAGTTCGCCGACCTCGAAGGTGAGGTCGTCGCACAGGAGGATGAAGCGGAACGGCTCGTTCTCCACCGCGTTGAAGATCTCGGAAAGATAGATCAGGTCTTCCTTCTCCACCTGGATCACACGCAGCCCCTCCGGGGCGTATTTGTTCAAAAGGGCCTTCACTATGGACGATTTGCCGGTGCCGCGCGATCCCCAGAGCAGGGCGTTGTTCGCCGGCATCCCCATCAGGAACTGGCGCGTATTGCTGACCATCACCTCTTTTTGCTTCTCTACGCCGAGGAGCTCCTCAAGATCGGTGTTATCGGTCACCTTCACCGCTTCGAGATAGCCGGAAAAGGAGTGGCGGCGCCAGTTTGCGGCGTGGCATTTGGTCCAGTCAACCGATTTCACGGCTTTCGGGAGCAGCATTTCGACCGAGCCGAGCACGCGCTCAAGCTGGGCAACAACCTCGGGTTTCAGATTCAACATGTTCCGTTTCCGTCCTGTATGTAATGCCTGTGTAGTGCCGCGCTCGACGCCCGCAACCGCGGCCAGAGCCCAAGAATTAACCCATGAAACCGAGCTAACCCATTAAAATGCGGGCAAAAAAAGTCCACCCTGTATACGTCATCGCGCCACTGCTGTCAAATCAAAAGAGGTTTTGCGCCGATTTTGCGCGGAAAATCTGCCTCCTCCTTCAAGGGACAATACCCTTAAGTAAAGCTAGCAGCGCTGATCTTCCGCGTAAAAGCTCCCTCCCCTTCAAGGGGAGGGACCGGGTGGGGATGGGAGGCACTACCGTTGAGTTAAGCGGTGATTCCGTGAATCAAGTAGGGTGGGCCGTGCCCACCATCAGGATGCGGTTGTGGTGGGCACGGCCCACCCTACCTCTCATTCCCTATACTTAATGGCAGTGAGGGGTGGGGTGGGGATGGGGGATGAACTTATCGCGCTGCTCGGATAGATTACGACTGCTCGGTGAGGAACTGGCGCTTGTCACGCATGGACGACTTGGTGCGTTTGAAGCTGAACTTGCCCTCGACCTGCTCTGTGCCTAGCATGCGCACCAAAGTCGCCCTGACGGTGGCTTCGTCATCATCAAAGTCGGTGTGATGCCGGGAGGTTGAGTAGTTCGCCTGCTTTGCCTTTTGATCGTTTGGGGCACGCACCCAATCGGCATTTTGGCTCCCGAACAGGTCCCTGAGCCGGGAATCGGCATTGATGCACTTCTCCATCCCCAGAAGCGGCTCGCCATCGCGGAACAGCGGTATGTGCGGCTCCTTCTCGAACGCGTTGGATACCAGATAGAGCAGTGACTTGTTGTAGATATGGGCGCAATGGTCATCCTGCTCCGCCTTCTCGTTCAGGGTGAAGAGGGCGAATCTTCCGATCTTGCCGTTTTCGATGGACGGCAGGTAACTCTGCTTGAACAACTTCACGGTGCAGGCTGGCGCCCAGAGGGTGCAGGTTTTGATGCTGCGTCCCTTCTGAACCAGCATGTCTATCAGCGGTGCATGGAAGATGGCGCCGGCGCTGTGCCCCACGATGTGGATCTCGACCTCCTTGGGCAACTTGTTCAGGCACTCGACGGCGATCCTGGCTCCGCCCGCCTCGTTGCTGGTCGCCGCCAGCGCATTTCCCTTCATCTCGCTCCAGATCGCCTTGCCCGGGATGCGCGCCACGGGCTCCAGGGCATCGTCCAGTCGGTCGAGCATGAAGTCCTTGGCGTCATCCAGGAACCCTTCCGACCTGCGCCGGCGCACTGCATCCTGCAGGATATTGGTGAGCGAGGTGAAGAAATCGGTGTGCCAGATGAAAGACACCGGATAGATCTCGGCCTGGAGCAGCTGCGCGCGATACTCGGAGACCCGCTGCACGGCGGCCCCCTCATCGACCAGCCCGCCGTGCGCGTAAAGCAGTATCCGTTTTTTCTTCCAGTTTTTGGTGAGCGCCGTGAAGTCCCTGGCGAAAATATTCTCGACGTCTTTCCTGCTGGTGCCGAATGTGCCGCCCGGGCTCAGCAGTCCGTCATTGCCGATGCTGATTATGTGACGGCGCATCTCGAGGTTGCTGTAGGCTCCGGCATGGCTCACTGCGGAGGAACTGCCGACGGCAATCGACTCCGCAGCCCTCAGGTTCATAGGCACCCCAAGCCTCGCCACCCAGATATCGGAACCGTTGGCCAGCCAGTCGTCGTAACTTATCCGCGCAAAGCCTCCTTTCCCCCAGCCCGGACCCCAGGAATTCTGGATCCAGAGACCCTCCTCGTCATAAGCGACGATGGCGAAGGCATGCCCGCCGATGATCTGGTCGGCCTTCTTGATTACGCCGTCGCCCCCCACGTTTTCCCAGCCGGTATGAACGGCCGCGGTGGCATAGAGAATGCCCACTTCCGCTATTGCGCTGTGCATGGCCACCAGATCCTTGTGGTTGACCCGGGAATAGGCGCCCAGCGAGCGTTTGGGAGCCTCCCTGAGCGCTTCCTCGCTTACATTGGCGCTATTGTCACAGAGATCAGAGGCGCAGACCCCGTGCTTGTGCCACCCCTTCATCGCCCCGCGTGCGCTGGAGCCCTCGTAGTTCTCGCCCGGCCATTCGTCATAGCGCTTGGCGAGATGGTAAAGCATGAAGGGGCTGACGCTGGTCCTGTCGGGAACTATTTTCCGCTTGCGCAGCAGGTAGTTCACGTTGGCCGCCAGACCGAAGCCGGTGCAGGCACCTTCGGTCCCCTGGTCCAGTATCGGCACCTCGTGCCGCTTGTAATCTTCAAGGTCAATCCTGGTCGGCACTTCGACCAGCGTCGGCACAAACATCTGATCCCGGAAATCGAGGGTATCCGGCCTTACGTTGACCTTGCGGCCATCCTTGGTCACCAATTTGTTCGTTGTCGTCATGATTAGCTCCTTTTGCCGGTATGTTGAATTGCAATCATTAAACGCTAATAATACTGATGCACCCTTCCTTGTCAACTGCGGTCCCCTCGCCCTGTCCCTTGTTGGCCCTGTCCCCGTCCAAAGGGACCGTCAGCATTTGCCGATTTCCAACAGGATGAATCTCTCGCTGTCATAAACCCTCTACACATCTCTCATAGCTAGTGCTGGACTGTCAGTACTTTCCACTCGACTGGCAGGAGCGGTGGGAATGCTGGTGCTTATGCCATAAATCCGGGTATACGTGACGTTTCGGAGCCAATTTTCCCGTATACGCGCTCGGAAAAAATCGATCACGGTCATAAATTGATTAAAGTTATGCCAGTAACATCCCGAAACATTACAGAAGCATGACGGAGCGAGTTCCGTAGCGCCGGCATGATTCGGTATCCACCGGCAGCAGGCCGATTGAAGCGGAGAAACTCGGTTGGTTCGAGCATGCAGCTGCCATTACAGCCCCATTTGAGAGGCTTCCATGAGTGAAAAAGCGGCGCATCGGGATATCCAGCTGGTGACGTTTCTGATGGACGGGGAAGAATACGGCATGGACGTCATGCAGGTCCGGGAGATCATCTGCCTGCCGGAAATCAACCGCGCGCAGAACGCACCCCCCTACCTGGAAGGGATGATCAATCTGCGCGGCAGCATCGTTCCGGTCGTCTCGCTGCGCAAGAGACTCGGCATGCCGCAGGTCGATCATGACCTCGATACCCGCATCGCGGTCATGATGTTCGGCGGCAGCCAGGTCGGCTTCATAATCGACAGCATCTCGGAGGTGATGAGGGTAAAACCGGGCGAGATCCAGCCGGCAAGCGACACCATCGGGCAGAACTGGATCGCCGGCATCCTGAACCTCGAGAGACTGGTCGTTGTAGTTGATCTCGAAAAACTGGGGGTCGTATGATCGAACAAAGACTCGCCCTGCAGGAGGCCATGGTCTTCCTGGGTGCCATAGCAAGCGGGCTGGAACAGGCGGTAGGGGAATCTGCCACGGGGATCTCCTACCTCGCCGGGGTCAACCTCGGCAGAAAGCTCTCCGAAGGGTTGCCGAGGGCGGAAACGATCGAGCAGGCCCTCGCAGCGGTCCGCGAAGTACTCCTCAGCAACAACTACCTCTGGCTCTTCGAGCCGTTCCAGACCCATGACAAGCCGGCCATGGTCCAGGCAGGGGAGGAGGGCGAAGAGGTCATGCTGGTTTTCAGGGACTGCATGATCAGGCAGTCGCTGTTCCGCTTCGGCCATGCCCAGAAGGGGTCGCTTTGCAACATGATGTACGGCTTCTTCGCCGGAGCGCTGCAAAACGTGATGGGGCGCGAGTCCTCCCTGGAGATCGTCCATGCCGGCGAGAACGCCTGCTACAAGAGACTGGTGGTCGGGAGGGCCATATGAGCGAGATCACCGTCAACACGGAGTGGCTGTCGGACTGCTCGGGATGCCACATAGCCATAGTCGACCTGCACGAGAAGATCCTGAGCGTCCTGCAGGCGGTGAAGATCCAGCGCTGCCCGGTGCTCACCGATGTGAAGGGGTACCCGAAGGCGACCCTGGGGCTGGTTTCGGGCGCCATCCGCAACGAGCACGACCGCCACGCGGCGCTCGAGATGAGGAAGGCGTGCGACATCGTGATCGCCTGGGGTTCCTGTGCCGTCTTCGGCGGGCCTGCCGGCGCCGGCAACATCCACACCCCGGCCGAGATCGCCAGGGCGGTCTACCTGGACAACAAGACCACCATTTCGGCCCACCCCCCGAGCAGGGAGGTTTCCCCCCTGGAGTCGGTGGTCTCTCCACTTGACTCCGCCATAGAGGTCGACCTCTACCTCCCGGGGTGTCCGCCGCATCCGCTCTTCGTCTTCGAGGCGCTCTCGGCCCTGGTCGAGGGGAGAGCTCCGGAAGTAAGCAGGAGATCGGTCTGCGCCAAATGCAAAAGGGCGATGGAAAAGAGCGAGGTCGCCGAGATCAAGCCGCACTCGGAGGGAATCCCCAACTCCGAGCAGTGCTTCCTGAGCCAGGGATACACCTGCATGGGGTCGGTCACCATCGATCGCTGCCTCGCCCCCTGCCCGGCCAACGGCGTGCCGTGCACCGGCTGCGCCGGAGCGACCATGCAGGTGCTCACCGAGCCCAACCGCGACATCAGGACGGAAATCGCCGAGCGGATGTCGCGGCTGACCAGGATCCCCGGGGAGGAGATCGTCGCCGCCATCGAGCGGGGCGCCAAGTCGCATTACAGCTACACCATGGCCAGCTCGATGATCTGCAGGAAACCGACCTTCCACATCGAGAAATGGATCAGAGACGAGGAGTCGGCTTACGAGGCGGGGAACCTGTCATGAGAAAGACCATCAAGATCGATCCGGTCACCAGGATCGAGGGACACGCGAGGGTATTCATCAACCTGGGCGACGACGGCCGGCTTGAGAGCGCCGGACTGGTGGTGAACGAGCTCAGGGGGTTCGAGAAGATCCTGATCGGCATGGAAGCCGACCGGATGCCGCACATCACGGCAAGGATCTGCGGGGTCTGCCCCACCGCCCACCACCTGGCGGCCTCCAAGGCCCTGGACCATGCCTGCGGCGTGACCCCCCCCCCGGCGGCCGTGCTTTTGCGGGAACTGATGTACATGGGGCACATCATCCATTCCCATGCCCTCTCGCTGTTCGTGCTGCAGGGGCCGGACCTGGTCATGGGGCTGGACGCCGATGCCGCGGTCAGAAACGTGGTCGGCGTGGTCCAGGCCAACCCGGAACTGGCGCGGATGGCCCTCGGCATCAGGACCATCGGGCAGAAGATCAACGAGCTGGTGGGAGGGCGCGGCACCCACCCGGTGACCTCCGTCGCCGGCGGGATCAGCTTCACGCTGGATCAGGAGAAAAAGGGGATCCTCGGGAGATGGATCGGCGAGGCGGGACAGATGCTGGAGAAGATCACCCCCGCCGTCAAGGGTCTGCTCATGAAGATGCTGGAGCTCCATCCCGCCATGGCGGCCGACTGGCTCCTCCCTTCCTGGGCTCTTGGCACCGTGTGGGACGGGCGCATCTCGCTCACCTCCGGCAAGCTGCGCGCCATCGACGAAAAGGGGGCGACCCGCGCCGAATTCGAGACCGGGGATTACCACCGCCACCTGAGCGAGGCGGTGGTCGACTGGTCCTACATGAAAAAGGTCGCCCTGAAGATCGACGGCCTCCACGACTACCGCGTCGGGCCGATGGCGAGGATAAACGTGGCGCAGCGCTACGGCACCGAGCTCGCCGACGCCGAAGTGGCGCAATTCGTCAAGCTCGGGGGGAGCCCCTGCCACAGCACCGTGATGCAGAGCTATGCCAGGCTGATCGAACTGATCTGGGCCATCGAGCGGGCCGGCGAGATCCTGGAGGACCCCGCCATCTTCGGCGAGACCCGGGTCCCGGTGCGCTTTTGCGGCAGCAGGGGGGTAGGGCACGTGGAGGCGCCGCGCGGCACCCTGATCCACGATTACCAGATCGACGAGAAGGGGATCGTGCGCGAGGCGAACCTCATCGTCGCCACCCAGCAGAACTACTCGCTGATAAACCACTCCATCGAGCAGGCCGCCAGGTCGCACGTGATCGACAGACCCGACGACGGCGCCCTGTTGAACGCGGTGGAATTCGCCATCCGCTGCTACGACCCCTGCCTGTCGTGCGCGACCCACGCGGTGGGACGGATGCCGATGCAGCTCGTCGTCACCCGGGGCGGAGCAGCCGTCCGGACCATCGGGAGGTAACATGTCACTGGAAATAACCGTTCACGAGCAATCCTGCCGCGGCTGCGAACTGTGCGTCGACATCTGCCCCACCAAGGTGTTCGAGATGGACGCCGAGACGCGCGTCTGCCGCGTAAAGCACGCGGAGGACTGCATCGCCTGCCTTTCCTGTGCCTTCATCTGCCCTTCCCAGGCGCTTTCCCACCACGACTTCCATGTGGTGAAGAACTTCTACCGCGACGCCGAATTCTGCCGGAAGATGGGGAAATTCCTATGAGCACCAGCGACGACCTTTACCTGATCGATCTTAAACCCGAGGACTACCGGATGGCCTTCACCGAGGTCGCCTTCCTGATGGACTCCTTCGCCGCCGCCATCGACAACATCATGGGGAGCGTCACCGCCCCGGTAGGGAGGATCGCCGGGCGCGACACCGCGAAAAAACTGCCGGTTCACCTGAGCGACCCGACCCTTGAGGTGGTGGCGCAACTGCTGCGCGAAAGGATGTGCGCCGGCTTCGACTTCACCCTGGAGCAGGGAAAGCTCAGCTTCAGCACCTGCATCGTGCGGGAGGTCTGCGCGCTGCGAGGCATCGAGACCGGCGGAGCGCTCTGCAGGCTTTTCCATGCCTACCTGGACGGGATGATGGACGGGCTTTTGTACCGTCCCGTCAAATCCGCGATCATTGCCACGGGTGCCATATGTCACGTCGAACTGGAAATACGCTAATCGTCTGTATCGGCAACGAACTGGTGGCCGACGATGCGGTCGGCTTCGAGTTGTTCCACAGGCTGAAAGGGATCCGCGCCAGGCTGGAGTACTGCTCGGTGGGGGGGATCGACCTGCTGCCGCTTCTGGGGGGGGAAACCGACCTGGTCGTGGTCGATGCCGTGCAGTTCGGCTCCCCCCCGGGAACCATCCACTGCATCGACTGGAAGGCGCTCCCCCGAAACGACGGCGCCATCTCGTCACACGGGCTCGGCCTCAGGGAGACCGTGGAGATCGGCAGGATACTCTTTCCGGACCTGATCCCCGGGCGGATCACCCTGGTCGGCATCGAGGGGAGGTGCTTCGACCGGACCCGGGAATTCATGACCCCGGAGGTCTCGGACGCCATCGACCCGGCGGTTATTGTCATTAAAGGACTCGTGGGAGGCCAGGGATGAACGACCTTTGTTGCGCCATACGGCAGGTTTCGGAGGCGATGGTAGCGGGACACCTTGAGGTCCGGGGCAAGACGGAGGGGCTGAAGCCGGAGGAGGCGGACATCGTCACCCTGATCAACGGGATGATCGACGCCCTGATAGCGCCCATGAACCTGGCCGGGTACGCGCTGGACGAGGTGGCGCACGGCAGGCTTCCCTCCTTCGTCATCGACGACTACCAGGGGGAGTACAACAAGATCAAGCAGAACATCAACACCCTTTTGGCGATACTCTACGGCCTGCACGGGGAGACCAACCACCTGCTGGGGAGCATCGGCGAGGGGAAGCTGAAGACCAGGGGGAACGCCTGGGATTACCAGGGGATCTGGAAGGAACTGATCCACGGGGTGAACGAGACGCTGGACGCCGTCACGGCGCCGATCACCGAGGCGGGGAGCATCCTGGAGCGTCTGGCGCAGTACGACCTGAAGGCGAGGATGACCGGTAGCTACCGCGGGGAACACGCGGTGATACGCAAGGCGATGAACGGCACGGCCCAGGCGCTGAACGACGCGATATCCCAGCTCTCCCATACGGTGAACCTGGTTTCGGGGGTGGGGAGCCAGATCACCCAGGCGAGTTCCACGGTGTCGGCGGGGGCCAGGGAGCAAAGCCTGCAGCTGGAGGAGACCACCAAAAGCCTGACCCAGCTCGCCGAAACCGCCTGCAGGAACGCCGACCACACCGTCGAGGCCCGAAACCACGCCAAGCAGGCGAGCGACTCGATCCTGACGGCAAAGCAGTCGATGACCCGCATGGTGAGCTCGATGGGGGAGATTTGCGCAGCCGCCGACGGGACCGCCTCGATCGTCCAGGAAATCGACGCCATTGCCAAGGAAACCGGGGTCCTGGCGGGCGACGCCCTGGAAAAGGCGGTCCGGATGAGCACCTCCTCCGGAGGGTTCGGGGTGGTGGCGCAGGAGATCAGGAATCTCTCCAGGCAGTGCTGTGAGACCGCCGCCACCATGAAGACGCTGGAAAAGAGGATAGCAGCCGAGCTGCAGGACGAGTTCGAGGAGGTCATCTCCCGGCTGGAAAAAGTCGCCAGGCTCTCCGGGCTGCTCGGGGTCAACGCGGCCATCGAGGCCGCCCATGTCGAAGGGGCAGGCAACGACTTCAGGGTGATGACCGACGAGATACACCACCTGGCCACACGCTCGGCAGATGCGGCACGAAGGACCGACACGCTGATCAGATCCTCCGTCGACCTCTCCAAAAGCGGCGCCACCCTGATCCGGGAGATCGACCTCCGCCTCGATGAGGCGGTGCAGGGCGCCCATGCCATCAGCGCGTTTGCCGACCACATCAGCCTGAGCATCCAGGAGCAGACCACGGGGCTCGAGCAGATCTCGCAGACCGCCCTGATCATGAACACGGTGACCCGGGAAAATGCCGCCAGCGCCAGCAAGTCGCTGGGCGCGGCGCAGGACCTCGAACAGCAGGTGGAGAGGCTGGCGACCATGGTCAACAAGTTCACCTACTGATCCTTCCGGCCTCCCCCCTTTGAGAAAGGGGGGTCGGGGGGGATTTAGCCTTATCTGCTGCAAACCCGCAGCCCCCTTCCCATAAAGGGAGGGGGAGCCATCACCAATACATTGATCGGCTTTACCGACATTTAATCCAGGAGATCGACATGCTGAAAAACACGAAGATAGTCACCCGCTTGTTCATCGGTTTCGGACTGGTACTTGCGCTGTTGATCGGTGTGGGCAGCGGCGGGATCTGGAGCATGATCCGGATGTCGAAAGGTATCGACGAGCTGAAGGTGGAGTTCAAGATGGTTGAATACTCGCAACGGCTGCTTGCGAACATCAACCAGATGCGCCGCTTTGAAAAGGATATCTTCCTCGGCATGGAATCGCAGGAGAAGGTCGCCGAAAATCGGAAACGCTACGATGGCGCACTCGAGGAGTACAACAAGAACTTCGAGGAGATGTCCAGTCACACCGATCAGGAGGAAAAGGAACTGACGGCGGGGATCAAGCAGAACTTCACCGCCTATCTCAACGGCTTCAACGGCGTCTACGAGCAGATCAAGCTTGGAAAGATCGGCGACAAGGAGCAGGCAACCCTGCAGATGGAAGCGGTCAGGGAGCCGTTCCAAAACGCGGAGAAGATAGTTCACCAGATGGCTGACGAGAATTCCAAACACGTGGACAGGAAGCTGCACCAGGGGGAGGTCGCCAGGAAGACCGTCATGACCGTCATGGCGGCGCTGCTGGTAACGGCAATCGGGGCGGCCGTCTTCATCTGCATCGCCATATCGCGCTCCATCATTCGCCCCGTGAACCATCTCGCCAAGCAGGCCGATACCCTGGCTGGCGGAAACCTTGCCGTGGAAATCATAAAAAGCTCCGACGACGAGATCGGGCAGCTCGCCGATTCCTTCAGGCGCATGGCGGAGAACCTGCGCCAGACCATTTCCCAGATATCCCAGTCGGCCGTACAGGTTGCCAGCTCTTCCAGCCAGCTGCAGTCCACAGCCGACCAGATCGCCACCGGCGCCGAGGAGGTAGCCTCCCAGACTGCCGCAGTGGCAACGGCCAGTGAAGAGATGTCCTCCACCTCCGGCGAGATTGCCCGCAGCTGCGTCCTCGCTGCCGAAACCTCCAACCGGGCCAGCGATACCGCACGCTCCGGCGTAGCCGTGGTCAGGGAGACCATCAACGGGATGGAGCGGATCGCGGAACAGGTCAGGTCGGCGGCGAAGACCGTCGAGGATCTCGGCTCCCGTTCCGACCAGATTGGCGCCATCATCGGCACCATCGAAGACATCGCCGACCAGACCAATCTGCTGGCGCTCAATGCCGCCATTGAAGCGGCCCGCGCCGGAGAGCAGGGGCGCGGCTTTGCCGTCGTGGCCGACGAGGTCAGGGCGCTGGCGGAGCGGACCACCCGCGCCACCCGCGAGATCGGGGAGATGATAAAGGCGATCCAGAACGAGACCAAGGGAGCCGTGGCCGCCATGGAGGAGGGGGTCGCCGAGGTTGAGAAGGGGACCGCCTCGTCGAAGAAATCCGGTGAAGCCCTGGAGACCATTCTCGATCAGATCAACGACGTCACCATGCAGGTCAACCAGATAGCCACCGCTGCCGAAGAGCAGACCGCCACCACCAGCGAGATCACCACCAACATCCATCAGATCACCGGGGTGGTTTACAGCAGTTCCAAGGGGGCCGCGGAAACAGCTTCGGCCTCCTCCGATCTGACGCGCGAGTCGGAGCAGCTGCAAAGACTGGTGGGGCAATTCAGGCTGTGATGGCAAGCTCGCTCCCGCAAGGCAGGGGGAGTTGAGGTGTTGTGGGCCGTGCCCACCACACCCGCATGCTGATGGTGGGCACGGCCCACCCTACATGATTCACGGAGTTACCCAGAAGGGGCGCCAGGCTCCGTCCCTACGCTGATACGCTACCAATAGAAGGGCCCTTCGGCGCATGCCGGCGGGCCTTTCCGTTCTTGAACGACGATCCCGGGTTTCGGCCCGCTCCGTTTTGCAGAGAAAAATGGTGGATGTTTCCGGAATCTGCTGTATCTACTTACCTTATGCCTCTGCCACTACCGACACCCCCCCGCTTTGACGAGAGACCGATGACCGACATTATCTCCCGATGCGACCGTCTTTGGACCAATGCACGCCTGGCTACGCTCGATCCCGCGGTCGGACCCGGGTTCGGCCTGTTGGAGCAGCACGCCCTGGGGGTCGCGGCGGGACGTATCGCTGCAGTAGTCCCGATGCAAGGCCTCGATCTGGCAGGCTTTCAGGGGGAGGTGACGGATTGCGGGGGTGGCCTGCTGACGCCGGGCCTGATCGATTGCCACACCCACCTGGTCTATGGCGGGCATCGTGCCGCGGATTTCGCTCGGCGCCTGCAGGGGATGACCTATCAGGATATTGCCCGCTCCGGCGGCGGCATCCTCTCCACGGTCCGGGCGACCCGGGCGCTCTCCGAGGAGGAACTCCTGCAGCGATCGCGCCCGCGGCTTTTGACGCTCATGAGCGAGGGGTGCACCACGGTGGAGATCAAGTCCGGTTACGGCCTGAGCCTGGAGGATGAGCTTAAGATGCTGCGAGTGGCGCGGCGTCTTGAGCATGAGCTCCCGGTGCGGATCAGCAGTACGCTGCTGGCAGCCCATGCCGTGCCGCCCGAGTTTCTCGGCAACGCCGATGCCTATCTCGATCTGGTCTGCTCGGAGCTGATCCCGCGGGTGGCGGCGGAGGGTCTGGCAGATGCGGTCGATGTATTCTGCGAGACCATGGCCTTCACCGTGCGGCAGGCGGAGCGGTTATTCCTGGCGGCCAGCCATTACGGCCTCGGGCTCAAGGCACACGCGGAGCAGCTGTCAGGCTCCGGCGCCGCCGCTTTGGCCGCCAGATTTCGGGCATCGTCGGCCGACCATCTGGAGCATCTCGACGAATCCGGGGTGCGGGCCCTGCAGCACTCTGGAACCGTTGCCACCCTTCTTCCCGGAGCCTTCTATTTTCTCAGGGAAAGCCGCAAGCCGCCGGTCGATCTGCTGCGACGGTACCGCGTCCCGATCGCCCTGGCCACCGATCTCAACCCCGGGAGCTCCCCGCTTGCCTCGATTCGCCTGATGATGAACATGGGGTCCCTTCTTTTCGGGCTCTCCCCGGAGGAGGCTTTGGCGGCCGTTACCCGTAACGCAGCCCTGGCGCTGGGGTGGGGGGATCGGCTGGGGACGCTGGCGGTGGGCAAGGAAGCCGACCTCCTGTTGTGGGATCTGGAAGACCCCGTGCAATTGGCCTGCGAGGTCGGTTTGGGCGCCCCTTCGTCGCGCATTTTCAAAGGAGAGGTTTGTCATGCATAAGCCGGTCGATATGGCTCTTTGGCAGGGACGCATCGATGCAGAGCCGGGGGCGGAGCGCTGGCATCAGAAGGTCACCACGCTTACCCCCGTGGCCGTGGAAAGCCGAGAACCGGGGCTTGCACTGCTCGGCATCTGCTGCGATATCGGTGTTACGCGCAATCTCGGAAGGGCCGGCGCCCAAAGGGGACCCGACGCCATCCGGGCCGCCCTGGCCAGCCAGGCCTGGCACCTGCCGGTTCCCTGCTACGATGCGGGCAATCTCTACAGTGTGGAAGACGACCTTGAGGGGCTTCAAAAGGAGCAGGCCGCCTGGGTGGGAAGACTTCTGGATCTGGGTCATTTCCCGCTGCTTTTGGGAGGCGGGCACGAGATCGCCTTCGGCAGCTATCTGGGCCTTAGAGCGCATGTCGGAAGTCGGGAAGAGCGCGCGGTGATCGGGAGCATCAACTTCGACGCCCACTTTGACCTGCGCTGCTCCGACAGGGCGACCTCGGGCACCCCCTTTCTCCAGATTGCCGACAACTGCTGCAAGGAAGGCCAGACCTTTCGGTATTTCTGCCTGGGCATAAGCGAGGTAGCCAATACGGATGCATTATTCCAGCGGGCCGGCTCCCTTGGGGTGCGGTGGCTTTTGGACCAGCAGTTGACGCCTTGGAAACTGCAGCTAGCCGAAGAGCGGCTGCGCGAATTTCTTCAATCGTGCGACCATATCCATGTGAGCATCGATCTCGACATGCTTCCTGCCAGTGTCGCACCCGGAGTGAGCGCTCCCTCGCCCGGGGGCGTCTCCCTCGAAGTAGTCGAGCATCTGCTTCATTTCATCAAATCCGAAGCCGGCAGCAAGCTGAAGCTGGCAGAAATCGCCGAATGCAACCCGGATTTCGACAGCGGGGGGCGCACCGCCAAAGTGGCGGCGCGCCTTTGCCACCTGGTGGCGAGGAAGGAGCCGCAGTAACCTCCCCCCTTTGAAAAAGGGGGGTCGGGGGGGATTTAGCCGGCTCCCCCATCCCCACCCCACTGCCATTATATTTGAGCTCCTACCTGCTGCTCTCTCCCCCTCCCTTGATGGGAGGGGGTGGGGGGAGGGTGAGGCTTGTATGAGCTTTTCACCCTCTCCCCAACCCTCTCCCATCAAGGGAGAGGGGGCTTGTGCAGCGTGCGGGAATTAGCTCGTAGGTCGGGTTAGCCCGCAGGGCGTAACCCGACGTGCAGTTGATTGTGGCAGGAAGGCGATGTCGGGTTGCGCTACGCTGACCCGACCTACGCTATCCGACCTACGGCTGCGGCCAGCCAACCAATGGAGCTCTCCCATGAACAACCGATTCGACCCCAGCCGCCAGATCACCGCCCCCCGCGGCCCGGAAAAGAGCGCCAAGAGCTGGCTCACCGAGGCTTGCCTGCGCATGCTGATGAACAACCTCGATCCGCAGGTGGCCGAGCGCCCCGAGGAACTGGTGGTCTACGGCGGAATCGGCCGCGCGGCCCGGAACTGGGAGTGCTTCGACAAGATCGTCGAGGTACTGCGCCGCCTGGAGGACGACGAGACCCTGCTGGTGCAGTCGGGAAAGCCGGTGGGGGTGTTCAGGACCCAACCGGACGCCCCCCGGGTGCTGCTCGCCAATTCCAACCTGGTGCCGCGCTGGGCGACCTGGGACCATTTCAACGAACTGGACCGCAAGGGGCTCATGATGTACGGGCAGATGACCGCCGGCTCCTGGATCTACATTGGATCGCAGGGCATCGTGCAGGGGACCTACGAGACCTTCGGCGCTGCGGCCAAAAAGCATTTCGACGGGGACGCTGCCGGACGCTGGGTTCTCACCGGCGGGCTGGGGGGGATGGGCGGAGCCCAGCCGCTCGCGGCGACCATGGCCGGCTTTTCCCTGCTGGCCGTGGAGTGCGACGAGACGCGCATCGACAAGCGGCTCTCCACAGGCTACCTGGACCGGAAGGCGACCGATCTCGACCAGGCCCTGGAGATCATCCAGCGGGCCTGCCGGGACAAGCAGGCGGTATCGGTGGGACTGCTTGGCAACTGCGCCGAGCTGCTGCCTCAGATCGTCGAGCGCGGCATCGTCCCCGATCTCTGCACCGACCAGACCAGCGCACACGATCCTCTCAACGGCTACCTCCCCGCGGGATGGTCACTGGAGCAGGCGGCAGCCATGCGCCTGGAAGCTCCCGCGGCCGTCGAGCAGGCTGCCAGGGCATCCATCGCACTTCATGTGAGGGCGATGCTGGAGTTGCAAAGACGCGGCGCCGCCACCTTCGATTACGGCAACAACATCCGGCAGGTGGCCCTGGATGAGGGTGTCGAGCATGCCTTCGACTTCCCCGGCTTCGTCCCCGCCTACATCAGGCCGCTTTTCTGCCAGGGGATCGGACCCTTTCGCTGGGTGGCACTCTCCGGCGATCCCGAGGACATCTATCGGACCGATGCACGGGTAAAAGAGCTGCTGCCCGATGACCGGCAGCTGCATAACTGGCTCGACCTGGCCCGCGAGCGTATCAGGTTTCAGGGACTGCCGGCGCGCATCTGCTGGGTGGGGCTCAAGGATCGTGCGCGGCTAGGAGTTGCTTTCAACGAGATGGTTGCCAGGGGGGAATTGCAGGCTCCCATCGTCATCGGCCGCGACCATCTGGACGCGGGCTCCGTGGCAAGCCCGAACCGGGAAACCGAGGCGATGGCGGACGGCTCCGACGCGGTATCGGACTGGCCGCTCTTGAATGCCCTGCTCACTACCGCAAGCGGGGCGACCTGGGTGAGCCTGCACCACGGCGGCGGAGTCGGCATGGGGTTCAGCCAGCATGCAGGGGTGGTGATCGTAGCCGACGGCAGCGAGGCGGCGGCCAAAAGGCTGCAGCGTGTGCTCTGGAACGATCCGGCCAGCGGGGTAATGCGACACGCCGATGCCGGCTACCAGCTCGCCATCGATTGCGCCGGGGAAAACAAGCTGGATCTGCCGATGCTAGGTAGGTAGACAGAAAATCCCCCATTTCAAGAGATGTTCAATACCTCCCCCTTTTCAAGGGACGGTTCAATACCTCCCCCCTTTGAAAAAGGGGGGTCGGGGGGGATTTGCATTTGCCTGAATCGAAGCTGGCGCCCGCGCTATTTCCCCCTCTCCCTAGCCCTCTCCCACGAGGGGAGAGGGGACTTTACGCCCTCCCGGGATCGGAAGAGGCACTTTCCCCCCTCCCATCAAGGGAGGGGACCTTAACCCCCCTCCCTTGATGGGAGGGGCTGGGGGCACTGCCATTAAGTTAAGCTCCTACCTGCTGCTCGCTCCCCCTCCCTTGATGGGAGGGGGTGGGGGGAGGGTGAGGCTTGTACGAGCTTTTCACCCTCTCCCCAGCCCTCTCCCATCAAGGGAGAGGGGGCTTGTGCGGCGTGCGGGAAATTAGCACTGACGTTAACTTAATGGCAGTGGGGGCTGGGGGAGGGTGAAATGCTGCGGTTTTATATCATACGCTACGCCGCATGCGAGGTATCAAATGCTTCCACTTACGCTCAACCCCGGCAAACTGACGCTATCCGATCTGCGGCGCATCAAGGACTCTGCCGTGCGGCTCTCCCTCGACCCCGGATGTATCCAGGCGATAAACCGCTCGGTGGAGACGGTGGCGGCGCTGATCGCTGAGGGGCGGGCCATCTACGGCATCAATACCGGCTTCGGGCTTCTGGCGAGGACCCGCATCCCCACCGACGAACTGGAGCATCTCCAGCGGGCCATCGTCCTCTCCCATGCTGCCGGAACCGGGGCTCTGATGGAGGAATCGACGGTCCGCCTGCTGCTGGTTCTCAAGATCAACAGCCTGGCCCGGGGATACTCCGGCATCCGGCTTCAGGTGATCGAGGCGCTGATTCGCCTCCTCGATGCGGAGGTTTATCCCTGCATCCCGCAGAAGGGCTCGTGCGGCGCCTCCGGCGACCTGGCGCCATTGGCTCACATGAGTACGGTGCTGCTGGGAGAGGGTGAGGTGCTGCATCGCGGCGAGAGGACTTCGGGGCTGCGGGGGCTGGAGATAGCCGGGCTTGAGCCGATCACGCTCGGACCGAAAGAGGGGCTTGCGCTGCTTAACGGCACCCAGGCATCTTCGGCATTCGCGCTGGAGGCGCTCTTCGCGGCCGAGGATCTCTTCTCGGCGGCGCTGGTTTCCGGCAGTCTCAGCGTGGAGGCGGCGCTTGCCAGCAGACGCCCCTTCGATGCCTGCATCCACGAGGTGCGCGGCCACCCCGGACAGATCGATGCAGCCTCGGCCTATCGCAACCTGCTCGCCCACAGCGAAATCGAGGCGTCGCACGAGGGGTGCCCTGCGGTCCAGGATCCCTACTCGCTGCGCTGCCAGCCCCAGGTCATGGGAGCCTGCCTCGACCAGATCCGGCACGTGGCGGAGATCCTTCTCACCGAGGCCAACGCGGTCTCCGACAACCCGCTGGTATTCTCCGACCAGGCCGACATCATCTCCGGCGGAAACTTTCACGCCGAGCCGGTGGCGCTGGCGGCCGACAACCTCGCCCTGGCCATCGCCGAGATAGGCGCGCTTTCCGAGCGGCGCATCGCCCTTCTGATCGATGCCAACCTGAGCAAACTCCCCCCCTTTCTGGTCGAAAAGGGTGGCCTCAACTCCGGCTTCATGATAGCGCAGGTCACCGCGGCTGCCCTGGCCAGCGAGAACAAGTCTCTGGCGCATCCCGCCTGCGTCGACAGCCTGCCGACCTCGGCCAACCAGGAGGATCACGTCTCCATGGCCACCTTTGCCGCCCGCCGCCTGCTGGAGATGGCCGACAACAGCGCCGGCATCGTCGCCATCGAGCTGCTCGCGGCCTGCCAGGGAGTCGATTTTCGTGCGCCTCTGAAAAGTTCGCCGTTGCTGGAAGAGGCCAAGAGGGTCTTGCGGCAGGAGGTCAGCTTCTACGACCAAGACAGATATTTTGCACCCGACATCGAGAAAGCGAAGCGACTGGTTAAGGCGGGAGTCTTCAAGGAATTAATGGGAATGGGTCTCTTCAGAGAATAGCGCGCCAAGGAAAATATCAGAAGCTGAAATCACAGTTCAAGGCAGCACCTCCGCTTAAAAACTCGGGAGTAACAGCCATCAGCTGGACCGCTGAATCCTGAGTTCCCTTGGCCTCCGGAAGGGACCGCTCCTGCGGCCGCGAATAGTGCAGCAGGCGAGGCAGGACGAAGCCCGAAAAGAGTCCGATGACGGTCCCTACTGCTACGTCAGTGGCGTAATGTCGATCCGAGACGATACGAAGCACACCGTCCAGCACCGACACCCCGATGCCGGCAGCGCAGACTGCTCGGCCGACGGCGGGGTCCTCATAGATGGTCTGATATTTGTGGTGGTTGCAGAGTAGACCCGCTCCCGTGAAAGCAAATGCGACGTGTCCACTTGGCATACCCCTGTTCTCCAGCTCACCCTCACAGCGCTCGTCCGCACAATTCCTGACAAATGGCCTCTCGCGCGTAATGAGGTTCTGCATCACGCTGGACACCAAAGAAGTGAAGATGAAAGACTCCAGGTTTATCATCTCGGTCTGCAAGAGCGCGTCCCAACGCTTATCACGGAAACCGAGGGTCGCCAGGGACTCCACGACCGGTGCCCCGATCATGACCCCCATGATGACGTTGCTGGCGTTATGAGTCGCCTCCCGTGCCGAACGGCTCTTCAGGCGCAGCGCATCCCGAATGGACTCGTCAAAGCCGTTACGACTCGTCCATTTTGCCTTAGTGGGCTTCCCGTTTTTATGTTCAAAAAAAGCCGTTCCAACTGCAGCAAGCGAGACGGTCACATATTCAGCAGTCCCTGCCCTTCTCCAGGGCCACTCTTCCTCGGCGCCCCTTGTGCCGGTGGCTTGCGCAAGAAGTGTCGGATCACCGACCACTCTTTTCTCGACGAAGAATTCCTCCCCCTGAGCCAGCGAAAAAGGTCCAGCCGCCGCATCCGTCAGATCCTCATCGAGAATCGCGGCATCTGAAAGAATTAGCAGTCCGATCTCCGAGGGTGCAATAAGCGCTACTGTACCGCTTTGGGAGCTGAAACCTGCGGCTTTCGCATTAGAGGAGAAGAGGGAAATGCTCCGGGCGGAGAAAATATCTGCATGCAGCGTTTCAGCATAAGCGGAAACGGCTGCAGCGATATTCAAGAGTACGGCAAGGGCTGCAATATGAATGAAGGCGAGTTTGGCCATACGATATTAAAGAGCATCAACAACACCTTGTCAAATTACGGTCGCAACATGTGCGGACAGTTTGTCCTGGCCTGACGCGACGCAGTGCCGGCGAGTTGCTCCCTATCGGGAATCAGCCTGCATGTAATAGGGTGTGGGTAAGAAGTTGCCTATCGAAGCTGTCTGTATTATTTTTGCCTAATTTTTCGCCCTGCTGAAATGGGCTGCCGGCTCAAAGCACTGTCAGCGATCCTTCCTTGCGTCACCTGAAAATGATCTTGGCTTTCGATAACAACACTTTTACTCTAGCTGACCGTTCATTCAATATTTACCGATACTTTAAGTAGTTAGCCTGAACTCAAATGAATGGGCTCATGACTGCAAAATTTAAGACCTTCGCAGATCCAATAGCTTATGCTTTGCCACTTACCGGTTGGGTGTCTTCACTGCAATTCCGCATACGTCCCCTTTTTAAACCAAGATTTTTTATTGACTAGATTTCGAGGCATGGGATATACAAGAGCCGGAAAATAAAAAAACTAGTGGTGCACGATAATACTAAACCATCCGCAAGGGTGGGACGGAAAGCCTAATGGGTCTCACTGAGACAGCCGGGTCGCCGAAATATCACACGATATTCGCGCCCGGCTTTTTTTGTGCGAGATCGGAAGGAGAGCACGGGAAAATGACACCGCTGTAGCCGCCTGCACAGGAGGTCAAGCCTGAACCCCTGCCTGTCGGCAGGAACAAGAATGTAGGTATACGATAATACTAAACCATCCGCGAGGGTGGGACGGAAAGCCTAATGGGTCTCACTGAGACAGCCGGGTCGCCGAAATATCTCACGATGTTTGGCCCCGGCTTTTTTGTACCCAAAATTCGCCGGGGATCCTACCAGCCATAGCTGAGTATTCACTGTTTCTTCCGGAGCCAAAACGTCCTGCAGAGAACAAGTTCAGGCCTTGTGCGCAGGCAGCTGAAAAAGTAGGTTCCAAGTCCGGAAGCGTCCCGATGCAGAAAAGTTCACCCATTTGAACCGAGAGGAAGGTTCATCAACAAAAGGAGCTTTTATGACTCAAAAAAATCGTAGTAGGGCGTTAATGCTGTTCATCTTTGCCCTGACCCTGGTGTCGTTTCAGTATTGGCGCAGCGAGGCGCAGGCACAATCATCCTATTTCACAAGCAGAGGCTGCGTAGATTGCCACGATACCGCGACGGCCGCCACCTGTGCCGGATGCCACCAACACAGCGGAACCCTTACCGCGACAAAGAACAAGACAACCTCCTACGCCCCCGGCGAAACGGTAACTGTCACCCTGGCCTCTTCAGGCGCACGGTCCGGCTGGATCGGCGTCCGTCTCTACGATCAGAACGGCGCCGAAATCGCGCGTTCCGCAGGCGCCCAGAGCGGCATGGGCGGCTCAGCCGTCTACCCGGCAGTTCTCTCTGCTCCGGCGCCGGCAGCGGCAGGCACCTACGCCTGGAGAATGGCTTACCTCGGCAATGAAAACGGCGACGGAGGAGGCGACGTCCACAGCGAGAAATTCGTCAACGTTTCGGTCACCGTTGCCGCCGCCCCGGTCGCTGATGCCACCGCTCCTGTCGTCGGCACCTTCACCCTGCCGGCAACCGCCACCACCCTGACCGTGCCGGTATCGGCCCTGGTCGCCACCGACAACGTCGCCGTCACCGGCTACCTGGTCAACAAAGTCGCCACAGCCCCGACTGCAGCCGCCGCAGGCTGGACCGCAGCCGCACCGGCAAGCGTTACCGCCGTCGCAGGGAGCAACACCTTCTATGCCTGGGCCAAGGACGCGGCCGGCAACGTCTCGCTTGCCAAGAGCGCCAGCGTGACCGTAACGCTTCCCGACACCACCGTTCCGGTGGTCGGCACCTTCACCCTCCCCGCAACCGCGACCAGCCTGACCGTGCCGGTATCGGCCCTGACCGCCACCGACAACGTCGCCGTCACCGGCTACCTGATCAATCAGGTTGCCACCGCACCGACGGCAGTCGCCGCAGGCTGGACCGCAACGGCACCGACAAGCGTTACCGCCGTCGCAGGAAGCAACACCTTCTACGCCTGGGCCAAGGATGCGGCCGGCAACGTCTCGCTTGCCAAGAGCGCCAGCGTGACCGTAACGCTTCCTGACACCACCGTCCCCGTAGTCGGCACCTTCACCCTCCCGGCAACCGCCACCGGCCTGACCGTGCCGGTATCGGCCCTGACCGCCACCGACAACGTCGCCGTCACCGGCTACCTGATCAATCAGGTCGCCACAGCCCCGACTGCAGCCGCCGCAGGCTGGACCGCAACCGCACCGGCAAGCGTTACCGCCGTCGCAGGGAGCAACACCTTCTACGCATGGGCCAAGGATGCGGCCGGCAACGTCTCGCTTGCCAAGAGCGCAAGCGTGACCGTAACGCTTCCCGACACCACCGTCCCCGTAGTCGGCACCTTCACCCTGCCGGCAACCGCCACCACCCTGACCGTGCCGGTATCGGCCTTGACCGCCACCGACAACGTCGCCGTCACCGGCTACCTGATTAATCAGGTCGCCACAGCCCCGACTGCAGCCGCCGCAGGCTGGACCGCAGCCGCACCGGCAAGCGTTACCGCCGTCGCAGGGAGCAATACCTTCTATGCCTGGGCCAAGGACGCAGCCGGCAACGTCTCGCTTGCCAAGAGCGCCAGCGTCACCGTAACGCTCCCCGACACCACCGTTCCGGTGGTCGGCACCTTCACCCTCCCGGCAACCGCCGCCAGCCTGACCGTGCCGGTATCGGCCCTGGTCGCCACCGACAACGTCGCCGTCACCGGCTACCTGATCAATCAGGTCGCCACCGCACCGACGGCAGCCGCCGCAGGCTGGACCGCAACGGCACCGGCAAGCGTTACCGCCGTCGCAGGAAGCAACACCTTCTACGCCTGGGCCAAGGACGCGGCCGGCAACGTCTCGCTTGCCAAGAGCGCCAGCGTGACCGTCACCATAACGGTCGCCGACACTAGCGCCCCGGTAGTAGGCCTGTTCAGCATGCCGGTAACCGCCACCAGCCTGACCGTCCCGGTCTTGGCCCTGGTCGCCACCGACAACGTCGCCGTCACCGGCTACCTGGTCAACAAAGTCGCCACCGCACCGACTGCAGCCGCCGCAGGCTGGATCGCAACGGCACCGGCAAGCGTTACCGCCGTCGCAGGAAGCAACACCTTCTACGCCTGGGCCAAGGATGCGGCCGGCAACGTCTCGCTTGCCAAGAGCGCCAGCGTCACCGTCACCATTGCGACCGCCGACACCACCAAACCGACCCTGACCATCTCGGCGCTGGCAAGCGGCTCCTACACCAACAAGACAACCCTCAACATCAGCGGCAATGCCAGCGATGCAGGCGGCCTGCAGTCCCTTACCCTCAATGGCCAGGCTGTTGTGGTCAACGCTGACGGCTCTTTCAGCGCCGCCCTGACCCTGGTGGCCGGATCCAATACCGTAACGGTCATCGCCGCCGACAAGGCCGGCAATCAGCAGAGCGACATCCGCAGCATAACCTATGATCCAACCGCACCGGTCCTTGTCATCACCGCACCGGGCGATAACAGCAACTCCGCCCAGTCGTTCATCACCCTGACCGGAACCATCAACGAATCCTCCACGGTTACCGTCACCGACAACAACGGCAGCCAGCACTCCGCAGTCATCAGCGGCAGCAGCTTCAACGCCACCGTCAATCTGGTAGCAGGCGTCAACACCATCGTCATCACCGCAACCGACCTGGCCGGCAATACCGCCAGCGCCAAGCGGACCATAACCCATGACAGCGGCAATTTGACCCTGGCAGTCAGCTACCCGAACCAGGACATCACAACCAGAAAGGAAAGCATCGTCCTCACGGGCAACATAGTAGATGCCTTAGGTAAAGTTTCTGTCGTCATCAAAGTGAACGGCCGCACTTATACCCCTCACGTTGCCAACGGCACCTTCAGACAGAAGATTAACTTCAAGAGGCCGGGTCTCTACGCCATCACCGTTACCGCCACCGATGAAGCAGGCAACAGCAGCGTAGTTAACCGAAACGTGATCTATCGTAGTGGTGAAAGGGAAAGAGATGACGACCACGATGATGATTAACAACAAGTAGAGGATTCACAATGAGGTAAGCAAAGAGCCATCCCCTTCGGGGGGTGGCTCTTTGTCTTTTCGGATAGCACCGATCTCCTGTAATCAGCAGATGCACAAGCCCCCTCTCCCTTGATGGGAGGGGGTGGGGGGGCACTGCCATTAAGTTAAGCGGTGATTCCGTGAATCATGTAGGGTGGGCCGTGCCCACCATCAGGATGCGGTTGTGGTGGGCACGGCCCACCCTACCTCTCATTCCCTTAACTTAATGGCAGTGGGGTGGGGGGAGGGTGAGGCTGGTACGAGCTTTTCACCCTCTCCCCGGGCCTATCAGGGGAGGGGGAGCCAACAGCAGGGGCGTCGCTGTATGGCAGAGGGGCTGGGGGACTTTTTGTTGATAGAGGCGACAAAAGCTGCTATTTCTTGGTTTGACTTAGCGGGGCTGCATCACATTCCATTTCGGTGATTCTATGAAAACTCTCTTCAATCTACTTGCTGCCTTATCAATGGTGTTGGTGTTTGGAGGGTGTGCCAGCCACGATAGACGCATCGCCATTTCAGCAGATGCGCCTTCCGGAATTGCAAGTAATTCCCCTTTCCCTCGGCTAAAGAACAATATCGATGAACTGCTCGCCGGGGAACTGCACCCTCACAGCATCGCCGCCATCAAGATCATCTCCCTTGATAGCGGCGAGACCTTCTATGAGACAAACTCCCGGCTCCTGCTTTCTCCAGCCTCGAACCAGAAGGTTTTCACCGCGGCTGCTGCGCTTTCACTGCTCGGCCCGGACCACAGGATGGAAACTTCCGTGGCCCTGGACAGATCCGGAAGCACCATTTACCTGAAAGGATGCGGAGACCCTTTACTCGATGCGGAGGATTTGTCGGTCCTGGCTGGCGAGATTGCCGTCAAAATGCCGACCAAAGTGCCTTACGCACTCAGCGCGGACACCAGCTGTTTTGACGATATCTATTGGGGATCGGGATGGATGTGGGATGACGAGCCGGAGCCCGAGGAGATGTACTTGTCGGCGCTATCGGTCAATGGAAACGCCATCACGGTCGCGCTGCAGCCGGGGGTAGCGGAATCGTCTCCTCTTTCGGTGACGACCCATCCGCAAACGAGATATGTGACGGTGGCAAATACCTCAAGCACCGCAAAGGCGGGCGGTCCCTGTACGGCAACAATCTCGCGCCGCCCCGGAGACCGCGACAACCTGATCAGCGTCGGCGGTCTGCTTGCTCCCGGGTGTGCGCCTGTTGCCAAACGTTTGAGCGTCTGGAAGCCGGAGCTCTATGCGCTGACCCTCTTCGCTGAGCAGTTGGCGCAGCAAGGGATTGCAGTGTCGTCCCTAAAGGTGGCAGCTGCGCCGCCGGACGCGATCCGCCTCCGCACCATGGGCCGGCCCGTCAGAAAGGTCGTATCGGCCATGCTGAAGCAAAGTGACAACCTGTGCGCCGAAAACGTCCTCAAGTATCTGGGGCGTTCGGCTACCGGGCGAGAAGGCTCGGCGGCATCCGGCATAGCACTCCTCACCGGCTATCTGCAGTCAAGGGGCGTACCCGCGGCACAGCTGAGGATAGCCGACGGTTCGGGGGTCTCCCGTTACAACCTGGCCACCGCAGAGAGCATCGTTCGCCTGCTGGAGGCAACCTACCGGGATCCGGCAATCTTTGGGCTCTTTTCCGATGCACTCCCTGTCGCAGGCATCGACGGCACCCTTGCGCGGAGGATGCAAGGCACCCCTGCCGAGGGCAAGGTTCGAGCCAAGACCGGCTCGATGAAGGGGGTTGAGGCCCTTTCAGGCTACGCCGTGACCGCGGATGGAGAGCGTCTGGCCTTCTCCATGCTGATGCAGCATTTCACGGGGCCCAGCCAGAGTGTTCGGGATCTCCAGGACCGGATCGCCGTCCTGCTCAGCAGCTTTCACAGGTCGGACAACTGACGCCCTACCTGACCAGGTTGCGCACTATCTGCTGCAAGGTCGATATCTTGGGCAGCGCCCCCGTCACAGGGGTGCCGTTAGTTGTGGAGGTGCACCGGTTTAGGCAGCAACAGTCCTTGAGCGGGCCGTTCTTCATCCATCTCTCCATGTCTATCGCCGTTTGATAACCGGCTATCTCCTCGGCCAGCATATCAGCCAACGAATAGCTCATTTGGTAGGTCAGGATGTGGGAGAAGCTCTGGCACGCGCGTTGATGCACCCGTTCATGGGCCATTCCGTACTCCTTGATGCAAGCCGTCGTTGCTTCGGTGGTGATGGAACAGTCTCCTCCATTGGTTGTTGCTGCGACGCTGTCCAGCGTAGAGCATTCGCTCCTGGCTGAATGAGAGTTTATGCGCTTCTGCACGTCCATTTGTATCTCTTCATACCTGCCCGGAGTATACCAGGTGGACATGAAGCTATCGTAGTCTTCGCTTTGGAGCCGGGCGATCTGGATCTGATACTCCCATTGTGCCGCCCTGGCCTCGGTAGCGACATTTTCGATGCTGCATATATCCTTACAGGTACACGATGTCGCGTAGGCCAGGCAGAACGACCAGGTCACTGACGCGACGATTATCAGAAGTACTAAGGGATAGAGACAGAGCTTTCTTCTTTTCGACATGGCGCACCTCCGGTATTATCTTGTTCGCGGCGGGTTCTCCCAATCGGCAACTGCATCCTACCCACATGGTTTCCTCTGCATCTTCCGGCAAAAACTTCGTCCCGGCAAGCTGCTCTCTCGATCATCTGTCCATCTCCCGCAGCGACGGCGACCCCGGCTCCCCTCCCGCCATCTGAAGCCGCTCCAGATTGGCACGCGCGTTCTGGTGCCGCGGATCCAGCTGCAGTGCCTTGGCATAGCACGCCGCGGCCTGCTCCGGCAGCTTCGCCAACTCGTAGGCACATCCCAGGTTGTTGAAGCCCCGGGCCTTTTGCGGCGATTGCCGGGTGGTGCTCTCCCACAGGGAGACTTCGCTCCTATAGTCGCGGTTGCGCAGCATGGTGAAGAGCAGCAGGAGACAGCACACGGCACCTGCGGCCCCGGCGATCATGGTGCGCCAGGCGGGCCGCCTTTGATAGAGCAGGCCGATCTCGCACCCAAGCGCCAGCAGCAACCCGAAATCGGCCAGGTAGAGGTGGCGCTCGTTGACCAGATCCAGACGCGCAAAAACCGAGTTGCTCGGCATCAGCACGAGGAAAAACCAGACCGCCCCGAAAATAAGCCACGGTCTCGACCGCCTGAGGCGGACGGCGATCCCCAGCGCCGCCGCCCCCACTGCCAGCTTGCACCAAAGGACCGGGTTCATGCTGGTGACGATCTGGATATCCGGATCGATGTTCAGCTTGTTCAGCAAAACGAGGCGCGACAGAAGGTAGCCGATCCCGTTGATCTGACTGACCATGTTGTCGGAGAAGCTGCGCAGCTCGGAACTGAAGAGCAGCAGCGTGAGGTACCTCGGGTGGCTGAAGATGACCACCATGAGCAGCAGAAGCAGCGCCCAGTGTACGCTCTGATCAGCCAGTGCCCTCTTCCACGACCTGCGGCCGACGGTCGCCTCCCACAAAAGCAGCGCCAGCGGGAGGGTCACGGCGACCTCCTTGGTCGCCACGGCGGCAACAAACAATAGCGGCGAGGCGATGAAAAGCCAGACCGGCTTGCGCGTCTCGACCCCTCTCAGGTAGGCGAGCAGGCTGCCGAGGTAGAGCAAGGCCGACAGCGAGGCCGATCGTGCGCAGATGTAGGTCACCGCTTCGGTGTGCACCGGATGCAGGGCGAAGAGGAGCCCGATGAAGAACGCGGCTGCCGCGTCCCCCCCTTTGCGCTCCAAGCCGGCACACCGCCGGGTGAATCTGCCGGCCAGGAGATAGACAAACAGCGAACTCAAGGCGTGGACGGCGATGTTGAAGAGATGGAAACCCGCCACCCCCAGTCCGGAGGTCCAGCACAGGGTATAGGTGAATTTGAGGAGGGGGCGGATCCCCAGGTGACGCATGGTTTCCAGCCATCCCCCCCAGGAATGGACGGCCGGATTTGAGACGATGACGTTGTAGTCGCTGAACTGGAAGTCGCCCCAGACAGAATTGCTGTAGCCCGCGACGACGGCTGCCAGGATGATCAGCGGTTTTATCAGCAACTGGCTGTTGTTGGCGTTCATTATCGGCTGTGGCGCCCTCGCTATCGCGTGGTGTCGTAGGTATTGACAACGGCCCTGGTGTCGTCGGCGGTAAACCAGACGCCATCCGCGCCAGGAGCCACGTAGCGCCTGGTTTCGGTTCGAACCCCCTTGGCATCGTACAGATACTCCAGGTAGGTCGGCTGCAGATCGTCGGCCGTGAACCAGATGCCGTCGCCTCCCGGATGCCCGTGGTAGACGGCGCGCTTCAAGGCCCCGTCGACCGGGTAGCTTAGATCCCAATAGCCCGACACGGTATCGTCGGCGGTAAACCAGACGCCGTCGGTTCCGTCATCGTCGTAGGTGACGATCTTACCGAGCCTCCCCTCGGCGTTCAGCGCATAGCTTGCGTATCTGACCACCTTGGCGTTGGCAAGCGGTGTCCCGTCCGGGTTGCTGGTGTAGTAGCTGACATCCTGCACCTTGATCCCCTGCGGGTCATATACCGACACGGTATAGGAGAGGACACGCTTGTCTCCATAACGGAAGTTATAGCGCGTCGCCTCCCGCAGATACCCTCTGGAATTGTAGCTGAAGGCCGTGTATCCGTCGTCGTTCCGCCCATAGTAGCTTTCCTGGTCGAGCACATCGCTGGCGCCGAAGTTGTAGCTTTTGGTAAGGAGAGTGGAGGAGCCGAAATAGCTGCGTGTGTCGGCCAGGGTGTATCTGCGGGTGGAATAGTTGTAGTCGTAGCTGTGGCTCTCGTTGGCGCCCAGTTCGTCGTCAGCGTTGAACCAGACGCCGTCCGGACCGGCCGCGGGATATCCCTTGAGGCTGGCAGGACGCCCGTCGGGCTCGAAAGCCGCCACTGAATACTCCTTGACGGAGCCGTTCCCATGATAGCCGACCGACTTTTTGAGCTCGTTTCTCAAGGTCGAAAAAGTGACCGTAGCACCGGGGAGAGGATTGCCGGACAGGTCCTTCAACCCCGACAAGGTCAGGGTATAGCCGCATCCGGGAGGAAGGCCGCCGGTCCTGAGCCTGACCGTCTTCAGGGCCGCGTCGTAACTTGCCCGGCCGGGGACGGTGAAAAACCCGAACCGCCCCTTCCCCACGAGTCTGACGTTGGTCGAGTTCACCGTGGCGGCATCGATGCCGCGCACCAGCTTCACCTCTATCGGCGTGGCCGCCGACACACCGATAGCCGCATCGGCCGGGGTCGAGGAGACCACCGGAGACGAGCTCGATGCGATGACGATATCGTTCACCCTAAGCGATCCCAGCCTCACAAGCAGCTTGCCGGTCAGCATGGTGTTCCCCGTCACTGCGCCGAAGGTGTCATCGTAGCCCCCTTTGAGCTTTACCGCCACGGCGCGATCGAGCAGCGTGTCCTCCTTCAGGAAGGACCTTTTTGCCAGAATGGTCGCCGAGACGCCGGTAAGGGATGCAAATGCCTTCGAGACGTCCTCATAATGGCGGTCCGGGCTTCCTAGGACTTTCACCGGCAACGTGGAGCTGAAGAGGGCGCTGACACTTCTGCTGATGTTCATGGTGACGGTGCAATTGCCGGTCGGGTTGCTACAGGCTCCCGACCAGCCGCTGAAGACGGAGTTCGAGTCCGGCGTGGCTATAAGGGTTATCGGGTCCGGCGTGGCGACGTAGGTTGTGCAGGAGCCGGAGCTGCAGACGACGCCGGAAGGGATGCTGTTCAAAGCCCCTTTGCCGGTGCCGATGAGCGCGGTCGTGAGCAGGGTGTTATTGGTGGAAATCTTCACCTCGTCGACAATCCCGTTGAAGTTCGTGTTGATTCCGAAATCCGCCCCGGACAGGTCGGCGGCACCGATTCTCAGCGCCCCCTGGCTCGCCAGGATCGGGCTGTTGGGACAGTCCTGTTCCGACTTCAGGACCCCGTTTACGAAGATTCTCACCTTCCCGGCAACGGTGTCCACCTCTACCTTGATCTTGCTCCACTCGTTGAGCGGGACCAGGTTGCTGTCGTAGAGTGAATAGTCACCCGCCTCGCCCACAAAGCCGATGCTGAATTGTATCCCGATGCCGCTGAAGAGATACAGGGCATAACCTGAACCACCGTTGCCATCCTTGAAGACGATCCCGGCAAACATGTTTTCGAATGATTCCGGTTTGATGCTGGCTTCCAGGGTCAGGCTGGTCAGCGGCGAGAGTCGCTGGTCGTCGGGAATTTCGACATACCCGCCGTTGCCGGTAAAGCGCAGCGCCTTTCCCGCGATCCCCGTGACGCAGCTTGAGGTCCCGTTGATCGCTCCATTGATGCCGTTGCCGCTCGAATCCTGCGCAGTGCAGTTATCGAAATTCCAGCTGGCGACAGTGGCAGCCTCGGAGTTTGCGGTCCCAGCCAAGAGGGTAATCAACACCAACAGACCGAGCAGAGGCGATTGTTGCATGGCAGGTCCTCCTCATTCTGTGCTGCAAACCCGGGCAATGTAGCCTGACACGTAATGAATCGGTGCATCCAAGGAGGGAATAGGTTCCGTCTCCAGGCAACAGAGATGAAACGCTCAGGAAGAATCGTCAGCTGTTGAAGCAACTGGCATGGTGCTGAAACTATGGCGCCAGCGGTGTAGATTTACGGCCGGGAGGCTGTTAGTGGTTTGAAGTTTCTGCCATCTTTTTGATGGATAGATGCGAGGGCAGTTTCCTCGCTGGCAATTTATCATCTCTAGTTAATTACTGTCAACGAGTAACTTTTTCGCGATGGTAAACTATAGTTTTTTCACAGGAACAAGCAATAGCAATTAACTTATATTAGTACGACCTGATTGACTGCTCCTATACAATCGGGTCATTTCGCAGCAGCGCTTGCCGATTGAGTAATGATTGCGAGGAACTCGGGCTGGCCAGAATATAAAAAGGCAGACCAGTCGCCAGCGATATTTGGGGGAACACCAAAAGCCGCTTCGCCTGATCTGCCTTTATACGTCGCTTTTCCCGACCATCCTGGTACGGCCATAAAGTGACCGGCCGCCAACCGGCTTACTTTATAGCGAGCAGTTCAACCTCGAAGATGAGAGTCGCGTTGGGGGGGACGTCCGCGCCTGCGCCGCGGGCGCCGTAGGCGAGCTCAGGCGGGCAGACCAGCTGGGCCTTGCCGCCGACCTTCATCATCTGGACCCCTTCGGTCCAGCACGGGATCACCCTGGAGAGCGGAAACTTGATGGACTCTTTGCGTTTGTAGGAGCTGTCGAACTCCTTGCCGTTGGTCAGGGTGCCGCGGTAGTTGACCTCGACCGTGCTGGCGGCGCTGGGCGACTTGCCGGTTCCCTCCTTGATCGACTTGTAAACCAGTCCCGATGCGGTCTTTACCGCCCCTTTTTCCCTGGCGGCTTTGGCGATGGCATCGTTTGCTGCGGCAAAGGCGGGTACTGCAAGAGTCGTGGCGATGGCTGCAATGATCAGTCGCTTCATCTCTGCTCCTTACTGTCTGTGGGATTTGGATGCAACGACGGCATCCTAGCATCGGCATTAATTACCGTCAATGGCATTTCCTTGAGAGCAGCTCGCGGATTACTTGACCAGCAGGACTATTTGAGCTGATGCAGGACGAAATTATCGATCCAGTAGGTCAGCGTCAACAGGCGCCCCTCGAAGGAATAATCGCTGTAGCCGCCGCGTCCCTTGTAGATCTCGGCGGACGCGGAATAAATCACCTTTTTGCTGCGGATATCGACGAAATCGACATCGACCAGGCACCAGCTCTGCATGTCCTGAACCGGAGAGTTGAAGCGCTTGAAGTTGATATAGAGCCCACCAGTTTCGGGGATGCCGGCTCCGGGTCCCGCATCGGCCGTGATCGTCTTGCCGGGCATGAAATCCCGCATATTCTTCTGCAGCCCGTCGATGTTGAGAATTCTGGTGACTTCCAGCCAGTGCTCCTTCTTTTCATAGCCGTACTGAACCCAGTCATTCTCCTCGTACGGCATCCACCCCAGATGTATCTCCTCGTATTGGCTCATCGAAGGTGGCTTTACCGGATCACTCTCCTTGATGGAGAAGTAGCGCGAGGATCCGCAGGACGCCAGCAGGGTGGCAAAGAGCAGCGTGAAACAAAACCACAGCAACTTTCTTTTCATTGTTCCCTCCGTGTAATGAACAGGTTGACAGTTACAATATCGCCCCGATAGCGGCCGGGGCAGGTGATGACGGGACCCGGCAATCCCGATCATCTCTCGCCGGTTCGCTGCGCTCGCCGCAGATATCCCGAAGTTCGGCCGACCGGCTCTGTCAATGAACCGTCAGCCCGTCTGCCGTCAGTCTCCCCAGCCGTATGGTCAGCACACCACGCAAAACGGTGCGGCCTGACGAGTTGGAGAAGCTTCCGTCATACCCCCCCTGGAAGTTGACCGCCACATTGCGGCTGAGGGTGAAGTTCCCCGGCAGCTCCACCGCCCGGCCTTGCAGGAGGATGCTTCCGCCGTTGGCGGCCGCGGCATAGGCGGCAACAAGGGTCGGGAAATACCGGGTCGTGGAGCCGAAAATGCGTAGCTCCGGCATGGAGTCGAACACCGCAGTCACGGAAGTATCGGCGTTCAAGGTCACGCCGCAGTTGGCCGTGCCGCTGCACCCGCCGCTCCACCCCTGGAAGATGGAGCTCCCCGAGGGAGTCGCCATGAGCTCAAGCTGCGAGCCGGGGGTGAATACGGCGCTGCAGGTCCCGCTCGCGCAGTGGAAACCGGGGGGGTTGCTGTTCACCGTCCCTGAACCGCTGCCGGCGAGAGTGACTGAAAGGGTCTGGGTCGAGCCGGCCTGCTCCACGGTGACGCTCCTGCCGGCGACGGTGATGGTGCCGCTTCGGGCGGCGCCGCTGTTGGCTGCGACGGTAAATCCGACCGTACCGTTTCCGCTGCCGCTCTGTCCCGAGGTTAGCGTGATCCAGGGGACCATCGCCGCGGCACCCCAGAGGCAACTGCCGCTTATGGTGACGGTTGCGCTGCCGGAGCCGCCGGAAGCAGCGAAGGAAAGATCGGAGCTGGCGAGATTGGCGCTGGCGCAGAGCTCCAGCAAGGGATCGGACTGGAGAATGGCGCCATTGCTGCCTACCGCGACAAAGGTGCCGTTGGCGTACGCCACTCCGGTCAGGACGGCCGGCGGCGCCTTCCTCTGGGTCCAGGTGACACCGTCGGTTGAGGTGAGGATGGCCACGGAGCCTACCGCCACGAACGTGCCGGCGCCGTAGGTGACCCCTGAAAGCGTCACCGCCGTGCCGGAACTCCGTAAGGTCCAGGAGATGCCGTCGGGGGAGCTATAGATGAGGCCGTTGGCGCCAACCGCCACGAACCTGCCGTTGCCCCAGGCCACCCCGTATAGGAGCCTCTGGTTGGGAACGGTGAATCGACTGGTCCAGCTGCGGCCGTCACTGGAGCTCTTGATAGTCATTCCCACCGACACGAAGATGCCGTTGCCAAAGGCCATGCCCATATGGTTCAGCAATGAGAAGTCGGTTTGCTCCCCGATCCAACTGGTACCGTTTGAGGAGGTAAGGACATTGGTGTTGCCACCCACGACAAAGGTGCCGTCGCCGTAGGCGGCCGTGAAGAGACCGCTGTTTCCGCCGTCAAAGCTCTTGGTGAAGGTTGCGCCGTCCAGACTGTTGTAGATGCTGTTGCCACCCGCGATGACAAACATCGAAGCGCCGTAGGTGATGCCGCGCAAGGTCTCGTCGAAACCGCGAGGATGGTAACTTCTCCAGGTCACCCCGTCGCTGGACGAATAGATGGTCCCCCCCCGGAGCGCCCAGTCGGCGTTCATGTCATTTCCCAGCGCCAGGAAGGTGCCGTTGCCGTAGGCGATCGCTGAGAACTGGACCGTGGAGGAACCGGAGGTCGCGCTCTTCCAGCTCGCGGCATCGGTGGATGTGACAATGGTGTTGTTGTAACCCACCGCGACCGAGGTGCCGTTTCCGTGGCTGACCCCGTAGAGATCGTTTGTGCTCCCTGACACCCTGCTGGTCCAGGCGATGCCGTCCGTGGAGGTCAGCAGTCTCCCCCCCACCCCGCAGATGGCGAACTGTCCGTTTAGGAAACCGATGCGGGTGAGCCCCGTTGCTCCTGTGGTGCGGTTGGTCCAGGCGAAGCCGTCCGGTGAAGTTCGCGCCGTACCGTCGGACATGACGGCGACATAGCTGCCGTTGCCATGGGCCACCCCCAGGTAACTCATGGTGGTTCCCTACTGCGAGGAGTCCAGGTGACCCCGTCCGGCGACGTGGAGAGGACGCCGCCGGCTCCGGCCGCCACGAACAGCGCGTTACCGCGGACCACGTCCTTGAAGCCGTAGACCGCGCCGGAATACCGGCTGCTCCAGTTGACCCCGTCGGCTGAGGTGACAATGACCCCTGAATCGCCCACGGCCACGAACAGGCCGTTGCCGAAGGTCACCGCCGCAAGGTTCGCCGTCTTGCCCGAGTTCTGCTTGCTCCAAGTGGCCCCGTCGAAGGAGCTGAAGATCGTGCCGGTATTGCCTACCGCCACATAAACGCCGTTGCCGTAGGCGACGCCGAGCAGCCCTGCCAGCTCGGGAGCTGCCGATACCGACCAGGCGCTCCCATCGGCGGAGGTCACTATGGCGCTGTACCACCCCACGGCCACGAAAAGTCCGTTACCCCAGGTGACCGCCGTCAGGTTATTGGCCTGTGGCAGAGGAGAGCGCCAATGCCAGGAATCGAGCGCCGCGGAACCGACCGGGGTCAGGGCGACTCTCGCGGTCGCCGGTGCGGAGACGTTACCCCCGGCGTCCCTGGCCCAGGCGTAAAGCGTCCTGGTCCCCCAGAAGGCGAAGGTGTAGCCGGCGGGTGCCGTCGCGCTCCACCCCGGCGAAGCGGCGAGCGGAGGCACCGGGGTTTCGGTGAGCAGGTACCCGGTGACGCTGTCGTTGTCGGTAGCGCTGAGCGAGACCGAAACGGCCAGGGCCGTGGATGAGCCCGGCACGCTGAAAGCTGTCACCACGGGTGGGGTCGGATCGCTGAAGCTGGCGGCTATGCCGTGGTTTGCGCGCACCGCGCGCAGCGTGTAGCGACCGGCGGCAACGGCAGCCGTGACGTCTATGTTGTTGTCCTTGAGCCGGACCAGGGAAGCTCCCGCCGCAACGGAGATGGTGCAGAGCGCGTCGCTGCCGGCGACCACGGGTGAGGCGCAGGCCAGGGAGCCGCCGGAGCCGGAAACTGAGGTGGTGATGGTGTATTCAAGGGGAGCCTGCTGCACGGTGAAGAGCTCTCCCCCCGCGCTTATGGTCCCGGTGCGCGCGGCGCCGCCGTTGGCCGCCACGGCGTAGGAGACCGTTCCCCGTCCCGAGCCGGCGGCGCCGGCGCTGACGGTGAGCCAGGCCGAGTCGCTGGACGCCGTCCAGGAGCATCCGGTCGGCGCCTGCACCTGGATGCTCCCGGTTGCGGCTGCGGAGCCTACCGAGATCTCGTTGGCGTCGAGCGCCAGGCTGCAGGTCGACGGGAGGATATCCGACTGGAGCAGCGTCCCCCCGCTCCCCGCCAGGATGAAGCGGTCGGCTCCCAGTGCCACGGCGTTGAGCGGCGCTGCCGCCGGAGAGGGTCGCGCCGTCCAGTCGAGTTCGTTATCGAGCACGATAAAGTCATTCTGCGTCCGGCACAGGGTGAGCCCACCAAGGGTAGGCGCCTGGTCGAAACCTTGCGCGGCCGAGCTACCGTCAAGATGACCACCGACGAGATCATGGCACTGACCCGAGGCGAGGAGTGACCAGCGGCGTGCTTGTTGACAGCAATGTACTGCTTGACCTTCTGGAAGAAGACCCCGTCTGGTATGAATGGTCCGCCGGGAAGCTGCAACTGGCGGCCGACACATCAATTTTGATCATCAATCCGGTTATTTACGCTGAAGTGCCGATTGGTTTTCAGGGAATCGAAGAGTTAGAAGAGGCTATGGGGTTGGATATCTTTGAGCGACGCCCGATTCCCTGGGAAGGTGCCTTTCTGGCTGGTAAATGTTTTATGCGCTACCGCAAACTGGGAGGAACCCGCCGTTCCCCTTTGCCCGACTTCTTCATCGGCGCCCATGCGGCGGTCGAAGGGCTGACGCTGCTGACCCGTGACGCATCCCGCTATCGGACCTATTTCCCCTCACTCTCCCTGATAGACCCCTGAATCGTGTACCCTTTGACGTTGGTCCAGACCTACAGAAGCAGGGTGAAGACTTTTCAACCAGATCGGCCTTCGATTGAACAGAGATCTAGCCACGCAGCTCTTTTGTTGCAAGGTGGGACGGCAAGGGGACCAGCTATCCCACCCTTCGTAAAGTTTTCTCCGCTTGCTGGTCCATCAGCTCCATCAGGCGGTACAGGGCATCGCATCTATGGTCAGCGAAGGCACCCTTGAAGAGCTGCAACCGCAAGGCCTGAATACGCTTAGCCATCCCCGCAACACGAGTCAGCACCAGCCGCGGTTTGATGCCGACCTCCTGGGCAAATTGTTCCCAATGCTTTTTCTGAATTGCGCCAGGGTCACTCTCGCCGCCGATTCTCATAGCCAGGCCTTCCGCCACACCGTAATGGGTGTAGATCCTGGTTGAGAGCAGATCGTAGAAAGGGGCCAACATCGGGCCGTCCCGAAGCAGCAAGAGGGAGATGTTTTTGCCGTGCGCGTCGGAGTTGCCGGTCAGGTAATTGAAAATGACCCAGTTCAAAAGGGATAGCAGATCCTTGCCGGACCTTATGCTGGCTTGGCGTACCAGATCGAAACTGGCAACCAGGGAGGGCCCCCCTTCGGATTCGTACTTGTGCTCGGGCGGGATCCGAAGTGCCTGGCAAAAGTCCTCCTGATGAAGCCTTTTGGTCCCTTCTGGTGTGGCGGCACGGTCATACCGCTTGATGACGAAGACCTTGGTCTCCCTATGGTGATGGATGAACGAAGGGGGGACTTCCAGGCCGATTTGGTGCGCCAGGGCCATGCAGAACGCTTCGTTCTCCACCGTGCCATCAAGGTCCTCCATGGCCGGCTTGATGATGTAGTTGCTCGGAGCGGTACCATGTGCCAGAGAAAATGTCCCTTCATGGTAGAAAACAGGGAGTTTCTTCTGGGCGCCTGCAAGAGAGAGCCGTACTCCCTTCTCACCCGCCAGGAGCGGCCGTTTCCGAAGTTCGCCCAAGATGGTATTTAGGTCGTCAAGCGAAAGCTTCCGATAGCTGCCAGGCTCGACGATCGGCTCTCCGGTGTCGGGAAAAAGGGAAACGGCACCAGCACAGTCTCCGCCGATCCTCTCGAGCAGACCGAAATCATTGTTGAGGGATACGCGGAGATTGCGGGCGATCAGCGCGCGAATCCTTTCTTCAGGGAGGAGATTTGCGAAAAACGGATGCGACTCGTCGTCAAGATAGGGATCAGAACGCAACGGCAACGAGAGAGATAAAGGGATGCCCGATCGCTCAAGCCATTTCTTGCTGTACTGGAAGCAGAAGCGCTTCTTCGTATCCAGCCAGAGCCGCCCCACGACATCTTCATCTATCCTCACAAGAAGAGCAGCAGTCATGATTCTTCTACCGGTTCTGCCCAACTCCGGTTTCTGGCATCCAGTTCGATACCAAGGCAGTTGATAACCTGAAGTACCTTGTTCAGGCGAACCGTCTCCTTGCCGTTTTCCAGGGCAGAGAGGAATGCGTAACTCACTCCGCATACCGCAGCTGCATCCTCCAGCGTGAGACCGTCCTTTTTGCGCTTTTGCCTGATAATAAGGCCGAGGTCTGTCGGATTCACAATCTTCATCGGGCCCTCGAATATTGACGTTCGTAGATATATATCGTTCCGAAGGGGCTATGCCGGTGCAATATACACGTTCGTAGATATACCATCGTGACCAGATAGTCAACCGGTTATTATCCACGATCGTGTATATAGTACCAAGGCAGCGGGGAGAGTTCTGCCGGGATTTCCGCTAGAGCGGCCTCAACGTGAACCGTGAACAGACATGCGGCCAGCGCGGCAGCTTGCGGAAGTGGCGCCGGAGCTGTCGGCATGGGGGGAGGTCAGAACTTGGGGAAGCGTATCCGGCTCACCATGAGCGAGCCGGAGAGGGCGAAAAGCAGGACGATCGGGTGCAGGGTGAAGCCGGCGAAGACGATCTTGCCAAACCAGAGGGAGTCGCCCAAGGCGCCCTGCGAGCCGGCCACCCACATCATTATGACCAGCAGCAGCGAGGTCGGGATGGGGGTTCCCTCGAAGTACTTCACCTTGTCTCCGCCTTCGGAGAGCGCCTCGGCCGTGACGTTGAAGCGGGCCAGGCGGGATACGCCGCAGGCGACGAAAAAGGTCAGGACGATGCGGTCGTACAACCCCTGCATGCCGCAGCCGTAGGCGATGACGGCCGGGGCCACGCCGAAGGAGACGATGTCGGCGAGAGAGTCGAGGTCGAGCCCCATGGCGGAACTCTTCTGGCGCCACCGGGCGATCCTGCCGTCCAGCACGTCGAAGACGAAAGCGGCGAGGACCAAGGCGCAGGCGAAGTAGACATGCCTGACATCGGCCGTTTGCAGGTAGGTCATCATGGCGAACATGGCCGAGGTGCCGCAGGCGGCGTTCGCCAGTGTGAACCAGTCGGCGAGATGGAACTCCCGGATCATGGAGAAAGGCTTGTTCTGTCCAGGTTTGGTCATGGCTTACAGTATCTCCCTCTGCGATGCCGAATTTTTGGATCTTTTCCACTGCCCTCAGAATCGTCAAACCGCCGGTAGCCGGCGGCCAACGACGGAGACGGGCGTCGGCAGCTCTTTGCCGTAACCGACCGTCCCTGCCGTTGCCGGCTCGACCCGCCGCTAACGTACCGCAAGCCCCTTCACCTTCAGGCTCCCCTGCCTGATCTTCAAGGTGCCGTCCAGCACGGTGACTCCTCCTACCGTGGCAAAGTCGTCATTAAGCCCGCCGATCAGGGTGATCTCCTGAGAGCCCTTGAGATCGAGGTTCTCCGTGATGGTGACGTTTCTCGATTCGAGGGTCGCTCTACCTGGGACATCGGCGAGAGCAGCGCCGAACGTCAGGTAGGTGGCGTTGCCGCCGTTGAGGCGAACCAGCGGCAGAGGGGTGAATTCAGCGACAACGGTTGTGCCGGTAACCAGGCTCAGCTCGCAGTCGTCCATACCGCTGCATTCTCCTCCCGACCAGCCGGAGAACTTGTACATCGATGAGGGGGTTGCCCTCAGGGTCATGGAGGTGCCCGCGGCATAAGGGGCTGCGCAGCTCGGCGCGTCACAGCTGAAGGCGGGTGGCTGGGCGATGTTGTTGACGGAACCCTTTCCTGTGATGTGCGTTACCAGGTACACGGGGTATACTCCCATGCCGGTCAACGATACGAACATGACCGGCTCGTTGTCGGCATTGGAGAAGACGTCCAGATATGCCTGCTTCATCCCTGTCGAGTCGGGGGTGAAAGTTACCGTCAGGGTGCAGCTCTGTCCTGCGGCCAGGGCCGGCTGCAGCGAGGAGCAGGGAGTCGGCCCCCCGGGTTTGACGATGAACATCGCGGAGTCGGGACCGGAAACGTTCAGTGGCGCACTGATGGCGAGTGGCAGAGTTCCCAGGTTGCCGATGGTCACGGTCGTTGAGACGGGATAGTAGAAAAATGCTCCGCCGACATTGACCGGGTCCGGCGATACCACAAGGTAGCGCGGTTCGAAGACGTAGTTCTCGGTCCGCACCGACTCGACATTGCCAACCTGGTCCGCCGAGAAGAAGCGCAGGGCTGTCGAGCTGGCAACGGCGATGCTTCTTCCGCTGATGTAACGGGTAGCGGGGGTACAGCCGTTGCCGAGACAATAGTAGGTTGCAGCGCACTCCTCACCGGTATTGTCGCTGCAGATGAGGGTGACCTCCTGCGCCGACGGATAGGTTCCCGATCTCGGCGTCGCCGTGGTGACGGGAGGGATGTCGTCCAGGGTGCTCTTGGAAACCTGGTTCGTGTTGGTTGACTCAAAACCTGAAGCGTCTACGTAGCGGACGGTATAGAAGTAGGTTGTCAGTGAGGCGAGTCCGCTATTGGTATAGCTGGTGGCGTTAAGGTTGTCGGCAATCAGCGAACCGAGCGTCCCGGCTGCCGTGGAACGATAGATGTGGATGTGGTTGAAGGCCGGGTCGGGGGGGTTGCTCCAGGAGAGGGTCAACTCTCCCTTGACGGTAGGGTGATCGATGGCGACATTGCTGGGGACAGGTTTGGTGGTTATCACCATGGTGGCGCCGTTGCTGTCCCGGGTACCGTCGTTGACCTTGAAGGCGATGCTGTCCACTCCGGCATATCCGGCCTCGGGGAGATAGGTCAGGTTTGCTCCGGTTCCCTGCAGTGAGCCGTGGGCCGGCGGCGTGGTGATGGTATAGGTGAGCGCTGCCTGGTCGGGGCTGCTCCCGATCAGGGTGACGGGAAGCGGGGTGCCGGCGTAGGTGGTAATGATCTGGTCATCTGCGGTCGGGCCGCTGCTGCTTATGCGCCGATAGCGCACCCCGTTCTGGATGGAGACCAGGAGCATGGAGCCGTCGCGGGATGTCTTGATGCGTCCGTCGACATAGGCTTTGTTGCCACTGCTCAGAAAGGTATGGCCGACGTCGTATGAGGCGACCTGGTCCATGGTTTTCGTGTCATAGGCCCGTATCTCCTTCGACCCCGCCCAGGCGAAGTAAACGATGTCGGAGAGCGGATTATAGGCAACTCCGACCGGTTGTCCCCCGGCATAGACCCCTACGGTGTCGAGCTTGGTGAGGGTGTTGTCATAGATGAAGGTTCCGCCGTAGGTCGGCACGGCGAACTGGGTGCAATCGCGGTTGGCACCGACCTCGTAGGTGAACCAATTACTGGAAACCTTGTTGGTGGTACTTTCCGTGGCGACATTGTAGATACTTACCGGGCCGCTCGAGTTGTTGCTCTCCGCATAGGCGATGCATCTCCCGTCGGCGCTTGCCGAGAGCATGGCGTCCTGACTGATGCTGCTCTTGATGATGCTGACCGCGCCGGTTGCCGGGTCGATCCGGCGCAGCGGCACCCACCCCGAGCCGTCGTATTTTGCAGTGACCAGCAACGCCCCGTCACTGCCAAAGGCGACCGAATGGGTCCCTCCTTCGGACGAATTCGGAGTGTATCTGATATCGGGGAGGATGGTGTCGTTTTGCAGGTCGACCAGATGAATGCCGCTGATGTTCTTGTCGGCGATCGCCAGGGTGTTTCCATCGGGGGAGAGGTCCATCCCGGTGAGGTTGCCAAGGCCGAAGCTATAGGGGGGGAGGAAGCTCTGGGTCCCCGGCTTGAAGCGGAGGACCGAGGGTCCGCTGGTGATGTACACCACATCGCGTACGCTGTCGTGCACCATGTCGTTTCGGCCTGAGGCGGGAATGAAATTTACCTCCCCCGCTACCGTGGTGCTTGCGGTTGCCGGCGTGGATACCTTACCCGCGCTGTTCTTGGCGAAGGCGTAGAGAGTATGGGGTCCAAGCGTGGCAACGGTATACGTGGTGGGAGCCGTGCTTTTCCAGCTGCAGCCGGCCTGGTTCGCGACCTCGGTCAGGCAGTAGCCGGTAACGCCTAGGTCGTCGCTGGCGCTGAGGGTAACGGCGATGGTCCGGTTCTTATACCCGTAGGTCGCCGGGATGCTGAAGGCGGTGATCTTGGGTGCTATCTCCGGAATATCGACGCTGGCGCTGACCGGGGCGGAGACGTTGCCTGCAGCGTCCCGCGCGAACGCCTTCACGGTCCTGATGCCGATGCCTCCGAAGCGGTAGCTGGCAGGTGGGACGGCGGTCCAGATACAGGAAGCGGTAGTTTCATTTTCGGTCAGGCAGTATCCGCTTACGCCGACGTTGTCGCCGGCCGACAGGGTCAAGACCTGGACGGTCAGCGTCTTGGAGAGCTCCGGCATGGTAAACGAGGTAATGGCGGGAGCGGCCTTGTCGATGGTTATCGATACGGTTGCCGGGGAGCTGTCCAGCGTGCCGTCGCTGACCTTGAAGGTAAAGCTGTCCTGGCCGCTGTATTCGGGGTCCGGCGCATAGGTAAGGCTCGGGGCCGTCCCCTGCAGCGTTCCATGGACCGGGTCGGTGAGGACCGTGTAGGTGATGGGGAGCTGCTTCGGGCTGCTGCCGCTGAGGGTAATGGCAGTCGCCGCAGCATTGCTGATGGCAATGGACTTGTTGTCCGCCACCGGGTTCAGCCCGGTGCGCAGCACCATGACGCCGTTGGACACCGTTGCAAAAAGCAGGGATCCGTCGCGTGATATCCTCAGCCTCCCCTCATCGAAGGCGTCGTTTCCGGTGGTCCCAAAGGTAGTGCCGACCACAAAAGGGGTCAGTTGAGCAAAGGTCTTGGTATCATAGGCGCGGATCTGATTCGACCCGGCCCAGGCAAAATACGCCACGTCCAAAAGGGGGTGATAGGCAACGCCGATCGGCTGCCCACCGGCATAGACGCCGATGGTGCCGAGCTTGGTCAGGCTGCCGTCATAGATATAGGTCCCGCCGTAGGTCGGCACGGCCAACTGGGTGCAATCGCGGTTGGTGCCGACCTCGTAGGTGAACCCGCCGGTGTTGACCGTCTTCGTGACGCTTTTCGTTGCAACATCGTAGATATTGACGGGGCCGCTGGAGATGTTGCTTTCCTCGTAGGCGATGCAATTCCCGTCGGCGCTTGCCGAAACCATGGCATCCTGCCTTACGGTGCTTTTGATGGTGGTGACAACGCCGGTTGCCGGGTCGACCCGGCGCAGCGGAACCCAGCCTGAGCCGTTGTACCCGGTAGTGGCAAGCAGGGCACCGTCGTTTCCATACGCCACCGCAAAAGAGCCTCCTTCACCATAAGCCGGGGTGAACATGATATCGGGCTTGATGCTGTCCGTCTGCAGGTCGACCAGATGAATGCCGGTGACGTTTCTGTCGGCAATCGCCAGGGTGTTTCCGTCGGGAGAAAGGTCGATTCCGGCGAGATCGCCCTGGTTGAAACTGTACGGGGTGAGGAAGGAACTGGTGGACAATTTGTAGCGCAGGACCGAATTGCCGCTGGTGATGTACAAAATCCCTCTGGCGTCATCATGAACCATGTCGACGCGGCTGGGGGCGGAAATAAAGTTACTTGTGACTGCAAAGGCATTGGTGCTGCTGAAGATGACGATCAAATAAATAACAAACTTAAACAATCCCCTCGTGTACATCCTCACCATGCAGCCTCCTGTTCTTTGAAAAAATATTTCATGGCAATATATAAGTGTAAAATCCGGGTCTAGCGTTGCTACTTGCAAGTCGGGCGGTGGCAGCATATCACGACGAGTTAACGCATAACAACGAAAATGTATTTTTATTGGAACTATAACCAGTCGGGAAGTTCAACGCCAATCGGTGGGGCTTTCGGGGACGGGTCTTTCCCGGGACGGGCGGGGTAATCTCAAAAAGAGGTCCCTGTTCCATCAAGGGAGGGGAAGTTTTGACCAGCGGGAGATTGACGCTATTCAGGTAAGGAAATGGCAGGAGGAAACAATGCTGTGAACTAATCCTAGTTGACGATGCTTTCGTTTTGCGTTAGCATTTCAATCATGATTGTCTCCTTCCACGACAACGAAAGCCGCAAAATCTGGGAAGGAGAATTTTCCCGCCGTCTCCCGACCCAGATTCAGGCTGTGGCGCGGCGCAAGCTGCGTATGCTGAACAACGCTCGCCGGATCGACGACCTTCGCATTCCTCCACAGAACCGGCTGGAAAAACTGACCGGCGACCGTGACGGACAATGGGGCATAAGAATCAACGATCAGTGGCGAGTCTGCTTTGTCTGGAACGACGGGACTGCCGGCAGAGTCGAGATTTGCGATTATCATTGAGGTGACGCCATGAATAGGATTCCCAATATCCACCCGGGCGAAGTGCTTCGGGAAGAATTCCTGATCCCGCTGGGAATCAGCCAGTACCGTCTGGCAAAAGAGATCGGGGTTCCGGAGCCGAGAATCTCCGCCGTCTGTAACGGCAAGCGGGCCATCACCGCTGACACGGCTGTCCGGCTGGCGCGGTTTTTCGGTACCAGTGCCGGTTTCTGGCTCGGCCTTCAGGCGGATTACGATACCGAGGAAATTGAAATCTCGCAGTCGAAGAGCCTGTCAGCGATTCAAAAGTGGAGCGTCAGCAGTTCTCGCGCCTGACCTTGTCGATCTTCAAAAAACCCTCTACCTTTACCCCCCCAGCGCCACCCGCATCCGCCTTAGCGCCTCGGAGAGCAGCGCGCGCGGGCAGCCGAAGTTGAGCCTTACGTAGCCGGGGAGGCCGAAATCGACCCCGCCGGAAAGCCCCACCCCCGCCTCCTCGAAAAAGCGGACCGGATCCTCGATGCCGGCGTCGCGCACGTCGATCCAGGAGAGATAGGTCGCCTCCACGTGCGCCACGGTCAACCCCGGCATCAGCGCCACTTCCTGCGCCACCAGGTCCCGGTTCCCCCGCAGATACGCGAGCAGCTCCCGCCTCCATTCGCCGCCGTAGCGGTAGGCCGCCTCCGCCGCCGTGTAACCGAGCAGATTGACGTGGGGCACGATCCTCCCCATCGCCCTGCGGAAGGCGCGGCGCAGGGTGTCGTCGGAGATGACGGCGAAGGAGCAGCCGAGCCCCGGCACGTTGAAGGTCTTGCTGGGCGCCAGAAGTGTGATGCTGCGCCGGTCCGTCTCCTGCGACAGGGTGGCGATCGGGACGTGACGCACGCTCTCGTCGAGAACCAGGCCGGCGTGGATCTCGTCGCTGCAGATCACCAGATCGTGCCTCTGGGCGAAGTCGGCCAGGGTGGCGAGTTCCTGCCCGCTCCAGACCCGCCCCACCGGATTATGCGGGCTGCAGAGCAAAAGGAGCCGGCTCCTCGGCGTCACCGCCCGCTCCAGCGCCTCCAGGTCGAGCCCCCAGCGCCCCTCATCCACCTTGAGCGGCACCTTGACCAGCGCCCGGCCGGAAAGCGGCGGCGCGGAGAGGAAGGGAGGATAAACCGGGGTAAAGGTGATCACCTCGTCATCCTGCGCCCCGACCGCCCGGCAGCAGACGTTCAGACCGGTGACCAGGCCCGGAAGCCAGGTGAGCCACTCCTTTTGCACCTGCCAGCCGAACTCCGAGAGGAGGGCTTCGATCACCGCCTGGCTGAGCCCTTCGGGGGGAGCCGTGTAGCCGAAGATGCCGTGATTCACCCGCTCGTGCAGCGCCTCGATGATCGCGGGGGGTGAGCGGAAGTCCATGTCCGCCACCCAGAGCGGTATGATGTCGCGGTCCCGGTACTTGTCCCACTTCTCGCTCGCGGTGCCGCGCCTGTCGATGATCTCGTCGAAATCGTAGCTCCCCTGTTTCATTTAAGCTCCCATACGGTCAGTTCCGCCACGCTGTGCTGGAACTTGCGGCGCGTCTCCCGGATCACGAAGGGAACGTCGCGCGGCTCCCCCAGCATCCGGAAGTGCGGAGACAAGGCGGTGCCGAGTCCATCGAGGCCCCAGACCGGCTCCCCCGCCTCACGGTACCCCCCCAGCCACTCCTGCTTTTCGGTGAATTCGGTCATCCAGCTGTAGGGGGAGGCGATGACCAGGAGCCCCCCCGGGTTGATGCGCTGGTGGATGCCGGCCAGGAAGCGGCGCGGCGAGTAGAGACGGTCGATCAGATTGGCGGCCAGCACCAGGTCGTATCCGGTGAATTTATCCTGCAGGTTGCAGGCATCGCCCTGGAAGAACTGGACCTTGCCGCGCAGCTCCTCCAGTCCCAACCCGGCCAGGGTCAGCTCATGATAGGAGAGGACCTCCCCCTCTTCCGGCAGCGCGTAACGGAGGTACCCCTCCTCCTGCATCCGGACCGCCAGACGGAAGAAGCGGGTGGAAAAATCGACTCCGGTCACCTTCTCGAAGCCGCGCGCCAGTTCGAAACTGGCACGCCCTACGGCGCACCCCAGGTCGAGAGCCTCCCCCCTGGCGCGCCCATTGGTCAGCTCCAGGCAGATTTCGGCGCAGCTCCTGGCGAAGTTCGGCACGCCGAAATGCCCGGGTCCGTAATGGGCATCGCAGTACTGCCCGGCCAGCGCGTCCGTCTCGTACTGGTCCTGGTGCAGTTCCACCGGCTTTGCGCTCTCCAGGTAGCGGAAGCCGGCGTGCTGGAAGAAGTGGCGCCGGAAGGCATAGCGGGATGCGCGGGTCGCCTCGTTGCCGGTCGAGATCCAGGAACCGCCGCTCATCAGGTTGTGCCGGGAGTCGAAGGTCGGCGTCGAGAAATCGTCGTACCAGGGGTGGATGCGGAACCCCTGGAAGGGATAGATCGGGGTCTCGGTCCACTGCCAGACGTTGCCGATCACATCGTGGAATGCCCCGAAGGCGAAGCGGTCCACCGGGCAAGACGAGGCCCAGTACTCCAGGTTGATGTTTCCCGGCGCGCGGTCCCACGCCGGCGGGTCCGCGATGTCCGCCAGGTCGCGCAGGCGGTTCGCTTCATCCTCGCTCGGCAGCCGGATCGGCTTGCCGCTTTTTGCCGTCAGCCAGTTGCAAAACGCCTTCGCCTCCAGGTAGTTCACCTCCACGGGCCAGTTCCAGGGGAGCTCGATCACCTCCAGCATGGTGCGCAGCCCCCACCCCTGCTCCCGTTCCACCCAGAAGAGCGGATGCTGGGCATCCTTGAAGCTGCGCCAGTTCCACCCCTCCTCGGTCCACCAGCCTGGCTCCCGGTAGCCCCCCTCCTCGACGAAGGCGAGGAATTCCCGGTTCGACACCAGGTATTTCGAGGCGGAGAAGCCGTCCACCATCGCCTCGCGCCGGCCGTACTCGTTGTCCCAGCCGTAGAGCGGATGGTCCACCGGCTTGCCGAGCAGCACCTCTCCTCCCGGCACCGGGAGCAGCTCGTTGGCCGGAGGCTCGCCGGATTCGCGGCAGATCTCCCAGAACTCCAGGCGCCGCAGCTGGTCGATCGGGAGCTGGCGGATCAGCACCGACGAGGTCTCCAGGTGAATCCGCTCGTGCTCGATCCCCATCATGATCCCGTAGAAAGGGTCCTCCCAGGCGATGGGGAGGGTGAGCGGCAGGGTGCGGATCAGTTGGTCCATCACCTGGCGCACCTGGTCGCGGAACTCCTTCACCTCCTGTCGGCCGGGCCAATCGTAGTGGGCAGGCTCCAGGTCGTCCCAGGACATCTCGTCCACGCCTACCGCGAAGAGCGACTCGAAGCGCGGGTTGACCCGCTTCTCCAGCACGCGGGCGATGGTCAGCTTGTTGATGAAGAAAGCGGCGGTATGGCCGAAGTAGAAGATCAGCGGATGCCGGAGCGGATCGGCCCTGAGGGTGAAGGTGCGGTCTTCCTTCAGTGTCTCGTAGAGCTTCTCGTCGAGATCGTAGGTCGCGTGAAAGTAGGCAAGTATCTCCGCCCTTTTTGCTTCAGCCTCGCCCTCGTTCAGTATGATAGTGTGGGTTCTGCGCAGATCCATGGGTAACCTCCGACTGTCATAGGTGCTGAATTTATCGATGCTGTACTGGAGATAAAGCTTATCACAGAATTTCTTGGTGCGGCGGATATTGACAAACCGCCGCCCGTGCTTAGACTGCTCTAATCAACCCAAAGGAGGGATTGCCATGCGCATGCTGATGACAGTAAGATTCCCGAATCCGGAGTTCAACGCCGCGGTCAAGAATGGCAACGTCACCAAGATCATGAATCGCATCCTGGAAGATTGCGGTCCCGAAGCTGTTTACTTCACCGAAGAAGAGGGTCAGCGCACTGCCATGCTGGTGGTGAACGTAGAGGAAGCCTCTATGATACCACGCTTGGCAGAGCCGTGGTTTCTGGCCTTCAACGCCCGTGTCGAGTTGAGTATCGCCATGACGCCGGAGGATCTGAGGAAATCGGGTATAGATGATTTGGGCAGGAAGTGGGGCTAAAGCAGCCGATTTAAACCAACAAAGGCGGCCAAATGGCCGCCTTTGCTTCGTTCACCTCTCGTTCCTTCTTATCGTGCACCTCTCGTTCTTCTTATCGTGCACCTCTCGTTCTTCTTATCGTGCACCTCTCGTTCTTCTTATCGTGCACCTCTCGTTCCCAAGCTCCTGCTTGGGAACGCAATGCTACGCGAAGCTCCGCTTCGCCCAGATGCCAAGCTGGAGCTTTTCCGGGAGATTCCGTTCCCAAGCAGGAGCTTGGGAACGAGCTGGTGAGAGACAGAGCGGCCTGCTCACAGCGGACGCGGGTTGCAGAGGAACGCCTCCGCCTCGGCCTTGGCTCCGCACTTGTTGCAGACGAAACTCGGATCTGCCGAGTGGCGGTCCATCTCCTCGATCCTCCCCTCATGCTTTAGCTGACACATATGCGCCTTGTGCTCGGTAGGGTTCGGACAGCTTTCGTTTTCGCTCATGGCTTTCTCCTTTTCAGGGTGCTAGATCATTAACATGATAGCACATTTGACGGTTCCGGACGACGCCCCTCACGACCTGGACGCTAGTCGCCGAGGCGAAGCCTCCCTCCAACTTGCCCTGTTTACATGGCGCCCGAACTTGGTACCATTCATGAGGAAGGCAACGGTCCCGGTCCGGAGCACGGCACGGCAAAGGAGTCCCCGCTTATGCAAAAAACCATGCAGGCGCTAGTCAAGAAGTACCCGGAGCCCGGCCTATGGCTTGACGAGGTTCCGGTCCCTGAGGTCGGCATCAACGACGTGCTGATCAAGGTCCACAAGACCGCCATCTGCGGCACCGACCTGCACATCTGGGACTGGAACGATTGGGCGCGGGAAACCATTCCGGTCCCGATGGTGATCGGGCACGAGTATGTGGGTCGAGTCGCGGCGATGGGGAGCAACGTGTTCGACTTGAAAATCGGCGACATCGTCTCCGGCGAGGGGCACATCGTCTGCGGCAGGTGCCGGAACTGCCTGGCGGGGCGGCGCCACCTCTGCAAGGACACCAACGGAGTCGGCGTCAACCGTTCCGGCGCCTTTGCCGAGTACATCTGCATACCGGTGACCAACGTCTGGCATGCCGATCCCAACATACCGATGGAAATTCTCGGCATCTTCGACCCTTTCGGGAACGCCACCCACACGACGCTGGCCTTTCCGATCCTGGGCGAGGACGTGCTCATCACCGGCGCGGGCCCCATCGGCATCATGGCGACCGCGATCGCCCGTCACGCCGGGGCGCGCTTCGTGGTGACCACCGACGTGAACCCCTACCGTCTCGATCTGGCAAAGCGGATGGGGGCGACCGTCGCGCTGAACATAAAGGAGAAGAGCCTGGCGCAGGTGCGGCAGGAGTTGGGGATGAAGGAGGGATTCGACGTCGGCCTGGAGATGTCCGGAAACGGCGATGCCTTCAAGGAGATGCTCGCCAACATGTGCCATGGCGGGAAGATCGCCATGCTGGGGCTTCCCTCCAAGGAGCTCGCCATCGACTGGAACCAGGTCATCTTCAACATGCTGACCATCAAAGGGATCTACGGGCGCGAGATGTACGAGACCTGGTACCTGATGCAATCGCTCATCAAGATCGGCCTGGACCTGAGCCCCGTCATCACGCACCGGATGCAGTACACCGAGTTCGAGGAGGCGTTCCGGGTCATGAGTACCGGTCATTCGGGGAAGGTGATAATGAACTGGGTGGAAGAGTAAGAGTCCTGATCCCCTCGCCCTCCGGGAGAGGGGCAGGGGTGAGGGGAGCGCCTTAGCGATAATCGTCGAAGGAGCTGTAAATGTTGCAAATCGATGCTCCTGCTCCCCTGAGGTAGAACATCTGGGGCTCCCTCACCCCGACCCTCTCCCGGAGGGCGAGGGAGTGCTGGATGAAGATGGTGAAAATCTGGCTCGAATAGATCACCGCGAATAGGAGCTTACTCATGCCGGACAAATTCTCCTGGATCACCGACGAGATGGGCGCCCTGCAGGAACAGGGGCTGAGAACGACCATCCGCACCATCGGCTCCGCCTGCGGCCCCTGGATGGTGGTGGACGGCAAAAGGGTGCTCAACTTCTGCACCAACAATTACCTGGGGCTCGCCAATCACCCCAAGCTGAAGAGCTCGGCCCAAAGTGCCATCGAGGAGTGGGGGGTCGGCCCGGCGGCGGTGCGCAGCATTGCGGGGACGCTGGAGCTGCATCGCCGGCTCGAGGAGCGGCTGGCCGCTTTCAAGGGGGTGGAGGATGCCCTCTACCTGCAGTCCGGCTTCTGCGCCAACCAGGCGGCAATCCCGCCCATGGCCGGCAAGGGGGACGTCATCTTCACGGACCGGCTGAACCACGCGAGCATCATCGACGGCTGCAGGCTCTCCTCGGCGAAGGTGGTGGTCTATGAGCACTGCGACGTGGCTGACTGCGAGCGGGTCATCAAGGAAAACCTGGGGCAGTTCCGGCGCGCCCTGCTGATCACCGACGGCGTCTTCTCGATGGACGGCGACATGGCGCCGCTGGACCGGCTCTACCAACTGTGCGGGCGCTACGGCATCATCACCATGGTGGACGACGCCCACGGGGAGGGGGTGGTCGGGCGCGGCGGGCGCGGCATCGTGGATCACTTCGGACTTAACGGCAGATTCGATCTCGAGATAGGCACGCTCTCCAAGGCGTTCGGCGTCATGGGTGGCGTGATCGCCGGGCGGAAGAGCGTCATCGACTGGATCCGCCAGAAGGCGCGCCCCTTCCTTTTTTCCAGCGCCGTGACGGCGGCCGACACCGCCGCCTGCCTCGCCGCCGTGGAGCTGCTGGAGGAAAGCACGGAACTGGTGGAAAAGCTTTGGGAGAACACGCGCTACTTCAAGGAGGGAATGAAGCTGGCAGGTTTTGACACCGGCGCGAGCGTCACGCCGATCACTCCGGTCATGCTCGGCGATGCCTCGCTCTCCCAGCAGTTCTCGCGCAGGCTGTTTGACTCCGAGCCCGGCCTGTTCGCCATGCCGATCGGCTTTCCCACCGTGCCCCAGGGGAAGGCGCGCATCCGCGTCATGATCAGCGCGTCACATAGCCGGCAGGACCTCGACCTGGGGCTGGAGATCTTCTCCAGGGTCGGCAGGGAGCTCGGCGTTGTCAGATGAGGTGAGACCCTGTACCGCAAGGCCGGCCTTTCACCCTCCCCCACCCCCCACTGCCATTAAGTTAGGCCCACCCTACCTCTCATTCCCTTAACTTAATGGCAGTGGGGGTGGGGGGGAGGGTGAGGCTGGTACGAGCTTTTCACCCTCTCCCCAGCCCTCTCCCATCAAGGGAGAGGGGGCTTGTGCGGCGTGCGGGAAATTAGCACGGACGTTAACTTAATGGCAGACCTGCAGATGTAGGTCGGGTTAGCCCGCAGGGCGTAACCCGACGTGCAGTTGACGTGGCCGGAAGGGGTGTCGGGTTACGCTACGCTAACCCGACCTACGGGACTACGGGACTTTGAATCGGGTCGACCTGCTGAAATGGAAATGGCGGCCTTCCGGCCGCCATTTCGTGTGCTTTACCAGCTACACTTTCTGGACTTTGGGCGCCTTGAGCGCCCGGGGGTTGCAGAGATACGAGGGATGATTGGCCTTCGCCTTGCATTTGTTGCAGTAAACAATCGGTCTTAGCTCGAGACGGTCAATCTCCTCAAGCTTCCCGTCCTTTTTCAATTTGCAGATGCGTTCCTGGTGTCCGGCCGGCTTCCCACTCTGCTCCTTCTCTCCCATTCACTACTCCCTTTTTCACGCTCAACCCTCACGGCCTGCGATAATGAATGTCAACTCCAAGCATTCTAATCTGAATCGGTGTGTAAAGGAAGAGGTTCTTTTACCTTCCGGCACAAAGGGCCAGGGTGACCAGGACCGGAAAGAGGTTGAGACAGGCGAATAGCGCCGCCTCGCAGCGCTTGACGGCGGTAATGAGAAGGGGGGCGCACAAGGCGGCACACCAAAGGGCGGGATTTCCTCCAACTATGCCGAAGGCGGGGAGCATCATGGCACCGGCTATCATGGCGACGATCCAGAGCCCGCAGACGGGAGCGACTCCTCTCCCATACCCCGAGGGGGCGAAGAGCGGGAAGCCGGCGCGCCGGTAATCGTCGGCATGACGGCGCTGCAACAGCCAGAAATGGGGAACCTGCCAGAGGTACAGGATCCCCGCGAGCAGAATCACCCGGAAGTCGGCGGGGCTTCCGCCGGCAACGCACCAGCCGATCACCGGAGGTGCCGCGCCGCACAGGGCGCCCAGCGCCAGCGCGAAGGAGGTGCGGCGTTTCAGCGGCGTGTAGATGGCCAGATACCAAAGGAGCGCCGCCGTTCCGATGAGCGCGGGGAGAACACCGCCGATGGCGACGACGATCGCGAGCCCTGAACCGAGGCATCCGACGCCAATGATGATGGCCGCAGCCGCTGACAGCTCACCTTTAGGGATCGGGCGGTTCCTGGTGCGCTGCATCAGGGGGTCGGACTCTCGCTCCAGCACCTGGTTCAGGGCCGACCCTGCCGCGGCCAGGAACGATACGCCGACGAAGAGCGCGCAAAGGGTGGAGGTCACGGGCCCGGCCGGGAAGAGCAGATATCCTCCCAGCGCGGAGATGCCGTTCATCATTACCAGGCGCAACCGAAAAAGGCGGGAGAGTATCAAGATCATTTCAGTTCCTTGAGGTACTCGACCAGCGCCGTCACCTCCGCCTCCTGCAAATCGCCGGTCACCGGCATGATCGGAGGGAAACCCTCGACTACCGCGGCAGCTGGGGCCAGGATGGACTCCCGCAGATAGGCCTCATCCGTCAGCAGCTGTGTCTGTTTTCCCCCCTTGGTCACCATTACCTTTCTGCCGAAGATCCCCTTGAAGCTCGGCCCGATCTTTTTGGTGCCGTCCAGCGAATGGCAGCCGAGGCAGGCGTATTTTTCCAGAAGCGCCAGCCCCGCCTGTACCGCCCCCTTTTTCTCCTCATTGAGCCAAGCTTCGAACTGTTCCGGCGGGATCGCCTCCACCGTGCTGATCATCGCGGAATGGTTGGTGCCGCAATACTGGGAGCAGAAGATGTCGTATGAGCCGGGCCTGGTGGCGACGAACCAGACGTGGTTCTTCATGCCGGGGACCGCGTCCCGCTTGATCCGGAAGGCGGGCATGTAGAAGCCGTGCAGCACGTCGCGCGACTCGAGATTCACCTGTACCGGCTTTCCGATCGGCACGTAGAGCTTGCTGCTGGTCTTGCCGTTTTCGTACTGGAAACTCCAGGACCACATCCGGGCCACCGCCGTCGCCTGCATGGCACCCGGCGGAACATCCCTCAATGTCAGGTACCCGGACCAGCCGTAGTAGAACATGGCCAGCACCAGCAGGGTCGGCAGCCCGGTCCAGATGATCTCAAGCCAGAGGCTCCCCTCCTGCTGCGAGGTCGGCTCGGGCGCGCGTGAGCGGTGGTAGCGTATCACGAACCAGAGCATCGCCACGGTGATGACGACCAGCAGCACGAGGCAGGCCCCGAAGATGAAGATGAAGACCGGGTCGACCGCTTGTGTCGTCGTTATCAGCTGTTTATCCACGCTCACCCCTCTAGCGGTAGAGTACGTCGAAAAAGGTAAACCCGATGAATGTTGCCAGGGTAACCAGGGCCACGAACAGGATGATGCGGAAGAGCCGCGCCTCGTATTTCATGTGCATGAAGAAGGCGATCACCAACCCGGACTTGAGGCAGGCGATGGCAAGCGCCGCCCAGACCTTGCCGGCACCCAGGTCGACCCGGGTGATCAGCACCGTCGCCACGGTCAGGACCAGCAGCGTGAGCCAGACCGCGGTCAGCTTTCGGTAACTCACGATATGTTCAGCGGTGTCATTAGTCATGGATAGGCTCCGAATCCAATACAGGTGAGTCAAGGGCGTCGCACACGGATGCAACGGAAACATACGGATAAAGTCAGGTGAACCTGAAGAGTCAGGTGAACCTGAAGAGTCAAAGGTTTACCCGAAGGTCAAAGGTTTACCCGAAGGTCAAAGGTTTACCCATACGATTTTATCTTGATCTACCTGCCTTTATCCGCGTGTTTCCGTTTAATCCGTGTGCGACGCCCTTGATTTGGGCCTTAGATTTGGTCTTTACAGGATCAAGTAATAGAGCGGGAAGATGAAGATCCAGACCAGATCCACCAGGTGCCAGTAGAGCGTCCCGTTTTCCAGGGTGATGTTGTCCCCCGCATGTACGGCTCCGCTTTTCACCTTGGCCCCGATCCAGGCGAGGACCGCCGCTCCGATCACCACATGGATCCCATGCAGCCCGGTGGTGATGTAGTAAAGTCCGAAAAAGACGGACTCGCCGGGCGCCCCCGCGATCAGCTTGGCGGAACCGGGATAGATGCCGTGGTTGATCTTGGCGCTCCACTCGACATACTTGATCACCAGGAATACCCCGGCGCAGGCCAGCGTCCCGGACAGAAGCGCCATGGTGGCACGCGCTTCCCCTCGCTTGACGGAGGTTACGGCCATGGCCGCGAAGAGGCTGCTGGTAAGAAGCACCACCGTGTTGGCGGCGCCATAGGTCACGTCCAGCTCACGGCCGGCCGCGGCGAATTCATGCGGGTAGCGCGCCAGGTAGACCGAGTAGAGGATGAACAGCCCGCCGAACAGCAGCAGTTCGGTGAACAGAAACAGCCACATGCCGAGCTTCGCCCCGACGTTATCCTTGTGCTCCGGATGACTCATGGTATCCCCGCTCCCTTGAAGTCATAGGGGGCATGCGTGACCACCGGCTCCTCCTCGAAGTTCTCGGTGGGAGGGGGCGTCGGGATGCTCCACTCAAGGGTGGCCCCGCCCCAGGGATTCCCCAGGAACGGCTCCCCCCGTAAAAGCCCGCGCCAAAGGTTCACCACCATGATGATCAGTCCGGCGGCAAGGATCCAGCTCCCGACCGTCGATACCAGGTTCAATTGGGCAAATTCAGGGAGGTAATCGTAGTAGCGCCGCGGCATCCCCTGCATCCCCAGCACCTGCATGGTGAAATAGACGATGTTGAATCCCACGAACATGAGAGCCCAGCCGATGAGCGCCGGTTTCTCGCGATACCTGCGCCCGTAGAACTTAGGGAGCCAGTAGTGAGCCGCGGCGAAGAAGGCGAAACCGGTGCCGCCGAACATCACGTAGTGAAAGTGGCCCACCACGAAATGGGTGTCATGCACATGGATGTCGGTGGCGGCAGCACCCAGGATGAGACCGGAGAGCCCGCCGATGGAGAAGAGCAGGATGAAGGTGAGCGCAAAGAGCATGGGCGCCTCCAGCGATATCGATCCCTTGTAAAGGGTGGAGACCCAGTTGAATACCTTGATTGCGGAGGGTATGGCGACGATGAAGGTGAGAAACGAGAAGACCATGACCGCGGTGTCGCTCATGCCGCTGGTGTACATGTGGTGCCCCCAGACCAGGGAACCGGCGGCGGCGATGGCGACGCTGGAGACGGCAATCATCTTGTAGCCGAAGATCGGCTTTCTGGAGAATACCGGGATGATCTCCGAGATCACCCCCATCGCCGGGAGGATCATGATGTAGACCGCAGGATGCGAGTAGATCCAGAAGAGGTGCTGGAACATGATCGGGTCGCCGCCGCGCCCCGGATCGAAGAGCCCGATACCCAGGGTCCGTTCGGCGATCACCATGACCAGCGTGATGGCGATGATCGGCGTCGCCAGGATCTGCACCCAGGCGGTCGCATAAAGCGACCAGACGAAGAGCGGCAGGCGCCCCCACCCCATCCCTTCCGCCCTGAGCCTGTGTATCGTTGTGACGAAGTTGATCCCGGTCAGGATCGAGGAGAAGCCGAGGATGAAGACGCCGAAAACGGCGAGCGAGACGTTGGTGCCGGTCCGCGCGCTGAAGGGGACGTAGAAGGTCCAGCCGGTGTCGGGGGCGCCGCCGCCGGTGAAGAGCGCGCTCAGCACGATCAGCGCCCCGATGGCGTAGAGCCACCAGGAGAGGAGGTTAAGGCGCGGGAAGGAGACGTCGCGGGCGCCGATCTGTATCGGCATGACCAGGTTGCCGAAGGAGGCCGGTATGCCCGGAATGATGAAGAGGAAGATCATCACCACGCCGTGCACGGTGAAGAGCGCGTTGTAGGTCTGGGCATCGACCAGGGTGCGTCCGGGGGCCATCAGTTCGAGTCGCAGCAAAAGTCCCAGGATTACGCCGACCAGGAAGAACCCGAGCACCGAATAGAGGTAGAGCAGGCCGATTCTTTTGTGGTCCGTGGAGAGGATCCAGGATTTGATCCCGGTCCTCCCGGTATCCTGCCAGAATCCGTCTGTAACGGGTGCTCCCTTTTCTGCCGAACTCATTTTGCCCCCAAAGCATTAAAAAACATCTCGTTGCCAAGCTCCAGCCTGGCAGCGAGGGAAAAGTAACTATCTCTTTCCAGCTTTCATCTCGTTCCCAAGCTCCAGCGTGGGAACGGGAAACGTAATATTTCTGCTTTCAGCTTCTACCAACTCCCCTCCCCCCGGAGGGGGGAGGTTGGGAGGGGGGAAGCTGCGGCTTTTATGACTCTTGCCAACCAGTACGAGCACCCCTAGAACTCTCCCTCCCCTTCAAGGGGAGGGTTGGGGTGGGGATGGGTCCAATCCGGCGCCAGGACATCCCCCATCCCCCTCCTGACCTCCCCCTTGAAGGGGGAGGCGGAAGATTGGGGCCAATCAGGCCAGTCCACCCCTTCTCCTCCCATCAAGGGGTGGAGCATATTAGGGGGAAGACCAGCAGTAATCAGGTTTTCCGTTTCTTTCTGGCGCCGCCGGTCAGGACCAGAAAGGCGAAAAAACCGCCGCAGCAAAGGATGACGACCGTGGCGCTGACGCGCAGCAGGTTGAACTGGTAGCTCTTTTGGGCCGGATCGAAGCTGAAGCAGTACGACACCACCTTCCTGATGGTGGTCCCGGTCCTTCCCTGGCCCGCCTCTACCAGCGCCAGGGTCACGTCCTTGGAGAGGAAGCTCGTGCCGTACAGGTAACGGACGATTTTCCCGTCACCCGTCACCACGAAGCTCGCCACCGGATGCATGAAGTCGCGCCCACGGCGCTGGAAGCGGTAACCCGCCGCCTCGGTCAGCCTCCGTATGTTTGCCGCGTCGCCGGTCAGAAAGCGCCATGCCCCCGGCGGGAAGGGGGCGTTCATCGCGGCAAGATACATCCTCTGGGAGCCCGCGGCAAGCTGCGGGGTCTCCGTCTCGTCGATGCTCACCGACAGGACCCGGTAATCGACCCCCGGCGTCCGCCTGATGGCCGGCAGCACCTGGGCCAGGCCTCCCTGCAGAAAGTTGCAGACGTTGGTGCAGCCGTAGTACACGGGGACGATGATGGTCGGCCCGGTGATCAGCTCACCCAAACGCAGCGTGCGACCCGTCTCATCCCGGAAGGTCGTGTCGAGAGGGATCATGGCTCCCAAACGTTCGTCCAACCCCACCTGCACGCCGTCTTCCCGCGCCGACGCAGAACCGGGGTTCCGGCCTTTGCCGGCATCCTCTTCCACATGGGCAACGGAGAGCTGCGGGAGGAGCAGGAGCGCCATCACCACCGCAATCAGCAGCTTGCCTTGCGAACCGAGCCGGCGGGCGATATGTTTTCCCATGAGTATTCCAATCATTTCACGCTCATTATATGGCAAACTTTCAGGGTGTCCAATGGCAACGGTCAAAATCCATCCCTCTCCATGAGCCGCACCGGCCATAACTTTGTCTGATTGGCAACCAACCCCGCCTGCGGCCGCGTTTTTGTCCCTGAGTAGAATTACCGTACTGTCCCCATCCCCCCTGACCCCACTGCCATTAAGTTAAGCGGTGATGCCGTGAATCATGTAGGGTGGGCCGTGCCCACCATCAGGATGCGGTTGTGGTGGGCACGGCCCACCCTACCTCTCATTCCCTTAACTTAATGGCAGTGGGGGCGGGGGGGAGGGTGAGGCTATGCGAGCTTTTCACCCTCTCCCCAACCCTCTCCCATCAAGGGAGAGGGGGCTTTTGCAGCGTGCGGGAAATTAGCACTGACCTTAACTTAATGGCAGTGCTCCTTGAAGGGGAGGGGAGGTTGAAGGTAAAGGCCCGCCCTTCCGTTACGTCAATCCCTATGCTCTCCCCGTCCAGGGAGGGAGCCCGTAGCAGGAGCTTTACTTGATGGTAAGGCTTGACTTCCCGTCGAAAGACATTAAACTGCCATAATGATTTTTTGTTATAACTTATCCTCGGGGTTGACAGTCACGCATCTCTGAGCGAGGAGGATGGCATGAAAAGATTACCCGAAAAAATGATGATTGCCGCGATCATTCTCTCCTGTGGTTTTGTGATGCAAACCGATCCCTCCGAACAAGATTCCAAGTCGAAAGGCGCGACCGACGCCCGTACCAGGCGGATGCTCGAATCAGCGGAGGCGTCGGCACAGCCTGTCAGAGATGCAAAGAAGTACACCAGACGCGATGACCGTGCTCCTTGGTGGTCCTTTCAATAATCCTCGTCAATACATCGGCTGTGCTAGCCACTTCCATTGCGGACGATGCCCATTTCATCGTTCGCCGCTTCCTTGCGTCCGCTGCCGACTCAGTTCATCCCCCCATTTTGTATACACTCAGAAAAATGCCTCAAGTTTAATCGGACGTTAGACGATATTTCTCAGTGACTCTTCAAATTGCGAAGATAACACAGGAGAAACCGCATGTCATTCACGTCTCGTGTCATTACTATCAACGCAGTTACCGTCATCATCACCGTCCTCACTCTGGCGCTTTGCAGCCGAGGCGGACACCTGCTCATGACACTTGCCGGTTGCGCCATCCTGATCCTTTCGTCGCTTGCCTGCTGGGCGCTTTTCCGACCCGCGCAACGGGCCTTGCAGGAAATCGCCGGGGCGATGGAGAAGGCCTCCCAAGGTGACCTCTCCTGCCGGGTTGAGCATGCGGGCGCCGGCGATCTAGCCCGGCTGGGCCAGGCCTTCAACCTGATGATGGGGGACTGGAACAAGACGATGCACCAATTCTTCACCGTCACCGATCTGGTGCGCAACTCGGTCGCGCTGGTGAGCGCTACCAACGACGCCATGACGGCCGCGGCCGAGGATGTCGCCCTGCAGGCAACAACCATCGCCACCGCCAGCGAGGAGATGTCCGCCACCTCCGGAGACATCGCCCGCAACTGCCTCTATGCAGCCGAGAACGCGCACAAGGTTACCGAGGAGACCACCTCCGGTGCGGATATAGTCCGGAACAGCGCCCGCCTGATGCAGAACATCGCGCAGAGAGTCACGGTCACCTCGACCACCGTAGCCGGCCTGGGCGAGCGCTCCGACCAGATCGGGGCCATCGCCGGCACCATCGAGGACATCGCCGACCAGACCAACCTGCTGGCGCTGAACGCCGCCATTGAGGCGGCCCGCGCAGGCGAGACGGGACGCGGTTTTGCCGTGGTAGCCGACGAGGTCAGGGCGCTGGCGGAGCGGACCACCCGGGCCACCAAGGAAATCGATGCCATGATAAAGACGATTCAGACCGAGACCCGGGCCGCGGTCGGATCGATGGGCGAGGGTGTCGAGCAGGTGAACCAGGGAACCGCCGAGACCTGCCGCTCCGGAGAGGCGCTCGCCGGGATCCTCACCATGATCAACGATCTGACCATGCAGCTCAGCCAGATCGCCACGGCCGCCGAAGAGCAGACCGCCACCACCCACGAGATCACCCACAACATCCAGCTGATAACCAGCGTGGTGAACGGCAACGTCGATAACGCCCGGAGCACCAGGACCGCCACCAGCAAACTTGCCGAACAGGTGGATCAACTGCACCAACTGGTAGGCCATTTCCGGCTTACCGACGCCATGGTCTGGGATCAGAGCTTCAGCACCTCGATCCCCACCTTCGACGAGCAGCACAAAAAACTGTTCGCCATGGTGAACGAGCTGAACGAAGCAATGCAGCACAAACGGAGCAAGGAGGCGATCGGCTCGGTCCTGAGTCGGCTGATCGCCTACACGGGAAGCCACTTCACCGCGGAAGAGGAGGCTTTCCGGAAGACCGGATACCCGGAGGAGGCCGCCCACCGAAAGCAGCATCAGGATCTGGTGCAACAGGCGCTGGCCCTGCAGGAGAAGTTCAACTCCGGGGAAATGCTCCTGACCCAGGAGGTCATCGAGTTCCTGCAAGAGTGGCTGGTGAAACACATCAAAGGGACCGACAACCGCTACGGTGCCCACCTGCGAAAAAACAACATCAGTTGACCAGACACCATTGACCCGGGAGCGGCCGATGTGGGCCGAAAAGTTTCCGACAGCCCCGCGATTCAGCCCATCTACCCCATCCCCCTCCCAGCCTCCCCCTTGAAGGGGGAGGAGCCCCGGCGTCCCCTCCTCCTCAAGCGAAAAGGAGCCCCGGCGTCCTCTCCTCTTGAAGCGGAAAGAAGCCCCGACGTCCTCTCCTCCTCAAGCGGAAAGGAGCCCCTACGTCCCCTCCCCTTCAAGGGGAGGGACAGGGTGGGGATGGGGATGAAACCCCCAATTTCCCCTCCGACGCAATAAGCTGTTCTCCTCACACGCTTTTTCTGCTACATTTTGGCTAAACTTTTTCCCGAGAGGTTGCCATGCCGGAAAAGACCGCACTCCTTTTGCTCCAGATGGGGGGCCCCGACTCCATCGCCGCCGTTGAACCTTTCCTTTTGAAACTGTTCACGGACCGCGACATCATCAAGATCGGGCCGGCCTTCCTGCAGCCGTTCATTGCCCGGCGCATCGTCAAGAAGCGCGCCCCGAAGGTGGAGGGGTACTACCAGCAGATCGGCGGCAGATCGCCGATCCGCGAACTGACCGACGCGCAGGGTAAAGGGGTGCAGCAGCTTTTGGGGGATTCCTACAGCTCCTTCGTCGCCATGCGCTATTCCCGCCCCTCCACGCTCGACGCCCTGGCCGCCATCAAACGGGAAGGGATCAGCCGCATCGTGGTGCTTTCGCTGTACCCGCACTTTTCCAAGGCCACGACCGGTTCCAGCATGAATGAACTGCAGCGCATGCTGAAACAATCGGGGGTGAAATTCCAGGTAACCTGCATCGACCGCTTCTACGATCACCCTCTCTACATCAGGGCGCTCGCCGAGAAGGTGACCGAGGGGCTGGCATCGTTTCCGGATCCCAAGGACGTGGAAATCGTCTTCTCCGCGCACTCGCTGCCGCAGTCGTTCATCGACGAGGGGGATCCCTACCTGTCGCACATCCAGGAGACGGTGCGCCTGGTTATGGAGCGGGTCGGGGAGGCGAGCCACCAGCTCTGCTTCCAATCCAAGGCGAGTCCGGTCAAGTGGCTGGAACCCTCGACGGAGGCGACCATACAGAAGCTGGCCGGCGCGGGGCGCAAGAACCTCCTGATGGTGCCGCTCTCCTTCGTTTCCGACCATATCGAAACCCTGTACGAGATCGACATACAATATGCCGAAGAGGCGAAGGCGCTCGGCATCGAGCGGTTCGTGCGCTCGGAGTCGCTCAACTCTTCGCCGCTGTTCCTGGAGTGCCTGGCGGACCTGGTGCGGCAGGCTGGCAAATCATGAAAACATGCGGCATCTGCAAGAAGGAGTATGATGAGAACGAGCCGCGTTCCCTGTATGGCGAGGCGGGAGAATGGCTCGCAAAGGAGATGTGGAAGGACGCCGGGGAACTCTGCCAGAGCTGCCTGGAGAACCGGGCACGGCTCTCCATGATGTACTGCCACGAGATGAACACCTAAAAACGAAAACCGGTAGCCACGGAGACACCGAGAAAATCTGAGAAAAGCAATAAACGTAAAAATCTTTTTATATGAAAACAGGACTTGCGTCCCCTTGATTGGTTTCACCAGCAAAACTAGTTCTCAGACTTTCTCCGTGTCTCCGTGGCCAACGGGTTGCTTTGGAGTTTATGTATGGAAAGGATCACTTTAGAAGACATCAGCCTGACCCTGGCAACCCCGATCGAACTGCCGCTGCGCTGGGTGGGGAACGAGGAACTGCTCAAGCAGCTTCTGGCGGCATGGATGGTCATCGACGAAAGGGACATCCCGTTCAACCCTCGCCTGATAGGAAAACCGGGGGTCGGCAAGACCACGCTCGGCTACGCGGCGGCGAAGAAGCTCGGCAGGAAGGTCTACCTTTTCCAGGCCACCATGGACACGCGCCCCGAAGACCTGATCATCACCCCCGTGATCGGCCCCCAGGGCTCGATCCAGTATGCGGCGTCGTCGCTGGTCTCCGCCATGATCAAGGGGGGGGTGCTGATACTGGACGAGGGGAACCGGATGAGCGAGAAGGCGTGGGCCTCGCTCGCGCCGCTTCTCGATGACCGCAGGTACGTCGAGTCCATCATCACCGGGCTCAGGATCCCGGCGCATCCCGATTTCCGCATCGTGGTCACCATGAACGAGGACTCCTCCACCTTCGAGGTGCCCGAATACATCCATTCCAGGCTTCAGCCGCAGCTCTTCATCGATTTCCCGGAGGCCGGCGAGGAACTGACCATCCTGAAGGAGAACCTTCCTTTTGCCGGCAGCTCCATCCTCAACTACGTGGTGGAATTCCTGCAGCGCGGGCACGCGGCCGACGAGCCGTACTCGGTCCGTGACGGGATCAACATCGCCCGCTATGCGCTGAAGATGGCGGCCGCGACCCACAAGGAGCCGCGTGAGCTGCTCCGGCTGGCGGTGGAGAGGATCCTCGGGGAAGAGGCGCTCAGGTACCTGAGATGACTGAGGCGGCAGAAACTGAATTGCCCCCCTCTCCCTAACCCCACTGCCATTAAGTTAAGCTCCTACTGCTGATTGCTCCCCCTCCCTTGATGGGAGGGGTGGGGGGGCACTGCCATTAAGTTAAGGGAATGAGAGGTAGGGTGGGCCGTGCCCACCACAACCGCATCCTGATGGTGGGCACGGCCCACCCTACATGATTCACGGAATCACCGCTTAACTTAACGGCAGTGGGGGTGGGGGGGAGGGTGAGGCTTGTACGAGCTTTTCACCCTCTCCCCAGCCCTCTCCCATCAAGGGAGAGGGGCTTGTGCAGCGTGCGGGAAATTAGCGCTGAGCTTAACTTTAATGGCAGTGCTCCCTAACCCTCTCCCACAAGGGGAGAGGGATTCTCCCCTTTCGAGATCCACTCATGCCCGACAGACTCCACCTGCTTAAATTCGCAAACATCCACGCCCTGCCGATACTCCATTACCGTATGGAGTTCGCGCACTTGGTCCGCGAGGCGTACGCCGCAGTGAAACCGGACTGCATCGCCATCGAGCTGCCCCGGACGCTGGAGCCCCAGTTCCTGCGCGGCGTCCGGCGCCTGCCGGAGCTGTCGGTGCTGGCCTACCAGGTCGGTGAGCAGTCGGTCTTCCTGATCATCGAGCCCGCCGACCCCCTGATTGAGGCGGCGCGCCTTGCCCTGGAGCAGGAAATCCCGCTCCACCTGGTCGACATCGACCTGGACAGCTATCCCTGTCATGAGGAGCGGCTCCCCGATTCCTACGCCGTGCAGCGCATCGGCCTGGAGCCCTTCTACGGCGAAATCGCCCAGATGTTCCGCACCCTGACGCCGGGCGAGGAGGATCTGCGCCGGGAGCGCGCCATGACGTTCAGGCTGCAGCAGCTGTCGGCCGGTCATGAGAGGGTCCTTTTCATCTGCGGCATGTTCCACCTGGAGCGGATCCGGGACTTTTTCCCGCAACGCCTGGCCCAGCCGCTCAGCCGCACCAGACGCGACGGGATCACCCTCTCGAACCTGCACCCGGAATGCGCCCAGGAGGTCCTGGCGGAGTACCCGTTCCTCTCCGCGCTCTACGAAACCAGGAGGTCGCCGCTCCCTCCGGAGCCCCCCTCCGGTGGCCCGACCCTGCGCAAGAGCTTCAACGCCTTCGAGCTGATCCTGGGGGGAAAGCAGTCGATCCCCGAGGAGGAGGTGCTGGCGGAAGCGATCCGGCGCAGCGCGCGCCGGATTGGGGCCGAAGGGGAGATGCCGGACCGCCAGAAGATCATGCTGCGGCTCTTCCTTGAGGCGGCCAGGCACTACAGCCAGGAGACCGGGGAGAAGGTGCACTACTGGCAGAAGCGGGCCTTCTTCCGCTTCGCGCGCAACTACGCGCTCCTCTCGCAGGCCCTGCTTCCCGACCTGTTCCAGATGTTGGCCGCCGCCAGAGGCTGCCTGGACGACAACTTCGCCTATGCATTTTTCCGGCTCGCCTCCTGCTATCCGTGGCAGCGCGAGGCAAGCGACCTGCCGACCCTGCGGCTCAGCGCCGCCGAGCTCTGGTCGGCAACCCGCAGGATCCGCTTCAGGCCCAAGGAGCGGCAGCGCTGCAAGGGGCGCTCAGGCATCAAGATGCTGCAGAGGAAGAAGGAGAGGACCCCCGGGGAGTGGCTGGACGGCTTCGACGACCCCTCCATCTGCTCCTATCCGCCCGAGGACCTCAGCATCGAGGAGTACGGCAGGAATCTGAAGCGGATCGGCGCACGGCAGCTTAGCGAAGAGCAGAGCCGATGCGAGCCGTTTTCCAGTTCGCTGCTGGACGGGATCGACATGCGCGAGACCATCAGGAACCTGCACGAGGGGAAGATCTACGTCAGGGAAAACAGGCGCTTGAGGAGCGGGATCGGTTGCGTGGTGGTGATATTCGACGAGGACCGCGGCAGCTCCCGGTTTCCCTACTGCATGACCTGGCTGGGCGAGCACGATCAGGAATCCGACATGGCATTTTACGCGACGCCGCCGGCCGGCAACATCGTCGGGCCTGGGATCTCCCGTTGCGAGTACGGCGGGTTTCTGCTTTGCTATCCGCCGCGCCGGATGAGCGACGTCTGGCATGACAGCGATTACAGCGGCGCCCTCGGGAAAGGGGAACTGCTCCTGATGGCGGCGCTCGATTACTCCCTGGAGAAGGATGTGGTGTACGCCGCGGCGCGCCCTCCGCGAAGCTACCTGAAGCAGCTGGCGGCGAGGCTCGGCAGGAGGATCATCTACCTGCCGCTGGGGAGCCTTTCGCCGGTGGCGCTGAAGAAGCTGAGGGTTTTTCACATACTGTACGGGCGGGACAAGCGGGAGATCGCCAAGGATTATGTCTGGTGAGGGTGAGGGGAAAAGGCGAGTCTGGCGGATATGGCGCCTGCGTTCCCCCTCCCCAGCCCTCCCCTCCCCCTCCGGGGGCCCCCAGCGGGGGGAGGTTGGGTGAGGGGAAGACTGAGGGGAAGAACTGGCCGGGTTCCCCCCTCCCTAACCCTCCCCCTCCGGGGGCGGGGACCAATTGATGACGCAAAACCTACAGGTGCAGCCATGTTGAAAAGAACTGATGCCTACCCCTTCCTGAGCACCCGCTTGTCGCCCAGGCGGATGGTCAACCGCTCCTGGTCGAAGTACTCCAGCAAGGGGATCATGAACTTCCGCGAAAGCCCGGTCAGCTCCCGGAACTCGGGCGGGGTGATCTCCCCCTTTTCCCTCAGATGGGAAACGAGCTTCTCCCGTATCTCGGCAACCGCCCCCGGCGCGTAAAAGACCTCCGCCTTCACCTTGACCCCCCTCCCCTCGCGACAGAGCAGATTGGCATGATCAAGGAGCTGCTTCTCGCTGCAGTTAAGCGCCTCGCAAAGCTCCTTCACGGTCGGCGGCTCACCCCATCCCTTCCTGAGCGCTTCCTCCAGCATGGCGTGGAGCTCGGCCTGGTCCCGGGTCACCCCCGCCTTTCGTCCCGGAAGCCTTACGATGTCCCGATCCGAGAGCGCCGCCCCTTCCTTCTCCATGCTGGCCAAGAGCGGGCCGAAGAAGCGGGCATCGCTGCGCCTTGGTATGCGGGATTTCAGCTCCTCCCTGCCGATCCCCTCCTGCATCGGATTATCCGCCAGATAGCCGTGAAGCTCCTCCGAAAGCATCTGCTTCAGGGCGGCGAAGGCATCACGCCCCAGGAAGATGCGCGGCTCCTTCACCACCTGGAGCACGGCCCCGCTGGAGAGAAGCGGCGCCAGGGCCGCCTCGATCCTTTTCCCGGACATGCCGCTTCGATTCACCATCTCCTGCACCGAGATGCCGGAGAGAAGCGAAGAGTCGACCAGAAGCCGCATCCTCTCCTGGTCGCCGCCGGACTCGGCCGCGGCGAGTAGTTCCAGCGCCTCTACCGAGCGCCTGCGCCTTCTGGGGGGCGCCGGGTCGAGCACCGTTCCTCCGCCCAGCGTCGCCTGGGGGGAATAGGTCCGCACCACGAAAGGGTCGCCCGGCAGAAGCAGCACCGGCCTGGCCAGGCGCAGCTGGAGGTAGGCGCTCTCCCCGGGATTGAGCTGATCCCGGTCGAAGAGAATCACCTTGGCCGGCACCTCGTAGCTAGCCGAATGCAGACGGACCGTGGCGCGGTGTTTCAGTTCCTTGGGAGCGGAAGCGAGGTAGTTGAGCCGCACGTCCACCGCGCTGGTCGGGCGGTACAGCCCCTTCGGCACCACCACGTCGCCGCGCTGCACCTCGCTGTGATCCACCCCCTGCAGGTTCACAGCGAGCCTCTCGCCGGCGCCCCCCCTCTCCACCTTGGCGCCGAAGGACTGCACGCCGCGCACGCGGCAGGCGATACCGGAGGGGAGGATCTCCACCTCGTCCCCCACCGAGATGCCGCCCGACAAGAGGGTCCCGGTGACGACGGTCCCGAATCCGGTCACGGTGAAGACGCGGTCGACGGGAAGCCTGAACGGCGCGTCGAGCCTCTTCTGCTCGATCTCGGAGGCCAGCCGGGTCAGTTCCCCCTTCAGTTGCTCCAGCCCGTCGCCGCTTCGCGAGGAGACCGCGACGATCGGGGCCTCGGCCAGAAAGCTTCCGGCAAGATAGTCCCGCACCTCCTCGGTCACCAGGTCGAGCCAGTCCGGCTCCACCAGATCCTTCTTGGTGAGGACCACGATGCCGCGCTTGACGCCGAGCAGCTGGCAGATCTCCAGGTGCTCGCGGGTCTGGGGCATGATCCCCTCGTCGGCGGCGATTACCAGGAGCACCAGGTCCATGCCGCCCACCCCGGCGACCATGGTCCGCACGAACCGCTCGTGTCCCGGGACGTCGACGATGCCAAAGCGCACTCCGCCCGGCAGCTCCAGGTGGGCGAAGCCTAGCTCGATGGTGATGCCGCGCGCCTTTTCCTCCTTGAGCCTGTCCGTGTCTATGCCGGTCAGCGCCTTTACCAGGGAGGTCTTGCCGTGATCGATATGCCCGGCGGTGCCGAGAATCAGGTGCTTCATGGTGAATTACTCCAGAAAAAACGAATTTGCCACGGAGACACGGAGGTCACGGAGAGAATCGTGCCCCTAACCCCCCTTTGAAAAAGGGGGGTTCTATATCCCCCCCTTTGAAAAAGGGGGGTTAGGGGGGATTTGGTTCTATAGTCAAAAGCAAATCTGATTAGTGCTGATCTTCCGCTGTTCAGGTCCCTCCCCCTTCAAGGGGGAGGTCAGGAGGGGGAGGGGGGTGTTTTTGCACCGGAGCTAGCCCCATCCCCACCCCAACCCTCCCCTTGAAGGGGAGGGAGTTTTTTCAGCGGAAGATCAGCGCTAATCAGTAAAGCGAATCCCCCTGAATCCCCCTTTGCTAAAGGGGGACTTCCCCCTGAATCCTCCCCTTTGAAAAGGGGGGCGTCTCTCATTCCTTGAACTGCAGCTGGTAAAGCCTGTAATAGACCCCCCTGGCGGCCATGAGCTCGGCGTGGGTCCCCTCTTCGGCCTTTTCCCCCCGGTGGATCACGACGATGCGGTCGGCATCGCGGATGGTGGAGAGACGATGCGCCACAACCAGCGTGGTCCTCCCCTCCATCAGCCCCTCCAGCCCCTGCTGGATCAGGCGCTCACTGGCGGAGTCCACGCTCGCCGTAGCCTCGTCCAGCACCAGTATCTCGGGATCGAAGGCAACCGCCCTGGCAAAGGAAATCAGCTGCCTTTCACCTGCGGAGAAGTTGACGCCGCGCTCGCGCACCTCCTCCTCGAAGCCGTTGGGGAGCTGCCTGATGAAGCGGTCCGCCCCGACCACGGCCGCCGCCTGCTCCACCCTCTGAAGCGCCGACGGGTCCCCAAGCGAGATGTTGTAGGAGATGGTCCCGGAGAAGAGGTAGGGATCCTGCAGGACCACGCCGATGCGGCTTCTTAGCGATTGCAGCGGCAGCTGCCGGATGTCGGTCCCGTCGATGGCGATGGCCCCTCGGTCCACCTCGTAAAGCCTGGACAGGAGCCGCGTCACCGTGGTCTTGCCGCCTCCGGTCTCCCCGACCAGCGCCACCTTCTCGCCGCGCTTCATCTCCAGGGAGAATCCCTTCAGCACGTAATCGTCGCCGCTGTAGGCGAACCAGATATCCTTGAAGGAGATGCTCTGCAACCCCTTTGCTCCGGAAGCCTGCGTCGCTTCCGGAAGCGTTTCGGCTCGGGGCGGGGCCGCCAGGGCGACCTGTCTCTCCTCCTTTTCTCCCTCTTTGTCCAGCAGAGCGAAAATCCGCTCCAACGAGGCCATGGCACCCTGCATGATCGAGTATTTTGCCGAGAGATCCCGGATCGGGGAGAAAAATCTCTCGATGTACTGTATGAAGGCGACCAGGGCGCCAAAGGAGAGGGCGCCGGTGACGATCTCCCCGCCGCCGTACCAGATGATCAGCGCCACCGCCACCGAAGAAAGCGATTCGACCACCGCGTAGAGCGCCGCATCCCAGGTGATCACCGGAATGTTGGCCTGCATGTAGGAGGCGTTCAGCCGTTGGAATTCCTGGGCCTCGTCCTTTTCCCGGTTGAAGAGCTGCACAACGGCCATGCCGCCGATACTTTCGGCAAGAAACGAGCTCAGGTTGCCCAGCCGTGCCCGCACCTGCCGAAAGGCGATCCGCATCCAGTTCCTGAAGGCGAAGGCGACCCAGATCAACAGCGGCAGGACCGAGAAGGTGACCAGCGAGAGCTTGACGTTCATCCAGAGCATGATGCCGACGATTCCCGCCAGGACCAGGATATCGCCGACCACGGTGACGATCCCCGCGGCGAACATCTCCCCCAGCACCTCGATGTCGCTGGTGAGCCTCGACACCAGGCTCCCCACCGGAGTCTGGTCGAAGAAACGCGCCGAGAGCCTCTGTATGTGGGCAAAGACCTCGACCCTGATGTCGTACATCACCTTCTGGCCCACCCACTGCAGCAGGTAGACCTCCAGGAAGGTCAGAAGCGATTCGGCGAAGATGATGCCGAGAAAGCCGGCCGCGAGCATCGGGAGCCCGGCCATCTGCCCCGCCACGATATGGTCGTCTATGGCGATCTTGAGGATCCAGGGCTGGGAGAGCTTGGTCACGGCGACCAGCGGCAGGAGCAGCAGCGCCGCGGCGATCGGGCGGCGGTACGGCAGGACGTAGCGGATGAAGCGCCGCATCAGCCGCCGGTCGTACATCTTGCCGACAATCTCGTCCTCGTAAATGCCGCCGAAGTGCATATGAACCCTTTTACCCATCCAAAAGATAGCTACTTCTAAATTCTTTAACGCAGAGGCGCGGAGACGCGGGGACGCAAAGAACGGCCAAAACTCTCAAGGTCCCTCAGGCACAAATCGATAGCTCCCAGGATGGATGCAGCGATTCGTGAATCGGTTGATTTGTTGATTTTCCCTGCGTCTTTGCGCCTCTGCGCCTCCGCGTTGAAGCCTTTGACGCTGAACTTGCTACATCCTCTCTATCTCGGCCTTCAGCTGCTCTTCTCTGTGGATCGCGGCGTAGCGCCCGCCCAGGGCCAAGAGCTCTTCATGACTCCCCAGTTCGGCTACGACCCCCTCTTCCATGACGATGATCCGGTCACAGCCGCGAAGCGGCGAGAGCCGGTGCGATACGATCAGAACGGTCCTGTCGCCATAATACCCGGAGAGCGCCGCAAGTATCTCTTCTTCGGTATCCGCATCGACTGCGGAAAGGGGATCGTCCAGTATCAGGATGCGCGGCTCCTTGATGAGCGCACGCGCTATGGCGACCCTCTGCTTCTGACCGCCGGAGAGGGTCACTCCCCTCTCGCCTACCAGGGTGTCAAATCCATCCGGAAAGCGGGCGATGTCCCCGGCAAGCCCGGCAATCCTCGCGGCCTGCTCGACCTCCTGCGCTGTGGCGCCGTGCTTGCCGTAGGCGATGTTCGCGCCGATGCTGCGCGAAAAGAGAAAACTCTCCTGCGGCACGAAACCGACGGCGCCGCGTATGGTCTCGAGCGGGATCCGGTTCAGGTCGATCCCGTCGATGAAGAGCGTCCCGTCCGGCACCGGAAAGAGCCGCGGTATCAGGCGGACCAGGGTGGATTTGCCGCTGCCGACCACTCCCACGATGCCGATGCGCGCCCCCTTCTCTATCTTCAGGCTGATCCCGCGCAGCATGGCGGCGTCCCGGTAGGAAAAGGAGAGGTCGCGGAACTCGATCTCCCCCGCTATCTCCTGCGGTAGCACCGGGGATGCCGGCTCGGTCACCTCGGGCGCCGCGTTCAGGATTTCCCCGAGCCGCGCCATGGAGGCGGCCCCCCTCTGCAGCAGGTTCAAGATCCAGCCGAACATGATGGTGGGCCACACCAGCATGGCGAGATATCCGTTGAAGGCGACGAAGCCCCCCAAGGTCAACTCGCCCCGGATTACCAGCTCGCCTCCCACGAATAGCACGACCAGCGTCCCGAGCGCGCCGGTCGCGGCCATCACCGGAAGCATCCCCCCCCTGAGCCTGGCCATTCCCATGCTGGCGTCAAGGTAGCCGCCGCAGACCTGCCGGAAGCTGTCGATCTCCCCCTGCTCCCGGCAATACGCCTTGACGACGGAGGCCGCCGAAACGTTCTCCTCCACGCGAATGGTCAGCCTGGATAGGGCCTCCTGCAGCCGCTTGGAGCGCCGGAACATGGAGGCGCTGATCCTTTTGACGATCAGGATCATCACCGGGAAAGGGGCGATGGCGCAGAGGGTGAGAAACGGCGAGATGCGGGTCAGCAGGAAAATGGCCGCCGTATAGACTATCACCGTGTTGACGAGGCTCAGCACCCCGAACCCCAGCAGCATCCGGACGTTGGTAAGATCGTTGGCAAGGCGGGAGAGTATGTCCCCGGTCCTCCAGTTGGAGAAGTAGGTCCGGTCCAGGGTCAAGAGCTTGCCGTAGAGGTCCTCCCGCAACAGATATTCTATCCTGCGCCCGGCATTGAGCAGGGTGGTGCGGGAAAAAACCCTTACCACCCCCTGTGCCACGGCAGCGCCTGCGATCATGGCCCCATACTCCCCGGGGGTGAAACCGGTGGACTGACGCTGCAGCCCCTCGATGGCAAGCTTCATCAACCAGGGGATGGCGAGCCCGCAGAAGTTGGTGACCAGGAGCAGCAGACAGCCCCAAAGATAGGCCCCGCTGCAGCTCCGCATGTAGCCGTATAGTCTGTTCAGCTCGCCGATGGCACACCTCACATTGGGATAACACCATGATACTATTAATCCATTTCACCACCGCTGTCAAAGCATTTGCCCGGCGTCAACCGGCTGCCCGCGTGTTTTAAAATCGCGTAAACCTCGGATATTCCCGCCGGCAATCAACTTGTCTTACCAATGTTCCGCAGTAGGGACGGCAAGGGACATTTCATCGGCGGTACAGCTACTTCGGCTGGTCAACACAGTTATGCCAGGTTTGTTATAAAATCAGCGCCTTTCCTCCCCTTTTTTGTCTCTGCAAACCGGTCAAATCTCCCCCTGCCTGCGGCTATTTTGTAAAACCCCTTCACTTTCAGCAGCTTTACGTGAAAAGTAATTGTTGCTTTTTTGTTTTAAAGTGGCGTATAACAGGCCAGGTCAGCTCCTTTCAGCCCTGATCCCGAGCTTCTGGACGAAATATAAAACGGTGTTCTTCGATAGCCGATTCCAGATACGACACCGCACCTGCTTCTCTGTCCAGAATCTTTTGCTGTTTTTCGTTAAAAAGGCGGCGTTGGCCTCATGAGGTTTCCCCGCGCCCCTAAAGATAACATCCAGTCGCGAGGTCCGCAGTGAAAAACAAGTTGATGCACCTCTCCAACGAGACCATGAATCTGGGCTTCGTGAAAAAGGTGGAGGCACTCTCCGGCAGCTCGGTGCGCCGCTGCTTCCAGTGCGGCAAATGCTCCGCCGGCTGCCCGATGTCCGGCTTCATGGAGCACCCGCCGAACCGGGTAGTCAGGCTTTTGCAGCTGGGCCAGGGGCAGCGCGTGCTGGCCGGTCGCTCCATCTGGTACTGCGCCTCCTGTGAGACCTGCAGCACGCGCTGCCCGAACAAGGTGGACCTCGCCTCGATCATGGACGCCCTCAGAAAGCTCTCCTGGGACGCCGACGGCCCCTCCAAGGAGAGCTACGTCCAGCTGGCGAACCGCCTTTTCATCGAGAACATCCGGACCTACGGCAGACAATACGAACTCAGGCTGGGCGCCGCCTTCAACATGAAGAGCGGGCAGTTCCTCAAGGACCTGATGCTGGGGCCCAAGCTCCTCTCCAAGGGGAAGCTGAAGATGTTCCATTCCAAGAACAGGAACATCTCGGAGATCGAGGCAATCTTCAAAAGGATCGAGGAGATGCGCAAGAAAGGGGAGGCGCTGTGACACCCAACAAGAAACGCCTGAACTACTCCTACTATCCGGGGTGCTCGCTGCACGCCTCCGGCAAGGAGTACGACATATCGACCCGCGCGCTGTTCAAGGCGCTCAACATGGGGCTCAAGGAGGTGCCGGACTGGTTCTGCTGCGGCGCCACCCCGGCCCACAACGTGGACGAGCTCCTCTCGCTCTCCCTTTGCGCCAAGAACCTGAGCCTGGCCGAGGAGGTCGAGGGGGACCTGGCGGTCGCCTGCGCCGCCTGCTTCTCGCGTCTCAAGACCACGCAGCACCATCTGAAACAGGACGCCGCCAAGCGGAAGCAGGTCGAGACGGCGATCGACGGCCCGGCACCCCTTGGCAAACCGGTGAAGCATATCCTGGAGATCCTGGCCCGGGAGTTCGGGCTGGCCAAGCTCGAGGAGCATGTCAAGAAGCCGCTCCTGGGACTCAAGGTCGCCTGCTATTACGGCTGCCTGCTGACGCGCCCCCCCGAGGTGCCGGATCTCGACGACTGCGAGGACCCGAGCATCATGGAGGACATCCTGCGCTCCCTGGGCGCCGTGCCGGTCAAGTGGTCGCACCGCATGGAGTGCTGCGGCGCCAACTTCACCCTGTCGCGCCCCGGCGTGGTGCTGAAACTCTCCAACGCCATCCTGGAGTCGGCGCGCCTGGGAGAGGCCGACTGCATCATGGTCGCCTGCCCCCTTTGCCACGGAAACCTGGACATCCGGCAGCAGGGGATCAAGGAGAAGTACGGCAGCACCGATCCCACCCTTTTCGGCAACATCTTCGGCTCCGAGCTGCAGCAAGGGGGAGAGGCGCAGCAACAGCGCGACCTGCCGATCTTCTACGTCACCCAGCTGGCCGCACTGGCCATGGGGGTCCCTTCAGACAAGCTCGGTTTCGAGAGCGTCATCATCGACCCGAAGCCGCTTTTAAGAGAAAAACAGCTGCTGTAGCCTGACGGCGGCGGCGAACGGATTGAGGAACTTATGTCCAGAATCGGCGTTTTTGTGTGCCACTGCGGCGAGAATATCTCCCGTACCGTGGATGTTGAGCAGGTCGCGAAGGCTGCAGGCGAGATCCCGGGGGTCGCTTACTCCTGCGACTACAAGTACATGTGCTCCGATCCGGGCCAAAACCTTCTCAAGAAGGCGGTCGCCGAGCAAAAGCTCGACGGCGTGGTGGTGGCGGCCTGCAGTCCGCGCATGCACGAGAAGACCTTCAGGAAGGCGGCCGACGCGGCGGGGCTCAACCCGTACCTGTGCGACATGGCGAACATCCGCGAGCACTGCTCCTGGGTGCACGAGGACAGGAAGCTCGCCACCGCCAAGGCGTCCGACATCGTGAAGCTCATGGTGGAGCGGGTGAAAAAGGGTAAATCGCTGGCGCCCATCGTTGTTCCGGTGACCAAGAAGGCGCTGGTGATAGGGGGCGGCATCGCCGGCATCCAGGCCGCCCTCGACATCGCCGACGCGGGGCATCAGGTGCTGCTGGTCGAGCGCGACCCCTCCATCGGCGGGCACATGGCGCAGCTCTCCGAGACCTTCCCGACGCTGGACTGCTCGCAGTGCATCATGACCCCCAAGATGGTCGACGTGGCGAACCACCCGAACATCACCCTCTATACCTATGCGGAGGTGGAAAAGGTCGAAGGTTACATCGGCAACTTCTCGGTCACCATCCGCCGCAAGGCGCGCTCCGTGGACGAGGAGAAGTGCACCGGCTGCGGCATCTGCATGACCAAGTGTCCCAAGAAGAAGATCCCCAACGACTTCGACCAGGGCCACGGCATGCGCAGCGCCATCTACGTCCCGTTCCCGCAGGCGGTCCCCAATACGCCGGTCATCGACCGGGAAAACTGCAGCATGTTCCAAAGCGGCAAGTGCGGCGTCTGCGCCAAGGTGTGCGGACCGGGAGCCGTCGACTTCGGGCAGGAGGACCGGCTGACGGTCGAGGCGATCGGCGCCATCGTGGTCGCCACCGGTTTCAAGCTCTACTCCATCGACCGCAAGCCCGCCGGCAGCCCGATCCAGGGATACGGGGAGTTCGGCTACGGCACCATTCCCGACGTGATCGACGGCATGACCTTCGAGCGTCTCGCCTCCGCCTCGGGACCCACCGGCGGCAAGATCCTGCGCCCCTCCGACGGCAAGGAGCCCAAGCAGGTGGTCTTCATCCAGTGTGTCGGTTCGCGCGCCAGGGAAAAGGGGATCTCCTACTGCTCCAAGGTCTGCTGCATGTACACGGCGAAACACACCATGCTCTATCACCACAAGGTGCACGACGGGCAGGCCTACGTTTTCTACATGGATGCGAGGACCCCTGGCAAGGGGTACGACGAGTTCTGGCGCCGTGCCGTCGAGGAAGAAGAGGCGGTCTACATCAGGGGGATGGTGTCGCGCCTGTACCAGAAGGGGGACAAGATCATGGTCATGGGTAGCGACACCCTGGTCGGCGTTCAGGTCGAGATCGAGGCAGACCTCGTGGTGCTGGCGACGGCGGTCCAGGCCCGGGACGGCGCCGACCTGCTGGCGCAAAAGCTCGGCATCTCCTACGACAAGTACAACTTCTATTCCGAGGCGCACGCCAAGCTGAAGCCGGTCGAGTGTGCCACCGCGGGGATCTATCTGGCCGGTGCCTGCCAGGGGCCCAAGGATATTCCCGATACCGTCTCCCAGGCCTCCGCCGCCGCCGCCAAGGTGATGACCCTCTTCTCCAAGGACAAGCTGGAGCGGGATCCCGTGGTCGCCAAGGTGAACGAGAAGTACTGCGTCGGCTGCCTCGCCTGCAAGAAGGTCTGCGCCTACGGGGCCGTCGAGGAGAAGGAGATCCGGGACCGGCAGGGGAACCTCGTGAAGGTGGTCGCCTACGTGAACCCCGGCGTCTGCGGCGGCTGCGGCACCTGCCAGGCGACCTGCCCCTCGAAGTCGGTGGAGCTCGACGGCTACACCGACGAGCAGATCATGGCGATGATAGAGGCGCTGTAAAGACCGTTCTACGTTCTACGTTCAACAGTCGAACGGGGAGCCGGAGCCTGTAAAAAACTGTTCCAGGTTTAATTTCTATGTTGTTCAACTTAGAACGTAGAACGTAGAACCTTGAACGTCTTCTAAGGATCAACCATGCATGCTGAAACGGTACAACACGATTTCGAACCGAAGATAGTCGCCTTCGTCTGCACCTGGTGCACCTACGCCGGCGCAGACCTCGCCGGCACCAGCCGAATGCAGTACCCCGCCAACGTCCGGGTGCTGAAGTTCCCCTGCACCGGAAGGATCGACCCGGTCTTCATCCTGAGGGCCTTCCAAAAGGGGGCCGACGGCGTGCTGGTCTCCGGCTGCCACCCGGGAGACTGCCATTACATGGCGGGCAACTTCCACGCACGGCGCCGCTTCGCAGCCTTTCGCGCGCTGCTCGGCTTCGTCGGGGTCGACCTGGCACGGCTCCAGTTCTCCTGGGTTTCGGCCGCCGAAGGGGGGAAGTGGGTGGAGGTCGTGACCGGCCTCACCGAAAAGGTGCGCGTCATGGGGCCGATGCCGGAGTTCAAGGCGCTGGAGCAGGAAGAGCAGTGGTCCGGAGCGCTCAATACCCCGGAGCTGAAAGAGGCGTTCGACAGCATCACCTAATGTAGGGGCGAACCTTGGGTTCGCCCTGCTCGCGGCCACCGGTATTCCGGGCGAACACCAGGTTCGCCCCTACACAATTTCCCGCGTCCTTGCGATTTAATCCGCAGCGGCGCCACGGGTGCGACAACACATGAACTCTAAAGCACAAAAGATCAAAGCCGCCAGCATCGACCCGGCATACTACGAAGCAGTAACCCAGGCGATACGGCTTGAAGCGGTGAAACTTCTGAAGGAGGAGACCGTGGTGGCCGTGGTCGGCTACCTGCCGGGCCGGCGCAGAGGTACCGCAAGCCCTGCGCTCGTGACCAACCCGGAGCAGGCGGCAAACCTCATCTTCTCGCCCGCCTGCGCCAACAACCTCTCCGTCTACCTCACCAAGGCGAAAAAGGGAGTGCTGCAAAAGGGGCGGGTCGCCATCGTCGCCAAAGGTTGCGACATGAGAGCCGTGGCCGGTTTGATCGGTGAGTCCCAGATCAAGCGGGATGACCTCTACATCATCGGCGTCGCCTGCGCCGGCGTTTACGGGTTCGGCACCGACCGGAGCCAGCCGCTCACTGCTGCGAACATCGCCAGGAAGTGCCGCGAATGCAACGTGCATCTCCCAGAGGGAGCCGATTTCGCTGCCGGCACACCCGCGGAGCTCTCCGACCTCACGCCTGTCGAGGCCGAGGAGATGGCGCGGATCGAGGCGCTCCCCCAGGCAGAGCGCTGGGCCTTCTGGAAGGAGCATTTCTCACGCTGCATCAGGTGCATGGCCTGCCGCCAGGTCTGTCCCTTCTGCTACTGCGAACAGTGCCTGTGCGACAAGAACCGCCCCCAGGCAGTGGAGAGTTCCCCCCGGCCGGCAGGCAACACGGCCTGGCACATCGTGCGCGCCATGCATCTGGCCGGGCGCTGCGGCGGCTGTGCCGAGTGCGAGCGGGTCTGCCCGATGGACATCCCCCTCAACCTCTTGAACCGGCGCATGGCCAAGGAGCTGAAGGAGCTCTACGACTACGAGTCGACCAGGGTGCCGCAGGAAAAAGGACCGCTCACGCAGTACAAGGAGAATGACGACCAGTCATTCATCAAGTAGCGGCTATAAGCAGCAACTACGCACAAAGCGCGACCACAGAGGACACAGAGGGACACAGAGGAAAACCTGACTTTTTCTCGGCTCCCTCACCCCTGCCCCTCTCCCGGAGGGCGAGGGGTTGTTTAAGCAAGCATCCTAAACCGGCTCCGCATGGTCGTCAGCCACTTTGACCGCGACGGATCGCCCCAAGAGACTTCTATGCCGCAGATAATTACCGAAGAGAACCTTCGCAAACTCATCGACCTCCTGGTCAAGGAGGCGAAGCTGGTGGTGGGCCCCAAGCAGTCCGGAACCACGGTGCTGTACCAGCCGCTCGCCACGGGCTCGGATCTGAACCTTGAGACGCTTCCCCGCCGATCCTCGAAGGAGCTGTTCTTCCCGCTCTGCGAGGACATCCTCACCTTCCGGAAGGAAGGGGGCGTGGTAAAGGTGAGCGACGTCGACAGGTCCCGGTTCCCTGAAACGGTGCTGATCGGCGCACCCCCCTGCGACGCGGGCTCCCCCTCCATTCTGGACGCGGTTTTCTCCTGGGACTACCACGACCAATTCTATCTGGAGCGCCGCAGGAAAAGCACCATCATCGGGATCGCCTGCACCAAGGGTGACGACGCCTGCTTCTGCACGGCGGTCGGCCTGGCGCCCGACGCGCAGCAGGGGAGCGACCTCTTCCTCACCCCGATCAAGGGGGGAGGCTTCGCCTGCAGCGCAGTGACAGAGAAGGGGGAAAGCCTGGCAGCCGCACACGCCGGATTGTTCAGCGCTGCCCCAGCCGCCGAGCCGGTCGAGTTCCCCCAACAGGACGCGGAAAAGCTCGATCTGGTCAAGATCAAGCGGTGGCTTGAGCGGCACTTCGAGGACCCGCTCTGGGAAACCGTCTCGGACATCTGCATCGGCTGTGGCGCCTGCGCCTTTATCTGCCCCGCCTGTCACTGCTTCGACATCAACGACGAGGGGAGCGCGGACAACGGCGCCAGGCGCAAGCATTGGGACGCCTGCGGTTTCAGCAAGTTCACCAACCATGCCTCGGGTCACAACCCGCGCGAGGTTCAGAACAAGCGCTACCGCAACCGCATCATGCACAAGTTCAAGTACTACGACGACAAGTTCGGCAAGACCCTTTGCACCGGATGCGGCCGATGCATCCGCGCCTGTCCGGTCGGCATCGACATCGCCGAGATCCTGGGAACCATCAACGGCAAAGAGGATTAGATTCTATAGTTCGTTTTCGCCTTTGTCCTATCTCCCCTCCCTTGATGGGAGGGGCGGGGGGAGGGTGAGGCGAGCTGTTCACCCTCTCCCCATCCCTCCCCCATCGAGGGGGAGGGGGCTTCTGCAGATTCGGACAATTGGACGGAGTTCCAGATAAATTAATTGCGGCAGCAATGCCGCTCCTACGAGAGAAAAACTATATGTGCCAGTCAAACAACATCTATCTGCCGAATCTTGCCACCATCAAGGCGATCGTCGATGAAACCCCGGATGTCAGGACCCTGCGTCTCGTCTTCCAGGATGAGGCGGTCCGGGAAAACTTCAGCTTCCGGGCCGGGCAGTTCGCCGAGTACTCCGCCTTCGGCTCAGGGGAATCGACCTTCTGCATCGCCTCGCCCCCCACCAGGAAAGGTTACATCGAGTGCTGCTTCAGGGGCGTAGGACGGGTTACCGAGGCGCTCAGGGGACTGGAGGTCGGAGACACGGTCGGCGTGCGCGGCCCCTACGGCAATTCCTTCCCGATCGAGGAGTTCTTCGGCAAGAACCTGGTCTTCATCGCCGGAGGCATCGCCCTGCCCCCCCTGCGCACCGTGATCTGGAACTGCCTCGACCTGCGCGAGAAATTCGGCGACATCACCATCGTCTACGGCGCTCGCTCGGAGAGCGACCTGGTCTACAAGCGGGAGCTTGCCGAATGGCAGGAGCGCGACGACGTCAGGCTGGTCAAATGTGTCGATCCCGGCGGCAACGGTCCCGATTTTGACGGCAAGGTCGGCTTCGTCCCCAACGTCCTGGAGGAAGCGGCGCCCAGCGCGGAGAACACCATAGCGCTGGTATGCGGACCGCCCATCATGATCAAGTTCACCCTGCCGGTGCTGGAGCGTCTCGGCTTCTCTGACGACGCCATTTACACCACCCTGGAAAACAGGATGAAATGCGGCGTAGGCAAGTGCGGCCGCTGCAACGTCGGAAACGTCTACGTCTGCAAGGACGGCCCGGTCTTCACGGCGCGGGAAGTGAAGGCGATGTCGCAGGAGTTTTAGGAACTGAATGTAGGATGGTTACAGAAATCCTCCTTGAATCAAGGGGGATTTCTGGTGGGACGGTGATCTGGGTGATGCTTCAGTGGCGGCCTTAGGCACTCCGAACGGATAGCCGGTAGCCACCCGCGAGGTAGAACAGATACTCTCATTGATGTTCCCCACTATATCACTGAGTGAGACAGACTGTCGAAGTTTTTACCGATTAGCGCTAATCTTCAGCTATTCAGTTCCCTCCCCCTTCAAGGGGGAGGTCAGGAGGGGGATGGGGGTGTTTTTGGCGCCGGAGCTACCCCATCCCCACCCCAACCCTCCCCTTGAAGGGGAGGGAGTTTTATCAGCTGAAGATTAGCACTAATCAGGAATTTTTTTACGTGTGGCCCCGCACAACTCGTTTCACATGTGGTGCGATTAGATCATGGCAATATGTATTTCAACTGCTGTGTCGCCGGGCATCCCGAGTTAAAGCTTGACATGAGCGGCTCAAATAGGAGAAGTTGCCAACTTCCGATACCGTTACCAACAGGTAGTTACAGCTTTTCCCGCCTTCACCCTGTCCCTCTCTCCCGCTTGCGCGCCGTAGCGCTGCACGCCTCCTCCGCCGAGGCAACCCTGGCTGCGTCGGCCCGGGCACGCAGGCCTGGAGGGCGATGGAACTGTAATGGAATGCTCAGATGCCGTATCTCCTTCTCACCCTGAGCGCTTTGATCTGGTCCGGCAATTTCGTGATCAGCCGGGCGATGCACGATGTGATTCCGCCTGCCGGTTTCGTCTTTTGGCGCTGGGTGGTGGCGATTGCGGTTCTCGCACCGATCGCGCTGCCGCGATTGCGCCGGGAGTGGCCGGTCCTGCGGGCCAACCTCAAACTTGTCGGCATCTGCGGCCTGTTCGGGGTGACGCTCTTCAATTTCCTGATCTACACCGCGATGCAGACGACGACCGCCATCAACGCGGCGCTGGTCAATTCTGCGATTCCCGTATTCATCATCATGTTCGCCCGCATCTTTTACGGGCAGACGGTTTCGCTGCGCCAGCACATGGGGATAACGCTCTCCCTGGCAGGCGTGACCACCATCATCCTGCAGGGTGATCTCGCCCGCATCCGCACGCTCACCTTCAACCGGGGCGATTTGCTGGTCCTCCTGGCGGCAGTGGCCTGGGCCCTGTATTCCGTTGCCATGAAGCGCTATCCCCAGGGGCTCAACCCGTTCTTATTTCTTTTTTCCATCGCCGTTTGCGGGCTCCTTTTCCTGGTTCCTTTTTATGCAGTGGAAATCGCAGCGGGCAACCTGATGACAGTGAATACCCCGACTCTCCTCAGCATTGGCTACGTCGGAATTCTCGCCTCGGTTGTAGCCTTCATGTCCTGGAACAGCGGATTGCGAAAGGTCGGCCCTCATCTGGGTGGGCAATTCGTGCACCTGATGCCTGCGTTCAGCACCATACTCGCCGTGATCTTCCTCGGCGAGCGCCTTCATACCTTTCACGTCGTGGGGATCTCGCTCATCTTTGCCGGGATACTCTGCGCCACCTTCAGGAGTAGGACTGATTAATACTAACTGCTGCTTGCATCGCCGCTGAAACTGCGGCTGAAACAGAGGGAATTTCTCTCAGGGGCCAACGTTGCTAAAATCCCCCCCGACCCCCCTTTGCAAAGGGGGGAGGTTTTCTGTCCCTCAGCCCCCTCAGCCCCCTCAGCCCTCAGCCCCCTCAGCCCCCTCAGCCCCCTCAGCCCTCAGCCCTCAGCCCTCAGCCCTCAGTCCCTCAGCCCTCAGCCCTCAGCCCCAAACCCCAAACCCCAAGCCCCAAGCCCCTAGCCCCT
>Ga0209212_1000283_pt1 | contig 107472 bp, 90 predicted proteins | sample RifGroC2_FD_183996 | JGI IMG/M metagenome (GOLD analysis project Ga0209212, IMG submission 183996) | Groundwater microbial communities from Rifle, Colorado, USA - Groundwater C2 (SPAdes) (version 2) | ecosystem: Environmental > Aquatic > Deep subsurface > Groundwater | place: Rifle, Colorado... | reverse complement strand
TCTGTAGAAGTTCAAGTCGCGCTTTTAACGGAAAAAATTAAAGAACTTACAGAACATTTAAAAGAACACAAAAAAGATTTCCAAGGTCGTCGCGGTCTTTTAATGATGGTTGGAAAAAGAAAAAAACTTTTAGGCTATCTTAAAAACGAAGAAATTGAAAGATACAGATCTTTAATTGAAAAACTTGGAATTCGTAAGTAATTTATTTTTATATAAAAAAGAAAAAAGAGCCTTAATTTAAATTAAGGCTCTTTTTTCTTAAATATTTGCGCTTCCGCCCTGTTTTATTTTTTGAAGAGATTGTTTTTGTCCCACAAATTCTCTGGTCATTTCCTTAACAAATTTCAGAGCTTCCATATCCCTTGCCATAGCGTCCTTGAGGGATAAAATTTCTTCTATGGAAAGTTTTCCGACTTCTAACGAATTGACGTTTGAATCCCATACATTTTTGAAATTCTTCCTTGTATTTTCATCAAAGCCGGGAAGCTCATTTATGTATGAAAGCCATAAATGAAACTGGTGTGAAAGCAAATAAATATTAACGGGCTTATCATCAAGCGCAAAAAGCGCAGGCGTTTTGGAATCAACTTTTAATCCCGCCCCCGAAATTATATTTAAAAGAATATTAAGAGCAGAAGCCTTAAAACCTTTTAATGGCGGCAAAAATCCCGTTTGCTCCCCGATTAAGAACAAAACAGGTTTCATGTATTTAGATTTTATTACTTTAGTTCCTTTTGATTTTATGAAATTAACCAGAATTTCAGGATTATTTACAGCATCTTTAAGGATAGCTTTTGCTTCAGCATTAATTTCTTCTTTTATAAAGATTTGTTTTGCATCAATAGAAAGCGAATCATTTGAAGTAATAAATTTCTTGGAAGTTTTACCGGAAAATTTACGCATTAAACTCCCTTGAAAAATAGTTTTTTCAGGCTGCTTTTTTAATTTTTTTATAAGAAAATTTATAAAATTTTTCATAGACAGTCCCTTAAAAAATATGCTCTTATATTTATAAAAACAAGAAACTTGTATTTTTTGCCTTTTAATTAAAAAAATTGTTATATAGTTTCTAAAGTTATATAATCTTAATTAACTCGAGTCGCGAATTAATTTTTGAATTGTCATGTTGAGCGAAGCAGGGAACCCTCTTTTTTGATTGAGTATCAAAAAAGAAGGGGGCATTTGTCCCTTTTGGGATATAAGCTTTAATACTCATATAGACAGATTCTTCGGACTAAAGTCCTCAGAATGACAACCCGCTATTGATAAGTGTTTTGCCTAATTAGCGACTCAGGTTAATTAAGAAAAAATCAGATTTTGATTTCCCTATAAAGAGAAGAAAGTACTAAAAAGAATGAAAACAATATCTCCTGATAGAGAATCTCAAATTATAGACAATTATAATAAAAGAAAACTTAGCCAGTTTAAAAAAAGACGAAACCTTCGCAAAACTAAAATTTTCAGGGAAAATATCAGATTTTGGGCGCGCATTTTTTCTATAGGGCTTCTTGTTTTGATTTTTTGGATAATTATTGATTTGCCTCAATGGTATCTAAACAAAAATATATTTACATCTTATCCGAATAAATATTTAGAAATAGAAGGCAATAAAATTGTTTCTACAAGACAATTACTTTCAAAGCTTAAAACTCTTAAAATTCCCGATAAACCTGTTTATCTTTTAAATACAAAGTCTTTTGAAAATAAAATACTTGAATTAACACCCGTTAAAAAAGTATTTATAAGAAGATACTGGTTTCCTGCAAGATTAAGAATAGTTCTTGACGAAAGAACTCCTGTTTTGTCAATTACACCGACTCCAAAAATAGAACCTGTCGCTGTTTTTACAAATGATGACGGAATTATAAAGATTCTTGGAAAAGAATATCTGCCGTTATCGCCATCAAAAGAAACTTATAAAATAATTACTTATGACCAGTTTTCTCTCTGGTCGCCTAAATTAATAAAATATTTAACCGATCTTGCCTTTTATATCGAAAATTCCTCCAATGAAAAACTCGAATATATAGATATAAGAAACCCCGATGATGTTTTTATTCAACTTAAAGATGTCAAGCTAAGAATCGGCAGAATCAACGGAAGTACAACTTTTTCCAATATTGTTAAAGTTATCCCTGTTCTTCCCGAAGCTTTAAAAACAAAAAATGAAATAGAATATATAGACTTAAGGTGGGACAATGTTTCCATAAAACTTAAGGATAAAGAGAAAAAACAGGAACCGCCAAAAGAAAAGACTGCTCAATAGCAGTCTTTTCTTTTAAAAGTGTATTCGAGAGAAAAACTAACCAGCCGCGTAAACGCTAACCTGTGTTCTGTCTCTTCTGTGTTTTTCAAAAGTTACAACACCGTCAATAGTTGCAAATAATGTATCATCTGAACCGATACCGACGTTATTTCCGGGATGGAATTTTGTTCCTCTTTGACGTACTAAAATATTGCCTGATTTAACAACCTGACCGCCATATTTTTTTACGCCCAATCGCTGCGCATGACTGTCGCGACCGTTCTTTGTTGAGCCTACACCCTTCTTATGAGCCATTAGGATTCACCACCTTTTATTTTAATAATAATAACTTAATTTTCTTCTGTTGGGGTTTCTTCTTGTTTTGTTTCAGCTTTAGCTGTTGTTTTTTTAGTAGTTTTTACTTTAGTTTCGGTTTTAACTGCTGCTTTTTTAGCAGTTTTTACTTTAGTTTCTTTAGGTGTTTCAGCAGCCAAAACATCAGCTTTTCCCGGAAAATCAATACTTTCTATCATAATTCTGGAAAATTGCTGTCTATGACCGTTTTTTTTGCGATAACCTTTTTTACGTCTTTGTTTGTAAACAAGAACTTTCTTTTCTTTTCCGTTTTTAAGCACTGTTACTTTTACTGTAGCGCCTTCAAGGTATGGCTGACCAATTTGTGATTGCTCACCCGCTACTATCATCACTACTTTATCAAGTTCAAGGGTTTCGTTTTCGTCTTTACCTAAAAACTCAACGTCAATATATCTGCCCTCTTGTATTTCGTATTGTTTTCCACAAGTTTCAACTATTGCAAGCATTTGCTCGTCCCTTATCTTTTCTCTTAATTATCATACATAAATAACACACGCTATAGAAGCGCATGGTTAATATAACAACATCATAGTTTATTGTCAATTTATTTTATTCAAAGAAAATTTTAATTATTTGCTTTTGTAAAAACTGCTCAACTGGCTTATGTAATCTTTAAATCAACAGATTTAAAATAGCATTTTGTATTATTCACCGGAGATCAAGGGGAGAAAAACCTGTGAACAGGAAAAAGTTGTTGCCATTTATATTAGGAATGTTTTTATCTTTAAGTTGTCTTTTTTCTACTAGTGCAAACGCTATAATAATCCCGTCTGAAGAATTTGACAGTCTTGAAAGAGGAAATGTTATCCAAAAATCACTTACAGCACAGTTGCGTGCTGGATTAAAAGGTTCTGAAAGCAAAATACTAATTAATGCACCGACCAGAAAAGTATGGAATGTACTTGACGATAAAGAAAACCTTCCTAAATTTATTCATCAGGTAAAAAAAGCAGATATTGTTGAAGAAAAAAATGAAAAACAAAAAGTTGTTACAACAGTGAAATTATGTGACCTGTTGCCAAGCTTTAATTATATTCTTGTTTTTGACACATCTGAAAAATACAGAAGAATGAAATTTAAAAAAGTAGGCGGAGCTTTTAAAGAGCTTTACGGCTACTTTGAAATAATTCCACATGAAAACAAAACAATACTTGCGTACAGGATTTATTCCGATCCGGGTTTTTATATACCTGAATTTATAGGCAAAGCCCTGCGCGGTGATGCAACAAAAATTATGAGATCCATAAAAACAGAGGCGGAGAAATAATTGTTTGATTTAATTACTATTTTGATGAATTTTATTGATTATATTTGTGGTTGAGCGTCCTTCAACAAAGGGAATAAACTGAATTTTACCGCCGCCTTGTTTTATTACGGCGGTTTCAGGCAGTGTTTCTTCTGAATAATCCCCGCCTTTTACGTGAATATCGGGCTTAATTTTTGCAAGAATATATACAGGTGTATCTTCATCAAAAACCACCACATAATTTACCGCTTCAAGAGCCGACATAACTTCTGCCCTGTCGTCCTGATGATTTAAAGGTCTTGAAGGACCTTTAAGTCTTTGCACAGAAGCGTCTGAATTCAAACAAACTATTAAAACATCCCCGAGTTCTTTTGCGTGTTTTAAATACCTCACATGACCGGCATGAATTATATCAAAACACCCGTTTGTGGTTACTATAGTTTTATTTTGCTTTTTTAGCCCGGAAACTATATTTAAAAGTTGTTTTAATTCGACTACTTCACCCATTTTTTAGTTACCTTTTTATATATTAACAGCTGCTTCTTCGTTTTCCATAATATGAAGTTCTATAATATGCTTTAATTCTTTCGGAGTTACGGCTGTTGTACCGATTTTTCTCACTGCAACACCTGCTGCATAATTTCCAAGCTCCATAGAAACTTCCACATCTCCATCAGAAGCAAGAAGCGCCAGAGAAATTCCCGAAATCAAAGAATCTCCCGCGCCTGTAACATCATAAACCTCTGACGTAACAGCGGGAATCTGTTTTGTTTTGCCGTCAATATAAAGAAGAATACCGTCTTCTCCAAGAGTAACCATTACATAATCAAGTTCAAGCTGCTCTTTTACTCTTTGCACAAGAATTTCAGGCGCTGTACCTGACGGAGATTTTGTTGCGGTTTCTGCCTCAAGCCTGTTCGGAGTAATCAGCGTCGCGCCTGAATATTTGCTGTAATCAAGCCCTTTCGGATCAACAAGTACAGGCTTTTTGTGAAGTTTTGCAAGTTTTATAAGCTCCTGACTAAGATTTGGCGTAAGAACGCCTTTTGAATAATCCGATAATAATATTAAATCTATTGTTTCTATAGATTCATAAATTCTTTTAATAAACTCCTGCTCTGTCTTTTCAGATATTTCGTCTTTAATTTCCCTGTCAAATCTGACAAGCTGATGATGATTATGTGTTATAAGCCTTGTTTTTATGGTAGTTGGACGTTTTTCATCTTTTATAATACAGGAAACATCAATATTATTTTTGGAAAGTATCTCATCAAGCTTCTCTGATGAGGAATCTTTGCCTACAATTCCTGCTAAACACACTTTTCCGCCGAGAGTTCTTATATTATTTGCTACGTTTGCGGCTCCACCAAGGATATATGAATATTTATTCACCTCGAGTACAGGCACAGGAGCTTCCGGCGAAAGCCTGCTGGCTTTTCCCCAGATATATTCGTCAAGAATGATATCCCCGATTACAAGAATTTTAAAATTTTTGAAGTTGTCGATGATTTTAAAAAGTTTTTCTTTATTTGACATGTTTATATCCCCGACCCGTTGTTATGCTTATTCTCTTCACTATTGCTGTTTTCTTCTGTATTAGTACCCAAATCTCTTTTTATGATTTGCTTTAAATCTTTTATTTCCTGCGTAAGCTCGCTTAAAGCATCTCTTATCGGATCGGGAATTACATTATGTTGCAAGTTATGATTTTTTTGCCCTTTATGTACGACAACCCTTCCCGGAATACCCACTACCGTTGAATCATCAGGAACATCTTCTATCACAACAGAACCCGCGCCGACTCTTACATTGTTTCCTATTGTTATATTCCCGAGAATTTTCGCGCCGGAACCCACAACAATATCGTTTTTAAGAGTAGGATGTCTTTTTCCTGTTTCTTTTCCTGTACCGCCAAGAGTTACACCCTGATAAACAAGAACATTGTCACCTATTATAGTGGTTTCTCCGATTACAACGCCCATTCCATGGTCTATAAAAAACTGTTTGCCTATTTGGGCGCCGGGATGAATTTCTACACCGGTGATGATTCTGGAAATATTTGAGATTAATCGCGGCAGAAGAGGAATTTCTTTTTTGTATAATTTATGCGCAAGCCTGTGCATCAGTAAAGCATGCAATCCGGGATAGCAAAGAATCACTTCCAGCAGAGTTTTAGCTGCGGGGTCGTTATCGAAAATAGTTTGTATATCTTCCTTAATTCTTGTTAAAAAAGCCATTTTTCTGCCTTGAAAATTAATTTTATAATGTTATAATAAAATTAAATACAGGTGCTAAGGCAGAGCCTTAAACTACCTTAACACCTTGAACATTATTTTGAGATTAAAATGTAGAACAGTAGAACTATTAGTAGTAGGACTACTGTTTTTACTTTAAACTCTAATTTAATATTCATTCCTGCCTCCTTTCTAGGCGGTAGTCACCGCAGTTTAAAGGCTTGTCGGCAAGATGTATTTAATTTTCAAAGTTCATTTAATTAATGATAAAACATTAATTAACAAATTACAATTTTTAAATATTAAGTAATATTAAACAAGGCTTTTCTCTGTCACAGTAAGGATTTTACTCCTTCGCTGGAAATTCTCTTGATATGAGTTGTCAATTTTTTTCATTCAGGGTTATTTAAACATTAGAAATTAATATTATTAAATTTTAAATAAGGATATAAATTATGAACGTTTCAGGTATTTCAAATTCAAGGTTAGGTTTTTCAGGAACTTATGGTACAGCGGATAGAATTAACAAAGATGGCAGTAGAACGCATGTTACATTTAATCTTACTGATGATGATGCTTTTCTGTCAATAAGCAATAATAATGATGGAGATAGATACACAGCAAAGCTACTAATTAAAGGAAAAGAAAAACAATTAGATGGACTTTCAAAAATGAAAAATCTTGAAAATTTGGATACAGATATTCGTTACGAACATATTAAAATTGACAAAATAGATAAACTTAGTAAATTAAATGTTTATGGTTATTCTGCTCTTGAAATAAAAACAATGAAAGATAATGCCAATGTGCTTTTAGGGGGAAGTGAAAAAGATCATGGTTTTGCAAAGATAGATAAAATTGAAGGTGAAAATGCTGAAATAAAACTTAATGAAAACTCTGGGGTTTCTATAAACCAAAAAAGTGAATTTAACTTAAAATCACATTATGTTCAAGCAGACAGATCTCAAGGAACACGTGGTTATGTCAAAGTTGTAGGCGAAGGTCTTAATATAAAAGGATAAAAATTACAAAAAAGGTTATATCTAAACCTGAACTTCGGCAAGATGCTGAAAAAGCGCGGTGCTCAGGTATCTTTCGCCAAAATCAGGCAGAATCACTACAATCAACTTACCTGCGTTTTCTTCTCTTTTAGCAACTTCGAGAGCTGCCCACATTGCAGCTCCGCAAGAAATCCCAGAAAGCAATCCTTCTTTTGTGGCAAGATTTCTTGCTGTTTCAAGAGCATTTTCATCGCTTACCTGTATAATTTCATCTATAATTTCCCTGTTTAAAACTTCCGGCACAAATCCCGCGCCGATTCCCTGAATTTTATGCGGAGAAGGTGCGCCTCCTGAAAGCACTGGGCTGTTTGCAGGCTCTACTGCAATTGTTTTAAGTTCGGGGTTTCTTTGTTTTAAGACTTCCGCAACTCCTGTAACAGTTCCGCCAGTTCCTACTCCTGCCACCAAAATATCTATCTGCCCGTCAGTATCTTGCCAAATTTCTTCCGCGGTGGTTTTTCTGTGAGTATCAGGGTTTGCAGGATTAGCAAATTGTTGAAGAATACAAGCATTAGGCAAAGTTTCCGAAAGTTCTCGAGCTTTTTCTATTGCGCCTTTCATTCCCAGACTTCCCTCCGTAAGCACAACTTCTGCCCCGTATGCTTTTAAGAGCATTCTTCTTTCTACGCTCATTGTTTCCGGCATGGTGAGAATTAATTTATAGCCTTTGACTGCACTTACACATGCAAGCCCTATTCCTGTATTTCCACTTGTAGGCTCAATAATTGTAGTTTTACCGGGTGTAATTTTGCCTTGTTTTTCGGCTTCCTGTATCATATTAAGCGCAACTCTGTCCTTAACGGAACATGCCGGATTAAAACATTCTAATTTTGCTACAACTTTTGCATAAAAGCCTTCTGTTAATCTGTTTATATAAACAAGCGGGGTGTTTCCGATTAATTCAGTAACATTATTCGCAATTTTCATTTTTTAGAATCTCTTTTCTTCTTTAGTAATTGGACTGTCATTGCGAGCGACCAACGAGAGCGTGGCAATCCAAAAAGAAACGCTATATTTTGGATTGCTTCGTCACTTCGTTCCTCGCAATGACAGGACATTTTTATATGTTTTTCTGTAGTTTCAGAATAAATTAAAATAACCACCTGTTCAAGAACTGACAGGTTACTTAGAAGTATAGCCGAACTGTCTAAGTGCGGACGGGTTTTTTCTCCAATTTTTCTTAAGTTTAACAAATAATTCGAGAAAAACTTTTGTTTCAAGACATTTTTCTATGTCAATTCTTGCATCTGTCCCTATGGATTTAAGCATAGAGGCTTTTTCACCTATTATTATCCCTTTTTGGGATTCATGCTCCACAAAAATTGTCGCCGCTATATTTGTTATAGCTTCTTTTTCTTCAAAATTATCAATAACAACAGCAATACTATGGGGAACTTCCTCCATGGTTTTGCGTATAACCTTTTCTCTTATGGTTTCTGCAACGATTGATTTAAGATTCTGGTCTGTTACTTCATCTTCAGGATAATATTGAGGACCTTTCGGAAGCTTTCTGTAGATATTTTTAATTAAATCATCCACGTTTCTGCCTGTTTTTGCGGAAATTTTCAGGATTGGAACAGATTTTTCGCCCAGCAAATTCTTATAACTCTCGACTATCTGATATCTGACTTCCATATTTTTAATCTGATCAACCTTATTGATTACCATTATGACAGGAATTTCGCCTTGCAGAAGATTTTCCGCAATCCACCTGTCGCCAAGTCCCGCTGCTTCTGTCCCGTCAACCAGAAACAAAATCAAATCCGCGTCAGGAATAGCAAGTTTTGCCTCATCCAGAAGGAATTCGCCGAGTTTATAAAGAGGTTTGTGAACTCCGGGGGTGTCAACAAAGATTATTTGTCCTTTTTCGGAAGTATGAAAACCTTTTATTCTCCTTCTGGTGGTTTGTGGTTTTGAGCTTGTTATAGCTATTTTTTGACCTAAAATTTTGTTTAACAATGTTGATTTTCCGACATTCGGTCTGCCGATTATCGCTACAAAACCTGATTTATAAGACATTTTAACTCCTATTTCTTTAGTATACTAAGCTGTCATTGTGAAGGGTACCCGCTTTTTTGATTAATTATCAAAAAAGGAGGGGGCAGCTAAAGCCTCGACGCGGCAATCCATTTAATAATCACTGATTTGTGGATTGCTTCACTTCGTTCGCAATGACGTAACCAGTTCTTCAAGTTCTCTAACAACAATTTCTTCCGCCATTGATAAAGTTTCTTTATTTTGAAGAGCTTTATTTAAATGAAACAGCGCATCTTCGGTTTCATTAATTTTTTTATAGATTTTTGCTATGTAATAATGTATATTTCCGTTTTCAGGATTTTGAATTAAAGCTGTTTCCAGATAATTAATCGCGTTTTCATTTTTATTTTTTGATTCAGCTATGTCCGAAAGAACTTTAAATGCCTCGACATCTTTTGGATTTAACTCTGTTGTCTTCTTAAAGAAGCTTTCAGCTTTATTAATATTGCCCTGTTCAAACAAAATACAGCCTATATTATAGTAAGCCCAACTATAATCAGGACTTAGTTTTATTATTTCATGATATTGTTGAAGGGCGTCATGTATTTTACCTTCTTTTTTATACTCAAAAGCCAGATTAAACCTCGCGTAAACATCGTCAGGATTGATTTTTACAGCGGATTCAAAGTGTTTTTTGGCAAGCTCCGAGAGTTTTTTCTTTACATAAAGACATCCTAAGTTAAAATGAGCGTTAGAATCCTCATTATCAAGCTCTATAGTTTTTTTATATTCTTCTATCGCTCTGTCAATTTCGCCTTTTTTATCAAGCATAAAAGCCAAACTGTATCTGAAATCAGGATCATCGGGACAAAAACTTACCGCTTTTTCATAATAATTGAGCGCATTATCAATTTTCTTTTGTTTTTCATATATTATTCCGATGTTATAGCAAACTTCTTCGTTTTTTGGAAAAATTCTGAAAAGCTGCAAATGCTGCTCAAGAGATTCATCCAAAAAACCTTCATAAAGAAGAGCTTCCGCATAAGTTGCCCTGAGTTTTATATCAGAAGGATTTATTTTAATGAGTTTTTCTAACTCGTTTAATGTTTCCGGTTTTTTTGTATCATTCATTTTTTATGCAACTACCAGACTAAATTTTTCTTTTACTTTATTAATCCAAGCTTAGTTTAAATTCTATCAAAGTTTTAGGAATATTAAAACAAAAAGACTTCTGTTGTAAAAATTACAGAAGTCTTTTTGTTTTAAAGATTTTTTATTTATGGTTTATTTTTTAGTGTTTTTTTTCACATGGACAAGGAGCAGCCTTAACTTTTTTAGTAACAGGGCATGGTTTTGTTTTTATTTTAGATTTAACAGGACATGGTTTTGCCATTTTTTGACATGGACATGGAGTGGTTGTTGTTGGACAAGGTTTGTTTACCGGACATGGTTGTCCTGCACTGTTTACTATTTGACTTCCTGCAAAAATCAGTGCTGTTGCTAAAATTACAATATAAGATAATTTTTTCATTGTTTTTCCTTTTTTAAATTTCTAACGACATAATTATCTTTTAATAATAAAGATTATTTTATCCCCTTTATGACTAATTTTCAAATTATACAAAACAATAACGATTAAAAAATTAAGCATTCATTTGTATAATAAGTTTTTTAAAGTTTTAAGATTTGTAAAAAAACTTAACAAAAAAGCCGTTTAAGTATCATGTTTTTTTATGTCGGTACTTTAAACATACAGAAAGATGAAAAAGTTTTTATCAATTTTTTTCGTGATGTATGTTTCAGGTAGTTAGTTAAGAGGGTAGCTGTAAAAATGAATTTAATTACAACGAATTTAAACAAGTTATTGAATAGAAATACTTCTAATCCAATAACTTTTGCAGCTTCCGAAAATGACAATAAAAAAAGCATACCTGTTTTTGTTCCGATACAAAACAGACAAAAAGGAGAAGATACTGCTGTTTTTATGTACGCAGAAGTAGCCGCAAGACTTCTTAAAGCAGCTACTGAAAGTTCTAAATCCGTCAGTGAATTAGTAAACAAATTATTATTCAGTAAATTAGCTAAAGTTGAACCGGAAAAAAGCGTTACAGCAGAAGTTGGCAGAACAAATGTTACAACTTTAATTGACGGTGGACAAATTTTTCCAAAAGCTCTTGAGTGGGTTGAAAATACCAAAAAAGGTGATTGCATCCAAATAGAAATGTTTGAATTCCAAAACAAAGATGATGCAGAAACACGTCATCCTTTGGGTGGTGCGGAAATAGTTCCGGGTTCTGAACAACAGCAAAAACTTTATGATACAATAATCAAGAAAAGTAACGAAGGCGTTAAAGTTCAAACAATTCTTGATGCAAGCAAGTGGCCTGAAGATGGATTCGGAAGAAAAGAAAAATTTTATAACAACTTAAATATGGTAAAACGCTTGATTGATGCTGGTGTTGATGTTGCTATTTATCCTAGATCAACTCAGGGCGGCACAAAAATTCAGCACGTAAAACTTCTTGCAATTCACAGCAAGTCTACAGGAAACAAGGTTATGATTGGCGGCGAAAACTGGGGCAACCATTCACCTGTAAACCATGATGCATGTGTAGCTATTGAAACACAGGATAAATTTAAAGGACAAGGCTCGGAAGTAGATAACATAATTGATACTGTATTCAATAAAGATTGGAAATTCGCCTGGAATATGACGGGCTTATATGGCGCTATGACAGAAAAAGAACAACATTCCAATCTAAAAATAATTAAAGGCATTCTTCCTGAAGCAGCAGAATATATGAAAGTTATAGGCGGAATCTATAATGATCCTAAATACAGGGAAAGATTTACAAAAGGTGAATTTTATTTGCCTCCTGTAAAACCTGTCAAAGATCCTGCTATTAAAGTTTTATTAAATTCTCCTATCGAATATAAAACTCACGGTATTTATGACAAAGATACAGATATCGAATCAATAAGAACTTATTTACTCGGAAAAAAAGGTGATGATACAAAAGAAGTAAAAGGAAAATTAAACGATCCTAATGTAAATTACTTAAGAGCAGAATTATTTGTTTTAACTCATAAAGAAGTCAAAGAAAAAATTATTGAAAGACATAAAGCAGGAACTCTCGATGCAAAAATTCTTGTTTCACCTGATCTTTTACAAAAATTCCCTTATTTAAAGCCTGTTTATCAGGAACTTAGAAAAGAGGGAGTCCCTATTGAAGCATTTAAAGTCAATGAAGAACTTAAACAGCGTTTACACTGCAAATGGGCTGTATTGGGTCACAAAGAAAAAGACAAAGCTGAACCTGATAAACTTGAACTTTTAATAGGCTCTGCAAACTGGTCTGCATTAGGTCTTGAAAATAACAACGGCAGAGGAATGAGAAAAGACTATTTATTGCATAATAGATCAATACTTAGACAAATAAACGAAAAATTTAAAGAGGATACATTAAGTCTTGAAAAAGCAATAAAACTTGATAAAAAAATAGATATAGAGATGGAAAGCATCTTTGATAAAAAAGGTCTTAATTATAATAGAATTCTTGAAAATAAAAAGATATTGAGTAAAAGAGAAAAAGAACTTTTAGAACAGCAAATTGATTTAAATAATAACTCTAACGACAAATTGCTTAATAAAATTAAAGTACTTAAAGGTACTTATCAGCTCGTAGAAGATTTTGTAAATAAAAAAGCAAAATATAAACGTGGAAATCACGAATGTGCAATTGTTATAGAAAATCAAGATATTGCAAAAACATTTGTAAGACAGTTTGAAAAAGATTGGGAATTTACAATCAACAAAAAAGAAGATCTTGCTTTCTCGGCAAACACCAAAACTCCAAACTCCAAAGCACAAAACAAATTTGGTTCACAAGTATACACCCTTAACAGAATTGCATAAGGAGCCGAAAATTGATTTCAACAGTAAATAATAACAATTTACAATCAAAAGTATCCAGTCAGTTCGCACCTAATAAAAGTGCAGTGATTGCAAGATCTTCTGATGCTTCAGATTCAGCTCGTAATGACAATTTTGCGAAAATCCCTGTTGCAAGCTTAAAAGCATACGCGCTTTCATTTTCAGCGGCAGCAAAAGAACCTCAACAAGTAACAATTCCGACAAGACACATAGAAAATGTTGTAAAATCCGTTCAAGATAAAAAATATCATGGCGCAGCACTCTATATTCCTGAAGGCGAAACAACACCCTCACAAAATATCCAATGGAGCAAAGTTAAATGGGAAAACTTAAAACAAGAACCCATAAACTGGAAAACAGCAAAAAAAGAAGATATTTTGTCTTTCTGGAGTGCGCTTGCTCTTTGTGAAGTTCAGGAAACAAACTGGGTAAATAAATTTAACCCTACAAACTCTTTAACAGCACTTTCAACAGGGCATGCTATTTCTTCTCCTGAGGCAAAAATTAGAGACGAAAAAAGACTTCAAGAATTAACAAATTGGGTTAAACAAGGATTAAAAACTGTGAAATCCATGAAAGATGCGGATATCGTCATAAGTCCTATTATGACAGAAAAACAAAAAGCTTTGAAAGAATCCAATGATGCTTCCCTTAAAAAACTCAAGGAAAAATTATCTAAAAAAGGACATCCTACTTATCTTGACCAGCCTTTAATTGATCCAAAAACAGGAAAATTTGCTATTGATTTTACTGTTTTTGATACAGAAACAACAGGCGTCGGCGATAATGACAGAATAATACAGATTGGCGCTGCTCAATTTAAAGATGGAAAACCAACAAAAGCATATAACAAGTTTTTTGATCCCGAAATGGAAGTTCCTCAAGGAGCTGTTAATGTTCACGGACTCAGCAGACAAGTATTGTTAGAAAAACATAAAGCAAAACCATTACATGACTCTTTAGCAAACTTTACCCAGAAAGTTGTCGGAAATAATCTTTTAGTAGCTTATAATGCACAATTTGACATTGGCAAAATAAACCACGAAATTGATTTACACAACTTAGAACAAGATAAAGAAGTCTTAAAGAAAAAAGAACAATGCTTAACTCTTGATCCTTTCTTAATGCTTCAAAGAATACATCCTTTTGTAGGCGTAAGAAAAAGACTCGGGGAACAGTATAAATTCTTCTTCGGAAAAGACCTTGAAGGCACGGCGCATGATGCTCTTGATGATGTGAATGCAACTGTAGATATTTTAAAATATACTGCTCTTGCTCTTAATAAAAACTTTAAACCTTCAAAAGATAAAAAAGCACTTACTGTTGGCGACTTTTTAACCTTCCAGTTCGGTGGAGAAGTTAAAGGTCTTAATATAAAGCTTGATAAAGAGCTTAAAATAAATAATAACAAAACTTATGACTGGTCATACAGGTATAGTTATGTTAGGGCTGACGGTTTCCCTGACGGATGCACACTAAACAAAGGTAATTTTGAAAACCTTGAAAACAAATACGGTGAAGTATTAGGAAAATCAAACATTGCTACACTGAAAAGACTTGGAGAAGCAATGAATGAAACAAAAACACCAAGTTATTCACCTCAAAGTATTGTCAGGATTCTTAATAGCGATGAATATAAAATTGAGGACAATAACGGAGTTCCTAAAGACAAATTAATCAAATTAATTTGTGAAAACTCTCCGAATGCAAAATCCAACTTCCAGAAAACACTCTGGGTAAAAAATATTAACCCATGGGATACTCAAAACGACTTGCCTGATATGGAAATTTCCAGACAGGTAATGCTTGATAAATCCCCTGCACAAATAAAAGCTCTGGTAAAAAAAGGTAAACTTGCCGATCTTTCCAATCAAGAACAGCCTGAGTATTATACTAAATTCAAATCTTAGGTTAAAAAAATACTGTTATAGAGGTAGAGGTAACAAAAACCCGTCTTTTTACAAGACGGGTTTTTTATATTTTCGCAAAATATTCTTAAGCAGGTACATCGCCTTTATTTACGTGTCCTACTATTCTTGATTTTTTTCTTGCTGCTGTGTTTTTGTGAAGAACGCCTTTTGAAACAGCTTTATCAATTAAGCTGTAAGCTTTATTTACTGTTTCCTGAATTTGTTTTTCGTCTGCTTTTTCTTTTATAGCTTCATATACTTTTTTAACAGCATTTTTAACCGAAGTTTTTATTGAAATATTGCGCAGTCTGTTTCTTTCTGTTATATCTACTCTTTTTTCCGCTGATTTAATATTTGGCAATTTAATTTCTCCTGTTATTTTTTTTAAATTTATGTGGATGATTTTTACTGAGACATCATAAATTATATTACATCAAGCTTTACTGTAAATAGGGAGGTTTTTTTTAAGTCGATAAATTTTTTTAACACCCACCCCCAACCCCCTCCCTATTAGGGAGGGGGCTAGAGTTTGTTTTTTGGCTCGCTTTCCGTCGCCTTCGGCGACTCGCTCGCCCTTTTGTTTTTTTTATTTCTCTTTTCTCGTTTTTTTGAAAAAAATAAGGGCAGCACTTGCTGCCTTAGTTGTAATGAGTTAGTTCAAAGAATTTTAATAAGCCCTGACTACTACAAGAGCGTTTGTAACTCTGTTGCCGCCTGATGTAGTCGGTCTGTTTACCACTTTGCCGTTATAAACCATCTGGGTTGAAGAACCGCCGTCAAGATTCATTGCGTTATAAGCACCCAATTCGCTCATTAATCTTGCAAGTTCGGGAAGAGTAGCCCCGCTCGTACCTTCTTGCCTGCCGTCAATGGTTACCAGAATAAGACTTCCGCCTTTCGTGTATCCAACGGCTGTTCTGGGGGCTTTCATTGTGATAAAGCCGTTGCTAAAACGTTGTTTATCGATGAAGATTTTCCCTTCTTTTATTAAATAAGGTCCGCCGCCTACTGCATATTTTACGTTGTTCCAGTCATCGGGGCTTAATTTTACCGTGTAATTAATGCTGTCATATTGTTGAATGATTCCTTTAGGGATTTTACTTCTCGGACCGACTACTACATATCCGCCTTGAGGAATTAAAACGCTGCTTTGTTTTATGTATTGAATTTTTCCGTCAAGAACCACTATGTGACAATAATATTGAGAAGTGCGAGGAGTTTTTGAACCCCACCTGTCTGTATAAACCGTAAATGCTGTCTGGCTGAATACAGGCTGATTTATATTGAATAACGGAAGAGTAACGCTGTTTCCTATTTTAATTTCTCCTGATACATCAAGTTTATCCATTTTAAATTTATTATCTTCCGTAACGCCCAAAACAACTCTTTGATAAAGAGGACCGGTTAAAATTTCCCCATTAACAATAGAAGCCCCTAAAGGGACTCCGGTGTCAGGTTTAAAATATGATGCATTGATACCCGCGATTGCATTTTCAATGGTTACTAAATCTTTTACTCTCCTTACTGAATTTAATTTATAAGAGCCATAGGACGGCTTAATGATTAATCTTTCTGCTTCAGGATTTACGACTATTATATTTACTATAGCCGGTCGCCCGTTAAGCCAACGCTTAATACGCTTATGGGTTACGCCCTTCCCTCGAATTATATTATTTGAAAATTCAGGGTTATTATAGCAAAGTTTTGTATTCGTGGAGGTACAGTCCGGTCTTTTTGAAAAATCATGAGGAGTAATGCTGGCCAGTTCCTGAGTAAGCGCTTCTTGCGAAACAAATGCAACCAGTGTCGCTAAAACCAGAACTCTTAAAAATCCTTTTTTTGTGACAACTCTGACTCTCATATCTCGACCCAACGTGTTCTTACTTTTTGTAACTCGTTCTTTTTTGTTTGCTACAAATGTAATGCTTGTTTTATTATCATATTAACATATTATGTATGTTTTTTAAAGGGGGTAATTGTTGATTTTTAAAGGAAATTTTGAGTTTTAATCGCTGTATTTACACTTATTATTGCAAATAATGAAAAATTTTTATATTTTTTCTTGCGTATAGTAACTTTTGGGGGTTTTAAATAAGTGTACGTTTTACATATAATATTTATTATTTGAATTCAAAAATTAATTTTCTGTTAAGTTTCATTTAAATTTGAAATTTTAAATTATACTTTAATAAAGCAAATTTCAAGTTTAGTTGTAAAAAGAGAGGGAAAAACTATGAATACGGCAGTTGTAAAAAAATTTGTATGTTCAGTGTGCGGATACAACCATGAAGGTGATGCGCCTCCTGCAAAATGTCCACAGTGTGGCGTTCCTTCCGAAAAATTCAAAGAACAGCAAAATCAGACATTAGCCTGGGCTGATGAACATAAAATCGGCATAGCTAGAGGCATAGATCCTGAAGTTATTGATGGATTAAAAGCTAATTTTACAGGTGAATGCACGGAAGTTGGAATGTATCTGGCTATGAGCCGTCAGGCTGACAGAGAAGGCTTCCCTGAAATTGCCGAAGCATACAAAAGAATTGCTTTTGAAGAAGCTGAACATGCCGCTAAATTCGCTGAACTTCTCGGAGAAGTGGTTGATACAAGCACAAAGAAAAACCTTGAATTAAGAGTCGCCGCGGAATTTGGAGCATGCCAGGGCAAAAAAGACATAGCTACAAGAGCCAAAGAATTAGGCTACGACGCGATTCATGATACCGTTCATGAAATGTGCAAAGATGAAGCAAGACATGGTCAGGCTTTCAAAGGCTTATTAAACAGATATTTCGAATAAAAACAGTTATTTAAAAAAGTGGCTAGTCTGAAAGACTAGCCACTTTTTTGTTTTTAAACTTCATTTTCCAGATTTAATTCTGATTGCCAGAGTTTTATTATTGCGACAAATTTATAAATTCCCATCAAAACCGCAAAAATAAACCCATGCCAGCCATCTTTATAACCTTTTTTAAGAAGATACCTTTTGAAAAATTCCCCTATAGGTCTGGTAAAAAGCAATTTTGCCGAAAATTTAATATTTCTTTCTTTGAATTTTTCAAGCTCAAGAGAAGTGTATTTGTTCATTCTTGAGATAAAAGCTTCAATAGAGTCATAGTTATAATGAATTAAAGCCAAGTCAGTTCGCTTCGGGTCAATGAAAAATTCCCCTACAACTCCATGAACAGTAGGAGTACAATGAACTTTTTCGTCAAAAGTTACTACTCCATTCTTAAAAAATCTCATAATAGGATTCGGATACCACGACCAGAGAACTTTCCCGAGAAGTATGTTTTTTCTCGGGATATAAACAACTTTGTAATTAGTTTGATGATTGGTTTGATATTCTCTTAAATAATCTAAAAGCTCCGGTGTAACCATTTCATCGGAATCAAGCACGAGAATCCATTCCTGAGTAGCATGAGAAAGCGCAAAATTTCTTGCAGGGTCGGCAAATCCGAGATTTTCATGGTAAACAATTTTTGCGCCGTATTTTTGCGCAATTTCTATAGTTCTATCTGTTGAATGCATATCGCAAATAACAATTTCTTCAACTGATTTTACAGATTCCAAACATTTTTCCAAATATTTTTCAGAATTATAAGTATGAATCACAACTGATATAGTCATTTTAATTTTCCTTGTTTTTAATCATTAAATTTAAAACCTATTTCCTTAGGCTTTGTTATATCGTGCAAATATCCAAGTTGTTGAAATATTTCCTCAATATTAGCGTTATTTTCCCTTGCATAGTTTATAAGAGTTCTTTCAAGTTCGTCAAGCCTTTGGAACACTTCTTTATTTGTTAAAGAAAGTTCTCTAAGTTTTGTAAAAACTTTAATTATCTGAATACTAACAGCGATAGACTTTTTGCTATTAAGTATATTAGAAAGCATTAATACACCGTACTCCGTAAAAACATAAGGGAGTTTTTGCTTGCCTCCTCTGCTTTCTTTTGAAGTCGCAATTTGCGACTTCAAAAAATTCCACTCTTCATTTGCAAGTTGAAACATGAATTCAGAGGGGAATCTCTCTATATTTCTTTTAACAGCTTCGTTAAGTCTTTTGGTTTCAACATCGTATAAATTTGCTAAATCACTATCCAACATTACCCGTTGACCTCGAATAACAAAAATTTTATTTTCAATTATTTGTACTGGTACAAGTTCATTGTACATTTATATTTTTCCAGTCCACTTTTACTTTGGATTTATTAAAATATAAAGTCACTGCTAATATGCAATATCATTATATAATTAAATTTATTATAATTGAAATAAAGTAATGTCACCAAGGAAAAAAGCAAACGCTATTAACCAAGGGCGATAATCAAAATAAAAGGTAGATTTTAATGGGTAATAAAAAAGAATATTTTGCCATATTTGCGGGCGGGGGTGTGAGAGGTACTGCATATATAGGAGCATTAAAAGCTCTTGAAGAGCTTAATATAAATTTAACGGGCTATGCAAGTTCTTCTGTCGGCGCAATTGTCGCATCGCTAATATCTGTAGGCTATAACCATGAAGAATTAAAAAAACTGTTATTCAGCATTAATTACCAGAAATTTCAGGATTTATATTTGCCTTTCGGAAAGGATTTCGGGTTTTTTAAAGGTGACGGTGTCTATTACTGGCTTAAAAAAAATATTGAAAAAAAGTTTTATGAAAATAAAGATTGTGAAAAAAAACCTGTAACTTTTCATGACGTGGACAAAGATTTAATCATAATTGCGACAGATGTTTCTAATGGAGGTTTTAAAGAATACAGCAGAATAAAAACCCCTGATATTGAAATAGCACATGCTGTTAGGGCATCTATAAGCATTCCGGGCTTTTTTAAGCCCGTATGGGAAAATGATAAATGTCTTGTAGATGGCGATATAATTAATAATTTTCCTGTATGGAAAGACTCCAGCGATATTTTAGCAAATACAAATTCAAAAATATTGGAATTCAGGCTTGAAGGGTCTGAAAAACCAAAAGAAATTTCTTGTTTTCTTGATTATTTCAGCGCAATACTTGAAACAAGCTACAATATTTCAACTGATATTCTTGAAGCAAAATACGGAAAAAACGATCAGTTTGACATAATAAGAATTGACGCGGGCAAAATCAAGATTATTGATTTTAATATTTCTAATGATCACAAAGAAGAACTTATTATCAACGGTTTTGACTCGGTAAAAAAATATTTTAGTTATGACCTTGTTAAGAAAAAAAGAAATATTAATAAAATTTATGAAAAAATACTGTCTCAACTTAAAGATTTAAAAGAATTTGTTTCATGGAATAATGCAACAGAATGTTCAATAATTATGGGAAGTTTATGTATTTATTTTGCCGAAAATAAAGATTATATTCATAGGGGAATTTATGGTCAGTTTATTGAATTGCAGGGGCTGCTTTCAGAAAGTGTTTATTCTTTTAAATTTTTCAAATTAAACATTTTACGTAACAGAAAAAACTTAACCGCAAGAGTTATCAAAATTATCGATGACTTGCAAAATTTTATAAAATTTTAAACCTTATTTAAAAACAATTAAAAATCTTTTGTAACGAAATTTTAATCTTTATTTCACATGTTCTAAAGTTTTTTATCATGCTTCCCGATAAATTGTATGTAAGGATTAAATTAAATATTCAATCATCACAATAAAGCATTTTTCTTGCTCTCTATCTTACCTTCACTACTTATCATCACACATTGACGGAGAGCCTTTTTTTTAAACCAATTGTCTAATTTATATACGCAAGGAGAAGAATAATGAGCGAAATCAGGATTCAAAACATTAACATAGTTAATCCTCAAAAACCGGTTCAAAAACAAAAACAGGAAGAAGTTGCCTCCGAAATACAAGCGCAAGCTCCTGTAGTAAAACCAAAATCTGCTGATGAAGTCCTTGATTTTCTCTCTAATTCTTCTGTTGTTGCCGCTAATAAAGGCAGCCAGACTAAAGGTAAAAAGATTGAAGTTTCTAAACATGTTAATGCTGAACAAGCATCAAGAATTTCTGAATCTGTAAACAAATTTTTTGAAGGAATGGAAAAACATGTGGGATTGGCTATGAAAGAATTGAATTTAACTTCAACTCAAGCTCAAAATCTAACCGCATTACAGTTTAATCAAAAATTTGATGATGAAGATTTTGCTATAATAGCATCCGGTGAACGTTTTATTATTAAATAGTCAGGAAAGGGAAGTTTCATAAAAAGAGAGAGAGCCGCAATTGCGGCTCTTCTCTTTATTTTTTATAGATTGCCACGTCAGCCCTACGGGCTTCCTCGCAATGACAACAAAAAATAATTAGCGACTCAAGTTATTTATAATATCAAATCTGCTCATTGTCTATTAAATGCTGCCTGATATTATTTAAGGCAGCCTGTACAATTCTTGTAATCCTCGACGAAGAAAGCCCAACCTGAGTTGCAATATCTTTTATCTGCAAATTTCTGTAAAAACGATATTCCACAATAGTTCTTTCTTTTGGAGGAAGACTTGCAATGGCTTTTTTTATGGCCTTGCTTAATTCAACAAGTTCAAGTCTTTCATCAGGAAGCGCTCCATTGTCTTTAATAAAGTCAAATGGAGAATCATTATCAGAAGCATCCGAAATACTGTCAATAGATAATATTGTTGAATAAATACCTTCCCTGATTTTTTCAGGAGCTAAATCTATTTCTGAAGAGTCTGAATCAGATTCTTCTCCTTCGGATTTTGCGGCTTTATATGAATACCACCTGTAACGATTGCGAAGTTCATTTCTGATAGCCCATCTTACAGCAGTTCCTATATATGATTTATTATATTTTTCAAGCTGCTCGGAGGTTTTATTTTTCACAAGAGCTTGTATAGCAATAATACCAATACTCACAAGTTCTTCGTATTCCACCATGTGTGACGGAATACGTCTTTGCTCTATACGCGCAACCTTTTCAATTATTTCTATGTATTCTTTGACTTGACTTTGCACAATAAATTAAACTCTCTATCAAATTTAAGTTGTGTAGTTTTTAATATTATTTTCTTTATGTAAATTATATACAAATAATAAAATTTCCGCTACCGCTTTATATAATTCCGGTGGAATTTCTCTGTTAACATCAACAAATCTGTACAAGGCCCTTGCTACAGGCGGGTTTTCTATTACTGGAATATTATGCTCTTTAGCTATTGCGACAATTTTTTTAGCAAAAAGTTCTGTCCCTTTGGCAATAACTTTAGGCGCTTTCATGACATCAGTATTATATTTTAAAGCTACTGCGACATGTATAGGATTTGTTGTAATAAAATCCGCTGACGGTACGGCATCAAGCATACTTTGTTGGAGCATTTGCATACGTCTTTGCCTTAAAGCAGCTTTTACGTGAGGATCTCCTTCGCTGTTTTTGTATTCATCTTTCATCTCTTTGAAGGACATTTTTTGATCTTTCAAGAACTTCCATCTTGTAAAAAGATAATCAGCCCCTGCAATTACCAAAAATATTGTTCCTGCTTTTGTGACGAAGTCAATTACTATTCTACCAAATTCATACAAAATAGAGAACGTGTTTTCTATCGCGCAAAGCCCGAGTAAAGCCGTGATATGGTCTTTGAATACTATATAAGCCACAAACCCCAATATTAAAACTTTTACAATGTTTTTTACCAGTTCAAAGTATGTTTTTGACGAGAAAAAGATACCTTTAAATCCGTTAACGGGATTTAACTTATCAAATTTCGGCTCTATTGTTTTTGTGGCAATGAGAGGTCCTACCTGAATAAAGTCTCCGATAATAGAAACCAGCATAGACAAAAACATAATAGGTCCTACTATTAAAACCATCGGTACTATTGTTAATAAAAGTAAATAAGAACTGCCTATATTTTCTATGCTTTTATTTGGAATTTGCTCATAAATAAGGACAAACATCCTTGAAATCTGTTCCCATATAAGAGGCGCAATTGTATTTAATATCATAAACATAACAAGCAGCGATATAGCAGTAGAAAAGTCCTTACTTTTAACTACCTGACCTTCTTCTTTTGCTTTTTTCAGCTTTTGAGGCGTCGCGTCAAACTGCTTATCTTCATCCGACATTTTATTTTAGTCCTTCTTGCGTTTTAATATTATACTTAAAACCCCTTCTTATTTCTCTTTTTCATGAATTATTTTAAACTTTCTTATATTTTCGATAAGATATGTTTATGAAAATCCTTACTTTTGATACGAGCACAGAAACCATGTACGTTACTATCGGTAATGATAGTAACATTTTGGCGCATAAAATAATTGAAACTACTCAAAAAAGCTATAATTCCGCTCACCTAATCCCTGTGATTATTGAACTTCTGCAATCCTTAAACCTTACAATGAGAAATATTGAAGCGATAGGAGTAAATATAGGACCGGGAAGCTTTACCGGGATTAGAGCTTCGGCGACTGTTGCAAAAGTCATGGCGCAGCAGCTTAATATTCCGGTAGTGGGAATTTCTTCCATGGAAATTTATTCGCTTTTAAATAATACGGCGAAAGACACCCTTATTTGGCTTGATGCTCGGCGTGGAAAGGCTTATATGGCTGTTTACGGAGAGAAAATTTTAGAGCCGCAGGCTATTGAATACGAAAATGCGGTAGAATATGCAAAAAACAACGATTTATTTATAATTTCCGACAAAAAAATGTCAGAAATAGTTAAAGAAGCAGGACTAAAAACTTTAAATCTTGCCGAAATAAAAGAAAATTTTGGATTATTCCTTGCGAAATTGACTTATAAGCATTTACATGACATTACTGTCATTGCGAGGAGCGGATTGCGAGCAGAGGCTGAAGTGGCGGCAAAGCCGCCACGTAATGCCGTTTATGGCGAGCAACCAAGCAGCAAAGCGACGTGGCAATCTCAGTCCTCTGAATTTAAATGGCATGATTTAAAACCTCTTTATATCCAGCCTCCACCGATTTCCATGCCCAAGGTTAAGTAAAAAGGTTCGCTTTTATTTTAAGGGGGTCCTCCTTTGGGTTTTTAGTTTTTCTTTCTTTTGACGTCAAAAGAAAGAAAATGAACTTGGGGTTTGGGGCAGAAAGCCCCATTATAAAAAACATTTTTTAAAAAACAAAAACCAACAAATATCTTTAATTTAAAAACTTTGACAAACCTGCATATTGAGAGTTATTAAGTATCTGCATAAATGCTTCTTTCCAATAAGACCTGTTATAGCACTCAAGAATTCTGCCATTTTTGATTCTGCTTTCGTTAAACCATGTAATGTTTTCAAGAGCTTCTTCCGAGCCATTGTCAAATGGAATTTCAAGCCCGTATTTAGCTTCTTCTAAAGACGGCTCTTTTAAAAACCTCATAACCATTGTTTTTATTATTTCTTTATCCATATCAAGATTTACATTTTTGTTGAGGCGATGCCATTTAACGCAAAATTCAATTATTCCGTTGTGAATTTTATTAAGAATGGTTATTCTTGTATCAGAATCCTGAAATAACAAAGGTTCGCAACTGTTATAACCTATAACTCCGCCGTGAGGAGCGGAAAAAATGGTTTCCAATAAACCGCCATAGCCGTAAGTAAGGTTTTCTCCGCTGGAAATAAATCCTTCTTTTTTGCAATCGAGCTGAATGTTTCTTTTGTACACTTCAAAATACTTTCCGTCAAGCTTAATGCCCGTAAGAAGCTCCACACAATATTGAATTGAACCGTTATAGCCTATATCACAAAATACATCATTATTTTTAATATTTAAACTTTCTATATAATTTAATAATTCCTGTTTTTTGGGTAGGCAATTGTCATAAATTTCGGGTTCTATTGATAATAAAAGACTTTGGATTTTTTCATGAATTTCCTGACCGTTAAATTTAAAAGGCTCAATATTATCTTTATCGCTTTCAAAACCGGATTTTAGGATTTTGGAGAATACTTTTTGACTGTCCATGCCGATGCATCCCAGCAATTGCTTTATATTGTTTACTCTTTGAAACCTCAAAGCATTATAAAAATAAAGATTTTTCTCATGATTAATCGGGTAATCAGTATCAAAAGCTATAAAAGAAGAGGATCTTCTTGCCAGAAAAACGTAATCACAGTCTGTTCCCATAATACATTTCGCGATTTTGTAAGGCAAATAACCGTCGCGGCTGTTAAAAAGTATTCTTCTGCCGTCAGCTTCATCTATTACCCATTTTGTAAAATTATAAAATATTACGCCCCAGTAAAAACCTATTTTGTTGTATATATCAGTGCCGCTGTTCTCTTTTTCCGTTAAAAGCTTGACGAGAAAAGAAGTTGCATAATCTTTATGTTGATATAAATCAATTATTTTTTTGCTTTTTATATCCTCGTTTGAAAAAGATTTATCGTAATTATTGATTAAATAATGCGTATTTATGCCTCTTTTGCTTGCCGACAAAACATCCGAACGGTAATTATCGCCAATATGCAGCAATTCTTCGGTTTTTATGCCCAAATCCTGAATTACATAATCAAATAATTCGCCTGTTGTTTTATTAATTCCCAATTCCCCCGACAAATATATCGGATAATCACCATAACCGGCGTTTTTAAGCATAGTTTTTAATATATCCTTGCTTAAATACATATCGCTTATAAAAACGACTTTATGTTTGTCCTTTATAGAGTTATAAAAATCAAATATTTCTTTGTTTTGCCGTGAATGCTTTAATTCAAGCTCTATTTCATAATTTTTAATTTCGTTTAATTCAAGTCTTTTTTTGTCATTCTGAGGCGAAGCCGAAGAATCTGTCCATGCAACATTTTTTGTTAAAATCGAAAGCGGGATAGATCCTTCGCTTTGCTCAGGATGACAAGGATATATTTTTTCGAGAATTTCATAAACGCCGTCTAAAGTGCATTCTCCGGCGTTTTTTTCTCGCGCAAGGTTTTCTGCCTGCATTCTTATTTCTTTGAAATTGTTTCCGTATTTGCTTTCTACAATATCAAATATGTCTTTCGGGCGAAAAGTTTCCCTAAAAACAGCAGTATCAAATATATCAAATGAAATTACTTTGATGTTTTTATAATTTTTTAAATCCAGCATTAATAAACCCTAAAATAAATATATTTTAGTTTAGCATAAATTTGCCCTTTGGGACTCCGCCTATAAACCGGTTTTTCCTGATTTTTCCTGTAATAATTCCCATTTGGTAATTTCATCTTTAGCATTCTGGACATTAGGTGATTCCGGCGCTAAATCTATATAATTAGTCATATAACTTATGGCTTTATTATAATTTTTTAGCTTTCCGTATATCATGGCTGTATTATAGTAAACCTTTGGTATGTAAGGAGCTAATTTCAAGGCGTTTTTATACTCTTTCAGGCATCCCTGTAAATCATTTTCCGCAAGTAAAACATCGGCTCTTATCATATGCTTACGGGTATCTTCTGATATAGGAGGCAATCCCGGAAGTTGATGCACAAGGTTAAAAATATTTTTTTTCAGCGTTTCACTTTTATTTTCATCACTATTAAAAGCTATTGCTACGGTATATTCACCTAAAGCTCTTTTCAAGTCGCCATTTCTTTGTAAATCAACAGCTTTTTCCTCATGGACTCGTGCTATCTGGTTAAGAGCCTGTGATAATTTCTGATAATCATTATTAAGAGGCGGAAGTTGAGAAATTCTGTCATCTTCAGGTATAAGTGCAACAGCTTCGTTTATTCTGCCCAACTTTGCGTAAGCTATCGCTTTGCCTAATTTCAAATGTTCTTCATCTGACGGAAACGGAACAAAGAAATAAAGAAAATTAAAATTATATAAACGGGCATTTTCAATCATTCCTGAATTTATCACGGATAATGTATTCAGAGCGGTAATATAATCGCCTTTATCAATTTTTGACAAGCCGTAAGCAAGTTTTATATTTACAGCTTCAGGATAAACCTTATAAGCTTTTTCAGCATCCCAAACTGCATCTTTAATATTGCCTTTAGCTCTGTAAATTAAACTTCTTATTCCATAAACATTCGCTAATTCTTTATTTTGCTTATTACTGTTAGAACATTCTCTGGTTAAAGTTTTTTCAATAATTTCTTTTTTTAATTTTTCTTTATAAAAATGTTTGGTAAATCCCGGATTTCTTTGAATTTTTATAGCAACTTTTGTTCCTTCCATGCCGGAAAGATTTTCCACAAGCTTACTTATTGGCCAGCTTTTTGTTGAGAAGTTATTGATTGCAATTATTTTATCCCCGTATCGCAAGCCGGCTTTTTCTGCCGGACTATTTTTTACCACATCAAATATATAATAATTTTTATCACCATAACCGCTTCTTAAATTTGCTGAATCCCTGAGAAATATTCCGACTCTGCCTTTTTCAAGAGGAATAATAAATTTGTTAACCGTAAAAAGTGCTTCGTCATATTTACCTGCATTATAGTAAGCTAAAGCTTTTGCCGCTACAAAAGAATAATCGCTATATGAATTATTATAACCTTGAGTACTTCCTGCTGCTTGATTATAAGCAGCGATTGCTTCATTAGTCTGTCCGTTTTTCGAGAAAAAATATGCAAGGCTGATGTACATAGGCAAATATTCCTTAGCATCATCAATTTTCATTTTTGTTGCTTTGCTTATAGCTTCAATTGCTTTTTCATATTGCCCTTTTTGACCGGAAGCAAAACCTGCCATGTAATAGGCCACTTCATTGTCCGGATATGCCTCTATAGCTTTAATTGCCATTTTAATGGCTTCATCATAATTATTATCTCTGTTATAAAGATACGCTAAAATTCTGTACTGCCTTGATAAATATTCCGGCGAATAATTATATCTTTTTTGCAAATCAATAGCAGCTTTTATTTGATTATTAACATCATAAATATCTGTATACAAAGCCAAGTTTACCAAATCAGTGCCGGGATCAATATCATTAGCTTTTTTGTAAGAATCTAATGATTTTTCGTATTCACCTTTTTGATAATAAGCCTGAGCCAAAGACTGATAAGTTTTCACTTTTAAGGCAGCCGCATCAGAACTGTTAGATTCAATAATTTTGCTAAAATTATCTATTGCTCTGTCAGGATCGCTTGCCTCAAGATAAGATTTTCCCAGATAATAATAAGCATCCATATCATCGGGTTTTTGAGAAATTATTCCTTTATAACAACCCGCAGCATATAAATAATCCCTTTGACCATAAGCAGCTTTACCGCTATTTCTCAAATATTCGGGAGAACATCCGCTCAAGCTGAACAGCACTAAAATAATCACAAATATTGAGAAAATATTGTTTAAAAATCTTTTATTTTTCATATATTCCACTTCCCTGTTTTTCAATTAATTTTCTTTAATTCCATAATGAGAGACAAGTTCCTGTTCAGCTTTTATCTGTATATTTTTCAGGTTTGCTACATGTTCAGGACTGCAATTCTTTTCAGCTGCGCATTTATTAAGGTCTTTTACTGTCTGCGCGTAAACATTTCTTATATGTTCTTCACTCATCGTAGGAGGGAAATAATAATCCGAAGCCGGTTTTTTAATTTTAGCTATAGAATTTGTTTGTATTGCTTGGCTGCAATCCTCATCTATTGCTTCACCTTTCATTAATAAATCTTTTTGATGTTTATAATTATTACCTTCAGTACTTCCAGCTAAGCCAAAAGCCTGATTTGCATAATTGGCTTTGTTTTGAAGCCATGCCGCGCATTTAGCCCTATCTTCTTTAGACATTGCAGAAGTATCATATATGCCTTTTACTGTTGTTTTTAATTCTGAAGAGAGCTTTGGTCCATAAGGATCATCGTCATTTAATAACATTACTTTAGGTTTGTCTTTGTTTATTTTAACAACAGAGGTGTCACTCTGAAAATCATAAATCCATTTTTGGGTATCAAGTTTTTTCTTTAATGCTGCTGCCTTTTTTGCTTCTTCCGCTTTTTTTTGAGCTTCTATAGCCGCTTGTTGCGCTTCCCACTGGGCTTTCTGTTGAGCCTGTTGCTGCGCCTGAAGTATTGAATCAAGAATAGTTCCCATCATTTGCACCTTCATCTGTGATTCAAAAGAAGGTTTATAAGGTTTAGGCTTGTAATAAGTTTGTGAAGCCTGACTCGAAGTTGAGGAAGAAGGAGGCGGTGTAGGATCTGACGGCATCGGAATATTACCGGTTGTATAAGTCTGCCCCTGAAAATCTAAAGACATCTGCGCATAAGCAAATGATCCGCAAAATAAAACCACCACAAAAAACAAAATTAAACTTGTTATTAAAACAATCTCATTTTTTTTCATCAGTTTAACCCCTTTTTTGTAAAAAATTTAATTACCTATTTTCTATATAGTAGCAAAGAATTACAAATTTTTTATTTCTTTTTTCAAAAAACAATTATTTCATATTTCTTAACAAAAGGGCAATTTTCATGCACTGCTTGTTTTTATATTAATAAGAGAGGATGAGAAAGTTAAAAGGGGATTTAAAAAAGTTTTTAATTTTAAATTTATTTTTATTTTTTCATTTTATTAGTTAGAGGTATTTAGTTTAAGGTAAAGAGAAAGAGGAGAGAAAAAATGGGCGTATTTGCAGTAGCAGCACCAATCGTAGCATCAGTAGCAGGATCAGTAATTTCAAAAGCAGTAGGTGGAGCAAAACAAGGAGCTCAACAAGCAGCTCCACAACAAGCAGCAGCACCGGCAGCTCAACAGCCAAGCGTTTTTGCTCAAAATCAAGCAACACCTGGTACAGTTAAAATGGAAATCCCTGTACAACTTGCTGGACAGGTTGGTCAGATGATAAACCAATCAGCTTAAATTTTAAAAATCAGATAAAAATATAGAGAGGACGGGAATTATGGATTTTAGTAGTATAATCGGCGGAATAATGAGTAACTCAGGCGGATCAGGCGGAGCTGGCGGAATAATGGGAATGGCAACAAACTTAATAGGCAGCTTGACAAAGCAGGGTGCACCAGCACCAGCAGCTCCTGCTCCTGCAGCCCAACAGCCAAGCGTTTTTGCTCAAAACCAGGCATCTCAAGGCACAGTAAAAATGGAAATCCCTGTACAACTTGCAGGAACAGTTGCCAATGTTATAAACGCTAACTGTTAATTTTAAACTTTAATAAAAAAACAGGTGCTGATGCACCTGTTTTTTTATGCAAAACAAATAATTTTGCCACAAAAATCAAAATTATTTCTGGACAGTAACCTAAAATATACTTATTATTATTGTAAGATAAAGTATTTAAATTAATAAGGTATATTTGTTATGAAATGTCTGCTTATATTCCCACCCCAATCTCTTCCAGAAAATCCGTATCTTTCTACCCCGATTTTAAAAGGCGTATTAAATGCCAACGGGCATGAAACTCAAATAATGGACTTAAATCTGGAATTTTATAACCACATCTTAAATCCTGAATATATTAAAACATCTCTGGATAAGCTTTTTGAAGATTATGAAAAAAACGCTAAAGAAATATTTAATCAATATGATGAATCTAAATGCATAAGCGAATATCCAGCAGATTTTCAAAATAAATACCTTAAATACAAAAAAATACAGGAAATTGACAAACAGCAGGCTTATCAAAAAATAAACGAAGTCGAAAGCTATATAAATGTAATTAAAACCGGCAGCAAACAATATGAAAAAAAAGACATAATAATAGCCAGAGTTAATTTATGGACAGTTTTAGGTTATGTATTTTTGCCTTATTTCGATGCAAAAGTTATTAATGAAAGATATTTCTACTTTATAAGAAATTTAAACCAGCTAAAAGAATTTCTCGATGAGTCAAAGAATATCTTTTATAAATTTTACGAAAATATAGTTCCTGAAATTGTCGAAAAAAATCCTGATTACATAGGAATTTCAATATGTGCCCAGAGCCAGCTCTTACCGGGCTTAACTCTAGCCAGATTATTAAAGCAAAAAACAAATGCCCATATAAACATAGGCGGGTCTTATATCAGCAAAATAAAAGAAACTTTAAAAACAAAACCGGAATTTTTTGAACTTTTTGTTGATTCCATAATTTATGAAGAAGGGGAAATACCTATTCTTAAACTTATGGAATATCTTGAAGGCAAAATCAATATTGAGGAAGTGCCAAATCTTCTTTATTTAAAAGATGGAAAAGTTCAGATGACAGAAAAAACGCCAACCATGCCTTTAAATGATATTCCTATCGCTGATTTTTCTGATATTAAGCTAAATTCATACTACACACATGAAATTATTGCACCAATGCTTGCAGAAAGAGGCTGCTACTGGTCAAAATGCAATTTCTGCGACATTTGCTACACTGGAAACAAATATGATTTTAAAAAACCTGAAAAAATTGTTGCTGAAATAAAAGAACTACAGGAAAAATTCGGGTTTACAAAGGTTTCTTTCGTAAGTGAAGCAATGAGTCCTGCTTATCTTAGAAAACTTTCAAATGAAATCCTAAAAACAGGGCTTAAAATAAACTTTAAAGTTTATTCAAGAATAGAAAGAGAATTTACCGAGGAACTTTTGAGTCTTATAAAAAGCGCCGGTGTAACAGAAATGCAGTGGGGCTTTGAATCAGTAAACGAAAGAGTTTTGGGATTAATGAACAAAACCAAATTCACTAACAAAAATGAAAGGCTGGAAATAATAAAAACAGCCCATCGCCTTGGGATAGAAAATACCGGTTTCTTTATGTTCGGATTCCCCGGTGAAACAAAAGAAGAAGCAATGGAAACAATTAATTTCATACAGGAAAACGAAGAATACATAAAAAATTGCCTGATGTCAAAGTACATGATTAAGGAGCATTCCCCGATTCAGGAACGACATCATGACTTTTCCATATCAGAAATCTATGACAAAGACGAATTAGATTTATTTTATTTTTCCCACAAAACAACAGATGGCATGTCTTTTGAGGAAGCTACTGAACTATTTAACACTTTTGTAAACGACTTTTATATCCGCGGAGAAGTACCTTATTCCAATTACCATGACGCCTTTTTATCATCAACCTTCTGGGGTTTTTAAGTAACAAATAAAATTTAAACCGCAAAATAACTCTTTAAGTTATCACTGTTAAGTTCAGGATTATTTATATGCTCGTTCCTGAATGATTTAAATTTATCTGTGTTAATTTCTTCCGTTAACAAGTCGCCTACAAATTTATCCAGTTTTTCAATGTCCTGAATATTTGATTTTTGCTGAAGTTCTTTTGCTTTGTTTTCCAATTCTTCTTTTGAAACGGATATTTTAGTTTTTGAAGAAAACAGCAATGCGCTTATAACATCCATTACTTCTTCTTCCAGATCAAAAAATATTTTATGAAACAGGTGATCTCCATAAATTGTCGGAATTATCATAACATCATTAAAGACATTCCGGTATGTTTTAAGCGTTGACTTGAAAAGGACATTTTCATCCGAATTAAAATTATACGAACTGATAACATTAGAGATTAAAATTCCGTTTTCATTAAGTAAATCAGAAAGCTTGCCCAAAAATTCTTCCGTATGAAAAGCAAAATAAACCCCGTTGCTGTTCCCGATATCAAGAATTACCACATCATACTTGGTTTTTGTGTTTTTAACAAAGTCTGTTGCATCCTGAATATGAACTTTAATTTTTGAATCTTCTTTAAAACCAAAGTATTTTTGGGAAACAGAAAGGACTTTTTTGTCTATATCAACAATATCAAACCTTTCCAGATCAGGAATTAGCTCTTCAAAGCAATTTGCAATTCTTCCCGTCCCCATGCCGAGCATCAAAATGTTTTTAATATTGGGATTTAACAGGCAGGAAATCAAGAAATAATTAATATACGGCACATTTCCGTTATATAATTTGTTTTTTATAATACCTGACTGGGCAAAATTGTCAAAAACCAAAAAACGCCCCGAAGAATTTTCGATAACTTTTATATTACTAAACTTTGATTCACAATTATGAATAATTTTTTCAAAGAAGTTTGATGCCTGAATCTTGGTAATAATATCAGGATTAATAGGATTTATCATAACCTGTTCAGGTTTTATAACCAGATTAGCCATTTTTTCTCCTAACTATAAATGTTTTACGCTTTCATCTGTTGATTTATTAATCCTGTTTACGGCATAAAGTACTATACCAGCCGCAATAAGCAAAAATACAGTTTGCATAATTTCATAATAACTCATTGTTTTTATCCTCGTATTCAAACTCCGTCTGAACTCCTTCAATGTCAGGCTTAGCTTCAATATCGAGAATTTTGGCAAGAGTGCGGGTGTCACCTTTCATCTTGAAATATTCGGCAAACTTCGGGGTGGTTCTTAAAATAAATGACCTGCCATTTTTATCTTTTTTTCGTGTAATCAAGCCTTTTTCCAGAAGCTCAGGGATATGGTCATAAGCCACCTGACCGCGAAGTTCCTTTAATCGCGACTGCCTGATTGGTTCTTTTATCGCAATAATGGTTAAAGTCCTTAAAATAGGTGTTTTAAGCTCTACAGGCACAAGTTTTTCTACGATATCTTTATATTCTTCGCTTATTTGAATTATATATCCGTTTTCGTCATCAATTTCCAAGGCCGTTTCACGACTGGAATAATCCATAATCAAATCAAGCAAAGCCTCTTCAACTTCAACAAGGTCTTCTTTAAGGATTTCCGCAATTTCTTCAACCGAAGCTGCCTTTCCTATAACAAAAAGAGCTGCTTCGATTCGACATTTCAAAGACATTACCCTATCTCCATATCATTACTCTTTTGCAAAATTTGAGTAAAAGTTTTAAGATCAGATTTTATATTTCTTGAATGCTTTAAATCATTGACTTGCAACGATATTTCAGGCGAAACATGTTTTTCTTCTTCAGGAATTACATATAATTCCGAATAAAATTCGTCTTGAACAAGGTCAATATCCGTACTTGCCGAGAGGAATAAAAGCGCAATATAGATAGAAACTTTATCCATGCCTGTTTCATGCAGATCAGAAAGTGAAGCTCTTTTATCTGTAAGAAAAATTCGCTCGAGAACAGATTGGAGAACTTTTATCCCGTTGTCGATATACTCATCGTGAGCCATATTTATGATGTCTTCCGCGGTAAATTTCTCATAAGACTTGGCTCTTCGCAACGCCCTGCTGTTTTTATTTTGCAACGCAAGCCTTTTATCAATTTTTTCGTAAAATTCAAGCTGCTTAATAAGATCATCAAGCGTTACAATACGCTCTCTATTAAGCCTGACGCTTGTTCTGCGTTCAAGAACATCGTCAAGAGAGATTACATTGTTCATATTAATACTTTCAATGTCATTATCAAAAGTATTATCAAGCTCTTCAAGAAGATAATGTTCCTGAAAGCCATTATCTTCTTGAAGATTAATCCCCTCAAGAATGTCTGATTTAAGCCTTAATAGAACTGCCGCAAAGAAAAGCGTCCTTCCGGTAAGCTTAAGGTTGTTGGTCTTAATTTCAACGAGCTGTTTAAGATATTTGTCTGTAACATCAGCAATATCAATATTCCAGGGGTCTATTTTTCCTTTTTTAGACATTTCAACAAGAATTTCAATCCCGTCAACGGCATTTTCCGCCTTCTTGTTAATATCCTCATAAACTTCAAGTGTGAGTTCCGCTTCCGGTTGCAATAATGCCATATTATCCTTAAATACCGAATTAGCCATGCAACTTCACTCCTGTAACCTTGGTAATCCCGCTGTTTTTCTGGGTAACGCCTATTGTTCTGTCGGCGGCTTCAATCATAGGTTTCCTCAATGATACCACGACAAACTGAGTATTAGAAGACTGGGATTTTATCATTTGTGCAAGCCGCTCTGCATTTACACCGTCAAGGTGCATATCAACCTCATCAAACGCATAAAACGGAGCCGGAAGATATCTCTGAATTGCAAAAACAAATGCCAGAGCTGTTAAAGATTTTTCGCCACCGCTCATAGACTCAAGACGCTGCATTTTTTTATCTCTTGGCTGGGCTTCTATAGTCAAACCGCCCAAAAGTGGATTTTCTTCATTCTCAAGCACTATCTTGCCTGTACCATCGGAAAGCTGCGCAAAGATTTTCTCGAAATTGCTGTTTACATTGTCGTAAGTTTCCTTGAAAGACTTTATTTTAAGGTCTTCAAAGCCATTCATACGTTCAATTATCTGCTCTTTTTCCTTTGTAAGCGTGTCAATTTTGTTTTTAAGCTCGTCTTTCCTGAATTTCACCTCATCATACTCCGTAAGAGCCTTCATGTTGACAGGTTCCATCTCTTCCATACGTTTTTGAAGTCGTGCAATGTTTTTATGAACTTCTTCTACAGAAATAGTTGTGGGCGAAAGCTGTGCAATTTCAAAGCCCTGCGCAATAATTTCTTCTCTTATAGCGTCAAGCTCGGGTTCTTTTTCTTTTCTGCTGACTTTAAACGCTTCTACCTGCGCTAAAAGTCTTTCAATTTTTAATTGAAGCCCGTTTTTATTGGTTTCCAGATTCAAAACTTCTGCATGGAACTTGTCCCGTTCACTTTGCAACTCACTTAATTCCAAACTTATTTCACGGATTTTTTCTTCAAGTTCGTTGGCTTTTTCCTCTGTGACTGCAATTTCTACAATAAAAGCTTCTTTTTCTTTAGAAAGCTTAATGTTTTCTTCTGTTGTTCGCTCTATTTTGTCTTCCTGAGCTGATATTGTAAGTTTATTAAAGTTAATCTCTAACTCTATAGACTTAATATCGTTTTGACAGCTGGCAAGCTTGCTTTCATAGCGCTTTATTTCAAACTCTATGCCCTCTGTTTGCTCGTTGAGCTTTGATAATTCGTCTTTAGGAAGCGTCTGTTCTATTATTTCTATTTCTTTTGCCAGTTTTTCAATTTTCTGAGAATACGCATTTAATTTCAGGGTAACTTCTTCCAGTTCTTTTTTCATATTTTCAAACTCAGGAGTGATGTTTTCAATATGCATTTTCTTTAAAACTATTGTAGCGTCTGCTTCATTAAGATTTTTAAGCAGATTTTCAAGCTCCATTTTCTTTCTGTTGGATTCAGTTAACGCATTTGAGTAATCACGGCGGATTTCATCAAGTTTATTTTCTGTTTCCCGCTTTTCTTTCTCGAGATATACTGCTTTATCTTGAAGTTTTTCAAACCGCTCTTTGAATTTAGTTAATTCATCATCCTCGGATTGAGCGAATTTAAGCCCTGACTTCTGTGTCTCACCGCCAGTCATCGCGCCCGACTTTTCTATAAGCCCACCATCAAGCGTAACCAAACGGTATTTGCCCATTAACCGCCTTGCAACATTCAAATCTTCAACAATCAAGGTATCTCCGAGAGCATAATAAAACGCGGGTTCATAAACACTGTCGAATTCCACGAGATTTATAGCAAAATCAATTACACCCGCATCTTTTGGAGGCTTCATTCCCCACGGACGCGGTTTCATTTTGTTAAGCGGCAAGAAAGTTGCCCTTCCCGCGCGTGAAGACTTGAGAATTTCAATAGCGATACTGGCTACTTCGTCGTCTTCAACGACAATATTGCGCATTCTGCCGCCCATAGCTATTTCAAGAGCGGTAGAATACTCGTCACTAACATTGCCAAGCTTTGCCAGAATATCGTGTACACCTTCAATATCAGCCTTAAGTACCGTATCGATCGCCCTCCCAAAACCCGCATCCTCCGCAGCCCTTTTATTCGCCTCAAGCTGGGCGATTTTTTGGTACGCAGTCTTGATGTTATAAGTCAAATCGCTTATTTCATTTTTGATTTTGTCGAGGTTGTAAAGATTATTTTTTTGGACAATCTCATAGTCCTTAAGCTCTTTATCCAGCTCGATTGTCTGGGTTTCAAGGATATTTTTCTTTTCACTAAACTCTATTTTAAACTTTTCAACTTCGGCAATCTTTTGTTTCGAGTCTTCTATATCTCTTGAAAACCTTGAAACCTTCTCCTCAAGGGTAATTTTTTCTTTCAAAACAGCATTTTCTTCGTCTTTTTTGTTCTCAAGCTGTTTTCTTAAGGCGTTACGTTTTTCCACATGTTCACTTGCAGTTTTATTAACACCGGAAACCTCATTCAAAACTCGTTGAAGATGTTCCTTTTCGGTTTTTATATTGTCTTCAAAAACTTTTATTTCGTCATTTTTATTGGAAATTTTGAGGCAAGAGTCCTCTATTTTGTCTTTTAATTCCTGAATATTGCGCTGCGCGCTTTCTATTGAGTGTGTATTATCCTTAATTTGTTTTTCTGAGAAGTTTATACTGTCTTTTTTTCTGGAAATTATGCCTTTTAGCGTTTCTATCTGCTTTTTAACTTCTATCTGCTCGTCTTCGCCCTTGCTTTTTATGACTTCAGACAGATCTTTAAGCTTTGTCTGCGCTTCTAAAAGCCTGCTGTTTAATTCAGAAAGCCTGTTTTCCTCTTCTTTTTTCTCTTTGTTAGCGTGTAAAATACTTTCATGCAGACGCTCAAAAGAATTTTTTATCTCAAAATACCTGACAATATGCAGCTTGCTTTCAAGCTGGTGTTTTTCTTCCCTTAATTTCTGGTACTTAAGAGCATGCTGTTTTTCTTCCTCAAGCTGTAAAAGCCTGACATCAACCTCTGCGAGTATAATATTTGACTTGCCTACACGTTCTTCGACAATATCAAGCTCTTTTTTAGCCTGCTCTATCCGCCTGTCAAATTCCGCCACACCCGCGATTTCATCTATAATTTTGCGTCTTTCCGTGGCGCTAATATTAATAATACTGGTAACATCACCCTGCATCATAACGTTATAACAGCCGGGGGAAATATTATACCTCGACAATTCATCGTGAATATCAGTCAGTGTCGAAGTTTTGTCATTAATATAATAGCTGCTGATAAATCCGTTAGAGGATTTTTTAATCTTCCTTGTCACAGAAAACGGATCTGCCCCGTCTTTTCTGGCAAAATAGACTTTGACACTCGCATCGTTTCTTTTATTATGCGTGTTTATAAGGTGATAAATCTTTTCAGCACGAAGCGTTCTTGAAGTTGACAGACCCAGAGCAAATAAAATACTGTCTATAATGTTGCTCTTGCCCGACCCGTTCGGCCCTGATACTGTCGTAAATCCTTCAAGGAAAGGTATTTCCGTCTTGTTGGCGAAAGACTTAAAGTTGTCTATTTCAATTTTGCTGATGTACATCCAGAAATATCGCTGACTTTACCCTTAACCACTATCATGTAAAATATTCATTAAATTGTTTAGTGAACAGATATAAGAATTACACTATATGTTGAGGGCGTTGTCAAGAATTTTAAGCAGTTTTCATTATAAGTCTTTAAATTTGTTTAAAAATTAATTCATATTTTTCTTTACAGGACTTATGACTATTGGTTTTACAGTTTTTGGCAAAAAGACCGTTACTTTAGCCGAACACGATCTTGCTTCTATAATTTCTCTGTAATAAGTGTGCTTCTCTTGAACCAATGACAACAGAAATTGATTTAAAAGGCGCTCTTTCAAAAAACAATATTAGGGTTAATGCACCATCTACCTTTACTTTTGGAATTTCAACAGATACAAGTTTAATGTCTAATGCTGCTGAAAGATTACTGGAACTTACAAAGAAAGATATTATAGATCAGGCTAAAGGTAGTTGGATGATACTGCAATGGCAACTGTTGCCGTAACAATTGAGGCACTATTGTCTTTATTGTCATTCTCTCCGTATGCACATAAAATATCTATAAGTCTTGGTACTCCGATAACTATAACTGGTAAATCAACAATTAATATTTGAATCTCACTTAACACTTTATGAAGTCTAATTCTTTTATTTTGAATCTGTTTAATAGCTTGTTTTGGAGAATTAAAACCATAAATTTTTGTAATTTCTATATTTTCACCAGAAGAATTTTTTACTGTATATGTATATGCTTTGTAATTTCGTTTCAGATAGCTTTCTAATGGAACTTCTGTTTTTGTTATCTCAAGCGCTTTGCACATTTCATCAGCTGAATTTTCATTACAAATTATTCTTATAGGCTTATTGTTTTTGGGGTAGTTATTGGTTTCTGCATAAGCTGGAAAACTTCCCAGTAAAATTGATATAGACAACAATGCAGCTAATATTCTTTTCATGACAAAATCTCCTTAAATAACAATTATAAGGTAAAGTTAGTTTTCTGTATAATTTGTATTTTATTTTTCTAGTTTTTCAAACCAGCTTGCGAGGATTCTGGAAAGGGTTTCTCTATCCTGAACAGGAATTTTGTCCGCGATGCTCTGAATTGTATCATAATAATCAGGCCAAACTTTATCTAGCAAATCAGAACCTTTTTGAGTAATCTTAATCAGATTAACTCTTCTGTCTCCTTGTTGAGCAAATCTTTCAACAAAGCCTTCTGCGATAAGTTTATCAAGCTGCTTTGTCATATTAGAAGCCGTTACAACAAGGCGCTTACCAATATCTATCTGACTTATGCCTTCTTCTTTGCTTTGATGTTTAATTACCATCATCATGTTGAATCGGGAAGTACTAAGACCGTGCTGCTTTAAACAATTTTCTATTTCTTTTTCTATAAGTGCATAAACACAAGCTATCCCATAAATAGAAGTCTCCACAAAATTATCTTTATCAAAATCTATTCCGAATCGCTTAAACTGTTCCATATGTTTTCTCCAAAAAATAAAGTAATATTAAAAATTATAATATTACTTTACCATTCAACTATTAACTTGTCAAGTGTATTTGTTTTTTAAAACTTATACCTAAATATCAGTATTTAAGCAATAATTTAATCTTTCTTGGTCAGCAATCTTGTCTTAATTTCAGCTAATGAGCCTGCAACGGCTAGTTTGTCTGTTCCCATTAACCGATTATTAATTTTATTTTCCTGTCCGCAGTCAAATTCTGATACATACTCGTATGCTTGAGCCAAAGACTCTTCTTCAATAATTTTATCCTTGATATTTGCAAGAATATTAGCTGTATTTTCAGAATCAATGCTGCAGAACTGTTTATTAATTCTTTTTATCGAAGTGGCAATTTTATATCGGGCTTTCAATATAGTTAATTCTTCCTGCCAGCTTGTAACTTGAACTTTTAAATCCTTAATTTTTGATTCAAATTGATTTGTTAGCATTTCCTGCTGATTAACGCTTTCTGCAATCCTTGTCGCTTGAATATAAGCCTGACTTCTTTTGATTATAAGTTCACTTGCAAGTTTGTCTGCTTCCTGTTCATTAACCATATTTTCCTGTGCTTTTTCAAGAATAGCCGTAGCTTGTCTTTCATAATTCATAGCCTGTTTATATTTTTCCTGTAATTCTCTTTTTAAAATATTTAGCACAGCTCTTATTTTTACAAGGTTTTTTAGGCTAATTTCCAGTTCTTTCTTTAGATTCTTGATATTTTGTTCAGCTAACTTAATAGGGTCTTCAATTTTATCCAGAATCGAACCTGTCTCTGCTCTGACAATCTTAAAAAACCTTTTAAATAAGTTAAACATTATTTCTCTCCTAAATTTAATTTATAAAAATAAAATAAATATTAGTAGTAAATTAAAGCGAGTTAAATTGCTCTTCTATACATACTTTTTAGCGGTCGCGATTATTAATTTTATTATCAAGATAAGTAAATATGCCTTTAAAAAACCTTTACTTGCTAAATGAAAGCGTATTATTATAAATTAAGATTACATAAAAGAGATAAGCAAAGATGTTACTAGAAAGTCTTGATACATATTCAAAAACTTACCTGATTATAGCAATCGCAAGTACAATTATGTTCGTTATTAAACTTGTTTTAATGCTTGTTGGTGGTGATTCTGTTGAAACGGATGTCGAATTTCATTCAGGGGAGACGCATGTAAGTTCAGACAGCGCTTTTGTATTGTTCTCCGTTGAATCAATTCTGTCATTTTTAATGGGATTTGGCTGGGCTGGCCTTACAGCAAGAAATGAGTGGCATCTTACAATCATTGCATCTGTTCCTATAGCATTTATCGTTGGCGTATCAATGATGTTATTTATTACTTTTCTGATGATGCAGGTCAGAAAACTCAATAGAACTATTGAATTCGATATTTATGATTGTGTAGGTAAAACAGGAAGCGTTTATACAGAGTTAAAAAAAGACAAAATCGGCCAGGTTAAGATTGTTGCTTCCGGCAAATCAAGAATTTTAAATGCTATTAACAGAACACAAGAAAAAATAAACTCTTTTTCATCAATTATAGTTACAGATATTGAGGATAATAATTTAATAGTAGCGGAATATAAAGGAGAAATGGAAGATGGAACAATTTATAACTGATCCAAGCATTATGACTTTTGTTGTAATACCGGTCTTAATTTTAGTCTTTATTTTGGCATTTATTACCAAACAATACAAAAGATGCCCCTCAAACAAAATCCTGGTTATCTATGGAAAAGTAACCGGCGAACAATCTGCCAAATGTATTCATGGCGGAGGTTCTTTCATAATTCCACTTATTCAGGATTATAGTTATCTTTCTCTTGAACCAATGACAACAGAAATTGATTTAAAAGGCGCTCTTTCAAAAAACAATATTAGGGTTAATGCACCATCTACCTTTACTTTTGGAATTTCAACAGATACAAGTTTAATGTCTAATGCTGCTGAAAGATTACTGGAACTTACAAAGAAAGATATTATAGATCAGGCTAACGATATTATTCTTGGACAATTAAGACTTGTTATCGCAACTCTTGAGATTGAAGAAATTAACCAGGATCGCGAAAAATTCTTAGAACAAATTAATATGAACGTTAACAGTGAGTTAAATAAGGTCGGACTTGAAGTAATAAACGTAAATATTAGAGATATTACAGATGAGTCAGGATATATTGATGCAATTGGTAAACGTGCAGCAGCTGAAGCGATAAATATAGCAAAAATTCAAGTTGCACAACAAGAAAAGCTCGGTGCAATCGGTGAAGCAGAAGCAAGTAAAGATAAAGAAGTACAAGTTGCTTTACAGCTTGCACAGGCACAAATAGGAAGAACAACTGCTATTAAAGAACAAAGAGTTCAAACGGCAAACTTAGAAGCAGAAGCCGCAATGGGAGAAGCCTCAGCTAATAAAAATAAAGAAGTACAAATAGCTCAGCAAGAATCTCAATTAAAAATCGGACAAACAGAAGCAAATAAAAATCAGAGAATTCAAACAGCAGTCTATGAAGCTGAAGCAGTTCAAGGCGAAAACACCTCGAAAGCTAATATTGCCCAATATGAAGCTGATTTGGCAGAAAAACAGGCAGATTCTAAAAGACGCGGAGAAGTTGCCAGAGCTAATGCTGAACGAGATGTATTAATTGCTCAGAAAGCACAGGAGTCAGCACGTTTAGAAAAAGAAGAAGTTGCCAAACAAGAAATTGAAAAACGCATCATAGAAATTCAATCAGATGCAGAAGCTGAAAAACAAAGACGTATTGCACTTGGTGAAGCAGATGCAATAAAAGCAAAATACTTTGCAGAGGCGGAAGGTATTAAAGCTATACTTGAATCAAAGGCAAACGGATATCAAAAACTCGTTCAAGTATGCGGAGATCGTCCTGATATAGCAACAAGCTTCTTGATGATTGAGAAAATTGAACAAATAGTTGAAAAACAAGTTGAAGCAATAAAAAATATCAAATTTGATAAAATCACTGTTTGGGATGGAGGAGCAGGAAGTGCTAATGGTAGCACTACAGCTAATTTCATGAGGGATTTGATGAAATCTTTGCCCGCAATGCATGATCTTGCAAAACAAGCTGGTGTAAAACTTCCTGAATATCTTGGGTCTGTTGGAGAAAATCCAGATAATACAACCGCAGTTAATAATATGCCTGAGCAACAGGAACAATCTAAATAAATTCAAAAACAGAATAAAGATAAACTAGCTATAAAGCCGGTTTATCTTTATTTTTATATAATAGCTGAATAGAAAAAGAAATAATGAAAAAAAGTAATTTCGATAAAATTTTAGAAGATGAAATTTCTAATTCTAATAATACTGATTTAAATCCAAATAAAGACCAATTGCTTAATTTTACGTTGATTGTGTTGGGAATCCTTATTATATTGAGTTTTCTTTATATTCTTAACCCTAATAAAGCTAAACAAAAGGATAATGCGGAATTACGTAAAAACAATTTTGCGTCTCAAAATTCTGAAGAACACAGGTTTGATAATAAAACTAAATCTCCGTCAAGTTTATTACCACCCAAAGCTAATTTAAATATTCAAAAGACACAACATAAGTTGGCCATACCATATTACGCTAAAGATATTGCTGATATTTATTCTAACAAGCCTTCCAAACCAATAGAAACAAGAAACAACAAAATTTACACATTAAAAATAGATGCCAAATCAGGTCCTTGGGACATAAATGCAAATAAAGCATACAGTTATGATTATATGGATTCTTCTCCTCCCGTTATAATAAAAGTAAAATCCGGAAATAAAGTAAAAATCAGTTATTTAAAAGGATATGCAAACTCTGATTATCCGAATAATCCTGATAGAATAACAGATGCGGGTGGTTATTCGAAGTCAATGATTACATATCTAGGACAACTTCCCTCTTTTTATATTAATGAAAATATTAATCATATGGCTTTACTCGGAACGTTTGGAGATTCCAACAGAGTTATAGTTGGTTCTCCTTTTTTCATTGGAAAAGAACCAATTGATTTAGTTGTTCCTAAAGGAGCTACACAAATACAATTAGGTGTTAACGATAATCGATTTAGTGATAATGCCGGTTGGTATCTGGTTAGGGTCGAAATCAATACTCATCAAAACTTGGATAAAACGCTTATTCCTGATAAAGACAGAGTTAAAAATCAGGAAAAATTAAATAAAAACAATGCTAATGATGTTGATTTTGTACCATACATGAGGGAATTGCAACGAAGAATTAAAAGAAACTGGCATCCGCCTCGCAGAGATGAAAGTAAACGTGTGCAGGTTCTCTTTAAATTAAATAAAAAAGGTGATTTGCTGAGATTAAATATAAGCAAAAGCTCTGGCAATATTGAGGCTGACAATGCAGCACTTGAAGCTATAAAAATAAGTGCACCTTTTAGACCATTGCCACCAGAATATCAGGGAAGTGACATTGATATTCAGTTTACATTTGATTATAACGTTTTTAATAAGAATTAATTCAAATAAAAATATTGAATTTAATACTTTAAATTTTCTAAATTTAAGAAAGCCAAATCTTTTGCTTCTTTATTTTGTTGATTTCCATTGAAATACAAACTTAATCCAATATATAAAATACAAACAGAAGCAAGCCATAGGCGAGCATTGGATAAAACCAATAGTCATAACAGCTTTACAAACAGGAATGCGAAAAAGTGAAATATTAGACCTTCAATGGAGTTGCGTGGATTTCACACAAAAATATATTGATGTCTTACAAACAAAATCAGGAAAACCCCGACAAATACCAATGTCAGAAAGACTTTATAATACTTTAAATGAGCAAAAAAGAATCAATGAGTATGTTTTCATAAATCCAATTACAAAAAACAGACATGGGAATATAAATGATATTTTTCCAGATTTTCTCAAAAAAGCTGAAGTTAAAAACTTTAGATTTCACGATTTAAGGCACACAGCAGCTACAAGAATGGTAGAAAAAGGAGCTGATCTTGTAGTTGTAAAAGATATTCTTGGACATGCGGATATTAATATTACAATGAGATACGCTCACCCTGTACCAGAAATGAAGCTTAAAGCAATTAAAGCGTTAAATGATTATTAGTATTTTAATCAAAAAATTAATCCCTAAATCATAGGGATATTATTTTGTCATTACGTAAATATTACGGAAAACTGTTATTTACGTATTTTACGGAAAACCTGAAAACCCTTGCTATAAAAAGAAAGAATGGGCAATGAGGGACTTGAACCCACGACCCCTTGAATGTCGAGCTGAAAAGTCCTATTGGTAAGGCTTTTGCGGATTTAATAACATTTAATCCCATTTGTTGCAGCACTTAACATACAAGTCATTTTTAGTTTAGCACATTTATAAACATTTTTGAAGGTTTTATGGGAATTTTTGTAGCAATTTTGTAGCAAGATTTCTTGAACAGATTCTTAAACCCCGCCCTATAGAAATTGTGGGCTTGTCCCACATACATTTTTAATATAGCCCCCCGGGGGCAAGGATTTAGGAACAGGGAGTCTTAGTCAACGGGAGCCATTTTAAACCGCACCATTTTTTAAGTTTCAAAAGTTCCAACAGGAGAAAATTTAAACTTAAAAAACAAAATTAATTTGACAATTTAAATTTCATTTGTTTTATACTTATATATGCCAAGTGAGGTGTAAAGTGGATATAAGCCAAAATTTTTCAAATAAAAAAATAAGTACAGGAACTAGAAAAGGCAATGAGTATGAGAAACTTTTCTTGGGCTTGAAATGTCTCGAAATGTTGCAAGATTCAAATATTGAATATGTGTACCACGAGGTAAAAGAACTTTTGCCTTTTGATGATATAGTTGTAGTTTCAAAGGATAAAATAGAATGTTATCAAACAAAGCACTCTATTAACAATAATGAATTTATTACATATGACGATATTTTAAATGAAGAATCTGAGTTATCTATAAAAAGGTATAAAACACCTTGGTTGTATTTCTTAAGTAAAAAGAATCTTAAAGATATTATTTTCCATATTTATTCTAATAAAAGTCCTAATGAAGAACTAGCAAATGCTTTAAATGGAGAATTTTTATGTACTAAAATTATTGAAAACACTAATTCAAGCAGAAGAAAAAAACTTAAAAAGGTAGCTGAATTTGACGATGAAGATAATTTTACTAATTTACTTAAATCTTTAAGATTTGATTTAAAAAAAGAAAACAAGGAACAACTTGAAGATTTAATTGAAATAAAATTAAAAGATTTGTTTGGAAATAGTTATAAACAAGAGATTTTTGAGAAATATAAAAATAAAATAAGTGATTGGTTTTTAGAATCTAATACTCGAGAGATAACAAAACAAGACATTGAAAAAGCTTTAAATATTAATAATGCTTCAGTTTCTCAAGAATTTGATATTGATGATTCTTTTATTGAAAATACAAATTTTCAAACAGAGTTAAAAACATTAATAAATCAAAATCATTCATACTTGAATATTATTGGAACTCCAGGAAGTGGCAAGTCTACTTTCATTACTAACTACATAGAAGAAAATTTGCAAAAAGGCAAAAAGTCTTTTATAAAATATTTTTGCTACACAAATATAAAAGAAGATATATATACACCAGAAAATAGAGCCAACAAAAATCGTTTTTTAGAATACTTTATAAAACAATTTTGGTTAAAATTTAATCATATTATAGGGCTTAATGATCCTGCTAGATATGATTATTCTGAAGAAAATTTTTTAAAATGTCTAAAAGTACTTGGAGATTATTTCAAAGATAAAAAAGAAAAACTTTTAATCATTATAGATGGGCTAGATCATACTGTAAGAGCGTCCATACCAGAATTTGAAAAATTTATAAATATATTACCTAAACCTGAAAATGTTCCAAACGGAATAATATGGATAATAACATCACAAGGGAAAAAATACCTAAGAGAAGATATTAAGTTCTATTGTGAACAAAATTCTACAATTATTGAGCTCCCTACATTTGATATTAATAAAACATCTGAATATTTCCAAAAAGCTTTTAAAAACAAACCTGATTACATAGATATAATTAATCCAAATTTGCAGAGTTTACAAAAAAAATCAGAAGGATTGCCACTATATTTAAAATACATTAAAGATTTTTTGGACGATAGTGCCTTAGAAAATTTACAAGAAACCATAAATAATATTCCTCAAATAGTGAATAAAGAAATCTCATATTATTATAATATTTTATGGATTGAGCATAGTGAAAATATTGAGTTTAAAAAGCTTTGCAGTACTATATCTCTACTAGAATTTAATATTACTAAAGATAATTTATTTAATATATGCAAAATTGATATTTTTAATGAAAAACCTTTTGACTATTTAAAGCATTTATTGAAAAGAAACGATGATGAAACATATCAAATATTTCATAATAGTTTTAGAGAATTTGTAAAATCAAAACTAGACAATTCTTTGAAAGCTACTATTAATCAAAATATTTTTATATATCTGGAAGGTCAAGAAAAATTTAATAAAATTAGATTTAATTATATATACACTTATGCATACAGATTAGGAAATTATAGATTTATTTTTGACTCTATCTCAACAGAATTTATTGACGATGCCTTAATAAATGGATTTAATGAGGAAGAGTTATACAATTTATTAGATGTTGCAATAAATGCAACAAAAAAGACTTTAAATTTTACAGAATTGTCAAAGATTGTTTTTTTAAGGTCAGAGGTTTCAAAGCGTTTTGAGTATCATATAAACAAAATACAAATATATAAAACATACTTGGCTGCAAAAGACTTTGATAAAATTTTTAATTTAATTTCAAAGGGAGAAAATATTCTTGATTTAAATATAGACATAGCTAGCATATTAATTGATTTATCTCAAGAAAATTTAACTGAAACATATAAAAAAAAATGTTTTACTCTTGCAAAAGACTTTTTTAATAAATTTTTGCAACTTATAGATAATGACCCTGATTATGATGGGAGCTTAGATAATAAAATTTACGAACTAGCTTCTATTTATCACTCTAAGCCTTTATTTTTAACTAATATAGTTGAAAATGCAATACAATCAATGTCAAATGTTGAAGAATGGCAAATAAATCAAACCCTTGTGTTATTTAAAAAGATTATTGGACATTTATATTCAAATAATAGATTTGATTTTTTGCTATCGCTGAGAAAGGAAATTGAAGATGAAAAATTATTAGAAGTTTGGTATATAGAAACGTCTAAACTAAAACTAAAAAATAATAATTTACATGGAACAAAATATATTAAAAATGCTAAAAGCCATATAAAGTCAGAAGAAAGTACAATAAAATATCTTTCTTTGCTTATACAAGCAAATATTCAGCAAGAGCTTATAATTGAATATTTGGGCGATATTAAATTATTTCCTGATATTGATACCAATACTTCATACTATTCAAAAGCTAAAGAGAAATTCTCATTATTTAGAGACTATATAAATATCTTATTATATTGTGACAAACAAAAAGAAATAAATTTTTTAAAAAATGAATACTTATTTCCTTTAGATAATTGGCTCAAGGTATATTACTATGCCAATATAGAGCTTTTGGAAGCTATTAATTCCAAAACAACTGAAAAGATTTTAGATGTCCTTAATAGGTTAATTGACCATAAAAAAGGAGAACATGAAAGAATTTTTGAGTCTTTTGCCGGAATAAAATCAGATTTATCAATATTTCTAGAGATTCTTATAGATGCTTATTTAGAATTACAAGGAAATATTATTCCTCTTATTGATGTTTTAAAGAATTTAGGAAAATCTGAATTAATAGATTACCATTATGGAATTGGTCTTGTTGACGTGGACTATGGAAATGAATTAGCAATAATCAAAATCCTATCAAAACATCCCATAAATAATATAAAAACTGAATTAAATGAATTATTAACATCAATTGAAAACAAAGTACAGGAAGAAGTTATAGAAACGCAAGGAAGAGTTGAACATTATTTTATTCTTTCTGAGTTGGCTTATAAATGCGGATTCAACCAATTAGGTAGTGATTATATAAAACAAGGTTTTTTAAATACTAAAGGGTACTTTAACAGAAAAGATGCAACATTATTTGAATTGATAGAAAGCACAGAAAATATCATTTCTTTCTTTCCAGAGAAGATTTTTCAAGATATTTTCATTAATATAGGTAGATGTATTAACTGGACTAATCAAATAACAGATGGAAAGAGTACTAAAAACTTGCCTAAAAGCTTATTTGGTTTAGCTCTTAAATATGATTATAAATTAGCAAGTGCTTTGCTTATAAAATTTCAAGAACATATAGGTGGTTGGATTCTTTATGATTGTATAGAACAATATTTAAAGGAATCTATAAGGGAAAACCCTTTACTTACTTATTTTTTGAGTGAATTTGTTCCTTTAGATACCTATTCAACTAATGGAAATCCTCATAAAGATAGATTTGATATAAGAATAAAAATATTTGAAGATACAATAAATAAAGCCGAACCAGAGACCTCTAAGTGGTTATATGAAAAACTTTTGCAGTACATTTTATGTGAAATTACAGAAGAACATAGATATTATTATATTGATTCTTTTAATAAAGTTCTAGAAAAAACCTCTTTTAAAAAACTTGACCAGATTTATAAATTTAAATCATATGACGTTATTGGTAATAACCCACAAGAAGATTTATCTTTTGACTTTGAAGGAAAGAAATATACAAAAGAAGAAATAATAGCAAAATCATCTAAAGATTTTAATTCATATGAAAAGATATATTTAGTGTTAAAAGAACAAAGACAATCCTATTTATTAGAAAAAGATTTTGAACAGATACTAAAATCTCATATTCAAAAAGTACAAACCCAAGATGAACTTAATCAAATTGCTGAATTTATTTTAAATGATAATGCTTTCGGTGAAAGTGAAAGAATTGCAATTATAGCTGATAAATACAAATGCTTTGGAAATATTGAAAAATATATTGAATTTCATAAGAAAGCATTTTCTACAACAATAAGATTTGGGTTTGGCAATTATAGAAGTATCAATTATGCTTCTTTAGAAAAATTAATTGCATATAATGAGAATGAAACATTTAAATTTTTATTTGAATCTATTGCTGAATTAGCAAGAACAGATTATGTAGGTCGGACTGCCCCAGAATTTATTTTAAGAATTTTAAGTAAATATGGTAATTCAGTACATAAAGCTCAAATAAATTTAATTCATGAAAACTTTTATAGGGATGTATTAAAAGAATTTGATTGCTTACCTCAAAAAGAATTTTCTTTAGAATATGAATGGATTAAAAACTATAAAACAGAATTCAATATGATATTTGAAGATGTTGCTTTAGATATCTTATTTGACCAATGGAAAGCGTATTCATACAATAAGAGATTAACATTAACGCACTTTTTAAATGAATTAGCTATTAAACAGCCTCAAATCATTATAGATAAATTAATTAAACTGTTAAAAAATGAAAATTTTACATTAAAAGAACAAGCAAGCTTTTTATTAAAAGCAATTGTGAAAAAACAAAAACAATATCTTATTTCTTATAAAGAGACTTTTGAACAGATAATAAAAGAAAATTATCATTATTCTATTACTAATAATTTAATAGATGTCATAACAATTTTAGATCAACCACTTGCAAAAAAGCTTATTAAAATCACATACCTTTTTCCTGTTCAAAAGCAAGAAATTATTTATCCTAATTTAAAATCTTCTAGTGATTTTAATAAATATATATTAAGTCATACTGGAAAATACTTTAAAGAACCAATTAATAGAATAATAAATATTTTGGATATAGATAAAGATTTATTTTATTGGAAAATTGAACAAGAAATTAAAAAAATTGAGCCTGATTTTAAAAGTATTGAAGAAATAGGTAGTGAACTCCACAGAAATTATTCATCTGATTATAGTGGTTACACTCCTTATGAGAATCCTTGTAATCATTATTTGTATCATGGAATGTGTATTGTGTTAGATAAAATATTAAAAAATCAAACTTATCCGGAATTAATACACAAACAGATTTGGAATCTCATAGAATATTTTGAATTTTATAGTAAAGAGCTGCCTTTAAAAGATTTACAACCAAAATCACGGAATATTAATTTATTGCCAGAGGAAAAAGATAATAACTTAAAAAATTGGTTTGAATTTAAAGATTGTAAGACAACAAAAAGAAAATTAACTGAGGAATGGGTAACTTTATACCAAAAATACACTTTATCAAAAGATTTATTAAATGAATATGTTGAGATAATTCCTTATTTTTATAGAAAAGGTCATAAACACCATATTGATATTATAGATAAAGATACAAAAATTGCTTTTTATTATCGTTTTTATGAATTAGCCCAATTAAAAGAGGAATGGATAGAAAAATACAAATTAGAATACGATTCAAATACATATTTTGACTATAATTTAAATGGAGAAAAAGCTATTCAGTATATGCTTTGGCAAGATGGAATTGATATTGGTTCTTATAAATATGATATTTTAGGTTATGGTACACAATTAAATGTATCCAAGCAACTAATAGAAAAAATTATGTCAGAAAATGATTTTTATTTAACTTTAGTTAAATATGTAACACGTAAGCAACGGGTACCAAGGTATAAATCAGACATCAAAGAAAGAGAAGTTGAAGATAAATTTGTGGAAATAATAGAATTATAAATGTTTAACGTAGTGATACTTATAATGAATATGCCCTGATGTTATTGAACTAGGATTTTTAGGCTCAAAGACTTTAAATATTTTCATTAAGTTAGATATAGATATTTATTCTTATAAAAAATCTTTGAAATTATTTTTCACTCAAAATCATAATACCAATAGCAAGGAATCCGAGTACTCCTAAGAGTTGAGTCTTCTTTTTTGATTGTTTTTTAGCTGAAATATAATGATAAAATCTACTCATTTCTTGATCCCGTTTATCAGGGTCGCTTAAATTTATATAATTTATATCTTCTAACATACCGTCTAAACTGGTAGAATCAAGTAAAATAGGAATAATAGTCTTGTTATTCGCCTTGGCAATACCTATTTCTTGCTGTACATAGCTTGAATCACTAGCGTTTGCACTATGAAATAACATAAATAAATCTGAATTACTAATTTTTTGAATAATTGTATTGCTAATTTTCTGCCCGGGATTTAATGAATATTCTGCACAAAATATATTTACGCCTTCTTGTTCTTTAAGAGGCTTTATTATTGTTTCTATTGTATTTAAATCAATAGAACTATAACTGATAAAAATTTCCAGACCCATTGTTAAATTTATTTTCTTTCTGAATTTTTATTCAATAAAGTTGATTTCTTTAATTTAATACAAAAATAAAATAAATAATTCAAAATATTTAAACCTTTACTAAATTTCACTAAACTCCTCAGGGCAAAAGGCTCTCAAAACCTCCCTATTGCGTTATTTTAATTAATACAGCTAGAAAAGCCGTATATAAAATGCAAAGGAGCAAAATTAATGTCTGAGATGATTGACGCAGTAGCCAATGATTTAAAGATTTCTATTGACGATTTAATCCATGAAATCAAGAAAAACAGAAGAGAAATTATAAAAATTAAAATGAAACTCGGGATGATAGAGCCTGAGGACGTTTTGGACTAGTCAAAATCAAAAAGTTCTTTGGGCTTAACTTCAAGGGCTTTTGCCATTGTGAAAACTTTTAATAAAGATGTGTTTCTTTCTCCACGCTCAACCATTCCCACAAAATTAGTGGACAGGTTTATTTTTTCAGCAAACTGCTGCTGAGTTAATTCTTTATCAAGCCTTAACTCACGAATTTTTCTACCAAAAGATTTTAATTGTTTCTTGCTCATAGAACTATTTTGGTAGTATTATTTATAAAAATACACAAACTGAGCGTGTTATTTTGTCTTAAAATTATTGATAAATATAAAATTACGTCACTATAACTGAGAGATTTATCATGAAAAAATTTATAACATTATTTCTTCTAGCTTTACTTTTATCATCAAGTTCAATAGGATTTGCGGAAGTCAAATCTCCTAAATGGAAAGACTTTTGTCCTCCTAAATATGCTAACGTCAAATATGATTTTAATGATTACACTTACCACGGGAATTCATTTAAAGAAACTCTTTTATTTTTATCAATTATTGGAATACCAAAGTTTATGGATAAGTGCAATCAAGCTTATAGCCTGAGATTAAAAAAGAATGAACAGTTAATAAATAATTATTGGGCCTCAAAACGAGATACTTTTGAAAAAGAGCTCACTATATGCAAGTCTGACCCTAATAATCAGTCCTTATGCTATTTAAAAGTAATGGAAAGAGAAGAAAACAGAAATTACAGAGAAGAACTTAAAGCATTAGCTGAAAAACAAATGTTTATGCAAAGTTTAAACAATATGCAAAGTGATATTCAGGCACAGCAACTTAATAACAACTTGAAGAACATTAACAACAGTATTAATAACCTTAATAAATATTAATTGTGTGAGGATTAAATAAAAATGTTCAAAAAAATGTTTGCAGCTGCTGTTGGCAGTATAGGAGTTGGGTTAAATAAAAAAATGGTCTTTAAATGTCATGTAAGGCAATTATTAAAAAAAGCACCAGGCATAAACTCAAATTTGTTTTCTGACGAATTTATTGATGATATGGTAGAAATTTACATTAATTGGACGGGAAACAATCCGGAATATCAAGATATAACAAGCCAAACAGATGGATTAGAACTATTTTTACTAACTTTTTTGAAATTAATTCGCCCTGATATTTATGAACTTAATTCATCTAAAGAAGAAATTTATGAGTGTTTATCGCGTCAGATGCTTTTGCTGAACAAGCATAATATCCCATGGGAAAGAAGTTTAGTTCAATAATTTGGCATAAAAAATTATTAAATATTTATTCCGGCAAAAGGCTTTTTGTTATGACATACTTGGGTTTTGTCAATACAGGCATGTGAATATTAATTCATTTCAGCGTTGATTCTTTGGGGCTGGAGCCTGAGAGCCTATTAAATTAATATTTTTTAGCAAAATATGCCAAATAATGTGACGTAATCATAAAAGCAAATAATTTTTTAGTTAAATATATTTTATTTATCAAAAAATTCCCATATTCCTATTGCTCTTTGCTCATTTTCTCCAAGTTGAATAGTCCAATCAACATCATTTATATAATATTTCAACTGTTTTTCACAAAATTCTATAAAATAATTTATTTTTTCTTCATTAGTTTTTTGGCCAAATTTTATTTTCTGTTCAAGTGCTTTTTTCTTAATAGTCCATTTCCCATAACAGCAATCTTTATGCTCTTGAGGGTTGCTTTCATATCTACAATCACACTTAAAAGAATGACAAAATTTAGTTTTATCATTAAACTCCTTTTGTCCTTCTTCGTGTTCATAAGAATTAGGTTTACCACAGTAGTGGCATTGCTTATAAGGATGCTCGTAATATTTCTCTATTTGGTAATCCAGCTCAAAAAAGTTTAAATCTTTAATATTTACTAATAGCCAGCTTAATGCATTTAACCTTGTATCTGATTTCATCTTTATCTCTAGATTAAATGGTGCGGGGTTTGGTAAATGCCGCTCTCGTATATATTTTGCCTGATGATAAAGCACCTGTTCAATTTGCTCTAAATCCATTGATAGATATGGCTTTAAGAATAAATTATAAAACTCATCCTTATTTATCTTTAAAGAGTTTAACAAGTCTGAATCAATGGCTAAATCATGGCTATCAGCTTTAAAATATTCCACTAAAAACCACTCCTGAAAGGGTTCTTTAAGGAATTCGAATTTTTTTGCTCTTGCTTTACTCAACATATAAATGTATTCCTAAACAATTATTTTTTTAAGAGGAAACTCAATGATATTATACATTTATTGACAGGTCAATACAGTATTAAATATCAAATTAAGAAAGAAGGTATAACAAAATGAAAATTAAATTTAATCCCAAAGCTTTTCAAGAAACTTTAGAAATGTTTGGAACTCCTGATAGATTAGAGTTCTTTTATGAAAATGGTTATGTCCCCAAGCTAGATTCAGAGAAAGATGAATCTTTAGGAACTTCCAATCCAGATGAAAAACTTGATGTTCAAGAATCACAAGAATCAGCAGAATCAAAAACACACAAGTTAAAGTTAGTTTTGGAAAAGAAGACAGGGGAAGCTTATATGCTGATTGATTAGCAGCAATATTTGGAAAGGGCGGGGATTTATACCCCGTTCCTTATCCAAATACTTCCCCCTTTAAAGAATTACAGCTTAAATAATGGAGAATATAAAATGACTGAAAAATTTAAATTAACCAAAGAAATGGTTATTGAAGAATACGGATTATCTCGCAAACAAACAGGATATTATATGCGTTATGGCTGCCCCCAATGCCACGCAATAGGTATGGATAAAGATAATGACCATTTAACCTATGACACTAAAATAGGTATACTTTGCTGTCACGCAGAAAAAGAACACAGTAGAATAGAATTCAATAAATTTCTTCAAAAGTATGGATTAAAAACTAATAATAAACCTAAAATCCAGATAGAAGTAGATGAAGAAGAATTAAAGTTTACGCAGAATGTACTTCATACAGGCAATGAAAAATTTATTGGAATTCTTAAGGAAAATGCCGGATACACAGAAGAAACAGTTAAAGAAACAGGCATAGGGCTTTCTTTAAGTGAAGATAACCAAATTTTCATAATCCCTATGTATAACATTGAAAATCAGCTAATAGGTTATGAATACAGGGAAGCTGAAACAGAAAAAGGAACTTACAAATTTTCCCATAAAAGTTCCGGTTATACTGATGACCCTAAAAACACCCTCTGCCTTGTGCATAAAGGGCAGAACCCCAAAGATATTCTTGTTATGGCAGGTTTTAAAGACGCTCATATAATATATCAGTATTTAAAAGAAAATAACTTACAGGAAGATTTTACAGTTGTTACTTGTAGCAACGGAGAGCCTAATACCCTGAAAGCCTTGCAGCAAAACAAATCCTTCCTTAAAAACTTTGAAAGAGTTGTATTATGCCTTGATAAAGATGCAGCAGGGAAAACAGCAAGGGAAAAAATTGCCCTCGGGCTCGGTGGTAAAGTTTATGAATTAAAACTCCCTATTGTTGAAAATGAACAGGAGAAAAAATTTAAAGATTTTACAGATTGGTATAAACTGTCTAAAGAAAATGGTTTTAGCAAATGTATACTGCCTGATAATATACACTTATTACCTTTGAGCATATTAAATGGAATGGTCAAAGGCAATGAAGAACTGGATAAATCTATATTCAGAAATGTTAATGATGAATCCATTTCATACTTTGAGGGTGGCACCTACCCCATAAAAGGCAGCTATTATCTTGTAATGCCAAAAACAGCTGATAATGACAAGATTCAGCTTATACTGATAAGAAAATCCAATTTTATTCTTAAAATCAAGAAAAAAGTTATTAACAGTAACATAAAATTTGGAACAGAAAAGGAGTATAAGCTTGAAATATCAACCATTATAGGAAATAAAGAAACAAAACCATTTATTATAACTCTTGATAACCTGTTTGAACTAGGCAAACTCCATGATGCGCTTAAAAGAAATGGTGTGCATATTTCTACTTTTAAAAGTGCTGAATTCAAAAGCATCCTGGAAAAAGAGCTAAGGGAAGCCACAAGCACATTAAGGGTATTTGAAAATGCAGGTCCCGCAACAATTGACAGTTTTGATACATGGTTATACAGGAATGGCATTATAAATGTTCAATCAAAACAAGTTCTTTATGACTATAAAGATGGCTGTATAAGGTTTAATAACAGCACAGATATCCTCTTAGACGCTCCACGTGGAATGAAAACACCTGTACTCTGTGAAACAAAGGATGATTTACAGAATATCCTTGAAAAATACCCGTATTTAAAAGACACACAAGAAGAATACAAAGATTATTTTACAAATGATAATGTAACACTTAACAGTCTTCTAGCTGCGACAGTAATAAAAAACACCATAGAAGCATATAACTGCACAATAGACCCTTTTCTCCTTATAGGAAATGCTATTCTTTCCCCCTTTGTTCCTGAAATAGTAAAGAAAATTAAGGGTTATCCAATAAGTTATGCTTACGGGGAAGCTCAAAGTGGAAAAAGTAACATCCTTGAACTTATAGCAAATATTTTTGGTTATGATTCATCATTCCTTGGAGGTGGAAGCGATACGAGCAAAAACCTGCTTCATAACCTTGAGTATTATAACTGTACTCCTCTGTTATTCCAAGAAGTGCAGGATTCTTTAAGAAAGCAGTTTGAATCAAATGTTAAAAGCATCTATGACAGAACACCCCGTAAAATAATGCAGGGCTATGGTAATGAGCAAAATGTGAAGGCTGTAAATGGAACTATGCACTTTGCTTCAAATGAAATAATTCCTAAAAATGAGCAAACGATGTCCAGGCTAATATTTATGGATTTACTCAAGTCAAATTTTGATTATAAAAAGGCTATACCCTTTAATAAAGTACGGGATGAGCTTCTTTCCTTAATTCTTCAGGATGTAATATTTTTAAAAAATGATTTCTCTGTTATAGAAAATCTTTTAGACAAAAATATAAGCCATATAGAAGCAAAGAAGCTGAAAATAGATTCCAGAAGCATTAAAAATATAGCTGTTGCTAAAACAGGATTTGATGTTCTTTTCAAAATTTCAGGGCTTAAAAAAGAAATTTTTGAAGAAAAACAGGAATTTAAAGAATTAAAGACCAATTTTACAAGGTATGTAAAAAAATACAGCGATTCTGTTGAAACTAAAGATGCGTTCCTGTTGTTTATAGAAACCTTTAATGAAATGCTAAAGCTGAATTTAGTGGAATATGGCAGGGATTACAAGATAACCAACCATAGTGAATTAGCTATTTATCTGGAAGGCATAGCAGGTACATTTAAAAAAACTTTCAAAACAATAAATACTAATGATGTTTTTATTCCCGGAATGAAGGAAATAAAAGATTCCAGTAAAAAATATAACTGCTCTCCTTCTCATAGTGTTAACTTTCAGGGAAAAGCAAAAAGAAGCCTTGTTATATCACCGGAATCAACAGAAGAAATAAGGAACTACATCTTCCCCCTTATTGAAAAATATCAAAAAGCATATGACCAGGGAAACCCTATAAAGAACAAAACAGCTAAACCTAATGAAGAAGTTGAAAAGCAGGCAATAGAGCAAGCTAAAGCAATCTTGTAATCGGGTCGCAATTAGTAAAAGCCTTGTTATATAAGACTTTTGGCAAATAAATTACAAAATTGCAATAGTTACAGTAAAAAATTAAAACTTAAAATTAAACTAAAATCTTAAAATTTAAAAGTTTAAAAATATTTAAAACACTATGTAATAAACGCAATTTTGTAATTATTTAGCTAAAAGCATTATAAACATTACTTTTGGAACGATTGCAAAAAATAAAACCAAATGTAATTAAGTTACAAAAATTATAAGGATATTTAAAAATGGAAAAACTGTTAAATATAGCTGAAACAGCAGAAATACTGAATATAAAAACTCCAACTATTTACCGTTGGGTACATGAAAGAAAAATACCATTTGTGAAAATGGGCAACAAACTGAGGTTTAAGCAAAATGAAATTATAAATTTCATAGAAGAAAATTCTTTTAATTCCCCATTGTATGCATAACCTCTATATCCTCCTTTCTGGCACTCTAAGGGCATAGGAACTTCATAATAAAAACTTCTTATGCCCTTTTTCTTTTTAGCATTACTTAGCATACGGGCGTACGAACCAACCAACATACGTTAAAATCAATAATATAAGGTAATTTAAGGTAGTTTATAAAATGTCAAAAGTATTCAAAAGAAAATGGAAAATTAAAAATGGTGAAAAGTCCTGTTGGGCTTTTGACTATCTCAATACTTTTGGCAAACGCAAAATTGTTAGTGGTTTTAGCACAAAACAAGAAGCTGAAAGAGAAAAAGCAAATATACTTTCCAAGGTTAACAACGGTATTTATGTTGAAAACAATAAATTTTTGACTTTTGCGGATATGGCAGAAAAACACATGAAATTTCATGCAGAAATACATTGTAAACTTTCAACATACCATTCTTATGTATCATATCTTAAAAACCATATCTTCCCCCTTTTAGCTGATATGAGGGCTATTGAGATTACACCAAACACAATTAATGAATATATTAAGGTAAAACAGGATGAAAAACTTTCTAACTCAAGTATTAACAAACATCTGGCATTAATTGGCGCAGTTTTCCAAAGTGCTATCAATGAGGGCTTACTCAGTATAAACCCTGTCTACAAGGTTAAGAAGCTGAAAGAAGCCCAAAAAGAAATGGAAATCCTTACAAAAGAAGAAATTTATGCCGCTCTTGAAACGGCAAAGAAACACTATCCTGATTTTTATCCCCTTTTGCTTACTGCAATATTTACCGGCATGAGGCGTGGGGAACTTTTGGCTTTGACCTGGGATAAAATTAATTGGGTTATGAAACAAATAAAAGTTGATAGAAGTGTTTACAGCGGACAGTTTGTTACCCCAAAAACACCAAAGTCCAAAAGACGAATAAATATGACAGATGAACTTGTGAAAGTCCTCAAAGAGTGGAGATTAAGATGCCCTAACGGTGAACTAAATCTTGTGTTTCCAAACAATGAAGGTAAATTTATGGATGAACACAATCTTAAAAGAAGAAAATTTGTTCCTGTTTTACGTCGTGCAGGAGTTAACCAGATAAGATTTCATGATTTGCGGCATACATTTGCAAGTTTACTCTTGGCTGAAAATCTTCCTGCTAAATATATTCAAGACCAACTGGGACATTCATCCATTAAGACAACTATGGATAGATACAGTCATCTCATGCCGGAAGTCCACCAACAAGGGATTAAAGCACTTAATGATTTCTTTGGCACAAATAAAATACCTGAACCAACTTCAATTTATAAAGTTGTATAATTACTTACAATGATTTATAATTAACTATAAGATTCTATAATTAACTATAAAATATTATAAGTAGGTTTTAAATGAATAAGTTTGAAGCTGGAAAATTTAAATTAATCAAAGGATACAAGCCTTTTAGTCCTGCTTTTATCAATCAGGAAATCGAGTGGCAAACTCCTGAATTAAACTTGCTGCTTCAAGATGCGAATACTCTTTTGGGAAAATTAAACGCCTATTCTCATTTAGTGCCTGATATAGACTTCTTTATACAGATGTATGCAGCAAAAGAAGCTACCACATCCAACCGAATCGAAGGGACAAGGACCACTTTTGATGAGGCTCTTGATAATGAAGAAAATATTTTGCCGGAAAAATATGATGACTGGCAGGAAGTCCAGAATTATATTACAGCTCTTAATCAGTCAATTGACGAGTTAAATGCTCTACCACTCTCTTTAAGATTGCTTAAAAACGCTCATAAAACACTTTTGCAGGGAGTTAGAGGAAGGCATAAAGCACCTGGAGAAATTAGAAAGACACAAAACTGGATAGGCGGTTCATCATTACAAGATGCGTTTTTTATACCACCAGAGCCTAATGAGCTACCTGAACTCTTAAGCGACTTAGAGAAGTTTCTACATAATCAAGATTTGTTAATCCCTGACTTAATTAAAGCCGGTATTGCACATTATCAGTTTGAAACTATTCACCCATTTTTGGATGGGAACGGTAGGGTTGGAAGGCTTTTAATTATCTTATACCTTGTTGATAGAGGGTTGCTAGACAAGCCTGTTCTCTATATTTCAGACTTCTTTGAGAAAAATAGAAACTCTTACTATGATGCTCTTTCTATGGTGAAAACCTCAAATAACATTGATCAATGGCTTAGATTTTTCTTAAAGGGTGTTGCTGATACTGCAAAAGACAGTATTCATAAGTTTAATATGATTACAGCTCTTAGAAAAGAGTGTGAACAAAAGGTTCAAAGTCTTGGAAGAAAAGCAAAAACAAGATTAGAACTCTTAAACTTCTTATATTCTAAGCCTAATATTAATGCAAAGATGATTGAAGATAAATTTAAACTCTCTACTCCGGCATCAAACAAGCTTATTGCTGAATTTGTTGAGATTGGAATTTTAAAAGAAAAGACTGGTTTTAAGCGCAATAGATATTTTGTTTTTGAAGATTATCTGAAGATATTTAGGGACTAATTTTTTCAACTTGCAACAAATTTGCAACAAAGTGGCATTTTTGCACTAAAAAAGCCTCCTGCTAAAAAGCTGAAAGCCTTGTGAATAAAAGATTGGGCAATGAGGGACTTGAACCCACGACCCCTTGAATGTCGATCAAGTGCGCTACCAACTGCGCCAATTGCCCATAATAAATAAAAATTAAATCTGAGAAAAAAGGCGACACCCAGATTTGAACTGGGGATGAGAGTTTTGCAGACTCCTGCCTTACCACTTGGCCATGTCGCCTTATTTTTTCATTTACATTTTAATATAAGTCATCAAAGATATTAGTCAATATCAATCTGTCTAAAAATAATACTATCTTTGACCAGTTACAACCAAAAGATGCCAACCAAATTGTGTCTTTATAGGCTCGGAAATTTCTCCTACAGGAAGACTAAATGCTGCTTTATCAAATTCGGGAACCATTTGCCCTTTTCCAAAATACCCGAGATCTCCACCTTTAGCTCCTGATGGACACATAGATACTTCTTTTGCTACTTCGGTAAACTCTTTTCCTGCTAAAATTTCTTCTCTTAATTTTTTAACTTCTTCTTCTGTTTTTACAAGCAAATGGCTTGCTCTTACCTGTGTAAATTCTTTATTCATTTTTACCTCTTTATTTACAGCTTCTTTTGCATAAACCTCGAAGTTTTTACTATAACAAAAAAAACTCATAATTAAAACAAGGGTAAATATACATAAATTTTTCATTTTTATACTCCTTCAACTTCATTTACAATTGTTAAGAATTAATAAAAATTGTATCACATAACAAAATGATTAATTTGTCGAAATTTACTGATTTAAATAGATTTTTAATAATTTTTTATACAAAAAATTATTTTCAATAATTAACAAAAAATTTTAATAAACTTGATTCTAAGACTTTAGTACTTTATTATAACTTTAAATATTTTATTTATAACAAGAAGAGAGTTTATACAATTATCTTAATGGGGAATTAAATGAGGTAAGGGAATATAATGAGAAGCAATACATTACGTAGATCTAAAATGTCTAAAGAAAGGGCTCTGGCATTGGACGAACTTTTACCAAAAAAATCAACACACTATGACTCTTCACCTGGTGTTTATGTAAGATCTGATCAAGATAGAGAGCTTGATGTTTTATGGCAAGGCTTTAAAGTAAACCATAGAGAAGAAAGATCTCCCGGATTTTATCTGACCGCAGGTTTTATTACAGGTGCTATTTGTGCAATATTAATGACGTTAGTTATAAACTTAGGCGCGCCTTCAAAAGATAATATTTCTGACTTGAATCTCTGGAAAAAAGCTAATACCAAGCCAACTGTCAATGTTGCGCCTTCTTCTCAAACAGAAACTACCGGTTCTGTTAAAACAACAGAATATCAAGTCAAAAGCGGCGATACTCTTGGAGCTATTTCCTATAAGTTTTATGGAGTAGATAACCCGGCTAAAATTAGCAAAATTCAAATGGTAAACAAATTAAAAAGTCCGAATGATCTACAAATAGATCAAAAATTAATTATTCCCATGGAAGATTAATAATAAAATTTAAAAAAACAGGGCTGTTACTAAAAACAGCCCTGTTTTTTTGTTTATACTGAAACGAGTTTGTTTTCAGGAAAACCGGCAAAGCCGGATTTTCCCGAAAAGCATCACTCCTAAAAGCTATAGTGCTTTTGCAAAAATTATTTCATTTCCTAATTACTTTTTTAGAGCACTATAATCAACAAATAAATGAATTTTAAAAAAAATTTGAAAGACTATTATATTAATTAGGATTGTCATTTAACAATTGAAAATTAATTCTTATTAATCAAGAAGGTGGTCAGATTTGGGGAAATCTAAACAAAGAATCATTGCAAAAGCCAAAAACGATAAATTTCAACTAAATTTCACAAGACAGGATGCTTTGGCTAGTGTAATAGAAGATTTAACCTATAATCCCGCCAGTATTTCGGCAAAAAAAATGATAACTTTGTTCGGACTTACTGCCGAAGAACTTTCTGAAGCAGGGCTATCTTATGAAATACTTAGATCCCTTGATTGTTTAATCGGAAATTTCTGCTCTTATAATTATACTCAATCCATTAAACAAATTAAGTCATAAATTAAATATAAGCATGTCTCAATGATTATAAATTCCAACAACGGGTATATGTAATATAGATTTGTTCACTATAATTTTAGAGAGTTTAAGGAAAATGAGTACAAAAAAATGTGAAATTATTTATGTCAGGCATGGCGCAACTCTTTATACAGAACAAAAAAGATTTTATGTCAGCGACGATTATCCTCCTTTAAATGAAAAAGGGAAAGAAGAAATAAAAAAGCTTTCTGAATGGCTGAAAAATACCCATATAAATATAGATTTAATTTACTCAAGTCCTGCTCTCAGTTCTATTCAAAGCACCAGAATTATTGCCAAAACGCTAAAAAAAGATTTTTCTGTGCTTGATGATATTTACGGAAGACGTTTCGGTATATGGGGCGGGCTAACTTTTCAGCAAATTCAAGAAAAATACCCTGAACTTTATCAAAGTTACCAAAAAGATCCTTTGAATTTTCAACTCGAAGGTCTGGAAAAAAATAATGAAGTAAATAGGCGGGTTAAAAAAACCATAGAGTTTCTTCTAAAAAATAATCCCGAAAAAAAAATATTAATAATTACCCATGCCGGAGTAATTAAAACTGCAGTCGGTCAAGCATTGTGTATTCCTGATGAAAACCACGAAAGAATCTGCACTCCAACCGGCACAGCTACAAAAATAGATTATTTTTCAAATTCAACAAGTCTTATTTTTTCAGGCTACATGCCATAAATTAAAAATTATATTTATTAGGCTGATAACAGCGCAGTTGCCAGAGCTTCTGCCATTGGCTGATGTTTGGCATAAGCATTGGGAAAAGCTGATCTTTGCACATTCTGAGCGGCACTTGTTACAGATTTATTCATGTAGTCTGTCTGATATAATTTATCTGCAAATTTGCGTGTAGCATATACAGGATCTTGACATTGTTCTTTGGAACCCCATCCACACGAAGGTCTTTGCTGGAAGAGACCAACTGAATCCCTGTCTCCATAACCGATATTTTTCAATGTTGATTCCTGCATTGCAGTAGCTAAAGCAATAACGACAGCTCTATGAATTTCTTGAGGAGATTGATTTTTCTTTTTACCGACATCAACAATTGTAGCGGCAATTACTTTAGCATTATTTACCTGAGCATCGTTTAACTTAACTCCGCCATAGTTTCCTGCCTTAATATCTTTAACTTTTCCTTCCGTAATATTTTTCAACATTTCCGGAGTCATTTCAGAGGCTGCTGTATAAACTCCTCTGGAATTCATGTCTTTTATTTCTGCCGGAGAATAATTTCTGGGAGCAAAAATCTGGGAAACAAGTGCTCTGATTTCTCCCATGCCAAACGGATCAAGTCCGTTTATATCAGGACTAAATGAGTTATTAGAAATACCCTGATCGGGAATATTCTGAGCAGGAGGAATTTGCTTATTTTCCTGCGGTCTATTTAAACCCATAGCTCTTAATGTTTCATTATAAGCATTTAAAAGATTTGCTTTTTGATTATTGTCTTTAAGATTAAAGATACTTTTTCCGTCTACTAAGCCATCAGTTTTTTTATCCGCCTGTTCACCACCAAAATAATCGGCAGTTATAAGTTTTTCTATAAAAGATTTTCTTTCATTAGGATCTTTAGCTTTCAAAGCTTTTTCATAATCAACATTAAGCTGTTTATTATTAAATACATTTCCAATTTTGCTATCAGTTTTGTCTGTTTTAGCTATTGAGCTAAATAGTTTGTCAGAATACTGATATTGTTGATCTTTAGAATTTACTGTCGCCATTTTCCTCATCTCCTCTATTATTTATATTAAATTATATTTATAATCTTGATACATTTTATTTTGACGTTCTACTGCTGATAATCTTGTATATCTAGCGTTATCCTGATTTTTAATCATAAAATCCTGAAAATTCTGAACACTGTCTGTATCACTTTCATTACCTGTATCAGTATCAGAAAGGTTATTTCCTAAAGCATCAGTACCTTTGGTATAATCATTACCTTTGTATTTAGAATCATTACTTATTTCTTTTGCTGCTCTTGCTACATTTACATAATCATCGCCGGTTGTATCATAAAAATTAGACGATTTTGGATCAAAAACCCCGGAACTAGGATCTATATAAGGTTTACCCTGTTCTTCCATGTCTGCTTTCATCATTTGTGATACGTTTTTTAGATATTCACTCTTTGATACTTCTCCACCTTCATCTCCAAACTGTTCATAATAATTTTTTACAAATTCAGCTAATTTATTTATTTTATCTTGATTAGCTGTATTTGTATTATTTGTCTTGTTAGTTGTGTTATTTGTTGAATTATTATTTGTATTTCCAGACTCATTCATTGCCGCAAGATGTTCTTTTGCTACAGGCATCATGCTTTCCGGAACATCTGCAGCTTCCATAGCAGCTTCTAATACTTTATAATCCTCTTCACTTAATTCTACTTCACCTATCGGAGAGTCATCAGTCTCAGAAGAACCATTCATCGGTTCATTTCCATTCATTTCATCCATGGGATCCATTTCGTCCATTTCATCCATAGAATCAACTGCTTCTGCTCTTCGTGCACCGCTTAATTCAACAGTATCACCAACTGATCTGTTTCCATTCATACCAGATGCAAATATACTCTCAGTTGTAGTGTTGGGACGACCATTTTGTGTATACGGCCTATTTGTTACCGGTGATAAAGTAACCGGTTTGTAATTGTTATACCCGTTATACCCATTAACACGTGAATACATACCCTTTTCCCCCAAATTTCCTCAAATTAAATAAAGAATGTTAACTAAACTAATAAATCTTTTCCACTTCTCTCATCTCTTATATTTATAAAAACAAACTCGGGGCAAAAATTGCTAAAATATTTATTTATTTTTAATTTAATTCTAAAAACAGAATAAAAAGTAAGCGGGCAAATAAATTCAATATGATTAACCCCCGATAAAAAATTGTTGAATATTATGGTTTTTACAAAGATTTGAAAGAAAAATCCGGAACTTGATTTTTCTTTCTATCTTCAATATCAAAATTATAGCTGCTGACTTGAGGCTGAAAATTATTGCTGTTAGAAGACAAGACGGGGTCAATAGCTTTAAGTATGTCAGGGTCGATAGGTATAATGGTTAATGTGCCTGGTTGATATCCGATAGTATAATTAGCGTTAACCAAATCTCCTGAGACATTGATTGCATAATCACCTGTTTTACTTGAAGTAGTGGCTGTTGAACTTAAAGAATAACTGCCTGTTAAATTTGAAGAGTTATCGGAATTTGCAAATCCTGAAAAACTTGCAGTTAAGGCAGGATTTGTATAGCCTATAGTTTTTATTTTATTATCAGCTTTTACTGTGAGCGCTCTTGGCGTTATAGAGAGATCGCTTCCCGTAAAATTAATATTATATCCGATGTTTGAAGCTAAAGTACCTATGACTGTATAATAATTTCCAACATTGCTTGTTAAACTTGCAGTTGAGCCCAATAAACCTGACAGAGAAGTTACTGTAGTATCTCCGTCAATAAATCCGACAGCAGAATAAGTAAAGACTGGATCAGCAGAACCATAAGTTCTGGAAGCGTCATCAGCAGTAACAGAGAGAGCAGGAACAATACTGTATAAGAAGTGATTTCCTGAGGAGATTGTCGCAGGAGGATTTCCTGCATAAGTTTTGTTATACAGTTTATTATAACTTGTAAAGCCTTCCGTAGTGCTTGCAGGGTCAGAAGAATACACGAGCCACCTGCCTGATGGTGTTGAAAAAGCTGTATTGCCTGCGTTATTTAAGAAATTACCGTTTGGTGAAGATGCTGTTATTGCATTTCCTGATGAGGAGGCTGTTATTGAAGAACCTGCATTCATTATGATATTTGAATTTGCGGTAGATCCGTTATTGAAAAGACTTACTGTATTTGCGAGAACAGTTCCGTCAATTGTAATATTTCCGCTGTCGGAATTAGTTTTTCCTGCACCGTCCCTAAGCTCAAGAAGCACATTTCCTGTACCTGCATTAATCGTTTTTCCTGCTGAAAGTGATATTTCTGCATTTCCTGCATCTCTTTCACTGTCAACTACACCGTTTGCGAGAGTATCATTTGCGTAAATATTTAAATCAGCGTTGTCTGTTGTGATATTGGCATCGAGATCAATACTTCTTCCTGCCTGAAGTGTTAAAATTCCACCGCTACCAGAAGTATTGTTGACTATAAGGTCATTTAAGAGAGAAATATCGTTGTTAGCCTGAAGGATGACGTTCTGACCTGTGGATAAAAGTGTTGTAATTGTTGAAGGAGAGAGCGTATAATCCCCTGAAGGATTTTCAGCATACGAGTTCATATTGGCTGTTTCATCAAGCATGTAGAGATATACCGCTCCTGAATTACCAACCCAGTTAGAATATCCGTCATCATTATAAGTTCCAACAGCCAGCCTGTTTCCGTCAAGTGATATTGATCTGCCAAAATAGTCGATAGCATCAAGAGATTGATTAATGTTTTTACCGCCGGTATAATCGTTTCCTATAGTTGCTTCGAGATTTCCTCCCGAAAACAGATTGTCTGTAAATGAATATAAATTTATCGCTCCTGAATTTGTTAGTGTATTTCCAAATCCGTCATCCTGATAAGCCCCAACAGCAAGCCTGTTTCCGTCAAGAGATACTGCACTGCCAAAATAGTCAGCAGCCTCAAGAGTATGATCAATGTTTTTACCGCCTGTATAGCCATTGCCTATAGTTGCTTCAAGAGTTCCACCCGAAAATAAACTGTCTGTAAATGAATAAAGAGATACTGCTCCTGAATCTGTTGTTGCATTTCCAAATCCGTCATCTAAAATAGCCCCGACGGCTAGCTTGTTTCCATCGAGCGATACTGAATAGCCAAAATAGTCAGCAGCCTCAAGAGTATGATCAATGTTTTTACCACCTGTATAGCCATTGCCTATAGTTGCTTCAAGATTTCCACCCGAAAATAAACTGTCTGTAAATGAATATAAATATACTGCTCCTGAATTTGTTAGTGTATTTCCAAATCCGTCATCATAATAAGCACTGGTAGCCAATCTATTTCCGTCGAGCGATACAGACATACCAAAATAATCATTAGTACCAAGAACCATACTAATATTTTTGCCGCCTGTATAGCCATTGCCTATAGTTGCTTCAAGATTTCCGCCCGAAAATAAACTGTCTGTAAATGAATAAAGATATACTGCTCCTGAATTACTTTTTGAATTTTCAAACCCGTCATCTGCATAAGCCCCGACCGCTAATCTATTTTCATCAAGCGATACAGACATACCAAACTTATCAGAAGCCTCAAGAGTCTGATTAATATTTTTACCGCCTGTATAACCATTTCCTATGATACTTTCAAGAGTTCCACCCGAAAATAAACTGTCTGTAAAAGAATAAAGATATACAGCTCCTGTATCTGTTGTTGTATTTCCAAATCCGTCATCCTGAGTTGCTCCGACAGCCAGTCTGTTTCCATCAAGCGATACAGATGTGCCAAATAAATCAGTAGCACCAAGAACCTGATTAATGCCATTATTTTCTATATAGCCATATCCTATAATATTTTCAAGGGTTCCGCCGGAAAATAAACTGTCTGTAAATGAATATAAATATACTGCTCCTGTATCTGAATATTTATTTATAAATCCGTCATCATAATAAGCCCCAACAGCCAACCTATTTCCGTCAAGCGATAGAGATGTACCCAAAAAATCAGAACCGTCAAGAGTCTGGTCAATATTTTTACCGCTTGTATAACCTGAACCTATAGTTGCTTCAAGATTTCCATCCGAGAATAAACTGTCTGTAAATGAATATAAATATATTGCTCCTGAATCTGATTTTAAATTTCCAAAACCGTCATCTGAATAAGCTCCGACAGCCAGCTTGTTTCCGTCAAGCGATACTGAATAGCCAAAATAGTCAGAAATATCCAGAGTTTTATCAATATTTTTACCGCCTGTATAGCCGTTTCCTATAGTTGCTTCAAGATTTCCATCTGAAAATAAACTGTCTGTAAATGAATATAAATATACTGCTCCTGAATTTAATGTTGTATTTCCAAAGCCGTCATCATAATAAGCCCCGATAGCCAGTCTATTTTCGTCAATCGATACTGCACTGCCAAAATAATCAGCAGCATCAAGAGCCTGATTAATATTTTTATCGCCGGTATAGCCTGAGCCTATAGTTGATTCAAGGGTTCCGCCGGAAAATAAACTGTCTGTAAATGAATATAAATATACTGCTCCTGAATTGTTTTTTAAATTTCCAAATCCGTCATCCTGAAAAGCTCCAACAGCCAGCCTGTTTCCGTCAAGCGATACTGAATAGCCAAAATAATCAGAATTATTAAGAGCCAAATTAATATTTTTACCGCCTGTAAAGTCGTTTCCTATAGTTGCTTCAAGATTTCCACCCGAAAATAAACTGTCTGTAAATGAATATAAATATACTGCTCCTGAATTATATTTTGTATTTTCAAATCCGTCATCATAATAAGCCCCGACAGCCAACTTGTTTTCGTCCAGCGATACTGCACTGCCAAAGAGATCATAGGAATCAAGAGCCTGATTAATATTTTTACCGCCTGTATAACCGGAGCCTATAATACCTTCAAGATTTCCGCCGGAAAATAAACTGTCTGTAAATGAATATAAATATACTGCTCCCGAATTTCCGTTTAAATTATTAAATCCGCTATCATAATGAGCTCCAATAGCCAATCTGTTTCCATCAAGCGATACTGCTCTGCCTAAATAATCAGAACCGTCAAGAGCCTGGTTAATATTTTTACCGTCTGTATAACCATTTCCTATGGTTGCTTCAAGGTTTCCACCTGAAAATAAACTGTCTGTAAAAGAATAAAGATATACAGCTCCTGAATCTGCTTTTAAATTGCCAAATCCGTCATCTTGATATGCCCCGACAGCTAGTCTATTTTCATCTAACGATACTGCATTGCCAAAATTATCATTAATATCAAGAGTTTTATCAATATTTTTACCGCCTATATAGCCTAATCCTATAGTTGCTTCAAGGTTTCCATCTGTAAATAAACTGTCTGTAAAAGAATACAAATATACTGCCCCTGAATTGCTTTTTAAATTTCCGAACCCGTCATCTGCATAAGCTCCAACAGCTAGCCTGTTTCCATCAAGCGATACAGATCCCCCAAAATAATCAGTAACATCAAGAGTTTTATCAATATTTTTTCCACCTGTATAGCCTGAGCCTAAAGTTGCTTCCAGAGTCCCTCCTGAAAATAAACTGTCTGTAAAAGAATACAAATATACAGCTCCTGAATCTAATATTGTATTTTCAAATCCGTCATCTGCATAAGCTCCAACAGCTAACCTATTTCCGTCCAACGATACTGAATAGCCAAAATAATCATTAATATCAAGAGACTGATTAATATTTTTACCGCCTGTATAACCGGAGCCTATAGTTGATTCAAGGGTTCCGCCGGAAAATAAACTGTCTGTAAATGAATAAAGATATACCACTCCTGAATTTAATATTGTATTTTCAAATCCGTCATTATAATAAGCTCCGACAGCTAACCTGTTTCCGTCAAGCGATAGTGATCTGCCAAAATAATCGCTATCAAGAGGCTGGTCAATATTTTTACCGCCTGTATAGCCGTTACCTATAGTTGCTTCAAGATTTCCACCCGAAAATAAACTGTCTGTAAATGAATAAAGATATACCGCTCCCGAATTTGATTTTGAATTTGCAAATCCGTCATCAACAACAGCGCCTACAGCCAGCCTGTTTCCATCAAGCGATACGGCACTGCCAAACTTATCAATAGCATCAAGAGCCTGATTAATATTTTTACCTCCTGTATAACCGGAGCCTATAATGCTTTCAAGATTTCCGCCGGAAAATAAACTGTCTGTAAATGAATATAAATATACTGCTCCCGAATTTCCGTTTAAATTATTAAATCCACTATCAAGATAAGCTCCGACCGCCAGTCTATTTCCATCCAGTGATACAGATGCACCAAAACCATCATTACTGTCAATATCTCCGTTGTTTATACCCATGGTTGAATAATTATATCCTATTAATAAAGGATATTGGCTAAAATTAATATCAGCAATGGTGATATTTTTAGGGTCAAGAAGAAAAGTTCCGCCGACCCCCGCATTGGCTTTTCCGCCAAAAGTGAGTTCGTTTCCCGATGATACTTCTATAAGTCCGCCATTTCCTCCAAGTGTTCCCTGTTTTGCGGAAAAATTGCCAAAAACAGCAGATTTTTCGTCAGCCCACGAAATTATAGTTCCGCCATCTCCGTTATTTCCTGTAGTATCAGCTTTTACGGAAGTCCCGCTAGTCATGGCAAGTGTTTGAGCATTTGGAATTTCATCGGTCAAAAGGTTTTTACCGCCCTGATACTCGCCTCCGAGTTGAATTTTTCCTCCGCCTGTATAACCTGAAGCATCTATTTCAGAAGAAAGGAATTTAAGCGCGGATGATGTTATATCAATATTTCCACCTATTCCTGAAGTTCCTTTTGCAAGATATTTTCCTGAAGTTGTTATTTGCTGTTCGGCGATATTAGAAATGCTTCCGCCTGTTGAGCCGGAAGCATCTATCACAGAGGTTGATGTTTCCCAATTTTTACCTGTTGTATTAATATTTACATTTCCGCCGGAATTTGTTGTTCCTGTTGCTTTTATGTTTCCGGCAAGCGAAAGGGTGTCTGAATTAATCGAAACATTCCCGCCTTTGTCTCCTAATACTTCAATACTTCCGCCAAGTCCAGTGAAAGCAGAAGCTATTTTAATATTTCCGCCTTGAATTCCGTTGGCTCTGATAGCTCCTGTTGAAGTCAGAGTACCGCTCGTACCGTCAATATCTATGTTTCCAAAGACTAAATCTCCGTTAATCTTTGTTAAAGTATTTGCTTCGATTATTCCATCATTATTTACGACTTTGCTGATAAGCTCATTTACTCTGTCAGTCTTGATAAAAATATTTCCGCCATCTGATTTTAACAAACCTGCATTATGTATCTGAGATTTATCAGAATCAAGAACAAGATTATTTACAGTAGAATCATCCAATTCAAGAGAAATTTGCTGACCGTCATTCATATCAAAAGTAACGTTTTTACCTGAAACAAGTGCGATAGTTCCTATTGGAACATTAATTGTGCCTGTATTTTCGATTACAGGAGCTAAAAATGCTATAAATCCGCCGTCAGAAACTTTTATATTTCCTTGATTTATTATACTTCCTGATGTAACGCCTCCGAACTGTATTTTTTTGTTTAAAACATCCTGATATTTCATGTCATAAGTTGATACGACAAGGGAATTTAAGTTAACGGAAGAATTTTTCCCGAAAAGAACTCCGCTGGAATTTATAAGATAAACTGTTCCGCCTGCTCCTGATTGTGTTATATGCCCGTAGATTTGGGATGAATTAGCTCCGGTTATTTTATTTACAGAAACCTGTCCTGAATTTGAAAAATTAAAATCAGCATATTTATTCTCGGGAACATCAAAACTTTTCCATTTATTGTTAAAACTTTGATTTGCAGCACCTGTATGAATAATTTGGTATGTATCATTGGTATTGACGGTTGTTTTTATTTGAGTTGTAACATTAGGATCAAGAGTGTCAGGCACAGGCATGGTGACATCGGCCAGTGCAACTGAACTAGCCCCTAATGCAATGATTAACGACAATTTTGCGGCTATTATTAATTTATTTTTTTTCAAGAGAAGCATTTTTGTCTTTCCGGGGGAGGAAAACCTCATTTAAGTATAATATTTTTTGTTGAAAAAATATACAACCTTTTTATACTTCATGTTATTGACATTTTTGCTAATTTTAAACATTTTTTAATGTAAATTTTTCATACATTTTTTACTAAAATTAATATTTTACTTAACAAAAACTTACAAGTTTTTAAATTAAGTCGGATGATATTCCAAAGTGGACTCTTGCGCTGTTTTGCCCATCATCTCTCTGTTTGCCAAGCGGAACTCCTATATAAATATTTGCATTAAGATATTTTGCTAAAGAAATATTCAATCCTGCACCTACACTCTGCATAAAATTTTTGTAATTATATGAAACATTTTGTTTAAGTTCTCTGGTAAGAGCCTGGTCATAAAAAACAGAGAAATATATTCTGTTTTTTAAAGGGATTTTAATAACTTTATCTTTCCTGTATGGAATTGAAATATATTTTGGAAGATAAGGAACCGGCTTTCTTGCTTCAAGAGTTATATTGTATCCGACATCACCTGCTAAAACACCTTCTCTAAAACCTCTGACACTATACATACCTCCTGCCTGCATTTGTTCGGAAGATAGAAGATGTGAATGTGAATATTGACCTGAAATTCTGAATATCCCATAACTATTTAACGGTAATAATTGAATTCTGGTTATATTTCCTTCAAATTTTACAAATTTACTTGTTGCATCGCTATAATCTTCTTTTAAAGTTTTTGCCCCGAGAAATGGAAGACCGGTGCTTACTGTCAAAGACGAGCCCCATCTTCCTGTATTATCTTCATTCTGTAAATCCAAACCTGTTCTTAAAGCCCTTAATTCATATTTGTTGTTATATGCAGAATTAATCGGGCTTTCTGTTTTTGAACTCAGCATATCAAAATCAATATCAGAATTTAAAATTAAATTTTTCTTTCTATATATAGGGATAGAAATTTTCGAATTGAATTCATTTGATTTACCGCTGATTTTTTGAGATTTTAATTCATTTCCTATTTTTACGTAAGAATGAGAATAATCAAATTGCAGTTTAGCTCCTTTTGATCCTAGCGGGATTGAATAAGAAGTGCTAACCCCAAATAAACCTTTTGAAAAATTCAAATTATTATTTAAATTGTCCCCAAACCCTGTAATATTTTGATCGCCAAGATTTATACCAAATCTTTTAATACCTGTATATTCTTTTCCCTGATTACTGAAGGATGTCCCAAAATCAAAAGGAAACCTGTCCTCGACATTTAAAATAATATCTGTTGTTTCGGGAATATTTCCGCTTTTTAGTGTAACTTTGCCTTTAAGGTATTCTGCTGTATTTATATTATTAATTGTTGTTTTCAGGTTATTTACATTAAATATTTTTGATTCTTCAATGCCCGTCGACTTAACAAGATTATTTTTTATATAAGAAGTTTTTGTCCATTTTGTGTCATTAATTTCTATTTGTCCTATTTTTCCTTCAAGTATATTAATTTTTATAATTCCATCAGTAATTTTTTGGGGAGGGATATATGCTTTTGAAGTAATATATCCCATTTGCCTGTAATTTTGAGTTATATTTGAAATAGCATCTAATATTTCATTAAATCCTACTACTTTGCCAATTAAAGATTCAAAATATTTATTTAAAAACTCAGATGAAATTATTGTATTTCCAATAAATTCAACGCCTTTTAATTCAAATTGTATGCCGGATTTTTCTGTTATATCTTGAACCTGATTATTTTCAGGCTCAAGTTCATTTTTTATTTGAATATCTTGTTTTTCTTTGTTTTTAGTTTGTTCATACACTCTTGTCTGTTGTTTTGAATAGGCATCTATTGCAGCCGGATCAATTTGTGTTTTTATTTCAATTACATTATTCCCTGCAGCATTAACTTCCATACAAGGTATTAATAAAAAAAGACCTATTATATATATGGCTATTATGATTTTTATAATTCAATACACCGTCTGGTTGTAACTTTTATCTAATTTTACTCTTTCTATAAAATTGAATCAATAATTCTGTTGCATTAGAATTTAAAAAGCTGTCGAGCTTTTTTAGTATATTTTACTTTGTGCTAAACTTTTAAATAAAAATTCTGGAATTCAAATAAAAATGGAGAAGCTAAAATGAAAAATTCGCTGGATTATATCAATTCTAAAATATCTTCACTTGGATTTAAACCGGAAATTGGTATTATATTAGGTTCAGGACTTGGAGAAATTGCTGATGAAATAAAAGGCATAGAGCTTTCTTATTCAGAAATTCCTGGATTTAAATCTTCGGGTGTTCATGGACATGCCGGAAAACTTGTAATCGGGGAATTAGCCTCAAAACGTGTAGTTGCAATGCAAGGACGGCTTCATTATTACGAAGGAAATACTATTCAGGAAGTTATTTATCCTGTAAGAGTTATGAAACTTCTCGGGATAGAAAAATTAATTGTTACAAACGCTGCAGGAGGCGTAAATACAAATTATACCCCAGGTGATTTAATGATAATAGGGGATCATCTTAATTTACTCGGGAATAATCCGCTTATCGGCAAAAATAATGATGAATTAGGACCAAGATTTCTTGATATGAGTTATGCTTACGATAAATCTTTTATAGATTTGGCTGAAAAAACAGCAAAAGAATTAAATATTAAAACCCAAAAAGGTGTTTACGCGGCTATGACGGGACCAACTTATGAAACTCCCGCCGAAGTAAGAATGTTAAGAACTTTAGGAGCGGATGCTGTCGGCATGTCTACAGTTCCCGAAGTTATCGTCGCAAACCACATGGAAGTTAAGGTTCTCGGGATTTCCTGCATAACAAACATGGCGGCGGGAATTTTAGACCAGCCTTTAAATCACGAAGAAGTTATTGAAACAGCAAATATAGTCAAAAAAGACTTCAAAGCTCTTATAAAGACTGTCATTGAGAGAATTTAAAACTTTAATAAGAAAGCGAGTTTTGTTGAAGTTTATCTAAAATTCTTGATGACCAGCCTTGGTCACCAACTTTTTGCGCAGCAATAAGAGATTTTTTATATAAATTTTCGGCTTTGTAAAGTTGATTATTTCTAAGCATTATATCCCCTGCCTGCTCAAAGCTTTTTGCATAGCCTTCAACATTTCCTATCTTTGTATCCAGTTTTATTGATTCCCGATAATACTTAATAGCCTTATCGTCATGACCTAAATCCCTAAAAACACCCGCGGTATTGCTTAATATACAGGCTTTTCCTTTGTTATCTCCCGTTTCATTTGTAAGAGAAAACCCGACTTTGAAATGAGAAAGAGCCTGCTTGTAATCATATTGTCCGGCAAAAACATTTCCGACATCATTTAAAGTAATGCTTTGCCCTTTTAAATTTTCCACCTGTCCGTCAAGAGAAATCGATTCATAATAATGCGACAAAGCAGCGTCAGTTTTGCCGAAATCATCGTAAATTGATGCCATGTTGTAATGAGCTTGAGCCTGAATTTCCTGATTTCCTGTGTTGAAAGCTATATTTGCAGCTTTATTATAACTTTGAAGCGCGTTTGAAATCTCTCCGTTTACATCATGAATATAGGCTTTATCCATATAAAGTTTTGTTTCAACTTCGGTATTTTTGATTTTTTGAGAGAAAGGAATAAGTTTTTCGTACACAGAAAGGGCTTTTTCATAATCTCCCGAGTCGACTATCTTTTCTGCCTTTTTATAAAGTTCTTCCAGTTTAATATCTTCTGGTCGCTGCATATTTTTTTTGATTATATTGTCATTTTGAGGCAAAACATTATTTTCTTTTGTCTCCATGATTCCTTCTGTCATCCTGAGCATAGCTAAGGATCTGTCCGTTTGACTATTTTCACTATTTGACAGATTCTTCGGCTTCGCCTCAGAATGACAATTTGATTTGTAGTCAACTTTTTGCAATAAAAGTGCGTCTACCCAGTTTTTTACGACGCCGGAAGGTTTATTAAGCGTTTCTGTAATATATCCGTCAAGAATAGACGCGGCATTTATTAAGTTTGATTTAATGATTTTTTGGGAAGGATTTTCTTTGACAGATTGAAGCTCTACAAGCTTAAGATAAGTTTCCACTTCCTCATTTACTTCTTTTGAAGCGCCTATAGCCTTAAGCGTATTTTTAAAATCAACGATAATCTGGCTTATATTAACTTTTTCCGCCGAATAATCAATAGTTTGCTTGTATCCTGAAGAAGTTTGCTGTTCTTTAAAATCGGCATTATCACGCGGAAGCTGTTTTTGTTCAGCATCAGGGTTCACCTTGTCTATAGGTGATTTTTTCTTAATATTTATATTATAAGGATAAAAATTTACGGGATAAATTCCGTTCAAACCCACGGCTTTTGCCTTCTTTCCTTATTTTTCTCTCTCTGTGTGAAATTCCCCAATATATAATATATTTATCGTAATAAACAGCAAATAACTTTGTAGTCTATTTGAATGATTTTAATAATTTTTTGCAAAAAATCTAAAAATAAAGTAAATTCATTTAATTAGCAGCTGTTTATAAAATAAGGAATTAAACAAATGGGAAGTTTTATAAAGACAAAAATAATAGCGACAATCGGTCCGGGTTCCGACAGTAATGAAAAAATTGCCGAGCTTATAAAAGCAGGGGCGAGGATTTTCAGGATAAATTCTTCCCACGGAACAGCAGAAGTTCACAAAGAAAACATCGAAAAAATCAGAAGAATTTCACAGGAATTAAACGAATTTGTGGCAATTATTCTTGACCTTCAGGGACCTAAAATCAGAATAGGAAACTTGCCGGAACCTGTTGAACTGAAAAAAGATCAGGAAATCACCCTAAAACCTTGCTTGGAGTCTAATGAAATAGGCGTTCTTCCTGTAGACTATGCAGGAATAATAAAAGACGTTAAAAAAGAAGACCATCTTCTTTTAGATGACGGAAAAATTGAATTTGTCATAACAGAAATGTTTCTTGATAAAATAAAAGCTCGAGTTGTAAGAGGCGGGCTGTTAAAATCGAGAAAAGGCATAAATATTCCGAATTCGGGTTCAAAAAGCGTGGCTGCCGTCACTGAAAGAGATATTGAGTATATAAAATTTGCTGTTAAAAACGATATTGACTATCTTGCGCTTTCATTTGTCCGAGATAAAGACGATATAATTGCCGCTAAAAGCTATTTAAAGCAATTTAACGGAGATATTCCGATTATTGCCAAAATTGAAAAACCACAGGCAGTAGAAAATTTAGAATCTATTATGCATGTTTCTGAAGGCGTAATGGTTGCGCGGGGCGATCTTGGTATTGAAATTTCGCCGGAACTTGTTCCAATAGTACAAAAAAACATTATACATAATGCCAACATTCATAGAAAACCCGTAATAACAGCGACACAGATGCTTGAATCAATGATTGAGCAGCCGCTTCCTACAAGAGCAGAAGCAAGCGATGTTGCAAATGCAATTATAGACGGAACAGATGCCGTAATGCTTTCAGGGGAAACCGCTGTAGGTCAATATCCGACAGAGGCGGTTGAGATGATGGCAAAAATTGCAACTAATGTTGAAATAAGCAATTTAGGTAACTTTAATCAAGTACCTAAAATTGGTGATGATGTTTATGAACTTGACTCTCAGGCAATTGTTTCCGCGATTATTAAAATGATTCCCGAAGTTGAAATCGCCGCAATCGTTGCGCTTACGAGAACAGGCTACACCGCAAAGCTTTTATCAAAATCAAAGCCAACTGTTCCAATTATTTCAATTTCTGATGATGAAAGAGTTTGCAGGAGATTAAATCTTTTTTGGGGTATTTATCCTTATAAAATGACTCTGCAACCCAATTTTACCGAAGAAATGCTGAAAGAAATTGATTCTGTTCTGGTAAAGGAGACTTTTCTTGATTCCGGCGACAAAGTAATCATTACAGGCGGTCTTCCTTATATAACAGCAGGGAAAACAAACTTCCTGAGACTTCATCAGCTTGGTTCTATAGGAATTATTTCTTAAGCAATTCGTTCGTATTGCTCACTTCATTTTCACTAAGTTCATAAAAATTGCTTAATTTGTGCGCGGACAAAAACCAAATTTCTTCCGGCTGTTTAACTTTTGAAACAGTATCCATGTCATAGAACATCGCGTATTCTCCAACGCTTTTTAACGGAAATAATTTTTCTTTAATCAGCCTGCTAATTTTATGCAGTGAATCGGAAAGTTTATCAACTGTAGAAACAAAACCTGTCAATGCTTTAATTTCAGCCACAAGCCTGTTTAAATCTTTTCGTTTTATCACCTCAGCCGGTCTGTCCACATAAAAATAACTTGAAGAATTTTTACTGCAATGCGGAAGTAAATTGCCCACCAGATCAACTTTAGATATGAAATTTTTTATATTGGAATAATCTTTATTTACATCAAGATTATAATTATCAAGCATATATTTCATGCCAAGACCGTTAAATGTATATGTAGGCGAATTATATTTTGCGCCTACAATTTCTGCAAGACCTCCGCCTAATGAATGACCTGTTAAAAAAAACGGTTTACCTTTATGCAATGTCGCTGCGTAAATTTCTTCAAAAAAACTTATTGCTTCTTTAATTTGACTCGAACTATTATCAAACAAACCCAAATTAATATCCGTAAGCCAATCCTGAACAGTGTGAGTTCCCCTGAAAGCAACTATGATTTCCTCATTAGATTCAAGAGCAACTCCATAAAACCCGTTCTTTTTTATACTTAATAAATGCGGTTCATTATTTAAAACTTTAATAACCTTATAATCAGAATAAGTTTCCCCTTCGGTACTGTCTTTATATGAAAAAGCGCATATTTCAGCTAATTTAGCCGCTTTTATAATATCCGATTCAATAGATTTAAGCATATAATCCTCTTTTTTATTTTTTATCTTAATTAATCAATTATAAGTATTTATAACTTTTATATCAATAAAATCTGCCAAATAAATTTTTTCGTAAAATCGGAAATTTTTGTTATTTTTTTTTCAAAAAGGGAATACAATATAATTGATAGCCATAATACTCCGAAGTGCTGTTTAGAGGTGGCAAAAGGATGCAATATTCAGGCAGGTGGTATGATTCTGATCCCCGGATTAGTCTAGCTGTAGCATGTTTAGAAAAAGCCAGTCCGCTTACTCAACGAAGATTGGCACGAGCTATTATCAAAAAAGCAAAGGCAATGGATGTTAATGCCAAAGATCATCACATTGGATTCTTTCGAAGGTGGTACGATGAAAGCAGGGCAGTAAGTCTTGCTATGGAGTATTTTAAAGTATCTCCACCTCTTTTACAGAGGGCTATAGCTGAATATCTTATAGCGAAACTTATAAATAAATAAAATTATTCACGACTGCTAAATCAATCGGGATACTTAAATATCACTTCACAAGATCGTGTCATTGCGAGGAGCTTGCGACGAAGCAATCTAAAATAAGCACGATATTTATATTTTTTAGATTGCCGCGTCAGCGCTTTGCTGCCCCCTTCTTTTTTGATAATTAATCAAAAAAGCGGGTACCCTTCGCAATGACGACCTGACCTGTTACGATAAATTCTAAAAATTGTAACTAAATATGAAGGGTAAACTAAATTATATATGCGCCGTAGCTTTATTTAAACTGCTTACATATTCTTCTACAGTAAAATTTAATTTTTCCCCGAGCATTAAAATAGTAGATATAAACTTTTTATCCGCAACAAGATTATCGGAATTTTTTAAATCCTCTATAAGTTGAGGGATTTTGGCGTAAATATTACTAAAATAAAAATTTTGCGCTTCCGAAAAATCAAGTTTTAAATCAAGTTTATCAAGCATATTTAATACTTTTATAAGTGTTTCAAATTCTTTAATTTCATTGCTGTCAGCCAAACTTTCAACTTTATTTGTAATATATTCGCTGTATATCTCTTTAGTTGGCTTGGTATCAAGCTGTATTCCGATTTTAGTTGCCTCTTTGTTTATATCAACAGCAGCCTGAAGCAAATCAGGACTTTCAATATCATCAGCATCCTGAATAAAAGAATTAAAAGAATTACTTAAAGCATATTCGGCAGCAATTTTAAACTCTTCAGGAATTTGAAGATCAAGCTCACTAAGCTGCATAATAGGGCCTCTGGCTTCATCATAAAGATTTTTATAGGTACTCGCAAACTGCTCAAGCTTATCTTCAATAAGAATATTGATAATTTTGCGTCTTTCCTCGATAAACAAGTTTTTAAGCGTGAAATACTCTTTTCCGAAGTATTCGTCAAGCCCTCTAATAACTTCTGTAAGAGGAAGGGTATTGTATTTTTCAATTAAATTTTCTTTAATCTTGTTATATTCTGTTTTTCCGGCAAATCCTCTAATTACACAATGAAAATCCTCCCCGCCAAAATGCAGCAGAGCAAAAATCATATCGTGTTGTTCAAAAGTAACATTGGAATTAATTTCGATTCTTCCTATTATAAGCCTTGTGTCTGCTTTCTTTGCTTTTTTATAATCAAGCGCCTTGATGTTATAACAATAAACTTCAGCTTCTTCTTCGTATTCTTCAAAGAGCGAGCTTATTGCCCAATGGCTTACAACCTGTTTAACACTTACTATTGAAGGTTTTACAAACTTCATGTAGATATCTTTGCCTGAACCAAATTTTTTAATATTACTGGAAGCCTCTGAAAGTATCTGAAGAAACTTTGTTTCAAGGTCAATTTCCTGAAATTCCTCGGCAATTTGCATTGCTCTGGCGGCATATTTAAGAATCTGCACTGTTTCTATACCTGAAATATCTGCAAAAAACCACCCGCAACTTGTATACATAAGCATTGCGTGTCTTTGCATTTCAAGAAGTTTTATTACACTGACCATTTCGCTTTGATTAAGTTTTTTCGATGCTTCATGGGCGCAAAAAGCTTCTATTGTTGATTTATTTCTGTCAAGAACTACATCTATATAACGATTTCTGGCTTTCCAGGGATCTTTTAAATATTTGCCGGCATTTTTTTCATAAATAACCATTAATTCATCTCTTAACCAATCAAGAGCTTTTCTTAGAGGTTTTCTCCATTTTTGATTCCAGCCGGCACCTGCTCCTGTGGAACAGCCGCAGTCTTCCATCCATCTGCCGACGCCATGACTACAGCTCCATGAAGAAACCGGTTTTATTTCTACTTCCATTATCGGTGGGTATTTATCGAGAAATTCACTATAATTGGTTAAAATTAACCCTGACTGTTCTGCTTTTTTCTTGAGAGCATAAGACAGAGCCATATTTCCAAGCATAGTATGATGACCGTAGCTTTCTCCGTCTGTTGCTATATTTACAAGCTGATCATAGTTTCTTGCATAAGAAATTCCGTCTTTCATTCTTCCTATGAAAGAATCTCCGTTTGTTAAAAGACTGTCAAAAGCTACCGACTTTGAAATAGAACCGTCATAAAAAAACAAGTCCACGTATCTGTCAGTTCCGTCTTTCAAAAAACATCTATATGCCTGCCCCGGATCTATATTTCCCCAGCTTGCGTCCGTCCAGGAGTTTCCATCATCTTTTATCGGCTTTACTCTTTGCGACTGAAAAGGTGAAAGAACCGTATATTTTATATCGCAATCTGCCAGTACTTTTAATGTATCATAATCAATAGCTGTTTCAGCAAGCCAAATGCCTTCGGGCATGCGTCCAAATCTATGCTGAAAATCTTTTATACCCCATATTGTTTGAGTATATTTATCTTTTTCATTAGAAAGAGGCATAATCATATGATTATAAACCTGAGCAATAGCATTTCCATGTCCTGAATGGTTTTCTGCGCTGTTTTGATCTGCTTTTATTATTCTTTCATAAGTCTTCGGGGCATTAACTTCAAGCCATGACAGAAGAGTCGCGCCAAAATTAAAACTTATCAACTCATAATTATTTACTATATCGATAACTTGATTTTTAGAATTAACGATTCGGGAAACCGAATTTGGAGTGTAGCATTCATTCGCGATTCTGGCGTTCCAATCGTGAAAAGGCAATGCGCTGTCCTGAAGTTCTATTGATTCCAGCCACGGATTTTCTCTCGGGGGTTGGTAAAAATGTCCGTGAATCGCTAAATAATGCTTTTTATCTGACATGAATATGACCTCAAAATTTTCATAATTATTATTAATCAACAATTTACTTTAAAAGATTCTATATGAAAAGCATTGAAAAGTGGATTTTTTAATAATATTTGCTAAAAATTTCCCTTAAGTTAGAATATATCTAACAACAATGGATTTAGAAAAATGAATGATAATAAAAATATTTTTGGAGTAATACTGGCAGGAGGCAGCGGAAGCAGGCTCTGGCCTCTCAGCAGGGAAATGTATCCTAAACAGCTGCTAAAATTAACCGGAGAAAATTCTCTTTTTCAGTCGACTTTTTTAAGACTTACAGATATAATTCCCGCAAAAAATATAATTACCGTGACAAATGACCTACATTTAAATGAAATAAATATTCAGTTGAAAGAAATTAATCAAAATCATAGACATGCAACTATTGGAGAACCGGTAGGAAGAAATACCGCTCCTGCAATAGGATTATCAGCTTTATTTATACAAAATAACCTTGCAGAAGAAAATTCCGATCCTGTAATATTTGTAACCCCTTCCGATCATCTGATTCAGGATAATGAAGCATTTTTAGATGCCGTCAGAGAAGGAATTAAGCTTGCCGAAGACGGCTATATCGTAACTTTCGGAATAAAACCATCCAAGCCTGAAACAGGATACGGTTATATAAAAACGAATAAGGATTTAAGATTGCCACGTCAGCCCCTAGGGCTTCCTCGCAATGACAATTTTATTGGTTACAAAGTCGAGGAATTCAAAGAAAAACCGGATTTTGAGACTGCGAAAAGATATCTGGAAGCCGGAAATTATTTCTGGAACAGCGGTATTTTTATGTTTAAAGCATCAACCATTCTAAAGGAAATGCAAATTCATTCTCCTGATGTGCTTGCGGGCTTAAACAAGCTTGACTTAATTAAAGATTTTATCGAAAAAGAAGATTATCAGGCTATCCCATCAATATCTATAGATTATGCTGTCATGGAAAAATCCGACAGAATCGCACTTATTCCTGTTGACTGCGGCTGGAATGATCTCGGTTCATGGGAATCAATTTATGATGTCATGGACAAAGACACCAATAACAACTACACAAAAGGAAATATAATAGCTATAGAAACAGAAGATTCTTATATTTACAGTTCTTCCAAGCTTGTTTCTACAATAGGGGTAAAAAATTTAGTCATAATAGAAACTGAAGACGCCATTCTGGTTTGTGATAAATCAAGAACACAGGATGTTAAAATTATTTTTGATAAGCTCAAAAAAGAAAACAAAAAAGAGATTTGAACGATTATTCTTCCGTAGGCAGAAGTTGACAGCCTTCCGAAGTATATTCGGCAACACAGTTTTTCCCGCTGCTTTTAGCAAAATAAAGCGCTTTATCTGCAAAACCTATAACATCACTTCTGTCCTCTGTATCAAGAGGATATGATGCTATACCTATACTAATTGTCGGACAAACTTCCTGTCTATCTTTTGTTCTTATAATAATATTCGCGATTTTTTTTCTAAGACGTTCAGCGATTTTTTTTGCGTTATCTTTATGTGTTTCAGGCAAAATAACCGCAAATTCTTCTCCGCCGTAACGGCTTGGCATATCAATTTTTCTCAGGGTATTTAATATAACTTCAGCAATATGCTTAAGCATTTCATCGCCTATTTGGTGTCCATAGGTATCGTTTATTGATTTAAAATTGTCTATATCCATCATCAAAAGAGTCATTTGGTGTTTATATCTATGAGATCTCCTTAGTTCATTATCAAGCAGATATTCAAAATGTCTTCTGATATATAATTTAGTTAAACTATCTGTTATTGCAAGCTTATAAAGTTGGGCATTGCTTATCGCAATAGCTGCCTGATTTGCAAGAGCTCCCATAAAATCAAGATCGTCCTGATTAAATAAGTTTTTATCCTTTTTATTAGAGATATTTATAACACCTATTGCTTCATCTTTTACTATCAACGGCAAACAAAGAAGCGAATTAACGTTAGAAAGGTCTGATTGAAAGAATCTGGGATCATTAGAACCAAGATTAGTAATTATAGCTTTCTTATGAGCAAAAGCTTCTCCGGCAATTCCTTCTCCAACCTTAATTTTTGTACATTCAATAAGACCTTCGTTTATTTTGTCTTCCACTTCTTTATCAGGCAAACCGTAAACAACCTTTATGACCAGTTCTTCTGTCCCCGAATCATAAAGCATCAAAGAGCCTTTTTCCGCGCCAATTGTCTGAATTGCTTTTGCAAGAATAATCTGGATTAATCTTTTCAAATCATCTATAAAATTCATTGCTTGACCGATATTATAAAGAATTGATATGTTATGCAAAGTTTTTTGAAGATAACTTAGACTTGATTCTTTCTCTTTAAGTTTTTGAAATTTATTTATTATCGGAGAAATATATTGAATTATTTTATCCAAAAAAATCATTTCACTATTAGTAAAAGGTTTTCCTGACTTTTTAGAGCCGAGAGAAATTATAGCAAGCACTTCTCCTTCATTAACAAAAGGCAGCCATATGCAAGAATCAAGATTTAATAGATCATAAGATTCAAAAAACTGAAAATAAATGTTTCTTCCTTCTTCATTCAATATTTTTATAGGCTTGCCTGTTTCAATAATATGCCATATCCCTTCGCCGAGGTTTTCAAACTCGTATGCATTAGGAGAAATTATATTATCGTAAGAAAGAATATTATATTTATTTTCTTCCAGCATAAAAAAGGCTGCATTTTTTATTTCAAAATTTAATTTAAGAAAATTCAAAAGCTGCTCAGCAAGCGCATTAATACTGGAAACAGAATTTGTTATATTTGAAATTTCAAAAAGTTTATTTAACTGAATTAACTCTTCCTGCAATTCAGTTACTTTATCAATGATTAAACCGTTTTGTTTATTTAAGCCTGACATTTAAATTTCTCACTTAACTTAATTCATACTAAAATTAATTATTAAATATTTTCCTACATTACATTTTAAATTATATAATAATTTCTGATTTATGCAAAAAATAGCTTTTAAAATTAATCTTTTTATATCAGTTTTATACATTTAATTAATGGGATCTCGGGTTTTTTATTGTTATTACTGCGTTTCTGTCACATGCCTGTCCTTCTTTCAGCGTTGAAGTACCTGAACGGCTTTTGCTTATTTTTTGAACATCTTTCAAATTTGTTTCAACAAGCTTTATTTCAAACTTTGTACCATTGTTTAATTTTGTTATTTTTATTGTTCTAAAAGAGTGAGGGTATTCCACAAGTGACGGTGTGCTTATGTGAAGAACGTTTTTTCTCTGTGTAATTTTTGCCGCATGGTAATGTCCGCTTAATATGGCAACAACATTGCTGTATTTATCAATAATTTCAAGATATTCAACAGCATTGCGCACCCTGTGAGTAACACTTTTAAATGGTTCTACAACAGGAAAATGCTGCACAATTATTACTTTTTTATCAGGATTGTTTTTTAGCTGATTATTTAGCCAATCTAACTCTTGCTTTGGGAAGTAGCCATTTGCAGTAATTTCATTGTCAATTACGCCGTCCAGAAAAAGGATTAAGAAATTTTTGTTCGGACTGTAAGAATAGTAAAGAGAATTTTTGCTTAGACAATGCGCATTTTTATTAAAAAAGCAAGCTATTTCGAGCTTTGAAACACCTCCTAAAATTCCCACATCGTGATTTCCCGGCGCATAATACCAGGGGATTTTTAAGCTGTTTGCGGTATTCAGGAATTTCCAAAATTCGTTTTTATTTGAACGATTAACAACATCCCCCGAAAAAACAACCAGTTCGGCGTCTTTTAAATTATTAACCTGCGATACGGCATCTTTAAGCAAATCAACCGAATATTCCATCATTCTTTTAGAGTTGCCTTTGGTTTTAGTATCAACGTGGACATCGCTAATTTGAACCAGATTAAGAGTATTATCGTTAAGTTTAAATAAATCAAGCGGATTAGCCGCAACAACTGTAGTTATTAAGAAAAATGAAAGTATTAAGAGTATTAAGTTTTTTTTAGTTTTAAGCATGACTGCCTTTCTATAATTAGTCGAAATAGTCATTGCGAGCTTGCGAAGCAATCTAAAAAATAATAATATTTGGATTGCCGCGTCGGGCTAAAGCCCTCCTCGCAATGACACTCAAAAATTAATTAACGACTCCAATTAATTTTATTTTAACAAAACAAAGACTTGATAACCAATTTTTATGAAATAATAATATAATTAAAAATAAAATATTGGAGAGGTGCCAGAGTTCGGTCGATTGGCGTCGCCTCGAAAGCGAATGGGCCGCAAGGCCACAAGGGTTCGAATCCCTTCCTCTCCTTTTTTATTTTGTTGTCATTGCGAAAAAGTTATTATCGTCAAAATTGTCATTCTGAGGAAGCCTTTAAGGCTGACGTGAGAATCTGTTCAACGTCGAGTTGTCACCCTGAGCTCGTTTCAGGGTCTATCCAACAAACAATTTAAGGTTTTAATTCCCACATGGGCAGATGCTGAATCACCAGGTAGGGGCATAAAACTACGGCTCTCGGGTTCGCCTTGTTTTGCAGCCAGTTCAGCATGACATATTAAGAAAAAGAGAAAAATCTGAAAAAATGAAAATAGCACTCTGTCAAATAAATACAAAAGTCGGTGATCTGCAAAGAAACACCGACTTGATAGTAAAAAATATTAATAAAGCAAAAGAAAAAAGGATTGACCTTATAGTCTTTACTGAATTGTCAATTACAGGTTATCCGCCTAAAGACCTGCTTGATTTCGAGTGCTTTGTAAATGACAACCTGAAATGCCTCGATAAAATCAGGGCAGCTTCTAAAGATATAGCGGTAATTTGCGGCTATATCGATATAAACCCCAACGCTACAGGCAAAAAATGCTATAACGCAGCAGCTTTTATAAATAATGGCGAGATTATCGCAAAATATTATAAGCGTTTACTGCCTTTTTATGATGTTTTTGATGAAACAAGATACTTTGAACCAGGGCAACAGGAACTTATTATAGATTTTAAAGGCAAAAAACTCGGCATTACAATATGCGAAGATTTATGGAATGACAAGGATTACTGGAAAAGACAGTTGTATCATGTAGATCCGGCTGAAAAACTTGTTAAAGACGGAATTAATGCGATTATCAATATTTCAGCATCGCCATATCTACTCAATAAAGAAAAAAACAGATTTGCTATACTAAAAAACACTTCTGTGAAAAACAATGTTCCTATTGTTTATGTAAATCAGGTCGGTGGAAATGATGATCTTCTTTTCGATGGAGTAAGCTTTGTCATAGACTCGAAAGGTGAAATAAAATGTCTTTGCAAGGATTTTGAAGAAGATTTTGCTGTTTATGATTTTGATTCAAATACAGGGGATGTTCATGATATTTCTCAATCAGAAGAAGAAAGCCTTTTTAAAGCTTTATGTACCGGAATTAAAGATTATTGCGGAAAAATAGGATTTAAAAAAGTTGTTTTAGGTTTATCAGGCGGGATTGATTCTGCGGTTACCGCTGTACTTGCAGTTTGCGCTTTAGGAAAAGAAAATGTTACGGGAATAACCATGCCAAGTATGTATTCCAGCGAAGGAAGCGTGAGTGATTCTGAAATACTTGCTAAAAACCTTGATATAGAGTTTTTAAACATACCTATTATCAATATGTTCAATTCTTATATAGATACAATACAAAAAAAACACGGCAAAACTGTAGATCTGGCGGAAGAAAATCTTCAAGCCAGAATAAGGGCAAATATTTTAATGATGCATTCAAATAGATACGGGCATTTGCTTTTAACTACAGGTAACAAATCAGAACTTTCTGTCGGATATTGCACTCTTTACGGAGATATGTGCGGAGGATTGGCTGTACTTTCTGATGTTCCCAAGGTTATGGTGTATAGATTAGCAAAATATATTAATAGAATTAATGAAATAATTCCTGAAGATACAATTACAAAACCGCCTTCCGCAGAACTAAGACCTGATCAAAAAGACATGGATTCTTTGCCTCCTTATGAAATTCTTGATGATATCTTAAAAATGTTTGTGGAAGAGAACAAATCAATTAAAGAAATGTCAAAAAAATATCCTGAAGAGCTTGTTAAAGATATAGTAAAAAAAATTAACAACTGTGAGTACAAAAGAAGACAAGCCGCGCTTGGACTTAAAGTTACCACAAAAGCTTTTGGGGTTGGCAGAAGGTTTCCGATAGTTCAAGGATATGATTTTTCAGGGAATTAGCAATTATTAATTTTTTTAAAAACCACTTAAAAAGATTAAATAACCGCAAATATATTAGTTTTATTCATATATTGTAACCATTCATAACGTTTTCAAGGCGTGTATGTTATACTACATATGTGTACATAAAACTTAGTGTGTATTTATAGAATGTAAAAGTTGTATGAATTTATATGGCATTCGAAAACAAAAAATCGGATTTAAAAAAACTTGATAATATAAGCATTACGGCATTCAGGATTCTTTCTATTCTGAATATTCTTTTAAAGGAACCTTTGGGCGAAGATGATATAAATCAAAAAATACAGGAAGATATTGAAGGTTCAAGAAGTTTATCAAACGATACAATCTGTATTTATATAAATACTTTACGCTCTATCGGTTGCGAAATTTCAAGACCCTCTAAAAATACCGGCTATAAATATATCCTGAAGTCCCATCCGTTTAAGTTAAATCTTTTTAATGACGAAATTAATACTATTATTGAAATAAGAAAATACATATCAACTTTGGGAAACTGGAAATTAGCCGTAGAAATTGACGATTTATTTAATCAGATTTTTAATCTTATTAACCCCGAAAGCAAAAAAATTTTTTTATCCGCAAAAAAATCAACCTTATGTCGTGAAACCAACATTGAAAATATATTACCCGAACTAAATTTAATTGAAAAATATTGCAACCAAAATAAAGACATAATGCTTATTTACAATTCTCCAAATTCGGGGGAAAAAGAAATTTCTATAAAAGCAGAAAAATTAACGCTTGAAAACGGATCTTTCTACTTATGGGGGTATAATGATGAACTAAACGAAACATTATATCTTAGATTAGACAGAATAAAATCTATAAAAACAGTTAATATTAAAGAAAAAAACAAAATTAATAAAACTTTTGAAGTAAAATATAAACTTATTGGAAATTCGGCTTTTTCGTTTGTTCCTTCCGAATCCGAAAAAATTCTTGAAAAAAATGATACGTATCTGATTGTGCAGGCAAAAATAAATAATAAATTCAAGTTTATACAAAATACTTTGTCTTATGGATCCGACTGTATCATTATATCTCCAGACAATATAAGAAAAGAAATCATTTTCAAGCTTAAAATGATGGCGGAAATACACAAAGACGTTAGTATATCATAGTTTTTAGTGGGTTTATGAATAAAAAAATTAAGATAAGCGCAACAGCATATAGAGTTTTGCTTTTATTGCTTCATCTGAATGATGGGCAGGGTAAAATCGATTATCTTAATAATATATTTTCTTCCGATCAATATACGAAAAGATACTTTTCAAAAGAGGTAATTTTAAAGTATATAAGTACTTTAAGAACAGCCGGTTATGATATTTCCAAGCCCACTGCCGCAAACAATTATAATTATGAACTTAATAAATCGCCTGTACTAATAGAATTAAGCAATGAACAAATAAAAAACCTTGCTGTAATGTTTTGTTATGCAGAAAGTTTGCATCAAAACAAAATAATTGATAATTACAATAATTTTTTGAAGAAAATAAAAAAATTTATTCCTGACAAACAGGTTCAACTTTTAAATAAAGAACTAAAAAAACAACGTGAAAATTTAGAAACAGATTTTTTTAAACATGCCCCTTTTGAAGAACTCATAAAAAAAATTGAAAGTTTTCAAACAGCCAATCAAAGAGTTTCTATTAAATACAAACTTCCTTATAACAATGAAGAAAAACAAATTATTTTAGAACTTAAAAATATAAAATATAACAAAAAAGAAGTTTATATTTCAGGATACAACCCTATCTCCGAACAAACACATTCTATTAAACTTAATCAAATTATTGATATAAAACAATTACCGACAAAATCACAATATAACGAGATATTACTTCCCGTGACATTTAAACTTAAAGGTCATCTGGCAAAGGTTTACAGACCTTATGAAAACGAAAAAATTATATCCACAGATGAAAAATTAAACATAATAACCATTACAGCCTATATAGACGATAATGATGCCTTAATAAAAAGATTATTAAAATATGGCGAAAATTGTGAAGTTATTTATCCAAAGCATGCCAAAAACGACATGATTAAAATAATTAACCAATCTCTTAAAAATTATGAGTAAATTTACTCATAATTAAAAAAAATTTTAAATTTATTAAAACCGCAAAATCTAAACAAAGAGTGCCTTTTTAGAAAAAATTACACGGATATTCTTTTATTGTCATTTTTTATACTTTAATAAACACCGAAAATACTTTTTAAAGGGTTTTTTGGCAAATAATAAGTTTCTTCAAGAAATATAAAATAATGTTAAAATCATTTCATTATTGTTTTTACTGCATTTTCTATTGTAGTAAAGTAAAAAATAATAATGAACATTAAAATAGCTTGGTTAGTCATTAATATTTACTTATTTATTAAGCTACCTTGGAGGGATCATGACAGCAAACGAAGTAATTGACAGGGAAAAAGAAGATAATTGTATAACTCCTGCCTTTATTGGAAAATTTACCAACGTTTTCAGAAAGAAAAATCCTGACTCATTAATTAATGCCGCTAATAACAATAAGTTAAAGAGGTCATTAACTGCATTTGATTTAACAATATTGGGCATAGGCGGTGTTATAGGCGCGGGAATTTTTGCGCTTTCAGGAACTGCCGCAGCAGGAAGCGCAACTCACATAGGTGCAGGCCCGGCTGTTATTGTTTCACTTATCCTGGCAGCTACAGCATGTTCATTATCTGCTTTATGCTATGCAGAATTCGCAGCTATGATACCTGTAGCAGGAAGTGCTTATACTTATACTTATGCTACTTTAGGAGAAATTGCAGCCTGGTTTATAGGCTGGATGCTGATGCTTGAATATGCAATAGGAAATATTACTGTTGCAAGCAGTTGGTCAGGATATTTAATGAATTTTTTAAAGGGTTTTGAAGGAGTTCTTCCTCATTTCGTCACAAATCCTCCATTATGGCTTATTCATCAGTATTCTGTCGCCGTTGAAAAATATCAGGAAGCAGGACTTAACCCTGCTCAACATATACCTCATTTAGGTCCAATACCAATATGCATGGACTTGCCCGCAATTTTTATTATTGGTGTTGTTACAGCTTTCTTATATTTCGGGATTAAAGAAAGTACAAAAATGGCTTTCACTATGGTTCTTGTAAAACTTGTTGTAATTTGTCTTTTTATAGGAGTCGGCGCATTTTACGTAAAACCCGAAAACTGGGTTCCTTTTGCGCCTAACGGAATAAAAGGAGTTTTTGTAGGAGCATACCTTCTATTCTTTGCATATATTGGGTTTGATGCGGTTTCTACAGCCGCAGAAGAAACAAAAAATCCGCAAAGAGATTTACCAATAGGTATTTTAGCCTCCTTGACAATATGTACTATCCTTTACATAGCTGTTGGTGCTGTGTTAACAGGCATGGTTCCCATGCATTTAATTAATACACACGCTCCTATAGCTGCTGCAATGGCTTCAGTAAATCAAAACTGGATTGCAGGATTTATTTCAATAGGTGCGCTAGCCGGTTTAACGTCCGTTTTACTTGTTTTACAGCTTGGTGCAACAAGAATCCTTTATGCAATGTCCAGAGATAAACTTTTACCGGGTGTATTTTCCAAAGTTCACCCTAAATTACACACTCCTCATCTTAATACAATTATTCTCGGTGGAATAATAGCCGTATTAACTTTGTTTTTAGACCTTAATGCTGCGGCTGAGCTATGTAACATCGGAACATTTACAGCATTTTTAATGGTTTGTGTCGGAATTCTTGTTCTTAGAAAAGTTGATCCTGATAGACACAGACCTTTTAGAGTTCCTGGTGCACCTGTAACTCCTATTTTAGGTGCATTAATATGTCTCGGGTTAATTATTTTCGGACTGCCAACATTTAAAACACTTATCTTATTTGGAATATGGATAACTATTGGAATGACAATTTATTTCACATACGGGTTTAAAAAGGTTTCCAAAGAACATTTGACGGAAGAAGATACGGAAATACTGCCTTTAACTTAAAAGAGAAATCATCCGATGGCTGTAAAAACAAATATAAATGAATTTTTGGAGCTGTATGAACTTCCTCTTGAAGAGCTTATAGATATTTCATCAAAATTAACCCAACAAAATTTCAAAAACAAAGTGGATTTTTGCAGCATCGTAAGCGCAAAAACAGGCAAATGTGGAGAAAACTGTAAATATTGCGCTCAAAGTTCTCATTACAGGACAAATATAGAAACACATCCCCTTATTTCGCTTGATGAAGTAAAAAAATGCGCCATAAGTGCCAGAGAAAGCGGCGTAACAAAATTTTCCATTGTCACATCGGGAAGAAAACCTGACTCTCGGGATTTTGAAGAACTTCTCAAAATGATGTCCCTTTTGAAAGAAATGGACGGTTTTACTGTTTGTGCTTCTTTAGGCATTCTGGAGGAAAAAGAGCTTTTAGAGCTAAAAAAAGCAGGTCTTGAAAGATATCATCATAATATAAATACCTGTAAGTCTTACCATAATGAAGTATGTACGACTCATTCATATCAAGAACGAATAAATACTATAAATTTAACAAAAAAGTGCGGGCTTGAAGTTTGTTCAGGAGTTATTATAGGAATGGGAGAATCCAGACAACAAAGAGCTGAAATGGCTGCCGAACTTGCAGAACTCAAACCGGTCAGTGTTCCTATTAATTTTTTACATCCTATAGAAGGAACTCCCTTTGAAATTCATACTGATGCGATTGATGAAGAAGAAATACTTAGAACTATAGCTATTTTCAGAATCGCAATGCCGAAAACAGAACTTAGATATGCAGGAGGCAGAGCTTTAAGGTTTTCTCCAAAATATCAGGAACTCGGTTTAAAAGCGGGTATCAGCGGAGTACTTGTAGGGAATTATCTTACTACTATAGGTATAGAGCCATCGGATGACTTGAATCTTCTTAAGCGAAGCGGAATGGAGTTAAAAATTTGATTAATTATTTAAAAGGCATATTGATTTCAAAAGTAGAGGACGGTCCTTTTGGCTGTAATATTACCGTTGAGGTTAACAATATCGGCTATCTTGTAACCACTAACAAGAAAGTGGTTTCTTTACTTCCTGAAGAAGGAAATATAGTAACAATATACACTTCTTTAATTCATCGGGAAGACAATATGTCTTTATGCGGGTTTCATACAAGAGAAGACAGGGACTTATTCAATATTCTACAGAGCGTTTCGGGCATTGGCGTAAAGGTTGCGCTTTTACTGCTAGGGGAATTTGGCGCATATAACCTTGTAAGTGCGGTTATAAGCGGCGATGCAAAAGCTCTTTCAAAGACAAAAGGAGTTGGTCCAAAGATTGCCCAGAGAATTATTCTTGAACTTAAAGATAAAATGACGAATTGGCGGGAAAAAGTAGTCTTAAAGCCTTCTGAAATAAACAAAATTGACGATATTGAAATTACTGAAAGCTATATAGAAGCCGAAACTGTGCTGCTTTCACTTGGTTACACAAAAAAAGAATCTGTGGAAAGTCTAAAAAACACCTTGCCTCTCGCGAAAAACAAAGACGATTCGGAAGAACTTTTAAGACTTTCACTGCAATGGATGGTATCAAAGGAAGGGTAATTCTTATGACAGAAGTTAAAACCATAGCAGTAATCGGCTTAGGGCTAATTGGCGGCTCAATTTTGAAAGGTCTAAAAGATAAAGGCTTTGAATTATTAGGAATAGCAAGAAGGAAAGAAACAATAGATCAAGCCCTTACTGAAAAAATTATCAGTGAAGGTTCTACAAATCTTCAATTAGCTTGTAAAGCTGACATAATTTTTGTTTGTACGCCTATTAATAAAACCGTTGAAACAATAAAACTTTTAAGCTCAAAAGTAAAACCTGAAACAATAATTACCGATGTCGCAAGTCTTAAAGGCGAAATACTTGATTTTATCAATGCGAACCAATATCCTGTAAGATTTATAGGTGGTCATCCTATGGCCGGCACTGAAAACAAAGGACTTAACGCATCTTGTGAGAATCTTTTTGAAGCTGCAAAGTGGGTTTTAACCCCTTCAAAATGGTCTAATCAGGAAGATTTAATTAAGATTAGCTCTGTTATAGAAAAATTGGGCACAAAAATTGTAATCGCAGACCCTGTTCTACACGATAAAGCGGTCGCTCTTATAAGCCATATGCCTTTATTATTAAGCCAATCATTGTTTGGATTGGTTGAAAATTATCCCGACAAAGATGTTTCAGGGTTGGCATTTATCTTAGCATCCAGCGGGTTTAGGGATATGACACGACTTGCTTCAACAAATCCCGAGCTTTCAAGAGATATGATCATTCAAAATAAAGAAAACGTAATTATGGCGGTCAAAGAACTAAAAAAATATCTTGATGAATTTGAAAAAGAACTTATTGAAAATGAAGAAAATTTTGTAAAAGTCATTGAAAACATTGCTTTTCAAAGAAAAAAAATGTTTTCTCCTGAGGGAAAGAACGTATTATAAAACACTTTTAGGTAAATAAAATGGCAAATTCTTTAAAAAAAGGGACTTTATTTGTAATTTCAGGGCCGTCAGGTGTTGGGAAAGGCACTCTTGTTTCCATGCTCCGTCAAAATCATCCTGAAATAAAACTTTCTGTGTCTGCAACAACCAGAAATCCTCGACCCGGTGAAATTAATGGCGTTCATTATTTCTTTTTAACAAAAGAAGATTTCAAAAAAAGGATAGAATTAGGTGAATTTCTTGAATGGGCAGAATTTTCAGGTAATTTTTACGGTACAAACAAGAATTTTGTTGAAAAAATGCTTAAAGATGGTCATAATATAATACTTGAAATTGACGTTCAAGGCGCTCTTCAAGTGAAAAACAAACTGCAAGAGGCTATTTTGATATTTATAGAGCCGCCTTGCTTTGAAGAATTAAAATTAAGGCTTTTAAAAAGAAGCACTGAAACAGAAGAAGAAATTCAAAAACGTCTGGCTGTCGTTAAGAGCGAACTGCAACAAAAACAAGAATTTAATTATGTAATAGTTAATGATAACTTAGATACAGCCTTTAAAAACTTAGAAAACATTATTTTAAAAGAAATTGATGGGATAAAAAACAAATGACACTATCGGGGAAAAAAATCTTAATAGGCATAACAGGCGGGATTGCGGCTTACAAAACCTGTGAGTTAATTAGAAAGCTGATAAAACTTAATGCTGATGTAAAAGCTGTTATTACACCTACCGCAAGGAAATTTGTGACGGAAACTACCTTGAGGACACTCACGAGAAACCCTGTCTATTGCGAACAGTTTGACGTTCCTGAATGGAAGCCCGAGCATATAAGTCTTGCCGACAGCGCCGATTTGTTTTTAATTGTACCTGCTTCGGCAAATACTATAGGGAAAATAGCAAACGGAATATGCGATAACCTTCTTACTTCATTGGTTATGGCATTTAACAAACCTGTTATCCTTGCGCCTGCTATGAACTGCAACATGTGGAAAAATTCATTTATACAGGAAAACATTATAAAGCTTGAGAAAGCCGGATTTCATATAATTCCGCCTGAATCAGGAGAGCTGGCATGCGGCTATGAAGGAACGGGAAGACTTTCTGATATTGATAAAATACTGGAAAAAGTTCTTAAAATATTTAATGAAGGGAACTTTTTAAAGGGTAAAAATATTATAATTACAGCCGGTGGAACAAAAGAGCCCATAGATCCTGTCAGATACATTGGAAACAGAAGCTCGGGAAAAATGGGACTAGCTTTAGCTGATGCTGCTTATAGTTTTGGTGCGGATGTCACTCTTATTTCTACGGTAAAAGTTGATAAACCTTATAAGGTTATAAATCTTTCTACAGCTATAGAGATGCTTGAGGTTGTCAAAAATGAATTTTCTGACGCTGATGCTTTAATTATGGCTGCTGCTGTCGCTGATTTTAGAGTTAATAAAGCTTCTGACCATAAAATCAAAAAAGCGGATTGCTCGCAGAAACTGAAAGTCGGAGGCGGTGAGCCTTCGATTGAAATGCCGTTTAATGCGAGCAACCAAGAAGGCAAAGAAGAAAATCTGGCTCTTGAATTAGTCAAAAATCCCGATATATTAAAAGAAATTTCCGTGATAAAAAGAGATAATCAAGTATTAGTTGGGTTTTGCGCGGAAAGTCAGAACCTAATCGAAAATGCCAAAAAGAAAATTGAAAGTAAAAATCTTGATTTTATTATTGCTAATGATATTTCTAATAAAGAAATAGGGTTTAATAGCGATTATAATGCTGTTACCATTATAAATAAATCCATGAATGAAGTTAAAATTGATAAAACACTTAAAAAAGAGCTGGCAAAGATTATTTTAAAGGAAATTTTTAAATAAAATATGACTGATTTAAATAAAATAATTGAAAAAATCGAGAAATTTGCCCCGCCGGAACTTGCGAGTGATTGGGATAACTCGGGTTGGCAGGTTTATCTTGGTAATAATTCAGTAAACAAAATCCTTATTGCGTTAACATGTACTCTTGATGTAGTTGAACAGGCGATAAAAAACAACTGTAATTTAATAATTTCGCATCATCCGTTGATTTTCGAGAAGATTAATAAAATTTCTACCGAAAACAATGCTGTTTTGCCGCTAATTAAAGCTATACAAAACAATATACAAGTTTATTCAGCGCATACGAATCTGGATTCTTGTAAAGGCGGGGTTGCGGATAAGCTTGCGGTATTATTAGGCTTAAAAAACATTATGTTTCCTGATCAACTTGCGGAAGATTCCAGATTTGCAAGAGTTGGAGAACTTGAAAAAGAAAAAGAACTTGATATATTTATTAAAGAGCTGAAAAAAATACTTAAAACACACAATATAAAGCTTATAAACTATCCATATAATACCAAGATTAAGAAAATTGCGGTAATTCCAGGAGGGGGAGCAAGTTTTATTCCGAAATTAAAAGATATTGATGTTCTCATAACCGGTGATGTAAAATACCACAATGCTTTAGATGCAAAAGATTTTGCTGTAATCGATGCGGGACATTTTGAAACAGAAAGAATTGTCCTGCCTGTATTAAAAGAACTTTTGAGTGAATTTTCCGTGGAAGTGCTTATAGCAGAAGAGAAATCACCCTGGGAAATTTTATAAACAAAAAATCAGGAACTTTAATTGCGCAAATGCGTCAAAATTTTTTGAATGCCGTATTTGCCAAAGCCTTTTTATTTTTAAAAAGGCTTTTTCTTTATGCTGTGAAATGAGAGTATTTTTCAGGTAAAATAAAGCTTGGTTTAAATTTATTTTCGGATTTATTAAAATGTGAAATATTTTGAAGAATCTGAAAAGTAACGGGTTACCTGGATAAAAAATGAAAAAAGTTGCGATTTACACACTCGGATGCAGGGCGAATCAGCTCGAATCCTCAATAATTTCTGATAAATTTATTGGTCTTGGCTGGAAAATCGTTAAATTCAGTGAGGTGGCGGATATTTATGTAATAAATACCTGCACTGTCACAGGAAAAAGCGACAACGAATCACGATATTATGCGAGAAAAGCCAGAAAAACTAATCCTGAAGCCAAAATAATCCTTTGCGGATGCTACATACAAGTTTCACCGGAAGAAGCGGCGCAGCTTGACGAAGTGGACTTGGTTATGGGAAATACGGAAAAGCTTGAAATAGCCGAATTAATCACGGATGGCAAAGTTTTTGAGCAGGAAAACAAAATTTATGTTTCTGATATTATGCAACAAGAAAAATTTCGGGATAAAGTCGTTTTTTCAGCTTCCGGCAGAACCAGAGCAAATATCAAAGTTCAGGACGGTTGTAACTTCAGGTGTTCTTACTGTATAGTACCTTATGCGAGAGGAAAAAGTAGAAGCAACGAGCTATCTAATATAATTAATCAAGTCAATGAAATTACAAAACAGGGTTTTCAGGAATTAGTGCTTTCAGGGATACATCTCGGGCAGTGGGGATTGGATTTAACTCCTAAAACCCAACTTGCCGACTTAATTAAAGAAATTGAAAAAGCAGAAAACTTAAAAAGATTCAGATTAAGCTCAATTGATCCTATGGAATTTACTGATGAGCTTATAGAAACAATTACAAATTCCGAAAAGTTTTGTCGACATTTACATATTTCTCTTCAAAGCGGTAATAATGCAATATTAAAAGCCATGAAAAGACGTTATTCCGTCGAATATTACAGCGAATTAATCGAAAAACTTGATAAAAATATTCCTGATATAGCAATAGGAAGCGATATTATAGTCGGATTTCCGGGAGAAACCGAAGAGCAGTTTGAAGACACTTGCGAAAATTTGGAAAAACTTCCTATCAGCTACATTCATGTGTTTTCTTATTCAAAAAGAAAAGGTACGCCTGCCGATTTAATGGAAAATCAGGTGCCGGAAAACATAAAAAAAGAAAGAAATAAAAGGTTAACAGAGCTTGCAAAGAGAAAAAACCTTGATTTCAGAAAGAGTTTTCTTGAAAAAGATCTTGAAGTGCTTGTTGAGCTTGCGCGAGATAAAAAATCAGGTTTGTTAAAAGGAATGACAGATAATTTTATTCCTGTTTTAGTTGACGGTTCGGATGATTTTAAGAATAAAATCGTAAGCGTTAGAATTAAAAAAGTAGAAGCTGATAATACTTTCGGAGAATTTTTTTAAAGGGATGTTTCTGTTTCAATGTTTTAGGGATTATTATCAGGTTTTTGCGATTTATTTGTATAGTTCCCGATTAAATATGCGGCTATTAAGGCAGTAATTGGAACGCAAAGGACTATTCCTATACTGCCGGTGATTGCAGATGCAATTTCAGCCGCAATTGAGTTCAAATTAAGTAATTTTATCAAGGGCGCATTTGAGGCCAATAGGACAAGCGAGAAGGCTCCTCCGATGTAAGCGAGAATCAATGTGTTAGACATAGCCCCCATGATGTCTTTTCCGACGTTTAAACCTGATTTAAAAAGGTCTTTTGTATTAAGTGTACTATTTACATTTTTAAACTCATATATGCTGCTTGCTATCGACATGCCTACATCCATTACTGCGCCTAGCGAAGCGATAATCATTCCCGCCGTTAAAAGCCCTGTGTAGTCCAAATCAGGTCTATTTGCCCATAACATTACCGACTCCTGGCTTCCAAAACCGTTTAACGGCGCAAATTTTATTACCAGAGAAGACATTAACCCTGCTATTATCACGCTTAAAATTGTACCCATCGAGGCGGAAAAGCTTTTTAAATTGATTCCCGACACAATAAACATTGTTGCAAAGGTAGAAATTATAGCTATAAACACTGTCATTGGTATTATCGGAAAGTTGCTTAAAACAGCCGGAACCAGTACAAAAAACACTAAAACTGCTGTTACCAAAATCGAAACGATTGATCTCAATCCCTGCATTCCGCCTATTAGCATTAGAAGCAACAAAAATATCCCTGTAAGTATCAATAAGACAGGAACTCTTTCCAAATCAGCAATATAAAAAACAGTATTTTTAGGATTTTCTTCCACGCTTAAAATTATTCTGTTTCCTGCTTTGATTTTTATGTCATAAACAGGATTAGAAGTAAGCTGGTTCTCGATTTTTACAATTTTTCCTTTATACTTTCCGCTTAAAACAAGAACTTTTGCAGTTTGTGTAATTTGTTCTGTCTGAAAAGATTCTTCAAGTTCTTTATTGCCTTTTTCTGAAATAATTTGTAAAATTTTCCCGCTTACATAGTTGATATTATTATCAGGAGGGGTGTCAGGATTATCTTCCTGCGCAAACACCGGCACTGTAAGGCAAAAAATACAAAAAATAAGTAAAAGTATCTTATTTAGTTTGTTTTTATTCAAAAATCTCATAATTAAAAATCCTAAAACAAACCTTTTTGAATGGAGGAAACGGGATACCCGAGATGCCTGTATGCTTCGGGAGAAGCTTTTCTTCCTCGCGGAGTCCTTAAAATAAAACCTTCCTGCAACAAATAAGGCTCATAAACATCCTCTATTGTTCTTACATCTTCGCCAAGAGCAACAGCAATTGTTTCTATCCCGACAGGGCCGCCGTCATATTTTTCTATAAGAAGCTTTAAGATTTCTCTATCTGTAATATCAAGACCATATTTGTCAACTTTTAACAAATCCATAGCATCATTGGCAACTTCAGTTGTGATGACTCCGTCTGCTTTTACCTGCGCGTAATCCCTAATTCTTTTAAGCATCCTGTTAGCAATTCTAGGGGTTCCTCTTGAGCGGGAAGCTACAGTATAAGCCCCGTCTTCGGTTATTTGAGCATTCAAAATACCTGCTGTTCTTTTTACAATAAAAGTTAATTCTTCTTTTGTATAAAATTCAAGCCTGTGTACAATCCCGAATCTGTCTCTCAAAGGTCCTGAAAGAGAACCCGCTTTTGTAGTCGCCCCAATAAGAGTAAATTTCGGGACAGGAACTCTTAATGTCTTTGCGGTGTGACCTTTTCCAATTGTTCTATCAATGGAAAAATCTTCCATTGCGGGATATAGAATCTCTTCTGCGATTTTATTAAGTCTGTGAATCTCGTCTATAAAAAGAAACTCATTTGGTTTTAGACTCATTAAGATACCTATTAAATCTCTCGGTCTTTCAAGAGCCGGAGCAGCCGTCGTTTTAATTCTCGAGCCCATTTCATTGGCGATTACAGCCGCTAAAGTTGTTTTTCCCAGTCCTGGCGGTCCGTAAAAAAGCAGATGATCAAGCGGTTCATTTCTTTTTTGAGCGGCTTCCAGACTGATTTTAAGTGTTTCTTTAAGCTGAGACTGACCGATGTATTCATCAAGTGTTTTAGGTCTTATATTATTTTCAAAATTTTTGTCAAATTCATTTTCAGCCGGCAACACGGCTTCTCTCGATGAATTTTTTTTATTATCAGTTATATCGGATTTTTGCAGGCTTTCACCTTCTGATATAATAGCCAAGTTCTTATCCTTTAATTATAATTTGATTATTAATATTATATCTGAAAATTTTAAGCAATCATACTTTAAAAAAATAATAAACTCCGGAATATTAATCCGAAGTTTATCTTAAAAATTATATTTATTATTTTATTTAAACTTTGCCTAATACTTCAACTTTAACTCTTGATACACCGGAGGAAAGCATTCCTATTTCATTTGCAGCTACTTTTGAAAGGTCAATAATCCTGCCTCTGACAAAAGGACCTCTGTCTGTAATTTTTACAATACATTTTTTGCCGTTATACAGGTTTGTTACTTGAACTACAGTGCCAAAAGGAAGGTTTTTATGAGCTGCGGTAAACTTGTTTTTGTCATAAACACTGCCATCAGCAGAAGATCTTCCATGAAATTTTCCGCCGTACCAGGAAGCAAAACCTGTTTGCATAAAATCGCCGTATTTTTGAACAAACGTTTCAGGTGTTTTCTTGATTGAATGCGTAAGCAATTGAAAATCTCTTACGATTCTTGCGACCCCTAATGAATCTCTTATATTATTTACCCATATAAATGCAAGCTCTGATGGGTTCATTCCGTATTCTTTGGCAATACTTGAATCTACGGTAAACAATACCTTGTTATTGATTCTAATAATACCTGACCCGCTTTTAAAATCAGGAATTATATTTTCAGGATTTTCACCTGATTTAATAATATTGTTTAAATTTTCTGTAACAATTTTAGCTCTTTGCTCTGTTGATAAGCCGCCTGCAGGATTGGTAATTCTTAATACTTCATTTTCACCTATGTAAACAGAAACCGGTGTATATTCACCTTTTTTCTCTTTACTAAAAACGTATCTTGCTTTAATAAAATTACCTACGGGATTATCATTTTTTGTTGAATGGTAAACCGCCGATTTCTCGTTATCTTTTGTTGTTTCGGTAGAATTTGTTGCTACTGAATAAGAATAGCCTGTCAAAAATACAGTTAAAAGTGTTAAAGTTATTGCTAAACAGATACTCTTTCGACTTTTCATATTTTTAAACTCTCTTTTTGTAACCTTGATTCTCTTATTAAATTTGGTGATAAAGAACTGTCAAGTTCAACCGACTATAATTCAAAAAATAGCAAAACCCAAGCCCCGCAAGAAAAAGCTTATTTTTGTTTTTATATACAAAAAGAGGTCTTACTCTTTTTTTTGAATTTGAATTTCCCTGATTATGAAAGGGAAAAAACCACAGATTGTTTTTATAATAATAATAACTAAATAGAAATGCTTAACATTCTGTTACAAATCTATTTTTTAAAAAACAATATGCAGAGATAAATAACTGCTAATAAACACTATAAAGATTTGGTATGATTATTTAATTAGTTTTAAAAATACTTTAAAGCACTTGCAGATATCTCTTTGTCCCTATAAACAAGACAAAAAAGGTATTTATTTCAAAACAGAAGATTATAATTGCTTTTACATAGACTCTTGCAACAAAAGCCCCGGCAGCAAAAGATATTTTTAAAATATAAACTATAAAAACAAAATATAATTATACTTTTGCAAGTTTATCCTGTACAAAAGCTTGTAAATTAGGGTCTTTAATCCTTGATAAAAGCATATTTTTATCAATTTGTCCGGTTTTTCCGATTTTTGCAAGCGCGGAAATAGCCTCACAAACAACAGACTCGTTTTCATCCTGCTTTAAAGCCACCCTGATTAAATAAGGGGCACTGTCTTCTAGCCCGAGTTCATTAATTACAGTCAATGCCGCAAGTTTTCTCTTGGTATCATTTGTATTAAGCTCTTTATAGAGGTTATGAATTTGTTTATCCCAAAAATCTTCTTCTTCATAAATTAACAAATGATAAATTTCATCAAGTTCGGCTAAAATATCTCTTTCTTCGTCATAAGTATATTGAGAATTTTCCATGAACATTGAAAATTTTTGTCTTGATTTAATTAAAAGCTGGGCATATTTGCCATCAAGCGAATCTTCCGTATCTTCGGCATCTTCTGTATCTTTTTTTACTAGATTTATAAGAATTTCCATACATTCAAAGATTTTGAAGTCAAGAATAACCCCCATAGGCCAAATTTCAGGTATTCCCGTAATTATATTATCCAATGCCTCGAGCGCTAATAATTTTGTTTTTTCGTCTTTTGCCGAAAATAGAGTATGTATATCAGTTAACATAGCGATTTCACCGGCAATAAGTTCTGCCATGCCTGAACTGGACATAGCTTCCAGTATAGCTATTGTGGCTTCCTGATTGCCGTAATTTGCAAGAAACTGTGCAGCCTCTATCTTTTCCCATTCGTCATCCGATTTTAGAGTGTTTAAATAAAATTCGTAAGACTCTTTATGTTCCAGATTGCCTAATGCTTGCGCGGCATTGTTTCTAAGGGGTAAATAATATTTTTTTGAAGCTTCAAATAAGGATTCTGCCGCTTCTGGCTCATTTACATGACAAAAATATCTTGCGGCATAAGTTTGTTCTTCAACAGTACCGTTTTTTAGAATTTCTATCATTTTATTATTCAATTCAGGTGATGCAAAGTTGCTTAAAGCCTCGGCTATGTAATCATCCCAATCACCTTCATGTTTTTTGAAAAGATTAAATACATTTTCCAAATTATCTTTATTTATTGCCTGAGCCAGTCTTTGTCCCGCTTTTTCTTTTATATAGCTAAAAAGAACGTCAGTATTCTCCATTAAGCACTGCCATGCTTCAATATCTGCATTATTTATAATATTTTCAGCAGCCTTACGGGCTTTTTCATTATTTTTACCCAATAACTCGGATGTGGTCGAATTTGGTAAATTCATTAAAATACTCCGTTAAGTAATAACATTATTTTAAATTTTACCACTATTAAAGAATATAGAATAAAGAAAATTTTTATTAAAAACTTACTCCCAAATATATAAACATGTGGATAATAAGACCTAAAAAAACTTCGTGATAACATAACCGGAGCCATAAGATAAAAGCAAGTAAAATCGAGATAAAAAATGTTTAGAGATGAGATAAAGCAAATAGGAGAAGCGGGGATAAATTTATTTAAGGCCTTCTGGTATATTTCCAGAGGGAAAATCAATTGGGACGAAGTTGCGCGTCAAATAGTAAAGACGGGTTTCGGCTCGTTATTTATAGTAGCGATAACATCTTCTTTTATTGGTCTTGTTTTATCTTTACAACTTTCAATTCAATTAAGACAATTTGGGGCTGAACATTTTGTTGGCGCGCTTATTTCAGGCACAGCAATAAGAGAATTGGGCCCAATAATTTCTGCTGTAGTTGTAGCAGGAAGAGTGGGTACTGCTGTCGCCGCAGAAATAGGCAGCATGAGATCATCAGAGCAGATAGACGCGTTAATTGTATTCGGAATAGACCCTGTAAAATATTTAATAGTCCCAAGATTGTTATCTTCAGCGATAATTACTCCTTTATTGTCTACTGTAGCAACTTTTCTGATTATTATTGCCGGAATGTTTCTTGCAAAAATATCCGTTGATCTTAATTATGATGTTTATCTTGATGCGGTAAGAGTTGTCAATACCACTCATGATGTAATGGTAATGTTACTAAAGGCTTGCATTTTCGGGATTACAATAGCCATTGTTGCAACTACGGCAGGTCTTCAAGTAAAAGGCGGCGCGGAAGCTGTTGGAGATGCTACTACAAAAACCGTAGTTTGGAGTTATGTCCTTATTTTTATCTTTAACTATTTTCTTAGTTCTTATTTCTTTAGGGTTTAATATGAATAATTTTGACAAAAAAGAACCTATAGTAAGCTTTAGAGACGTCTGTGTTTCTTTTAACAGCACGCAAATATTAAAGGATCTTTCTTTTGATATATATTCCGGAGAAATTGTAACTATAGCGGGTCCTTCCGGTTCGGGAAAAAGTACGATTTTAAGACTTTTAGGAAAGCTTATTTATATGGATTCGGGAGAAATAAACATTAACGCCCAAAAACTGGGTATGTCTTTTCAAAGAAGCGCTCTTTTTAACTCCATGACGATCTGGAAAAACGTAGCGCTGGCTCTTGAAGAAACAACTAATTTAAGCAAAAAAAAAATAAACAAAAAAGTACAAGCGGCTCTTGAATTGGTTTCTCTTGCTCATACGGAAAAGATGTATCCTGATGAACTCTCGGGAGGAATGCAAAAAAGGATAAGTATAGCCAGAGCGCTTGTAGTTTCCCCTGAAATAATTCTTTATGATGAACCAAGTACCGGGCTTGATCCGGGAACAGCATCAAAACTTGAGGATGACATGATCAGACTCCGCGATAAAACAGGGGTCACATCAATAGTTGTAACACATGACTTTGACACAATTAAAAAAGTATCAGACAGAGTATTAATTCTTTACGATGGAAAAATAAGATGGGAAGGAACTAAAAACGAATTTTTGACTGATGAATCACCTTATCCGAGAAGTTTTAGAGAAAGAACTTCTATTGAAGATCTTTTGCCTCCAACTTGAATTTGTTTTTGGGAAAGATCAAGGATTTATAAAAAAATGGCAATTTCAATCACTAAAAACCGGAATTTGAGCCAAGAACGATAATAAATATAAAAATGGAGAAAATTGGCGATGCTGCAAAAATCAGACAAAGGAAACTATCTGTTTAAGGCGGGTGTTTATATAATTTTAACACTGGGATTATTAATATTTTCAATTTTATGGCTTCGATTTTTTTCAATAATGCCTGATAAAACAATAACAGCAAAATTTAGTGAATGCGGACCAATTACTAAAGGAATACCTGTGTTTTATCATGGCGTTAATGTTGGAAAAGTTGATGCGGTAGGTTTTTCCGATGATTTTAGATATACAATGATCAAAATTTTAATTTACAGAAAAAAAATGGTATTGCCAAAAAATGTTTATGCGGAAATTAAAACAGAAGGACTTACCGGTCAAAAATATGTAGAAATTTTATATCCTGAAGACCCTTCTGGAGAAATCCTTCAAGACGGCGATATAATTGAGGGAAGGCTTACTGCTTTTGCTCAAATAATTAAAGCTGTAAATCAAGCAGTTAAAAATGAACGGATTGAAAAAGTTTTTGGAGAAATTAAAAAGACAGCTACAAATGCTTCTGACGCAAGTAAAAAAATGGTTCGCGTACTTAAGATTCTTGAAGAAATAATAAATTCTAATCGTAGTGATATTAGAACATTTTTTAATGGCGCTGCTATAAGCGCCGGTAATATTAAAGTAGCAAGTGCATCGATAAGAAATATTTCTACTGCTCCCGAGTTACAGGCAAATATAAACTCTTCGGTATCTTACATCCCAAAAAATACAACAAAACTCAATAATATAACTGCTAAAATAAGTAAAATTACTGATGATATAGATAAAATTACAGGAAATCCTAAATTTCAGGACGGCTTCGTCAAAACATTTGACGGAACAGGAAATATTGCTGAAAGCCTTGCTAAAGGAGATTTGAATTGTTTAATCAAAAAAACTCTGCAAGATACAGACAGGACTATTAATAGATATGACTGTATCGGAGCGGGTTTTAGCGGAATGATGAGCGAAAGGTTTCTACTCATGAGGCTTATGTTCGGAAAACCCGGAAAAAGTTTCCAAAGATGCACTAATTTGCAGTGTATTGAAGAAGAACTTTACAAACCATGCCCATGTCC
>Ga0209212_1000282_pt1 | contig 107567 bp, 89 predicted proteins | sample RifGroC2_FD_183996 | JGI IMG/M metagenome (GOLD analysis project Ga0209212, IMG submission 183996) | Groundwater microbial communities from Rifle, Colorado, USA - Groundwater C2 (SPAdes) (version 2) | ecosystem: Environmental > Aquatic > Deep subsurface > Groundwater | place: Rifle, Colorado... | reverse complement strand
TCCTACTTCATGCCGCAGTACGCGAACGCCTGGCCGACCAAGTACGGCTCCTGCAACGCCTCGGGGTGCCACGTCCAGGCTGACCCGAACGCCACCATAGTGACCGCAATCAACGGCGCGGCCGGCAGCACCGTTTCGGTCGCCGCGGGCGGCACCTTCGAGATCGACTGGAAGGTGAACAACGTCACCAACGCAGCGGGCGGGCAGGTAGGCATCGGCCTGGAGATCGCCCTTCCCACCGGCTGGACCCTGGCCTCTGGAACCGCGAACTCCCCGGCCATCACCGGCTGGAACAGCGTCTGGGACGCGACGGACGGAGTGCCGGCGGGGTGGGCGACTGCCAGCATGTACACCACGGCGACCGAGTACCCCAACAGCCCGAGCGGCTACACCATCAACTTCAACGGCACCTCCTGGGACACCGGTACCAGGAACGCCGCCTACGACAACGCCTCCGCCGGCGACCTCGACGGCGTCGCGGACAACATGGGCACCGACGCCAGGGTGACCGTCCCCGCCGGGACCGCTTCAGGGTCCTACACGGTCGTGGTGCTGGGTGTCGGGCATGACTCCTCTAAATCGTACGTGGCGCAGGCGGTCACCGTCACCGTCACCGGCGGCGCCGACACCACCAAGCCGGTGGTATCGGCCGGTTTCAGCGCCACCACCCCGTCCTTGTCCCGCACCATCGCGGTCTCCGGCTTCGCCGCGACCGACGACACCGGCGTCACCGGCTACATGATCACCACCAGCTCGACCGCGCCTCTCTCCGGCGACGCCGGGTGGCTCGGCTCGGCTCCCTCCAGCTACACGGTCGGCGCCGACGGGAGCTTCACCCTCTACCCGTGGGCGAAGGACGCGGCGGGGAACGTATCGCTTGTCTACGGCTCGCCGGTGGCGGTCACGGTAGACACGCTCCGCCCGACCGTCTCCAGCACGGTCCCGGTTAACGGCGCCACCGGCATCGCAGCCGACGGCGCCGTCACCCTGAACTTCAGCGAGAACGTTGACTGTACCTCGGTCACCACCGGTTCGGTCACCATCACCCCGGCCGTCACCTGGAACAAGACGAGCTGCACCGGAAGCCAGGCGGTCTTCACCCCGACCGGGCAGGCAAGCTCCACCTCCTACACCGTGACGGTGGGAACCCTGGTCGATGACCTTGCCGGCAACACCATGGCGTCCAGCTATCCTTTCAGCTACACCACCAGCACCCCGGTCACCCGTCCGGACACCGCGATCTCCGCCCCGGCCGCAGCCGCCGTCCTGAACACCTCGCCGGCAGCGATCACCGGCAGCGCCACCGTCGGGAGCAACCCGCTCGCCTCGGTGCAGGTGTCGACCAATAACGGGAGCAGCTGGAGCGCCGCGACGGGGACCACCTCCTGGTCCTTCTCCTGGACGCTGCCGTCCGAGGACTACGTGGCGCACACCATCCTCGCCAAGGGGGTGGACAACGCCGCCAACGAGGACCTCTCCCCCGCCTCGGTCACGGTACGGGTGGACAACGTGGCCCCGGCAGGGCTTGCCAACTCGGCCCCGGCCAACCTCGCCGCCAACCAGGCGACCAGCGTGGGCCTCAGCTCGGGTACCGCCACCGACGCCAACGTGAGCGCCGCCATCCAGTACTTCTTCGAGATCGCCACGGACAGCGGCTTTTCCACCGGCGTCCAGCAGAGCGGCTGGCAGACCGGCACCACCTTCGCCCCGACGCTTGCCGGCGCCACCACCTACTACTGGCACGTGAAGGCGAAGGACGCGGCGGGGAACGTCTCCTCGAACACCGCGACCTGGAGCTTCACTACCATAGGGCCTACGGCGCCCAACGCCCCGTCCGCAACCCAGTACAAGGCGGACGGCACGACCGCGATCGCCCAGGGGGGGACTGCGACCGACTCCTCCGTGGTGATCAAGTCGACCGTCTCCGATGCGAACAACGACAACGTCACGCTCGAAATCGAGCTGATCACCAACGGCAACAGCTTCGCCGGGGTCGCCACCTGCTCCTCGACCGCCGTCGCCAGCGGCTCCGTGGCCGCCGCCACCTGCAGCGGGCTTACCGACGGGATCTCCTACAAGTGGCGCGCGAGAACCAGCGACGGCGCGCTCACGAGCGCCTGGACCGACTTCGGCGGCTCCGACCCCGATTTCACCGTGTCTCTCGCCAATACCGCCCCGGCCGTCCCGACCGCCCTGGCGCAGTACCAGCAGGACGGGAGCACGACCATCGCCTCCGGCGGCGCTGCCACCGGCAACGTGGTGGTGATCGGCGCCACCGTCGACGGCGGCAACGGCGACCAGGTCCTCCTCGAGGTCGACCTGAACAACGACGGCATCGCCGACTGCGCCAGCGGCTACGTCACCGGCCCGGCAACCGCCCAGGCAACCTGCGGCGGTCTCGCCGACGGCTCCTACGACTGGAGGGTGAGGGCGAAGGACGCGAAATCCGCCTCCAGCGCCTGGACCGCCTTCTCCGGGACCCCGGACTTCACCGTGGCTACCGGGCTCGACTTCGGCATCGACACCGCGGCGCCGACCGACGGGACCGCCCAGGCCTCCTCCGGCGACGGCTACCTGAACGTCACCTGGACCGCGGCCACCGATGCCGGCGCCGGCCTCGATCCCGTGAACTCCTACAAGCTGGTCAAGGCGACCGGTTCCACCGCACCGGCCGACTGCTCCGGCGCAGCCCTCTACACCGGCAACGGCAACGCCTACTTCGACACAGCCGTCACGAACGGCACCACCTACTCGTACCGCGTCTGCGCCCTGGACGAGGTCGGGAACCTCTCCGCCGGCGTCACCATCTCCGGCTCCCCCTCCGCCATAGCCCTGCCGGAGACGGCCATCACGGCTCCCGCGGCGGCAGCGGTCCTGACCACCTCGCCGGCAGCCATCACCGGCAGCGCGAGCCCCGGGGGGAACCCGCTCACCTCGGTGCAGGTGTCGACCAACAACGGGGGCAGCTGGTCCGCCGCGACCGGGACCGCCTCCTGGTCCTTCTCCTGGACGCTCCCGTCCGAGGACTACGTGGCCCACACCATCCTCGCCAAGGCGATGGATTCGCTAGGCTACGCCGACGCCACCCCGGCACAGGTGACGGTGCGGGTCGACAACGTGCCCCCGGCCGCGCTGGCCAACTCCACGCCGGGCAACGGGGCGACCGCCGTGGTCACCACCTCGGCCCTCACCTCCACGACCGCGACCGACGGCAACACCTCCGCCGCCGTGCAGTACTACTTCGAGATCGCCACCAACTCCGGCTTCTCCACCGGCGTGCAGCAGAGCGGCTGGCAGAGCGGGACCAGCTTCAACCCGACCCTCGCCCCGGGCACCCTCTACTACTGGCACGTGAAGGCGAAGGACGCGGCCGGAAACTCCACCGCGTACACCACCACCTGGAGCTTCACCTCCGGCGTGACCGCCCCCGAGACGGCCATCGCCGCCCCGGCGGCGGGAACCGTCTTCTCGACCTCGCCGGGCTCCATCACCGGCACGGCGAGCGCCGGGACCAACCCGCTGGGAAGCGTGCAGGTCTCCACCAACAACGGCGGCTCCTGGAGCGCCGCGACCGGGACCGGCAGCTGGTCCTACTCCTGGACGCTCCCGGCCGAGGACTACGTGGCCCACACGGTGCTCGCCCGCGCTCTTGACAACGCGGCGAACGCCGACCAGACTCCGGCCAGCGTGAGCGTCTACGTCGACACCGTGGCCCCGGCCGGGCTCGCCAACTCGACCCCGGCCAACCTCGCCACCGGCGTCGCCACCACCTCGTCCGTGGTCGCCGCGACCGCAACCGACGCCAACACGACCGCCGCGGTGCAGTACTTCTTCGAGATCGCGACCAACTCCGGCTTCACCACCGGCGTGCAGCAGAGTGCCTGGCAGACCGGGACCAGCTTCGCCCCGACCCTCGCCATCAGCAGCACCTACTACTGGCACGTGAAGGCCAAGGACGCCGCCGGCAACAGCACCGCCTACAGTACCACCACGAGCTTCACCACGGCTGCCGCCACCACCACGGTGGGGCAGGGTACCGGCGAGACCACCGTGACCATCGGCCCGGACGGCGGCCAGACCGTCCTCGATGCCTTCACCCTGCAGACCCAGGCCGGGACCGACACCGTGACCAACGTCACCGTGACCCTCGCCGCGGGTACCTACGCGGGGATCGCCCTCATCGAGATCACCGACGGCGGCTCCACCGTCTACGGTTCGGTGACCAACCCGGCAACCAACGCGGTGTCGATACCGCTTACCACCAGCATCACGGCGACCACCACCTCCACCGAATACCTCGTGGAGATCACGCCTAAAAGCGCGGCGGCGATGCCGGCCGTTCCGGGAGCGTCCTACGTCGTGACCGGCACCGTGACCGCCATCACCTGCAGCAACCCCAAGGCGTACAACGACAGCGCTTCGGGAACCGTGACCATCGACAACCTCTCCCCGGGCAACGTGACCGGCGCGGGGGGGACACCGTTCTCCGGGTCCAACAACCTTGTCTGGACCAACCCGGCCGACAGCGACTTGTCCTCGGTCGTCGTACTGAGAAGAAGCGGCGCAGCCGTTGCCGACACACCGGTCGAGGGAGCAGGCTACGTCGCCGACAACGTCATCGGCTCCAGCACCGTCGCCTACGTGGGGAGCGGCACGAGCTTCACGGACTCGGGGCTCCTGAACGGGACGGCTTACTACTACAAGATCTTCGCCAAGGATACCCGCGGCAACTACTCCTCAGGCGGCACCGCTGTGGGGGCGCTGACCCCGGCCAAGACCTGGGCCAACAGCAACCTGCTGCACAACTCGACCAACACCGGCTCTACCAAGTGGAGCGCTAACGGCGGCTGGGGCACCCCGGGGACCAAGTACGGCGCCTTCACCTGCTCCACCTGCCACAACATGAACACCACCAACATCAAGAGGATCAAGGGGTCCGTGGCCACGCCGGACGGGACCGCCTGGGCTTCCAACAGCGCCACCAGCGTGACCGTCACCGTGGCGAACCCGGCCACCGACTACGGCAGCGAGGCGGCGCACACCACCTCCGCCAGGATCTGCGAGGTGTGCCACAGCCAGACCGCGTTCCACAAGTACAACCAGACGGCCACAACCCATAACGGGGCGGTGAACTGCACCACGGAGTGCCACCTCCACTCCGCCGGCTTCAAGGGAGTGGGCGGCGACTGCACCGGCTGCCATGCCGTGGCGAAGAACGACGCCGCCAACGCCGACATCGGCAACGACGGCACCCGGGTCGTCGTGGCCGAGTTCGGAAGGGCCTCGCACCACGTCACCGGCGTCAGCATCACCAAGCAGCACTGCACCATGTGCCACATGGAGGGGGATGCCGCCAGCGCCAGCCCCGGTTCGCTGCACAAGAACGGGCAGATCGACCTCAGGAACGTCGACACCAACACGGCTTTCGTCTGGACCGGGACCGAACACACCAACGTCGACAACTTCTGCATGGCCTGCCACGACGGCGACGGCGTGGCGAACGCGACGGTGCGCGCCATCGTTACCGGGGCCACCGCCACCAACCCGTTCAACGACACGCTCAGAAACGGCTACGACCAGGTGACCAGGTCCGGCGTGCTGAACGTCAAGGCGCAGTTCGCCTCCGGCAACTACTCGCACCACGCGGTATCGGCGCAGAAGTACACCACCTCGACCTACCTCTTCACCGCGAGCAAGTTCGTCTCCACCTTCACGCCGCTGGGCGGGGCGCAGACGGTGCGCGACACCTCCAGGCTCCACTGCGGCGACTGCCACACGGTCGGGCAGTGGGCGACCGTCGGGGGGATCGGCGGCCACGGCTCGACCAACGAGTACATGCTGCAGACCTCCTCAGGGGCCAACGCCGAGCACACGCTCTCCACCTACGTCTGCTACAAGTGCCACGTCCCGGCGACTTACAACACCCTCGGCGGGCACGGCACCGGCAGCGGCAGCTACGTCGACACCTCGACGGGAACCGGCATCTCGGGGCGCGTCACCGGCGACGGCAGCATCACCGGGATGGCCTGCTCCACCTGCCACAACTCCGGGGCCACCGGGTGGGGCGGCATCCACGGCGGCAATGGCACCTATGTGGACGGCGGCGGGGCCTCCCAGAACACCTACCGCTTCATGCCGGGGATGGGGAATGCCAAGTATCGGCCGGGCGACTGGACCGCGGCTTCCGCCACCGGCTGCTACACCGGGCCGGACGCAAGCGGCAACTGGGGCAGCTGCACCCAGCACAACTCCGCCACGAAGGCCTACACCAGGTCCACCGCAAGGCCGCTGGCCTACTAGCAAACCGATTGACGCAAGCGGTACCGGGGCCACCTACGGGTGGCCCTCTTTTTTACGCCCTCCCGGCATTTGTTGCTGCAGCGGAGGATGGTTTTCTGGTAAGGTTGTCGCCGTGAAAAGAAAGATATCCGCCAAAAAACTGCTGCTATCCCCCTTCACCTTCCTCCTGTTCCTGGTCCTGCCGCTTGCGGTGGTCGCGCTGCGGCGCGCCGGGCAGACTGAGCACACGCTCGATATCCTGCTGGTCAACAACGGCCTGCTCCTTTGCTACCTCTGCGCCCGCTTCATCCTCCTTTTACGGCGCCGCCCGGCGCCGCTTCGCTACGACGCCGACCTCCCGCCGCGGCGCCGCTTCGTGGAGGTCCCCGTCCCTTTCCCCTTGCTCAGGGAGCGGCTGGAGCGCGAAGGGTACCGCTTCGACGCGGCCGGCCGCTACGCAGAGAAGAGGGAGATCGGCTTTGACGGGAGCCTCCTCGCCCACGCCGCGCTGATCCTGCTTCTTTGCTTCGGGATGTACGACAACCTGCGGCAACTGGACGGCACCGTCCTCCTGGGCGTGGGGGAGCCGATCAAGCTTTACGAGAAGAAGGCGTACGGGGTCCTGACCGAGGGGCTCCTTGCCTCGGTGCGGGAAACGGGGATGCAGCTGCAGATCAGGAAGCAACAGCTTCCCTCCATCGAGTGGCCCGCGGGAGCGACGGACGCTCTCCTTTTCTCCAGCGAGAACAAGGAACTGCAGCAAGGGGTGATCGCTCCCGGGCGCCCGATGCGCCAGGATGGCTTCGTGATAAACATGAACCGCCTGGTCTACGACGCCTGGGTGGTGGTCACCACCTCGAAGAACCTGATCGTGTACAGCAATTTCGTGAAACTTCTGCCGGTCAAGGGGGGGGCGAAAGCCTACAGCCACTACGGCGAGTTCGCCGATCCCTCCCTCGACGTTTCCGGGAAGGTCTGGCTCGACCCGTCGAGAAAGGCGATCAGGGTCGAGACGACGCGGGCGGGGAAGAAGATCGTGGATACCGAACTCCTGCTCTGGGGCGGGAACAGGAAGGAGCAGGGGGGGTATGTCGCCAAGTTCGAGGGGCTCGGGCAGTGGTCCGAGCTGCACGTCACGCGCCACCGGCACAAGTGGGCGCTGGCCGCAGGGGGAGCGATCGCGCTCGTCGGCTTCCTGCTGCGCCTTTTGTTCCGCCCCAAGCGGGTATGGATCGAGAAGGTCGAAAACGGGACGCTGCTTATGAAAAGCGGGGGCCAGCCCCTAGCCCCCAGCCCCTAGCCCCGCAACTGAAAAGGTGACCATGCCAAAAACGCGTATCCTCATACTGCTGCTCCTGCTGTCGGTGACCCTGTTCTCCTGCCAACGCGACGATAAAACGGCGGCCAAAGGCGACTTCCCGATTCTCGTCAAGGTCGCGGACAAGTACGCCTACATCGACAGGAGCGGGAAGAGGGCCTTCCCGCAGCTCTTCGATCACGCCGCCATCTTCTCGGAGGGGCTTGCCGCCGTGCGGGTGGGGGACAAGGACGGCTTCATCGACGCCACCGGAAAAATGGCGATTGCTCCGACCTTCGACTCGGCCTCCATCTTCCTCGACGGCCTGGCCGCCGTGAAGATCGGGGACAGGTGGGGCTTCATCGACAAGAACGGCAAGATCGCCATCTCCACCCATTTCGTCGGGACCTTCGCCTTTACCGACGGGCTCGCCTCGGTGGCCGCGGTGGCCAAGGAAGGGGTGCGCATCGGCTACATCGACAAGACCGGGAAAATGGTCGTCCCGCCGCTCTACGACGACGGCGGCTTCTTCTTCGAGGGACTCGCGCCGGTCAAGCAGGGGGGGAAGTTCGGTTACATCGACAAGGGGGGGAGGATGGTGATAGCGCCGGTATTCGACGACGCACAGCCTTTCAGGCAGGGGCTCGCCGCCGTGAAGGTGAACGGGAAATACGGCAACTGGGGGTTCATCGACAAGAAGGGGAACCCCGCCATCGCCGAACAGTTCCAGAACGTCACCATGTTCAGCGACGGTATCGCGGCCGTGAAGAAGCAGGACAACGCCTGGCACGTGATCGACAGGATCGGAAAGGAAGTGATCCCGCGCGGTTTCCCCACCCCCCCGTTCTTCTCCGAGGGGCTCGCCGCCGTCAAGGAAGGGGGAAAATGGGGGTACATGGACAAGTCCGGCGCCATCGTCATAAGACCGCAGTATGACGCCGCCTCCATCTTCATCAACGGCCTTGCGCCGGTGCAGGTCGGCGACAAATGCGGCTATGTCGACCGCAGCGGCGAGATGGTCATCTCCCCCCGGTTCGACTGGGCGCCGAACATCCTGGAGCAGTACGTTTCCTACCACTTCGCCTTGCGCTGATTTTCCCTCCCCGACTCCGCCTTTTCCCGTACCACCCCGGGCCGCCTTCGCGGCCCTTTTTGTTGCCCGGTTTCCGGCTCCGACGCCTGCCTGCCGGACCTCCGCTCCTTTGTTGCAACGGCCGCACCGCAGCATCCCCCCCGCCGTTTTTCCCTCCATTTCACGCCATCCGGCCGGTTTACACCGCACTCTGGGCCATTTGGCCCAGACTCCGGTTAAAAGACGTAAACCTTATACCGATTTAATGGTCATATGACGCAACGGCGGGTGATTTCCATCTTCTAATTAAATATTTTCTCCGTTTTGGAACGTCAGTTCGAAAAAAAACAGCGTTTGCGAAAATCCCGATACCGATCACCCCCGTACCGTGCGTCATATGGCCCCGGTCTAAATCTAAATATCCGATTTTTTACATAATACCTGTAATTACGTCACTTTTAATGAGAGGCGCGGAGCGGCCGGGCCGGGTCCTTCGCGAGCCGCCCCGCTTGACAAGCGGCGGGCCTTGTGGTGGGGGCGGCGCAAAAATTGCTTGCATTAGCGTCTCATGGTTAAAGTGGATGGCTGTTTAACTTAACCCTGAGTGCGGGCAAGCTACGATGGTGAGATAAGCATAGTTAACAAGCAGCAAGAAAAGCCCCCGGCGGGGCTTGAGGGGTGTCACATGCTGAAGAAATTGTTCATCGCGATAATGCTGTTGGGTATCCTTCCGGGCCTCGCCAACGCATGGACGATTACTGCCAAGATAGGCAGTGGATCCGGGTCACTTAGCTGCGGCGCCCAGACCTTGACCAGCGGTACCGCCTACTTCACGATCGACAACGCCAACTCCTCCGCCACGGTCAACGTGCAGCCTAACGCGGGCTACTACGCCTCGCTGGTCACCGTCGACAACGTGAACGTCACCCAGGCGGGCGCCACCTCCTACACGGTCAACTACGCCGGAGCCAACCACACCCTCACCGCCTACTTCTCGCCGGTCACCTACACCGTTTCGCTGGCCCAGACCTCGGGCGGCTCGGTCATGGCGCAGCGCGTCCTGCCGACGGTCGGTACCATCTCCCTGACGGGCCTCACCGGGCTCGCCTACGGAAGCACCGTGGAGATCACCGCCACCCCCAACACGGGGTACGCGGTCACCAGCATCAGCTCCACGAGCACTCTCGGCACGGTCACCCACTACAGCGGGCAGAGTGCGCAGCCGGTGAAATACCGCTACCTCGTGGAGAGAAACGCCACGTTCACCGCGACCTACCAGGTAGTGCCGCAGGTGACGGCGAGGCTCAACGTCAACACGAACAGCACGGTGACCAACACCCAGGTTGCCATGGATGCCTCGACCAGCAGCAGCAGTAACGACCCGCCGCTTACCTTCGCCTGGTCGGTGCTGCAGGGGGACCCCTCCAAGGTGACCTTCACCGAGGTCTCCCCCGGGAGCACGGCCGCTGTCTACTTCCAGGCCAGCGCCGCCGGCGACTACAAGGTGAGGGTGACGGCCATCAGCGCCCACGGCGGGACCGGCACGGCCGACTCTCCGGTGATCACCGTGATGACGCCGGGCGCCTACGACTCCACTTCCTGCAACTCGTGCCACGTGGGGCGCGACCCGCAGGTAAGCTCCGGCTACCTCTCTTCCCCCCATGCCAAAGGGAGCATCTCGGTCAGCTGCAGCTCCTGCCACAACCCGGGAAACACGCTGTCTCACCCGTACGACACCCAGCCGATCGGCTCCTGCAGCAGCTGCCACACGACTTTCACCGCGGCGGGGCACGACACACTGGACAGCCCCACCGGCTGCTCCAAGTGCCATGACCCGCACTCCACCGTCGCCACCAGCTTCATCGGGGTCCAGGTGCCGCACTACAACAACGTCACCTCCGCGGCCTACCCCGCCTCCTACGTCAGCTCCCGCAGCGTCTGCGCCGACTGCCACAGGACCGGGACCGCCTTCCCGCTGGACGCCATCAGGAAAAGCTGGGCCGGCTCCGGGCACGCCGACGTCTTCTCGCCCGGGTGGCGCGCCGAGGATTTCAAGACCCAAAACGACTGCGTCCGCTGCCACACAAGGACCGGCTTCGTCGCCTACTCCAGCTTCAAGGTGGTCTCCGCCTGGGGCGTCGCCTCCGAAAAGACCAAGGAGGTCCTGAACTGCAACGGCTGCCACAACCAGGACTTCTCGGTCCGCGTCATGGCCCCCTACAGCTCGGCCTCCGCCTTCAGCTTCAAGGTCGACGCCGCCACCACGGTCAGCGTCCCGTACAAGTACCTCGACTACGGCAGGTCGAACCTCTGCATCACCTGCCACGCCGGGACCACGAGCGGCGAGATCATCAAGCTCGCCTTCGGGTTCGCCAACTTCACCGCCGCCGGGAGGCTCCAGAACCACTTCATGGTCGGCGCAGGTGTCATGGACAACAACATCGGCTACGAGTTCGACGGCACCCCCGGCGGCCGGGTGATCGACTTCAACAGGCAGAACACCTGGCACTCCGGCATCGGGCTGCCAAACGAGAAGTACGACACCGGGACCTCCGGCCCCTGCGTCACCTGCCACATGAGCGCCGCTTCCAACCAGCACAGCTTCGTCACCGTCTTCAAGAACCTGACCGGCTCCATCACCCAGGTGGCCGCGGCCGGCATCTGCGCCAAGTGCCACCCCTCCTCTCTCGGCGGGGGCGAGGCGATGACCGCACAGGCGATCTCGAACCACAAGGCGGGGTACAGCGCGGCACTGGCGGCACTGAAGGGGGAGCTGAAGGCGAGGGGGTTCGATCCCGACGCCCCGGCGACCATCACCTCATGGGGAGGGAACCCGCTTTCCCGCTCCAACAACATGGGGGCCTTCTACAACTACCTCCTTTTGAGCAGAAACGACGTGGCGGGTTACGTCCACAACCCGGTCTACGCCAGGAGGCTGATCCAGTACTCCATCGACTGGCTGGACAACCAGACCTTCGACGACTCCTGCTACACGTCGATCAACATGTTGAGCATCCCGCAGGCCACGAAGGATGCGGCGGTTTCGTACCTCGGGGTGACCTTCTCCGGCCTCGCCCCCAACTGCTACAGCTGTCACGAGTCGTACTACAACTAAGGCAGGGACGGATCCGGCAGCTCCCCCTCCCTTGACGGCAGGGGGAGGCTTCAGGCGCGACAACGAAGAAACGAGGGGAATATGACGCGACCACAATCGATACTTTGGAAGGCAGTTCTCGCCCTCGCGCTCTGCACGCCGGCCCATGCCGCGGACCTCCCGCAGGCGACGCTGATCGGGGCACTGGAACCGCTCAGGGCACCGGGGCAGATGGCGCTCGACTCGAACCGCGTGCTGTACGTGGCGGATGCGCAGAACCGCGGCGTGGTGAAATTCGGCACGGACGGCTCGTACCTGGGGGCGATCCCGGTCTCCGGCGTGGTCCGCTCGGTAGCCTGCACGGCCGACGACAGGGTGATCGTGAGCCACGACAGCTCGGTCGACTTCTACACCCCCTCCGGGACCGTGCTTGCCTCACTTTCCGGCTACGGCTTCCTCTCCCCCAGCGGCATCGCCGAAGATCCGGCGGGGAACATATACGTCGCCGACAGCAAGAGGAACCAGGTGGCGCTCTTCACCCCGTCCGGCGCCTTCGTCTCGGCCTTCGGGGCAAAGGGGACCGGGGCGGGAGAGTTCAACTACCCGACCGACCTGGCCTGGGAGAAGGTTTCCGGGCAGCTCGCCGTGGTCGACACGCTGAACAACAGGGTGCAGTTCTTCGACGCCTCCGGCGCCTTCAAGAGGGTGATCGGGACGCCTGCCGCCCTCTCCGGCCCCCTCAGGTTCACCTATCCCCAGGGGGTCTCCTTCGACTACGTCAGCGGCGCCCGGATGTTCGTGGCCGATGCCTTCCAGAGTTCGGTGCAGGTGATAGAGCTCGGGGCGCTGCCGCGTTTCCTCGGCTATATCGGCAACTTCGGGACGGCGAGCGGGGAACTCAGGCGCCCCTGCGATGTCCTCTTCGACGCGGCCACCTCGGAACTCCTGGTCTCCGACGGCGGGCGGGTCAACATCTACGGGATCACGGAGGCCGCGGCGGCGGACGGCTCCACGGGTTCCACGGGTTCCACGGGTTCCACGGGTTCCACCGGGTCCACCGGGTCCACCGGGTCCACCGGGTCCACCGGGTCCACCGGGTCCACCGGGTCCACCACCGGCGGCAGCGTCACCCCAGGCACCGCCGGCTCGAAGCAGAGCGCGAGCTGGCAGTACCCGGCCGGCGACTGCCGGCACGCGCGGGCGGGAAGCCTCGTCTGCCGCGAGAGGTAGCGCAAAGGGCAGGATGGGAAACAAGGAAGGCGGACGGCTTGTCCAGAAAAAGCGGGAGCAAACCATGAAGAAAATTGCAATCTACGCGGCGGCTGCGTTTATGATCCTGATGCTGGACCATGTCCAGGTTCATGCCGTGCCCGCACCGCACGATTCCCAGTGTTTGCAATGCCACGTGTCGCACAACAAGCTGGGGACCCAGACGGACGACCTGGTCTGCCTGAGCTGCCACAACCCCTCCGGCGGCGCCAAGGCGCAGAACATGCCGTTCTCCCCCGGCGACGCGGCAAACCCGTACGGAGCGGCATCCGGCCTGCAGAACTCCCACAACTGGGTCGGCTCGGACACGAACCCCAAGGCCGGCGCACTGCCGCCGCTCGACCCCGCCGTCGCCCTCAAACAGCACGAGGGGAAGATCTCCTGCGCCAAGTGCCACAACCTCCACGGCCCGAAGCAGAGCGAAACCAACTCGGCCCCCTTTCTGCGCGCCCTGAACGACGCGGACCAGATGTGCCTCGACTGCCACCGCCAGCGCAACACCCAGAACCACCTCTCCGGGAGCCACCCGGTCCTCGTTTCCTACAGCGGCGCGGTGAAGAGGAACCCGGAAGGGTTCTACGCGACGCCGCGCTCGGCGAACCCGGCCAACCCGACCGCCGCGATGAAGCTGGTCAAGGGGACCGTCTCCTGCTCGACCTGCCACGGCGTGCACTACACCGACTCCAACTCGGCGACCCTCGACAACCGCTCCTCCGCGCTCCTCGGGCGTCTCACCGCTTCCGCCGGCAACCTGCTCCGTGCCGAGTCGAGGGGGGGCAGGGCGAACGACGTGAACCTCTGCACCAGCTGCCACCAGGGGATGTCCGCCCACAACGCCGGCGGGCAGAACGTGCAGTGCGTCGACTGCCACGGCGGGCACGTGGCGGAGACCGACGGGAGCGACCCGAACGTCTACCTGGTGCGCCGCTTCATGAGGTACTCCACCTACCGCGGCAAGTTCGATCTGCGGGCGCTGAACCGCCCGGCCTACTTCCTCTCCGCGGTCAACAAGAACTACAAGGACGGGAACGGGACCGGCCTCTGCCAGGCCTGCCACATCACCCCGCCGGACAACCCGGACTGCAACGCGCCGGACGCGGTCTGCAACGACTGTCACGCCCACAACAACGCCACCGGCGCCTTCTCCCCGAACACCTCCGAGTGCACGAGCTGCCACGGCAACCCGCCGACCGAGAATCTCGTGGGGAGCCCCAACGGCTATGCCGAAGGGTACATCGGCGTGGACGAATCCCGCTCGGGTCACGCTCCGCACGCGGAGCGGGACGGGTACAACTTCGACTGCGACGAGTGCCACAAGGGAAGCCAGCACGCCAGCGGACAGTTCCAGCAGGTGTTCACCTCCAGCGCCGACACCCTGGCGGGGAGCTTCGGCGCCGCGCCTCACTACGACACGGCCGCCCGGACCTGTGCGACCGTCTACTGCCACAGCAACGGCGCCCCGCGCGGTGGCACCATCAAGTTCTCCGCCCCGCCCCCCTTCGCCAACGCCCAGGGGGCCATCATCGGCAAGCCGTTCGAGTGCGGCGTCTGCCACGGCGCGGCGGTCGCCGGTTTCAACAACCTCTCCACCAACGCCCACTTCCGGCACGTGAGTCTCGACACCGGGAGCGGGCTGCAGTACGGCTGCTCCCTCTGCCACGCCTCGGTCGCCTCCGGCAACGGGACCATCCTCGACCGCAGAAAGCACGTGAACGGCGTGAAGGAACTCTCCTTCACCGGGCTTGCCGCCGGGACCAGTTCCAACGGCGCCACCTGCTCCACGAGCTACTGCCACAGTAACGGCAAGGGGGCCTTCGTCACCGTCTCCTGGAGCGACCGCCAGGCCGGGGCCTGCGGCAGCTGCCACGGAACGCTGCCGTCCGTCGGAGGCGGGCTGATCGCGACCGGCGCCCACTTCGCCCACTTCAGCACCTCCTCCCAGAGCGGGGCCATGCTGACCCAGAGCGGCATCGCGAGCTGCCAGCTCTGCCACGGCGGCTACCTGCAGGAACTCGGAGGGAGCCACGTGAACGGGAGCATCGACGTGACCACCCCGGGCTACTCCCCGGCCGGGACCGGCACCTGCACCCCGTGCCACAAGCAGACGGTCAACTGGGCCGGCGGAGCCGTCAGCTGCGAGAGCTGCCACACCGCCCCGCTCTCCGTCGTGAACGGCAGCACCGCCCAGGACATGTCGCTGGCGGCCACGAAGGGGCACGGCAAGAGCGGGCTTTCGTGCCTCTCCTGCCACGCCAGGAGCGAGCGGCACTTCAACGGGAACAGCCGGCTGCAGCCGGTCCTGATCGGGGAGGGGAACGCAAGCTGCCGCTACTGCCACGACTCGCAGGCGCGGGTCCCCAACGAGCGCTTCCGCAACATGAGCACGCATACGCTGGTGAAGGGGGGGGCGGGGACGATGGGATGCTCCGTCTGCCACGACGCGCACGGCACGGGGAACCTGGCGCAGATACGGGACGTCATCAACGGCCAGCCGATCGTCTACACCGACCAGAGCACCGGGCTCATCGATCCGGTCACCAACCGCGGCCTCTGCCAGGCCTGCCACACCACCACGCTCTACTACAAGGCGGGGGTCCCCGAGACTCATCACCCGACCAAGGACTGCCTCACCTGCCACCGCCACAACGCGGCCGGCAACGCCTTCAAGCCGGTGCTGGTCTGCGACGGCTGCCACGGCTACCCCCCCGCGCCGAGGAAGAGCGCGACGGCCGTAGCCTTCGGGACCCTGAACAACTGGAGCAGCGCCCGCTTCGAGGACTACTCGGGCGGCGGCGGCGCCCACCTGGTCGCGGCGCACGTCTCGCCGAACGCGAAGCCGTCCGAGGGCTGGGTGAACTGCACCATGTGCCACAACGCCGGCAGGCTCGACGGAGCGCCGAACCACAGGATGGCGTGGCACATCTCCGACATCACCGTCGACGTCGACCCGAAATACCGCTTCGACAACGGCTTCACCGTGTACACCGGCGCGAAGCTCGTGGATCCGCCGCAAGCAAACGTCACCGGGAGCTGCTTCAACATCAGCTGCCACATGAGCCCGTCGCCGCGCTGGAGCACGGAGCGGTAACCAAAACGAAGACTTGTCATTCAATGTTCTGATTTTTCAATGAACCGGGAGGGGTAGATGCAGAGAAACCTTAGGAGAATTTCCAGCTGGAGCGCAGGGGCGGTGTCGCTTGCCTTGGCCCTCGCCTTTGCCGCCGTCGCGCAGGGAGCGCCGCAGTACGCCATGGACTGCACTTCCTGCCACACCATGCCGCCGACGGACTCGAAGCCGCCCAAGGCGACCAAGAAGGATCCCTTCACCGGCGCCGTACCGGGGAACCACGAGACCCACGCCGGGGGTGACGCCGCAAGCTGCGTCTCCTGCCACGGCACCGCGGTGACCAGCAACTCGCACCGGAACAAGAGCATCGAACTCCAGCCGGGCATCGGTTACAGCCTCGGCTTCGCGAACCAGACCTCGGTGCCGCTGAACCCGCTGGGAACCTGCGCCACCGTCTCCTGCCACAGTGACGGCAAGGGTAACTACCGCGCCACCCCGGCCTGGGGAAGCACGGCGCCGGCGGACTGCACGACCTGCCACGACGCCGCGCCCGCGTCCGGGAACCACAACGTCCCGGGGAGCAAGCACGCCACCTATTACGGCACCGGGGTCAACTCCTGCTCGGTTTGCCACTCCGACCACGCCGGCGAGCCGAAACCGTTTGCCCACGCCACCTCCAGCCGGGGGATCCAGGTCCGCTTCGCCTCCGGCGGAGGCTTCGACGGGAGCCAGTGCTCCGCGCTCTACTGCCACAGCAACGGCCAGGGGACCCCGGTTTCCGTCTTCTGGACCGGCTCGCTGCCGGCCGACTGCTCCGGTTGCCACGGCAACGCCGCCACCGGGGGGCTCTCCGGCAAGCACGCGAAGCACGTCAACAACGGGAAGCTCGGCTCGAGCTACGGCTGCGTCGAGTGCCACGCCGACACGGTCGACGGCGACTTCAACGTCTCGCAGACCGCCAACCACGTCAACGTGATGATCAACTACTCCGGCACCAAGGCCGGCCGCCTCGCCGGGACCTGCTCCACCGTCTACTGCCACAGCGACGGCAAGGGGAACATGAAGACGCTGGCCGCCGATTCCTGGGCGAACGGGAGTTTCCCGGACTGCCGCGGCTGCCACGGCTCCGACGCGTCCCCCGACTTCACCGCCAGCGCCGCCGGCGAGCCCAACTACGTCTCCGGTCCCGCCGGGAGCGATACCGCCAACTCCCATAAGAAGCACGTGGGGACCGCCGGCGCCTCCACCTGCGTCGACTGCCACAGCACCACCACCACGAACGGCACCACGCTGATCGGCGCCACCCACACCAACCGCGTCATCGACGTGGCGCCTTCCGTGGCCAAGCCGTTCGACGTGAACGGCAAGACCTGCTCCAACATCAGCTGCCACAAAGGCGGGACCATCATAGCCAGCGCTCCGGCGGCCATCTGGGGCGGGACGCTAGACTGCGCCGGCTGCCACGGCGACGCCGCCACCCTGAACACCCTGGCACACCGCGCCCACCTGACCACCGGCTCGCGCTGCGACTCCTGCCACAGTGCGACCGCAACCGACAACACCACCCTCCAGGCGGGGGGGCCGCACATCGACTACGGGGTGCAGGTCGCCGGCAGCAGCATCACCTCGTTCGACGCCTCCAAGAACTGCGCCACCACCTGCCACATGAGCGCGACCCCGAACTGGGCTGTCCCCTCCTCCGGCGCCTGCGGCACCTGCCACGCCGCGCTCGCCAACGATCCGGGCCCGCTCAAGCTGATCACCTCCGTGGCGCACGATGCCCACTACACCGCAGCCTACGGCCCGCTCCTCTCCACCACCTCGGCCGCCTCCTGCAGCGAGTGCCACACCCCGTCCAACGCGCTCAGCCACGTAAACGGCGGCATCGACCTCAAGGCCGGCGCCAGCTCCAACGGGCTGTGCCTCGACTGCCACAAGCAGACCACCAACTGGGCCAGCCCCTCGGTCACCTGCCAGAGCTGCCACACCGGGGCCCTTTCCGTGATAGGCGGGGTGACCGCCGCCGACAAGACCCTCGACGCGACCAAGGGCCACGGCGCCTTCGCCGTCGGCTGCTCCGCATGCCACGACGGCAGCGGCGCACACATAAGCGGCGTCTTGGGTGACAACAACAGGATCCTCGGCGGGCTTGCCGGCGACGCCCAGTGCAACTCCTGCCACAACGACTCGGGCAAGGTCACGGCCCGCTCGCTCAACATGCAGGTCCACGACGGCATGGCCAACAGCTGCGGCGCCTGCCACGACGCCCACGGCACCCAGAACTCCTTCATGGTCGCCACCACCATGGCCGGCCGCAAGGTGAACTACAACGGCGCCAACTTCGTCAACGCCCAGGGGACCGGCGTCTGCCAGGCCTGCCACACCTCCACCGGCTACTACCTGGCCGGCGGCGGGCTGGAGGCGACGCACCCGACCGAAGGGTGCCTCACCTCGAACTGCCACCCGCACAACACCGCCGGCGGGGTGGCCTTCGCCCCGAGCGGCGACTGCGACTCCTGCCACGGCTATCCGCCGATGCCCAGGAACGTGGCGGGGCTGACCTTCGGGACCATGGGCAACTGGACCAGCGCCAAGTTCGAGAGCTACTCGGGCGGCGGCGGCGCCCACGCGGTGGCGGCCCACGTCACCAAGGACGCCAAGGCGAGCGACGGCTGGACCAACTGCACCATGTGCCACGTGGAAGGGGCCGCGGCCCACGCCAAGGCGCTCCCGGTCAAGAACCACATCGAGAACGTGAGCGTGAAGCTCGACCAGCAGTACCGCCTGAGCGACGAGGCATTCATGGCCTATACCGGCGCGAAGCTTGTCACCGGCGCCAACCAGACCGGTTCCTGCTTCAACGTGAACTGCCACTTCAGGCAGACTCAGCCGTGGAGCACCGAGAAATAACAACCTGTTGATCTCCCCTTCAGGCAGACCGAAAGCCTCCGGCGGCGACCCCGCCGGAGGCCCAACGCGACGCCATGATTGATGTTTAAGGAGTGGAATAATGAAGAGTTCACGCATGTCGACATACCGCAGCCCGATGGTGCTATTCACACTGGTACTGCTACTGCTCGCCCTCCCGCTGGGAAGCGTGCAGGCGGCACCGCAATACGCCATCGACTGCGCCGGCTGCCACATGATGCCGCCGCTCGACTCGGACAACGGCAAGCGCCTTCCCGTAACCGGGGCGGTCAAGGGCAACCACGCCACCCATGCGGACTCCACCCCCTCTTCCTGCGTCAAGTGCCACGGCCCCGGCGAACTTTCCTCCACGTCGCACATGGACAAGAGCATCCAGATGCAGGGCGAAATCAACTTTTTCCCCGCCGGCGGGCGCTACGCCCGCAGCGCCGGCGCGTTCATAAACCAGACCACCGTTCCGCCGCTCGGGAACTGCTCCAACGTGAACTGCCACTTCGAGGCGCCGACCCCGGCATGGGGTAGCGGGCGCTACGCCGACCCCGCCCTCGACCCGAACGTCTGCGGCGCCTGCCACGGCTCGGGCGCCAACGCGGCGCCTGCCGACGGCAACCATCCCAACTCCGGGATCGCCGCGGGGCAAAAGCATGCCGCCTACTACGGGACCGGCGCCGCCTCCTGCGTCAAGTGCCACCCGAACCACGCCCCCGAAGGCGCCCCCTTCGCCCACGCCACCAGCGCACGCCCCGGGGGGAGGGCGCTGGCGCTCTCGTTCGCCGCGGCGCCCAACGGCGGGGGGAGCTACTCCAAGCCGGAGAACCTCGCCTGGCCCGCCTACCTGCCGAGCCAGACCCCGGCCGGATTGAGGAACGGGACCTGCTCCGACCTCTACTGCCACAGCAACGGCGCCGGCGCCGGGCCGAAGGTCACCGCCGTCTGGGGAGGGGGAGAGCTTGACTGCGCCGGCTGCCACGGCTTCGACGCCGCCTCCGGCGGGAACGCCATGGCAACCGACCAGCACGGCGCGCACGTGAAGAACGCGGCGGCGGTCGGCTGGAACATCGGCTGCCAGGAGTGCCACGGCTCGACCACCGGCAACGGGACCAGCATCAGCGCCGTCGGGAACCACGTCGACGGGCATGTCAACGTGAAGTTCGACACCCTCGTCAACAAGGGGAGCGATCTCCCCAGCTACAACGGCACCCCGACCTCGGCTTCCGAGGGGGCGGTGAAGGACCCGCAGACCCCGGCCGGCAACTGCGCCAACGTCTACTGCCACTCCGTCGGCAACCTCGACCCCTCCGGCAACCTGGCGCAGGCGGGTGGCGAAGGGTTCAGGAGCATCGCCTGGAACGGCGCCGCCATCGGCTGCGACGGCTGCCACGGCAACCAGGCGGGCGCCTCGCATCCGGTCTACGCGAGCGGCCTCCCCGGCTCGGCCGGCGCCAACACGCACGCCCAGCACGTGGAGGGTAAAGGATACGGGTGCAACTACTGCCACCTGAGCACCACCCTCGACGCGTCGCTCTCCCCCACCTCGGTCCAGCCGGGCGGGGCGCATTTGAACCGCGCCGAGGACGTCAGCTTCATGAGCTACGGCGCCCTCACCGGGAACTACGACGGCGCCGCCGGCAACAAGAACTGCTCGGCCACCTACTGCCACAGCTCCGGCGAGGCGACCCCCGCGGCACCGCTGGTCACCGCCCAGTGGGGCGGCGCGAAGCTCGACTGCCGCGGCTGCCACGGCGGCGACTCCGGGCACGCGAACCCGATGCAAAGCGGCAGGCACACGGCACACATGAACGCCGCCTCCCGAAACAACCTCGCCTGCGTCGAGTGCCACGCCCAGACCGTCGCCGGCTTCGACAACAACACCACCATCGGCGGCAAGAGCCGCCACGTCGACACCTTGCGCGACTACTCCGGCGCGAGGGCGGGGCAGATGGCGACCTTCTACTCGGAGAAGACCTGCGGCAACCTCTACTGCCACAGCACCGGCGAGAAGGTGCCGCAGTTCAGGAACATGACCGGCTCGAAAGGGTGGGCCGCCTCCGGGACCATCGGCTGCAACGGCTGCCACGGCTACGGCGACGGCGACTTCGCCCCGGTCGCCGGAGAGCCGAACTACCCGAACGGGTCCGGCAAGCTGAACAGCCATAAAAAACACATCCTGGGCGCCGGGATGGCCGACTCCACCGGCTGCGCCGTCTGCCACCGCACCACGGTGGACCGTCTGGTCCCGGGGAAAATGCGGGACTACTCCTCGGCCCACGTGAACGGCGTGCGCGACGTCTCCTTCGCCGCGCTGGGCAACATGACCGGCGCCTACCTCGCGCAAACCGGGAGCTGCTCCAACACCTACTGCCACGGCCAGCGGGAGAGCGTCGCCTGGGGTACCCCCGGGCCTCTTGCCTGCGCCGATTGCCACAAGGCGGATGCGACCCTCGCCGGCGCACACGCAAGCCACTGGCAGGTCGGGAGCGCCACGAGCTACACGGCTCTCCCCGGCAACGGCACCGGCAGCCAGGCCGCGTACGCGTTCGAGTGCTCCTCCTGCCACGCCGGGGCGCACTCCACCGGCCCGAGCGTCGGAAACAACGCCGCCGAGGTCTTCTTCAGCTACACGACGGTCAACCGCAAGGGTAGCTACAGCTACGGCGACACCAGCAGCACCGCGAACGGCTCGCTGCAGTGGTCCAACGGGACCTGCTCCGCCACCTACTGCCACAGCCGCGGCGACCGCGCCGGGAGCGAGGGGCTCGGGAGCGCCGGGATGACCTGGGCCTCCGGTCCGGGCTCCCTTTCCTGCGACGGCTGCCACGGCGGCGACGCCTCGAAGCCGGCCAGCGTGATCGCCACCGGCCTGCACGGAAACCACATCGACCCCGCGGCGAACCTGTCGCTTGGGACCGGCAACGGCCTCAAGTGCGCCGAATGCCACGCGAAGACGGTCGGCCTCGCCAGCGACGGCGCGGTCACCGACAAGAGGATGCACGTCAACAAGTTCAGGGACTACTCCGGCGTCCGCGCCGGCGGCTCCGACAGCTACTCGCAAGAGGGAAGGAACTGCTCGGCCGCCTACTGCCACAGCAACGGCAAGGCCGGGACCTCCGTGGCGCAGTACCGCCAACCCACCGCCTGGGACGCGGGCGGGAGCCTCGGCTGCAACGGCTGCCACGGCCAGGCGACAGGGGTGACCCTCGACACGAGTTTCGCGACCGACCCGCTGCTCGGCTCGCCCAACTACCTGAACACCGGCGCCGCCGGCGGGAGCGGCTCCAACAGCCACAAGCTCCACGTCACCGCGATGGGGATCGTCAGCGCCAACGCCTGCTACAGCTGCCACGCCGGGACCATGGACAAGTTCGCCACCGCGAAGTTCCGTCCCTACTCGTCGCTGCACGCAAACGGCGCCGCCGAGGTCCGCTTCGGCCCCATCGCAGCCCCCTTCGCCTTCATCAGCTCGGTCGGCAAGGCCCGCTACGACGCCGGCAGCAGGAGCTGCTCCACCGTCGCCTGCCACAGTAACGGCAAGGGGGGGTACCAGGACGCGAAGTGGGGCGACGCGAGCAACTGCGCCATGTGCCACGCGCTGAACAAGCTCTCCCGCGGGCACGCCTTCCACATCTACACCGGGGCGGCCAACGTCCCGACCTTCTACAGGAACTACACGGCGACCCGCTCCAACTCGGCGGCGGCCCCCGGCCGGTACAACTACGGCTGCGCCAACTGCCACCCGGTCGACAACCCGAACCACATGAAGGGCGAGGTGCTGATCGACCTCTTCCCGGGGAGCCAGAACGTGGTCGGCATGCTGCGCTCCAAAAACGGCGGCGCGATCACGGCCTCCAACGTCGCGGCCGGCACCGCCGGCTCCGGGACCAGGTTGCAGGGGAACCAGCTCTTCTGCGACAACGTCTACTGCCACTCGAACGGTTACAGCACCGACCTCCGTTATGTCGAGACGCCGGACTGGTTCGCCGGGACCTTCAGCAACACCACGGACCGCTGCGCCAACTGCCACGGCAACTCCCCGAACTCCGATCCGGCCAACATGCCGGGCTCGCCCAGCCACTTCAACCAGAACTGGCTCGGCACCCAGACGGAGGGGGGCCATTTCATGGGGATCCACGCCAAGACGATCACCAACAAGGGAACGGCGACGTCGCAGGAGACCTTCGTCGGCCTGCTCTCCCCCGGTTCCACCGAGCCCGCCAGCCACGGCGTAGCGGGAAGCTCGACGACGGTCTCCTGCAACACCTGCCACTGGGACACCATCCGGACCAACGTCAACTTCGGCTCGGTACAGTGCGGCAGCTGCCACACCCTCCCGGCCACCAGGGCCTACGCCAGCATCTACGACAAGTCGCAGCACGTGGACGGCCGCGTCAAGGTCTCCTTCCAGCCGGGCCAGGTGAAGTCGAAGGCGCAGCTGAGGGATGTGAGCTTCGCCCAGGTCTCCTCCTCCACCCTGTGGCACAGAAACGGCGTCTACAAGAGCGCCACCGGCTTCGACTCCTCCAAACTGTCGCTCTCCGAGGCGGGAAGCTGGTCGGGCGGCAACTGCAGCAACGTGGTCTGCCACTTCAACAACCAGGTGCCGTGGAAGGTCCCGGCCGGGACCAGCGTGGCCTGCGAGAGCTGCCACAGTTCGATGTAGCAAAAGGACGACAAATATGCATAATGCCATGAGCATTCACACAGAAGATAGAGCTTCAGCCAGCACGGGAGTAATGCCAGTGAACCAGTCGAAATCGGTTGAGACAGGGAGAGGTAACAGGGGCGCGGGAGCACGCCTGCTCGCGCTCGCGGCCGCGATCTTCGTCTTAGGCGCGCTTGCCGGGACGGCCCACGCACTGAACCCCATCATGCACAACTCCTCCTCGGTCGGCTCCGGCTACTGGGGGGGCGGCTGGGGGAACACCCCCAACAGCAAGTACGGCCAGTTCACCTGCACCACCTGCCATGCGGCCGGCCCCTCCAGCGGCAACGTGAAGCAGGTGCGTAACAACATCGTGGCGCCGGCCAACGGGACCTTCCCCGGCTCCGCCGTGGTGTTCCACTCCTCCACCTCCTACGGTTCCGACTACATAAGCCGCACCAGCTCGAACAGGATCTGCGAGGTCTGCCACACGGTCACCAAGCACCACCGCTACGACAACTCCGCCGCCACCGTGCACAAGGGGGACCGCGACTGCGTCGCCTGCCACCTGCACAGCAACGGGTTCAAGAGGCAGACCGTGGAAGGGGGCGGACCGTGCAGCGACTGCCACAGCGACTTCTACGGGAGCCCCGGCACCTACGGCATGCACTCCAACGTGGAGCGGATGAGCTACAAGCACTACCTCGACAACGACGCCCAGACCACCGCCACCGGGCCGGCGGGGATCCCGGACGGGACCGATACCAACGTCTCCAGCCGCCGCTGCACCATGTGCCACGTGGAGCATACCGTCTTCAACACCCAGGCGACCGCCACCGCGGGCCGCGCCTTCAACCTGCGCGACAGGGCCGACGGCACCAACATCACGACCGGTTACAACGACGACTACAACCTCTGCCTCTCCTGCCATTACCAGCCGAAGACCAAGTACCTGGTCACCCCCAACGGGAGCAGCAGGGTCATCGCCGTCCCGTTCCAGGGGCTCAGCTACTCGAACGCCACCTCGGTGCTCACCTTCTCCACTCACGGCTACGCGGTCACCTCGCGGTTCGACGACGAGAAGCTCGGCAACAGCACCTTCCGCGGCATCTGCGTCAAGTGCCACAACGACACCTTCGGAGGGAACGGCGAATTGGGCTACAAGAGCGCCGAGAAAGGGCAGGACTCCGCCATCAAGTTCGGCGAGCACAACTCGACCATCCCGAGCCGCTTCGCCGTCTTCGGCAACATGTTCTACCAGCGCCCGGCCACCGGGACCACGCTCACCTACAACGACGCGGCCAAGACCATCACCATAGCGCCCTCCCCAGGGTGGGTATCCGACATGCACCTCGGTCACACGGTCACCGTGACCGCCGGCACCGGCAACAACCACAGGATGAGGGTTATCAGCAACACGGCCGACACCATCACGCTGGCGAGCGCCTTCCCGACCACGCTGGACAACAACTCGATGATCGACATCGCCGACGACAACATTTCCGTCGACGACACCTGTTTCGCCTGCCACAGCCGCGCCGGGCAGGACAAGCCGGCGGCCAACGTCAGGACGGACTGGTACAACGCGCAGCCGATGAAGGACAGCCTCGAGGGGATCAAGGACCTGTTCGTCGGCGACAGCGGTTCGCTCACGTCCAAGCTGAGCTCCGCCGCGAACATCACGGTCACCACCCAGAAATCGTGGGGCGCGGGAACCCTGGTCGGCTACCAGCTCAAGACCCCCGGCGGCACCAGGACCATCTCCGGCCAGAGCAGCTCCTCGACCGGCAGCGGACCCTACAGCACGAGCTTCACCGTTTCGCCGAGACTCACCTCGGCGGCCGGCCCGTGGCAGATCCTCAAGCCTTCCTCCCACCCGCTGGACAGCTACAGCCGCCACGACTCCTCCGAGAGGGTCGCGCCGGCTGTGGGGTGGAACAAGGGTGACAGCGGCAGCACCACCTCCTCGTCCTCGACGGGATCGATAGCGGACACCACCAAGGCATGGAAGGGGTCCGATTTCGGCGGTATGTACATCTGGTTCCCGGGGGGCTTCGACGCCGGCGGCAACCCGGCGAAGTCGCAGATCCTCGCCTCCGGCGGGGGCGGGGTCGGCGTGGTCAATTTCACTCCCATCCCGGGGTTCACGCCGGACAGCGCCGGCGGCGACAACTACTTCATCGGCACCATCACCGGCACGGGACGCCACGCCGCCTGCGCGGACTGCCACAACACGCACGCGACCTTCACCAACCCCGAAGGGTACGTCACGACCTCCAGCGGCTACACCATGAGTGCTGCGGATTCCACCAACAGGAGCGGCTGGAGGGACAACCTCTGGGTCGGCTTCCTGCTCAGGGTCCGCTCCACGACCGGCGTCGAACAGATCCGCTACGTAACCGCCTTCGACACGGCGAGCGGCCGGTACACCGTTTCGCTTCCCTGGAGCACGCTCCCGGACAGCGGCTACACCTACGAGGTGCTGATGGGGGACAAGTGGACGGCGGCGGACGGGCAAAGCGGCGGGCGCGCCGGCTCCGGCTCCTCCGGGAGCTGGGGCATGATCGTGACCGGCTGGAGAACGGCGGTTCCGACCGCAGGGTTCAACAACATGACCACCCCTCTGGGCTACCGGATGATCGAGAACATCTTCGACAACGTGAGCTCCAACGGCCTGCGCGGCTCGCCCAACGCCGGCCAGCGCGACCTCTGCGTCAAGTGCCACAGCTCCTTCTCCTTCGGCATGGCGCCCCCCAGCACGCCGTCGGGGAACGCCTCCGGCGCCCCGGCCAAAAGCACCGACGTCGCCAAGGAGTTCAACCCGAGCAACCTGGCGCACCACGCGGTGTACGCCCGCGGCAAGAACCAGCCGATCGCCGTCGGCGCGGCCGGGTTCAAGGCCGGCACCACCACCGCGGCAGGGACCGCCACCACCGTGGTGGACAGCTCCCTCGGCACGCCCGCCGGCACCGTGGTCGGCAAGACAGTCGTCATCCTCACCGGCGCGGCGCAGGGACAGGCGCGGCTGATCTCCGCCGTTTCCCTCAACACCCTGACCGTCTCGCCGGCGCTCACGGCCGCTCCCGGTAACACTGTTAAATACGCCGTACTCAACTCCTTCAACCCGAACTGGCCCATCTACAGCGCCGTGGGGCTTGGCACCGTCAGCATCGGCGGCGGCAGCGCCGCCCTCTCCGGCAGCTACAAGCTGCCGAAGACCGTGCTGCCGGGGTGGTACATCTACACCTGGGCCGACAACACCTGGCGCGAGGTGCGGACCGTCGACGGCGAGAGCACCTTCTCGGTCACCGGCGGCAACGTCTCCGGCTCGCCCTTCATACTGACGGCGGGGCTGGGGAACGCCTTCGTCCCCCCTTACGGCCCCTGGTCGATACTGCGCTGCACCGACTGCCACGGGACCACCAAGACCGACCCGGTCGGTCCGCACGCCTCGGTGAACAAGTGGCTCATCAAGGACGCCGACACCATGTCCTTCTACTACTTCGCCGGCGGCGCCGAAACCAACGTGATCGGGCCGATCGCCCCGGGGCTTCCCACGTCCGTCGCGAAACCGAAGGCCTATTTCTGCTACAACTGCCACCGTCGCGACGTCTACGGCGACAAGGACATGAAATCGCCCGGCTACTACCTCCAGTCGAGGCAGCCGCACGCGAACTACATGGACACCAACGCCAACACCGTCGACGACGCGAAGACCAAGTGGGGGGTCCACTGCCGCATGTGCCATGGCGGAGACGTGGTGGGCGGCATCCACGGCACCAACCGGCGCCACACCAGCACCCCTTCCGGCGGCTCCAACGACGTCGGCAAGCGCTTCCTGAACGGCTCCGCCTGGGGCACCCACACACTCGGGGTGAAGCGGAGCACCACCCAGGTGGTGGGCGGGTGCTACACGCTCGGCTCGCCGGCCGACGCCAGCGTCGACAACTGCGCCCACAACCACAGCGGCACGGCCTACGTCAACAAGGCGACCTACGACTACGACACGCCGTAGGTCGACCCCCCGCCCTCCGGGCGATGCTGCTAGCGGAAGATCATCGTTAACCAGGATGGGCAACAGGTTCGCTTCGTGGCGCCGCCCTCACCCGGCCTTCGGCCACCCTCCCCCGGCGGGGGAGGGGCCAGGCAATGGAGAGGGGGAGAGGTAGGATGCAAAGTGTGAGGAAAGGGCGGGTTACCCCGCCCTTTCCTTTGCATGTAGCGCCGTTTCATTGTATGTTAGGCGCGATTCACCCTAACCAGGACGGCACTACCGCATGTGGAACATCCTTACATCGAGAAAACTGGCCCTCTGGGCGCTTCTGGGGCTGCTGCTTCCGCTGACCCTTTCCGCGTTCCTGCCGAGCGAGCTGACCCTCCCGGAGCGGGAGTGGGCGGAGTTGAGCAGGCAGAGTCCCTTCTATTTCGGGATCGCCTCGCGCCTCGCCACCCCGTACCTGGTAAAAACCCCCTTCTTCGCGGCCGTTTCCCTGCTCCTTTTCCTTTCCACCTGCGCCTGCACGGTACAGAGGGTCCTCTGGGGGCTGCGCGGCACGAGCCCGGACTTCTCCCGCGACAGGTCCTTCTCCTTCTCCAGGGAGGTCCCCTTTCCCCTTTCCCCGGAAGAGGGGGGGGGACGGATAACGAGGCTTCTGGCGTCGACGGGGTGGCGGCACGAGCGCCGGGACGCGGCCGACGCGCTGGTGCTGAGCGGCGTCAAGGGACGCTCCGGCTTCTGGGGCTCCATCGTCTTCCATGTCGGACTCCTTGGCTGCTTTCTGGCCGGCCCGGCCACCTACCTCACCGCGCTCACGGGGGAGCTGGTCCTCACCGAGGGGGTGGCGCTCCCGCTCAAGGAGGGGGTGTCTCTGGCCCGGGGGAAGGGGGCGACGCTCCCGGAGGCACGAGCGAGCCTGCACGACCTGCGCGGCGTCTACTACAAGGGGCGGTTCAAGTCCGACTTCGGCGGCGTGATGAAGATCTCCGACGCCCGGGGGGAACACGAACTCCGCTTCGAGGTGAACCGACCGGTCGAGTACCAGGGGCTCCAGTTCAGCCTGCACCAGTTCGGCTTCGCGCCGCGCCTGGTGATAGAGCGGTCCGGCGCGGCGCCCTTCGACTTCTATCTCAACCTGCGGCACCCCAGGGAGGGGGACTTCTTCGAGGTCGGCGGCGGGGTGAGGGCGCTGGTCATCTTCTTCCCCGACTTCATCCGCGAGGGGGGGAAGATCGGGACCAAAACGGAGGAACCGCTGAACCCGGTGACCATGGTGCGGCTGTACCGGGGGGAGACCGAGATCGGCAAGGGGCTTGTCAAGCCGGGGGAGTCGGCGCAGCTGGGCGGGTACCGCGTCACGGTCCCCGACTACCGGCACTGGGCGACGCTGGTGGTGACCCGCGACGCCGGTGTCCCCTTCACCGTCTTCGGCTTCGTCGTCTGCGTCGCCGGCCTTTTGATCCGTTTCGCGAGCAACGAGCGGCTGGTGGAATTCGAACTGCGGCGGCAGGGGGAGGAGAGCCTCCTCACCGTGAAGGGGTACAGCAGGTACTATCCCGCGTTCCTTGAAAAAGAGGTCGATGCCCTGGCGGAAAAACTGATCGAGGACGGGGTGACATGACCTTCTGGGAAGAGATCTTTCTCTGGTGCGCCGTGGCGGGTTACGCCGGCGCCTTCGTGTTCTTCCTGGTCGGGACCGTGTTCCGGAAGGAGGCCTGGGCCGGCCGCGGCGTGTACGCGACGGTGGCGGGATTCTGCGGCCACACGCTCGCCGTGATCTTCAGGTGGCAGGCCACCGGGCACGCGCCGGTGATGCACACCTACGAGAACTCCCTGATCGGGGTCTGGTTCCTGGTCCTCATCTACCTGGGGCTGAAGCGTAGTTTCCCTCCCTCCCGGATGTTCGGCGTGGTGGTGACGCCGTTCGCGCTCCTGATCCTGGGAAACGGCGTGATGGTGGGGGCGGAGCTGCAGCCCCTGGAGCCCGCCTTCAAGAGCAACTGGCTCTTCATCCATGTCCTGTTCGCCTGGTTTTGCTTCGGCTCCTACCTGCTCGCCTTCGCGGACGGCATCATGTACCTGGTGAAGGCCCGGGCCCCGGGGGGGGGCGGGAGGCTCCCCGACCTGAAGCTTTTGGAGGAGCTGTCGCTCAGGCTCATCCTCTTAGGCTTCCTCTCCCACGCGGTGATGCTCGGCAGCGGCGCCATCTGGGCGCATTCGCTCTGGGGGAAGTACTGGAACTGGGACCCGGTGGAGACCTGGGCGCTCATCTCGTGGCTGGTCTACGGGGTGAACCTGCACCTGCGCTTCACCCTCGGGTGGTCCGGCAACAGGGGGGCGTGGCTCGCCGTGATCTCGCTGTTCAGCATCATATTTCTTTTCTTCGGGTTCGGGCACGGCTCCAGCGTCCACACCGAGATGTTTTCGAAGTAGGCAGGGGAAGGAGGTAACGGGCATGTCGAGGATCTTGATCGTTTCGCTGCTGCTGGGGGCGCTGGTCTTTGCCGGGTGCAGCGCCAGCAAAGAGGAGAAGGAGGTGGCGGGGGTGATACAGAACTACCTGAGCCTGATGCAGGTGGTCTACGACAGGGCCGATCTCTCCCTTCTTTATCCGATCGCCTCCGACAAGGAGCTGAAGAAGGTGTTCCCGACCATACAGGCGTTGCAGGCGACGGGGAACCGGATGAAGACGGAGATCCTGGAGTTCAAGGTGAAGGCCGCGGACGTCCAGCCGTCCAGGGCGACGGTGACCACCGCGGAAAAGTGGCGCTTCTGGTGGGTCGACGAGAAAAGCGGCTCCATAACGAAGCAGAAGTCGGAGGAATCCTACCACCTGGAGTACAACCTGATCAAGGTGGACAACCGCTGGAAGGTGGACTACATCAGAAACCGCAACGAATGACGCCCCGGCCCCACGGTCGTAAATCCCCCTCCCCTTCAAGGGGAGGACCCCTCCCCCTCCTGGCCTCCCCCTTGAAGGGGGAGGGACGTGTAGCGGAAGATTTCGCTAATCGGCCAACTTAATGGGGAGTGCGCCCCGGCCCCGGCATCCCGGAAGGAGGAAGGTTAGATGAAGAAGATTGCGATGTTTTTGCTGCTGCTGGCGTGCTCCCTGCCGCTCATGGGATTCAACGGCGCACGGGAACAGAAAAGAGCGCAGCTCTACCTGAAGAGCGGCGAGACCATGCAGGGACAGGGGAACCTGGACGCGGCGCTGAGTTTCTTCGACAAGGCGGTGCGGACCGACCCGGGGCTGGCGGCAGCCTACCGCAGCCGCGGCTTTCTCTACCTGCAGCTGGGGTGTCGCGACGTGGCGCTCCAGGATTTCGGCAAGGTGATAGAACTCGCCCCGCTGGAGCCTGCCGGCTACGTCACCCGCGCCCTTGCCTACAGCGAGGCGGACAAGGCAAAGGCCGTCGCCGATTTCAAGAAGGGGTGCGAACTGGGCGACGCCCCGGCGTGCCAGTTTTTCAAGCAGATGGCGCCCGCCGAGCCCGCATCCCCCGCTTTATGAAATAGGTCGGGGCGAGGGCTCCCTCCCTTTTCAGGTGTTGGCCGCCTGCACCTCTTCCAGGCGTATCTCGAAATACTTGGGCCATCTCTTGCCGGTGACCACCAGCCGATCGTTGCGCTCGTCGTAGGCGATGCCGTTCAGGACGTCGGTGTTGTCGTTTCTCTCCTCCGGGCGCAAAAGCCCTTTCAGGTCGATCCACCCGGTCACGTCCCCGCTACCCGGGTCTATCTTCACGATGTAGTCGGTCTGCCACACGTTGGCGAAGATTTCCCCCTTGACGTACTGCAGCGCGTTCAGGTACTTGAGAGGCACCCCGTTGCAGGTGACGTTGACGGTGCGCTCCGTCTTGAAGGTGTCCGGATCGATGAACTTCAGCTGGTTGCTGCCGTTGCTCATGATCAGGTGCCGCCCGTCATGGGTCAGCCCCCACCCCTCCCCCTCGAACGCGAATTCCCCCTCCTTCTGCAGGCTCTTGTGGTGGTATATGAAGCCCGCGCCGGACAGGGTCAACTGGTAGATCCTGTTTCGGAAGACCGTTATCCCCTCCGCGAAGTATTCCCCCGGGACGTGCTGTCTCTCCAGCAGCTGCCCCGACCCCGGTACGACCTGCATCAGCGCCGATTTCTCGTACAGGCCCGAACTCTCCAGCAGCAGGCCGTCCTGGAACACCAGCCCCTCGGTGAAGGCCCACCTGTAATGCGGCCAGCTGGTTACCACCTTGTAGGTGTAGAGCGGGATCTGCCGGAAGCTCCCGGCGGAGGCGGCCGGTGCCGGCCCGGAGCGGGGAGGGTGCGCGACGCCGGTCGACTGCCGGACCAGCGAGTCGAGATTGGGGGCGCAGGCGGCAAGCGCCATGGTCGCTGCGGCGAGAAAGACCGTGGTTAACGTTCGTATCATGTGTGTCTCCCCATGTGGGACCGTTGTGGCAATTTCTGCCAATTAAATCGCGTAAATGCTTGAAGCATAAGGGTTTTTGTGCTGCATCGATGGTGCCAAAGCCCCTGCTGAAGTCGGCGCTCCAGCCAGGAGCCGCCCTGCACCCTTGACCAGAGGGAAAAGAAAAATCGTCTTAGGACTTTCCCCGTGGTGCAGGTGCTCCCTGTCGTTTCTGCCGCGGCCGGTGGTTTCACCCACCTGCACCCAATTTGCCGCCTTGTAGCAGCTCCCGGAGAACCTGGCCGAATCCACCAGCGTTTCCAGAAGCCACGGGCGGATGCCGTAGCGGCTCTCCCAGTCGCCCGGGAGCCGCGCGCAGGCAAGCGAGAGGGCGCTGCTGGCGAGGTTCTTTATCCGCATCGACGGCAGGATCAGGAATCGGCTGTTGGAGACCACGCGCTGCAGGTTTTTCCTGCGGGCCGCATCGTCCCAGCCGAGGTAGCGATCCCGCGCCTCCATGCGCCAGGCGGGACTGGAGAACTGCAGGCAGCCGGCGATCACCGGCTCGGGCGCGTGCACCCGCACGAAGTAGCGGAGCTGCGCCCCGAACGGGACCCGGTGCCCGAGGTAGTGGTGCCGCTCCACCAGTGAGCGCCACAAGGCCTGCTCCTGCGGACCGGAAACCGGGACGATCTCCACCGGGTCGAAGTCGCGCCTGGTCCCGGTGAGGGAGAGTTCGGGGGCGGTGCGCGGCGCCGTCGAGGTCCTGGAGCCGCGGGGCCTGCCGGCGCGAAGCGGCGGAAGCCGGAGCAGCTTGCCGTCCAGTTCTTCCAAAAGCGCCCTACACTCGACCGTCTTCAGCCTCCCGTTCAGGCGGCGCCAGTCGAGAATCTCGCAGATGGTGCTGGCGAGTTCGGTGCGGGAAAGGCCGGGGCAGTCGCCGGTTACGGAACGGATCACCTCGAGGTGGTCCGGGGCGACCTGTTCGCCGCAGAATCGCAGGATTAGGGGGTGTGTTGACGGCATACGGGTGCTCCTTCCGGTTTTGGTCGAGCGTACCGTAGCGGAAGGGGGAGGAAATGTCCAGCAAAAAACACCAGACAAACCATTAGCCACAGAGAAAATCTGAGAAAGTCTGAGGAAAGAACGCGGGGGAGTAGCAAATGCCTTTCGGTGGCGGTTTCCTTCCGCACTTCGTTCCCAAGCTCCAGCTTGGGAACGTTATGGCTCCGCGAAGCTGGAGCTTCGCCTCCAGGGTGGGTTCCCAAGCTGGAGCTTGGGAACCAGAATTTGTTACTTCAAGAGAAAATCTGAGGAAGTCTGAGAAAGAATGTGGGGGAAGGTTTTATTTCAGGTAAGCCTTGTCATGCTGGACATGCAGGCTGATAAGGACAATGGTAGGGCCTTTGAGCACACACACTTGTAACAGGTGAGGAAAGCCCAAGCCTGCCGGTGGAGCGAAAGCCCGCCCGAAGCAATGTGTGAATCCCGCCTAGAATTAGCTTGATTGGAAGAAGGCTTTAATTTAGAGTGCGTTAACGAGTCCGTTAGCCCGGAGCCTCGTCTTACAAACGAAGATTTCTTTTTGACAGGAGCCACCTTGAAAACAATGAGGATGCTAGTGCCACTTTGCAGGACGTTTCTGCTGCTGATCACGCTGGCGATCATGGGTTGCGGTAGCGGCGGCGACTCGGACTCCGCCCCATCGCAGACGAAAATTGTCTTGAGCAATGGGGCGTCCATCAGCATTGTCGACTCAGGTAACGGCACTAATGTAGTCCAGGGCGAGAATCTGCAAGGAGTAGCGGGGTTCGATATCCGGATGAGTTACGACCCCGCGGTGATGAATCCCCCCACAGTCGCACAAGGCGAGCTGGTATCCGGATTCATGTTTGCGGCTAACACAACTACTCCCGGGCTCATCAAGGCGGCGATCATCAGCACACGTGCCGTTTCTGGAACCGGTCCGATCTTGATGCTCGCTTTTTTACCCGGTGAATCCACCGGCAGCGTTGCTTTGGATAGAGTGATTATGATTGACGCGAGCGGGCACCAGTTACATTAAACTCCTTTTCCCTCCACTCGAAGAGGGCCGGAAGGGTCGGTGAGTGGTTGGTTAGTGTGCCCACCTTCGCCAAGGCTACGGCCGTTGAACTCCGGGGAGTGGACTTGGTTGGCGGGGACTCGCAAGCAGCACCGCGAGTGGAGCTTCGGGTTTGTCACCGAAACATTTGCTGCGAACGAACTTGTACAATTTTGTAGCCACAATGTGCTACGATGTGATCGCTACGGGAGGTGTTGGATGAAAGAAGCCATTGTTCGCTCGAGAATTGATGTATCGAAAAAAATTGAAGCCGAAGCGATACTTAGCGCTCTGGGGTTATCAACAAGTGACGCCATCAGGCTGTTTATCAATCAGGTCATTATGGAAAAAGGACTACCTTTTCAGGTAAAGCTGTCCGATGAAGCTTCCGAGGCGCATGACGAATGGTTCAGGCAACAGGTTGAGGATGCCGTTAGAAAAGCGGATGATCCAAAGACTGTCTTTACCTCGCACGACGAGGTGGTCAGGCGGTTTACCAGGAAGAAAGAAGCCCTGCGCTCTGAAAGAAAGAAGGGGGGCCTTGCTTGATTATCGAATGGCTACCTGATGCCGACCTAGACCTTGACGAGATCTATGAATTTATCGCCGAGGATGACCCTGATGCGGCAGATCGTCAAATCGGGAGAATTCTTGGACAGGTTGGGAAACTGACCGAGAAGGTCAGTAGAAAAGGTAGAATCGGGCGTGTACCTGAGACAATGGAGCTTGTTATTACCAAAACACCGTTCATTGTGGTGTACCGAACAGTACCTGGCAAAAACCAAATCCTCAGAGTTCTACATTGTTCGCAGAAGTGGCCAAAATCATTCGAATAAATCCTGTGCATCAATCGCCGAGGGCTTAAACCTTAATCCCAGCCCCTCACCCCTTCTGTTGTGCATGCCCGTCAGTTGGACAACATCCCCCACCTCAGGACTTGGGCCTGGGTGGGGGATGTTTTTGTCCACCAGAGGGTCGTCTGCATGGCTCTTTGGTTGTGTAGGGGGAGGCGTCGGTGCCGGCCGCCTAGCCGCAGGCGACGGCGTTGGCGCGCTCACGCTCGGTGGCGTCGTCCATCACCTTGTAGGCGCAGAACTCGCCGCACATGGTGCAGGCGCCGTGGTCGGCGACGCCGGACTCGGCCCTGAGACGCCTAGCCTTCTCCGGGTCGATGGCGAGGGCAAACTGCCCTTCCCAGTCGAGCTTCTTGCGGCAGCGCGCCATCTCGTTGTCCTTTTCTATCGCCCCCTTGACCCCCTTGACTATGTCGCCTGCGTGGGCCGCGATCCGGGAAGCCATCACCCCCTCGCGCACGTCCTCGACGCTCGGGAGCCTCAGGTGCTCGGAAGGGGTCACGTAGCAGAGGAAGTCGGCACCGGCCGCGGCGGCGATGGTCCCGCCGATGGCGGAGGTGATGTGGTCGTAGCCGGGCGCGATGTCGGTGACCAGCGGCCCGAGGACGTAGAACGGCGCGCCGTGGCAGAGCCTCTTCTGCAGGAGGATGTTGGCCTCGATCTGGTTCAGCGGCATGTGGCCCGGCCCCTCGATCATGACCTGCACGCCGTACTCCTGCGCCCTCTGGGTCAGTTCGCCCAGGATGATCAGCTCGTGGATCTGGGCGCGGTCCGTGGCGTCGGCCAGGCAGCCGGGGCGGAAGCCGTCGCCGAGCGAAAGGGTCATGTCGTACGCCTTGGTGATCTCCAGCAGGCGGTCAAAGTGCTCGTAGAGCGGGTTCTCCATGTTGTTGTGCGCCATCCACTCGATGGTGAAGGCGCCGCCGCGCGAGACGACGTCCATGATGCGCCCCTCGCGTCTCATCCTTTCCACGGTGGAGCGGGTCACGCCGCAGTGCACGGTGATGAAGTCGACGCCGTCCTCGGCGTGCTTGATCACACCCTTGAAGATGTCGTTGACGGTCATGTCGACGATCGCCTTGTTCTGGTTCCGCACCGCGTCGAGGGCGGCCTGGTACAGCGGGACGGTGCCGATGCAGGCAGAGGTCTCGGCGATGACGGCGCGGCGGATCTCGTCGACCGGGCCGCCGGTGGAGAGGTCCATGATGGCGTCGGCGCCGCTTGCCACCGCGACCCGCGCCTTCTCGAGTTCCTTCTCGATATTGAGGTCGTCGGCGGAGCTGCCGATGTTGGCGTTGACCTTGGTCCTCAATCCCTTCCCCACGGCGAGGGGGGTGCCGTTCGAGTGCTTGTTGTTGTGGCAGATGATGATGTTTCCCGCGGCGAGGCCGGCACGGATGAATTCGACTTCCACCCCTTCGGCGAGCGCCGCCTGCTTCATCTTGTCCGTCACGATCCCCTTGCGGGCGTATTCCAGCTGCGTCATGGCTACTCCTTTATTTACGGCCGGTGTCCGACTCGGCCTGTTCTTTAGCTGCGAGATAGTGGTTCACCGGGCCATGCCCCTTTCCCATCGGATGGGCGAACTTGATGGCGCGGGTGACGAAAAGTTTCGCCCTCATGATCGCGCCCGGCAGCGGTTCTCCCTGGGCGAGGAAGGTCGCAATGGCCGAGGCGAGGGTACAACCGGTGCCGTGCGTGTTGCGGGTCAGGACCCTGGGGGCGCTGTAGCGGGTAAAGCCGGAGCCGTCGAAGAGGATGTCGGTGACGACCCCGTCCGACATGTGCCCCCCCTTCACCAGCACGTTCTTCGCCCCCATGAGGTGCAGCGCCCGTGCGGCGAGTTCCATTCCCGCACCGTCCGTGATGGTGACGCCGGTCAGGATCTCGGCCTCCGGGATGTTCGGGGTGAGGAGGTAGGAGAGCGGGATGAGCCGTTTCTTCAAGACGGCGAGCGCCTCGTCCTCGAGGAGCGTAGCGCCCCCCTTCGCGTTCAGCACCGGGTCGAGCACCACGATCCTGGTGCCGTAGTCGGCGAGCTTGTCGGCGAGGGTGTCGGTGATTTCGGGGGAGGAGAGCATCCCTATCTTCACCACGTCGATCGGGATGTCCGACAGTACCGCGTCGATCTGCTCCGCCAGGAAGGCGGGGGGGACCGGGTGCATCGCCGAGATGCCGCGGGTGTTTTGGGCCGTGAGGGCGGTGATCGCCGACGCGCCGTAGCTTCCCAGGAGCGTGATGGTCTTCAGGTCGGCCTGGATGCCGGCGCCCCCTCCGGAATCGCTCCCCGCCACGGTGAGGACGCCGCCGCGCGGGTACGGCACATGCCTGTTGAACAGGATCGAGATCTCCTCGGCGGCGAGTCCCGGCGACTTGGCCGAGAGAACCCCCGAGATGACGGCAACCGCGTCGGCGCCGGCGTCGATGACGGCGCAGGCGTTGTCCCTGGTGATGCCGCCGATGGCGACGATGGGGATCTTCAGCTTTCCCCTCAGCTGTTCCAGCTGCTCCGGACCCTGTATCGCCTCGACGTCCTTGGTAGCGGTCGGGTAGATGCAGCCGAAGCCGACGTAGTCGGCGCCTGCGGCCTGTGCCCGGAGCGCTTCATCGAGGGAGTGGGTGGAGACGCCGATGATCTTCTTAGGTCCGAGGACGGCGCGGGCCGAGGCGGGGTCGCCATCGTCCTGCCCCAGGTGCACCCCGTCCGCATCGAGCGTCAGGGCGAGTTCCACGTCGTCGTTGACGATGAACTTCACCTGGTATTCCGCGCAGAGGCGCTTCAGGTCCCGGCCGAGTTCGAGGCGCTGCTGCGGGGAGCGTATCTTGTCGCGGTATTGCAGTACCCCGACGCCGCCGGTGAGGGCCTCGCGCACGCGGGGCAGCAGACGGTCGTTCTGGTCCGTGATCAGGTAGAGTCCCCCGATCCGCCGCTCCCTGCCCCTATGATCAACAACGAGTCTTAGCACTTACACCTCGAACAAAACCGAACCATTGGCACGGAGAAAATCTGAGAGAATCTGAGACTGCTTTTTAAAGGTGAACCTGAAAAACTTAAACCGTTAGTTATGGAAACATGAAAGGATCCGGGACTCTTTTCCTCTAAAAGGTCTTTAGGGTTCTCAGAAGTCCTCAGATTTTCTCTGTGGCCAACGGTTTTCCGGTTTTCTCGTTATTTACGGTTTGGACGTAAAAAAGCCGCGACGGCAGGTCACGGCTCCCCAGGGTGTTTTGGTCGGAGTTCGCGCCGCTTCCCTACGCCGGTGCTACCCGGATCAGGTTCAAAGGGTCTCAGGCATGGCCTGTCTCAGTTCTACCGAACTCCCCTAGCTGGCTCTTTTAGCTGGCGCTCAACTTAAAGTAATCCTCTTGCAAAGTCAACTGTTTTCGGGTTTTTGCCTTTACACCTGATGGCAGAAGTGGTAGAAAAATCAGTGGCTGCAGCCACTCCCCCTGCCCCGGCTCGGGGAGTTTTTCAATGTCATTCTATCGGGATATAGCAATATAGGATTTATCCATGGACAGCCGCCCCACAGTGGTTGAAATAGATCTCGCCGCTCTTCGTCATAACTTCGGTCTGGTGCAGCAGAAGGTCCCGCAGGGGTGCGGGATTCTCGCGGTGGTCAAGGCCGACGCCTACGGCCACGGTTTCCAGTATGTCTCCGAGGAGCTGGAGAAACTCGGCGTCGATGCCTTCGCCGTCGCCTTCCTCGCCGAGGGTGTGCAGCTCCGCATGAGCGGGATCTACCGTCCTGTCCTCATCCTGGGCGGGGTTTACCCGGGGGAGGAGAAGCGCTGCATCGGACTCAACATCTCGACGGCGCTCTTCTCGCTGGAGCAGGCCGCGGCGCTCGACCAGGCGACCCTGGAGATAAAGTGCTACAGGAAGGCGAAGGTGCACCTGAAGATCGACACCGGCATGGGAAGGCTGGGGGTTCCGTACCACGAGGCGCCTGCCTTCCTCGCCCAGCTCAAGCGTTTCAAGAACCTGGAACTCGAGGGGATCTTCTCCCACTTCGCCAGCGCCGACGAACTCGACCCGGACGGGCGCGCCTACACGAAGCTGCAGGCTGAGCGCCTGAACGCCGTGGTGGTCGAGGCGCGGGAACTAGGCTTCTCCCCGCGCTACGTGCACGTCGCCAACAGCGCCGGGATTCTTGCCTCCGACCTCCCTTTCTGCAACCTGGTCCGCCCCGGTATCATCCTGTACGGCGGGCTCCCCTCGGGCGACTTCGCCGATGCGGTCCCTTCCAAGCCGGTGATGCGTCTTACCAGCCGGGTCGCCATGCTCAAGTGGGTCGAGCCGGGAACGAGCATAAGTTACGGCAGGCGCTATGTGACGAGCGAGAGGAGGCTGATAGCGAGCGTGCCGGTAGGATACGCCGACGGCTACTGCCGCAGCCTCACCAACAAAGGGGAGGCGCTGATCCGCGGGCAGAGGGCGCGGGTGGCCGGCACCGTCTGCATGGACTGGATCATGCTGGACGTCACGGGGATAGAGGGTGTCGCGGTAGGAGACGAGGTGACGCTGCTCGGTCCGGACCCGAAGGGAGATTGCATCAGCGCCGAGGAGCTGGCCGAGAAGGCCGGCACCATCGCCTACGAGATCCTGTGCGGCATGAGCACCCGCCGCGTGCGCAGGGTGTATATCGGTTAGAAGACGAGCAAAACCTGAAAACCATTGGCACGGAGAAAATCTGAGAACTTCTGAGAAACCATTAGAAGCGCAGAGCTGAAAAAGGAACAAACCAAGGAGAATTAGAGAAGGGAGGCTTCCCGATGCGTACAGTCACGATAAGAATTGAAGAGGATGTGGACGAAAGGTTGCAGCGGTTGGCCAGCGAAACGCACCGGCCCAAGAGCTTCTATGTGCGTGAGGCACTCCTGGAACATCTGGACGAAATAGAGGACGTCTATCTTGCAGAAAAGCGGTTAGAGGCAATCCGTTCCGGAAGCGAAACAACCATCCCCCTTGAGGAGGTGATGCATCGCTATGAGGTGGAAGACAGGCGCGAGGTCTACCGCCGATAATGACTCGTTTGATTTCTCAGATTTCCTCAGATTTTCTCCGTGCCAATGGTTTTAGTGCTCAGATTCTCTCAGTTTTTAAGGGGTTTTTATGAAAGAGAAGGTAAGGCTTACTGCGATGGTGCAGGCGGCGGGTTGAGCTGCCAAACTGGGCCCGGCGGGCCTGGAAGACGCCATTCGCGACATAATCCGCTCGGACGACCCGAACCTCATCGTGGGGGTCGAGGGGGCCGAGGACGCGGGGATCTACCGCATCGGGGAGAACCTTGCCCTGGTGGAGACCACGGACATCATCACGCCGCTCGTTGACGACCCGTTCACCTTCGGCCGCATCGCCGCGGCCAACGCCCTCTCGGACGTCTACGCGATGGGGGGGAAGCCGGTCACCGCGATGAACCTCGCCTTCTTCCCGGCCTGCTCGCTCCCGACCTCGGTGCTGGCCGCCATCCTCGCCGGCGGTTCCGACGCGCTGAAGGAGGCGGGGGCCTGCCTCGTCGGCGGCCACACGGTCGAGGACAAGGAGCTGAAGTTCGGCCTCGCCGTCACCGGCCTCATCGACCCGTCCCGCATCGTCAGGAACTGCACCGCCCGTCCGGGCGACCTCCTCGTCCTCACCAAGCCGCTCGGAACCGGGATCGTCTCGACCGCCATCAAGGCGGAGATGATCGATCCGGAACTGGAAGCCGAGGCGATCCGCTGGATGACCACGCTGAACGCCAAGGCCGCCGAGCTGATGGTGGCCTGCCGCGCCACTGCCGCCACGGACGTGACCGGCTTCGGTTTCATAGGGCACGCCTGCGAAATGGCGCTCGGCGCCAAGGCAACCTTCAGGATCGAGCTCGCCAAGGTCCCGGTCATGCGCGGGGTTCCGGCCCTCATCGACGACGGCCTCGTTCCCGCCGGCTGCTACCGCAACCGCCAGCATTACGAATCGCACGTCTGCGGCAGCTCCGGGGACCCGCTCCTGCCGCTCTTCGACCCGCAGACCTCGGGGGGGCTCCTGATCTCCCTCGCCCCGGCGGACGCCGGCGAGTATCTTGCCCGCGCCGAGGCGTCCGGCCTCTTCGCCGCCTGCATCGGCTCGGTGGAGCCCGCCGGAGGGACTGCCCTTGTCTTCTTCTAGAAGGCTCGCCGCAGCTTTCGACCTCGGCACCACCACCATCGCCGCCGCCCTGGTCGATCCCGCAACCGGGGAGCGCCTCGCCGTCACGGGAGCGCTCAACCCGCAGCGGCGCTGGGGTGCCGATGTCCTCTCCCGCCTGACCGCCGCCGCCGACCCTGAGACGTTGCGCGCCATGCAGGGGGCGCTTGCCCTCGAGATGGAGCGGATGGCCGATGATCTCCTGGCGCAGGCGGGCGCGGCAGACGTCGAACTATCCCTGGTGGCCGTCGCCGGCAATCCGTCGATGGAACACATAGCGCTCGCGCTCCCGGTCGCCTCGCTCGCCTATCCGCCGTTTCGCCCCCTCTTCACCGCTGGCAAAGACGTCAACACCCTCGATCTCGGCTGGCGCCGGGAGATCGCGGCGTACCTCCTGCCGCTTCCCGGCGGCTTCGTCGGCGGCGACCTGCTCGCCTTCCTCTTCGGGCTGGAGGGTACGCCCCTGCGCGGCACCCTCTATATAGATATGGGGACCAATGCGGAGATCGCCCTCTTCGACGGCGAGCGATACCTCTCCACCTCCGCCGCGGCCGGCCCCGCCTTCGAAGGGGGAAACCTCCGCTGCGGCATGGCGGCGCTGCCGGGCGCGGTCAGCGGCGTGCGCATCCAGGGGGACCGGGTCATCCTCTCAACGATCGGCGGGGCGGCGCCTCTCGGCCTCTGCGGCTCCGGCGTCCTGGAGACGGTCACCTCGCTCATCGATTGCGGCATCATCGAATCCACCGGGAGGCTCCGCCCCGCCGCGGAAGTCGACTCGAACCTGGCGAACCGGCTGCAGGAGGTGAACGGCACGCTCGCCTTCGTGCTGCACCGGGACGCGTCGGGCCTCGTCTACCTCGACCAGGAGGACATCCGCGCTCTGCAGCTCGCCAAGGGAGCGCTGCGGGGCGGGATGGAGATCCTGCTGGCCAAGGCGAATATCTCGCTGGACGACGTCGAGCAGGTGGTCTTGACCGGTTCGTTCGGTGCGGTGCTCTCCCCGGAGGTGCTAAAAAAAGTTGGAATTTTCAACGAAAAAATGGTAAAAATCAGCGGATTTATCAGGGAGGGGGCGCTGGCGGGCGTCGAGCGCATGCTGGTCCTGGAAAACGGTCGGGACCGGATGGAGCAGCTGGCGCAGCAGGTCCGGGTGATACCCCTTTCCGGCACACCGCTCTTCGAAAAACTCTTCCTGGCGAACATCGACTTCCCAAACCCCTGAAACCTACCTTGTATGAACCTTGGCCACAGAGAAAATCTGAGGACTTCTGAGAAGGCTGTAAGAACATAGGCTTGGCCACAGAGGAAATATCGTCCCGATATTCCTCCGTGGCAATTTTTGATTTTTAAATAAAGGAGTTAGAACAATGGCAAAGATTGGGCGCGCGCTGATCAGCGTATCGGAGAAGAGCGGGGTATTGGAGTTTTCCAGGGCTCTCGCCGGCTATGGTGTGGAGATTCTCTCCACCGGCGGCACGGCGAAGATGCTGCGTGAGGCAGGTATTCCCGTCAAGGACGTCTCCGAGTTCACCGGCTTCCCCGAGATGCTGGACGGACGTGTCAAGACGCTGCACCCGAAGGTCCACGGCGGCATCCTCGGCATGCGCGAGAACCCGGCCCACGTGGCCAAGATGCAGGAACACGGCATCGAGCCGATCGACATGGTAGTCGTGAACCTCTACCCGTTCGAGGCGACCGTCGCCAAGGAGGATTGCACCATGGAGGACGCCATCGAGAACATCGATATCGGCGGCCCGACCATGCTCCGCTCCGCAGCCAAGAACAACCGCGACGTGACCGTCATCGTCGACCACGCCGATTACGCGGTGGTCCTCGAAGAGATGAAGAACAGCGGCGGCAGCGTCTCCCGCGAGACCAATTTCCGCCTGGCGGTGAAGGTGTACCAGCACACCGCGGCCTACGACGGCGCCATCTCCAACTGGCTCGGCGCACGCACCGGCGAGGGGGTCGCTCCTTACCCGGACACCCTCACCCTGCAGTACCAGCTGGCCCAGGGGATGCGCTACGGCGAGAACCCGCACCAGTCCGGCGCCTTCTACGTCGAGAAGGGGGCCAAGGAGGCGTCCATCGCCACCGCCCGCCAGATCCAGGGAAAAGAACTCTCCTACAACAACATCGGCGACACCGACGCCGCCCTCGAGTGCGTGAAGCAGTTCACCGAGCCGGCCTGCGTCATCGTGAAACACGCCAACCCGTGCGGCGTCGCCGTCGCAGGCAACATCATGGAGGCCTACGATCTCGCCTATAAGACCGACCCCGAGTCGTCCTTCGGCGGCATCATCGCCTTCAACCGCGAGCTGGACGAGACCACCGCGCGCGCCATCGTCGACCGCCAGTTCGTCGAAGTGATCATCGCACCCAAGGTCACCGAGGCAGCCAGCGAAGTGGTTTCCGCCAAGAAGAACGTCCGTCTCATGGAGTGCGGGTTCTGGCCGGAGCAGTCCGCGCCGCGCCATGACTTCAAGCGCGTGAACGGCGGCCTGCTGGTGCAGGATGCGGACCTCGAACTCTTCAACGAGCTGAAGGTGGTGACCAAGAGGGCGCCGACCGACGCCGAGATGGAGGACCTCCTCTTCACCTGGCGCGTCGCCAAGTTCGTCAAGTCCAACGCCATCGTCTACGGCCGCAGCAACGCCACCGTCGGCGTCGGCGCCGGCCAGATGAGCCGCGTCAACTCCGCCCGTATCGCCGCGATCAAGGCCGAGCACGCCGGCATCCCGGTCCAGGGGGCGGTGATGGCATCCGACGCCTTCTTCCCGTTCCGTGACGGCTTGGACAACGCGGCGGCGGTAGGCGTCACCGCCGTCATCCAGCCCGGCGGCAGCATGCGCGACGCCGAGGTCATCGCCGCGGCCGACGAGCACAACATCGCCATGGTCTTCACCGGCATGAGGCATTTCAGGCACTGAGAGGCAATTGACAATTGACAATTGTCAATTGGATTTTAAGGAGATTGTATGAAGGTATTAGTTGTTGGAAGTGGGGGGCGGGAGCACGCGCTGGTCTGGAAAATCGCCCAGTCGCCGCTGGTGACCAAGGTGTTCTGCGCGCCGGGCAACCCCGGGACGGCCGGCCTCGCGCAGAACGTGGACATCGCCGTGGAAAATCTCCAGGGGCTCCTCGACTTCGCCAGGAAGGAGGGGGTGGACCTGACCGTGGTCGGTCCGGAGCTCCCGCTTTCCATGGGCCTCGTCGACCTGTTCGAGGAGAACGGCCTCAAGGCCTTCGGCGCCAGGAAGAACGCCGCCATCATCGAGGCGAGCAAGGCGTTCTCCAAGGACCTGATGCACAAGTACAACGTCCCGACCGCAGCCTACGGCGTCTTCACCGAGATCGATGCGGCGGTGCGGTTCATCGACAACACCGGGATCCCCATCGTCATCAAGGCGGACGGGCTGGCGGCAGGCAAGGGGGTCATCATCGCCCAGACCCGCGACGAGGCGGTCGAAGCGGTCACCGACATGCTCTCCGGCAACGCCTTCGGCGCCGCCGGGTCGCGCGTGGTCATCGAGGAGTTCCTGAAGGGGGAGGAGGCTTCCTTCCTCGCCTTCACCGACGGCCAAAGGATCATCCCGCTCGCCAGCGCCCAGGATCACAAGGCGGTCTTCGACGGCGACAAGGGGCCGAACACCGGCGGGATGGGCGCCTACTCCCCGGCGCCGGTGGTGACCCCGGCGATCCACGAGAAGGCGATGGCCGAGGTCATGCGCCGCACCGTCGACGGCATGGCGGCCGAAGGGCGTCCCTACTGCGGCGTCCTCTACGCCGGCCTCATGATCGACGGCGATTCCGTCAAGACCCTCGAGTTCAACGCCCGCTTCGGCGACCCCGAGTGCCAGCCGCTTTTGATGCGGATGAAGTCGGACATCGTCCCGATCCTTCTCGCCGTCGCCTCCGGGAGCCTGGAAGGGGTGGAGATCGAGTGGCACGACAAGGCGGCTGTCTGCGTGGTGCTCGCGTCGCAGGGGTACCCCGCCGACTACAAAAAGGGCGATGTCATCTCCGGGCTCGACGCGGCAGCCAAGATCGACGACCTGGTTGTCTTCCACGCCGGGACCAAGAACTCCGGCGACGCGATCGTGACCAGCGGCGGGCGCGTCCTGGGTGTAACCGCCCTGGGCGACACCGTGCAGGAGGCGATCGACCGCGCCTACAGCGGCGTGAAAGAAATCTCCTGGCCGGGCATGCACTACAGGAAAGACATCGGCGCCAAGGCGATCAACCGGTAACAGCCGCGGCAATCAGAGAAAAACCTAAAACCAAACCATTGGCACGGAGAAAATCTGAGAAAATCTGAGAAGGACTGAACCCCAGAGGAAAGGGGAAAAGCAAAAACCACGTCAGTAGCATTTACAATCATGGTTTTCGCCTTTACCCGTATTTTTGTTTTTTGGTGTTCTCTGACGTTCTCAGATTTACTCCGTGCTAATGGTTTTGACCTGTCTCTGCTTCGACTTTATCAAAGTAATGGAGATTAACTCATGTCCGATCCGACCGTCCTGATTCTCATGGGAAGTGATTCCGACCTGTCCATCATGGAAGAAACGGCCAGGGTTCTCACCGAGTTCGGCGTGCCGTTCGAGATGCACATCTCCTCGGCGCACCGCTCCCCCGCGAAAACCGCCAAGCTCGCCGGCGAGGCCGCCAGCCGCGGCATCCAGCTCATCATCGCCGCAGCCGGCATGGCCGCTCACCTGGCGGGCGTCATCGCCGCCGAGACCACCCTCCCGGTGATCGCGGTCCCGATGCCGGGGGGCGCACTCAACGGCGTCGACGCCCTCTACGCCATGGTTCAGATGCCCGGCGGCATCCCTGTCGCCACCATGGCCATCGGCAAGGCCGGCGCCAAGAACGCCGGGCTCTTCGCCGTACAGGTGCTCTCCCTCGCCAACCCCGACCTGCAGGCCAGGTTCGCCGCCTACAAGGTGCAGATGGCCGCAGAGGTGGAACAAAAGGACCAGGCGCTGCAGGCCGCAAGGCGGGGCTGAGGCGTATTCCCCAGTGATTTTGCTTGACATCGTCGCCCGGGTTGTATACCTTCCGCTGTAAAATTTTGCTTTAATAACTGGAGGAAAACTAATGAAAAAGATGATTGCTGCAGTAGCTCTGACGCTCGCTTTCGCTGTTTCCGCAATGGCTGCCGACTCCGTCGTGTACCCGGCTAAAAACGGCAACGTTACCTTCAACCACAAAGGGCACTCTGCAAAGCTTGAGTGCAAGACCTGCCACGGCGAAGGCGCTCCGGCCAAGATCGCACTCGGCAAGGACAAGGCTCACGCTCTCTGCAAAGGGTGCCATGCCGACAAGAAAGCCGGCCCGACCAAGTGCGGCGAGTGCCACAAGAAGTAGGTATCCGACCCTCATGTCAGGAGGGTGATGCGGGTGAAAGGGGTGACAGGGGATCTTGTTACCCCTTTTTTTCGGGCCGATGTTATGTTAGTAAATTTTATTTTGCGCAAAATGACAATTTGTCTATAATGGCAAGCTTGATTGCGAACCAAGCTGCACATCACCTTTTCGGGAGACGGCCTTGACAACGAATAAACGAGGATTTGCACAACAGCTGTGGGATTTTTTCTGCTCTTTGAGACTGACAATTTTCCTGCTCATAGGACTCGCCCTCACATCCATCATCGGTACAGTAATTCAGCAGGGTCCGCAGCGTGAATACCTTGCGACACTCAGCGAAACAAAGATCCGACTCTACAGTGCCCTTGGCTTCTTCGACATGTACCACTCCTGGTGGTTCATCCTCCTTTTATACCTGCTGACGCTGAACCTGATCTGCTGCTCCATCAAAAGGCTGCCGCGCGTATGGAAGATCGTCTCCGAGCCGGTGCTCGTGATGGACGACACCTTCGAGAGGTCCCTCTCCAGCGTGAGAGACCTGAAGCTGCGCGGCTCCAAGGGGGAACTGAAGGAGAAGATGGTCTCCTTCCTGAAAGCCGAGTTCGCCGAGCCGGTGATCACCGAGCGCGAGGGTGAATACCACCTCTTCGCCCAGAAGAACCCCTGGTGCAGGCTCGGCGTCTACGTGGTGCACCTCTCCATCATCATCATCTTCATCGGGGCGTTGATCGGCTCTTTCTTCGGTTACAAGGCCTACGTCAACATCCCAGAGGGGGGCGGCGTCTCCCAGGTGCAGGGCAGGGGCGGCAAGACCATCGACCTCGGCTACGAGGTGCGCTGCGAGAAGTTCTCCGTCGCCTTCTACGACACCGGCGCGCCGAAGGAGTTCAAGAGCATCCTGAGCATCGTCGAGAACGGCAAGCCGGTCGCAGGGCTCCAGAAAGTCCCGGTCATCGTCAACGAGCCGCTCACCTACAAGGGGATCACCTTCTACCAGTCGAGCTATGGCCAGTCCGACGAGGGGGTCAAGTACCACCTGACCGTGCGTGACCGCAAGGGGGGCGCGCCTGTCAAGCTGGACGCCCGCCAGGGCGAGAGGGTCGCGCTTCCGGGCGGGGCCTTCCTCTCCGTGATGGAGGCGACCCAGAACGTCACCCCGTTCATGAAGGGGTTCGACGGCCCCGGCGCACAGGTTGAGTTCACCCCGGCCGGCGGCAATCCGCAGCCGTTCGTGATCCTCTCCGAGAAATACGAGTCGTTCAACGCGCAGCACGGCGGCGACCTGGTCATCACCTTCGACGGCATGGACCAGAAGTTCTTCACCGGCCTGCAGGTGGCGAAGGACCCGGGCGTCTTGGTCGTCTGGCTCGGCTGCTTCCTGATGGTCATCGGCACCTGCATGGCGTTCTTCATGTCCCACAAGAGGGTGTGGGCGCGCGTCTCCGACAAGGGGGTCACCATGGGAGGCTCCGCCAGCAAGAACCCGACCGGTTTCGAGATCGTATTCGACGAGCTGGTGGAGAAGATCAACAAGGCATAAATAAAAGGGGTCACCCCTTATCGCCGCTTTAACTGAATCGACCGGAGGGTAATATCGATGTCCAGTTCCATGCTGTTCAACGTGACCATGATCGCATACATGGTTTCCACCTGCATATTCTTCGCATTCCTTGCCTCCCGCAGCAAGGGGGTGGGGCTCGCCGGTACCTACGCGGCCCTCTTCGGGTTCGTGGTTCAAACCGCGGCCATCGGCCTGCGCTGGAAGGAATCCTATGACCAGGGGCACGGCCACGCGCCTCTTTCCAACCTGTTCGAGTCGGTGGTCTTCTTCTCCTGGACCATCATCCTGATCTTCCTGTTCATCGACTTCAAGTACAGGTACCGCGCCATCGGCTTCTTCGTCGTCCCCTTCGCGCTCTTCGGGATGGCCTGGGCCCAGTTGAGCCTCGACAGCAACATCGAGCCGCTGGTTCCGGCGCTGCAGAGCAACTGGCTCGTGTACCACGTCATCACCTGCTTCCTCGGCTACGCGGCCTTCGCCGTCGCCTGCGGCATCTCGATCATGTACCTGATCCGGGAGCAGATCGAGCAGGAAGGGGGGAACGCGCAGGCCGGGGGGCTCCTCTCCATGTTCCCGTCCATCAAGGTGCTGGACGACCTGAACTACAAGGCGATCATGATCGGCTTCCCGCTCCTGACGCTGGGGATCGTGACCGGCGCGGCCTGGGCGAACTACGCCTGGGGCACCTACTGGAGCTGGGACCCGAAGGAGACCTGGTCCCTGATCGTCTGGTTCGTGTACGCCGCCTTCCTGCACGCCCGCATCACGCGCGGCTGGGTCGGGCGCAGGGCGGCGATCCTCTCCGTGATCGGCTTCGCCGCAACCATCTTCTGCTACCTGGGAGTCAACCTGCTCCTCTCCGGACTGCACAGCTACGGTAAGTAATGAGAAAACCGCTTGTGGCATATCTGGCAACGGCTGTGACCGTCCTGTTCCTCGTTGGGTCCATCCTGTTGCCGGATGCCGCGGTGGCGGAACCGTTCAAGTGCAGCGCCTGCCACAAGGACCTGATCCGGGGGGCGGTCGGCCACAAGCCGGTCGCCGCCGGGCAGTGCCTGAGATGCCACCAGCAGTTCTCCGACAACCACCCGCTGGGCAAGGACAGCATGGGGTTCATCGTCCAGAAGGAAAAGCTCTGCGCCGTCTGTCACGGGCAGCTGCTCCAGAAGAAGGTGCTCCACAAGCCGGTCGGCCAGGGGAAGTGCACCGACTGCCACATGGCGCACAGCTCGGATCACAAGTCGCTCCTGAAGGACCGGCCGCCGGCGCTCTGCTACCGCTGCCACCCCAAGGAGCACTTTTCCGGCGCCTTCGGGCACCTGCCGGTGACCAACGGCGAGTGTCTTTCCTGCCACGACGCGCACCAGTCCGACAGCAAGTCCCTCTTGAAGAAGCCGGGCTCCGAGCTCTGCTTCCAGTGCCACGACCCCAACCTCGGCGTCGGGAAGTCGGTGCACGGACCGATCAAGACCGGCGAGTGCATCCGCTGCCATGAGGCGCACGCCTCGGCGAACCGGAAACTGCTGAAGGGCGCCGCTCCGACCGAGCTTTACCGTCCGTTCAGCACCGCCGCCTTCCCGCTTTGCTTCTCCTGCCACGACCCGGAACTCGCGTCGGCCAACACCGAGAGCGCGACCAACTTCAGAAACGGCGTGCGGAACCTGCACGCGGTCCACGTGAACAAGCCCGGCAAGGGACGCTCCTGCAGGTTGTGCCACAACCCGCACGCCTCGGCCCAGGACCGGCTGATACATGCCAAGGCCCCGGGTTTTGGCACCTGGGACATCCCGATCCGGTATCAGGCGACGGGGACCGGCGGCAGCTGTTCCGTCGGCTGCCACAAGACCTTCCGATACGACAGGGTTAAAGCCGTTGAGCAGCAGTAGCCCCCCCCTGACGCTCCTCCTTGCAGGCCATGTCGCCTCCTCGTCCGGTGCGCTCGCCCGATGACGTTGCCTAAGTTCTCCATCATAGTCCCGGTGAAGCCCGGGGGAGAGGTGCGCGCCCTTTCCGGCATCGCCCGCGCGACCTATCCCGCCGAACTCTTCGAGGTGCTGGTCGCCTACGGCCGTCAGCCGAGCGTGCAGAGGAACCTGGCCGCGCGCGAGGCGCAGGGGGACATGCTCTTCTTCCTCGACGACGATTCCAGCGCTTCCCCCGCTTTTCTCGAGACGGCGGCGGCGCACTACCGGGACGCGCGGGTGGCCGCCGTGGGGGGGCCGTCGCTGACCCCGGGGACCGATTCCCCGCTGCAGCGGGCGATAGGTCTCGCCTTCGCCTCCGCCGTCGGCGGGGGAGGGGTGCGCAACCGGTACCGCAAGAGCGGTTGCGCCCGGCATACCAGCGACAGCGAGCTGATTCTGTGCAACCTCAGCTTCCGGCGCCAGGTGTTTCTGGACCACGAGGGACTGGACGAGCGGCTGTATCCCAACGAGGAAAACGAGCTGATGGACCGGCTGCAGCGGGAGGGGCATATCCTGGTTCACGACCCGGAACTCGCCGTCCACCGCAGCCAGCGCAGGACCTACCGCGCCTTTGTGAAGCAGATAAGCGGTTACGGCCGCGGCCGGGGCGAGCAGACGCTGATTGCGGGGATGGTGAAGCCGGCAACGCTGCTGCCGTCTCTGTTCCTGATTTACACGCTCCTTTTCCCTTTTCTCGGGGGTGTGATTTTCGCCCTGCCGATGCTCTGCTATCTCCTCATCGTGATCGGCGCGTCGCTCGCCGGCACTGTCGAGGGTAAAGATCCGAGGCTCTTCCCGAGGCTGTTGGTGGTGTTTCCTACCCTGCACCTGGTCTACGGCCTCGGCGTGCTCTGGGGGCTTGTCAGGCCGCGCTACCGCGGCGATGCGCCGATTGACGCGCAGGTCGAGGTAAGGCGGGTCAAGGGGTTCGGAGAGAAGCTTTAAACCATTTGTTGTGATGACACTGAGGGAGAAACCTTTGGATCTGAGCGTAGTTGTTCCCATATTCAACGAAGAAGACAACATCCCGATTCTGCATGACCGGATCTCCGAGGCGCTAGGGGACACGCCCCTCGATTACGAGCTGATCCTCGTGGACGACGGCTCCTCCGACAATTCGTATGCTGCGCTGAAAATGGCCGCTTCGAAAGACGAGCGGGTGAAGGTGGTCCGGCTGCGCCGCAACTTCGGCCAGACAGCGGCCATGGCCGCCGGGTTCGACCTTGCCGCCGGAAGGGTCGTGGTGCCGATGGACGGCGACATGCAGAACGACCCCCTGGACATACCGCTTTTGCTCGCCAAGATCGACGAGGGGTACGACGTGGTTTCCGGCTGGCGCAAGGACAGGAAGGACACCTTCGTGAACCGGCGGCTCCCCTCCATCATGGCCAACTCCTTCATCTCCTGGATGACCGGCGTGCACCTGCACGATTACGGCTGCACCCTGAAGGCCTACCGGCGCGACGTGCTGGACGACGTGAACCTGTACGGCGAGATGCACCGCTTCGTTCCCGCGCTGGCGCACCAGGTCGGCGCCCGCGTCACCGAGATGCCGGTCAGGCACCACGAGAGGCTGCACGGCAAGAGCAAGTACGGCATCTCCCGCACCATGAAGGTCATCCTCGACCTGATGACGGTGAAGTTCCTCCTCTCCTACTCGACCAAGCCGATCCAGCTCTTCGGCCGCTGGGGGATCTACACCCTCTGCGCCGGTCTGTTGAGCGGCGCCGTGACCGTCTACATGAAGTTATTCGAGCACACCAGCATGAACCGCAACCCGCTCCTCATCCTCACCGCCTTCCTCCTCTTCATGGGGGTGCAGTTCATCGTCCTGGGGCTTCTGGCGGAACTCTCCGCCCGGACCTATTACGAGGCGCAGGGGAAGCCGATCTACAACATCAAGGAAAAGATCAACTTTGGCTGAGACACCGCTGCGCGTACTGATGCTGGCCCCGACCCCCTTCTTCGCCGACCGCGGCTGCCACGTGCGGATACTCGAAGAGGCGAGGGCCGCTCTGCGTTGCGGCGTCGAGCTGCGGCTGGTCACCTACCACATCGGGCGCGACGTCCCCGGCATCCCGATCGAACGCATCGCCAGCATCCCGTGGTACAGAAAGCTCGAGGCGGGCCCCTCGTGGCACAAGCCCTATCTCGATGTCCTCCTCTTTTTCAAGGCGCTCAAGGTCGCCCGGCAGTTCAAGCCCCACCTGATACATGCCCACCTGCACGAGGGCGCCTTTTTCGGCGCGTTTTTGAAGATGTTCATCCGCGTGCCGATGCTCTTCGACTGCCAGGGGAGCCTCACCGCCGAGATCACCGACCACGGCTTCGTGAAACAGGGCTCCCTGCAGCAGCGCTTCTTCGCGGCGCTGGAGGGGTGGATCAACCGCAGCTCCGACTACATCATCACCAGTTCCGGGCCGACCGTGGACCAGCTGGTGCGGGACGGTGTCCCTAAGGACCGGGTGCGAGTCCTCATGGACGGCGTCGATACCGACGTTTTCGCGCCCCAGGCAAAAGAGGCGATACGCGCGCGGCTCGGGCTGCCGAAGGACCGGCGCATCGTGGTCTTTCTCGGTGTCTTGAACAGCTACCAGGGAGTCGACCTGCTGCTGGAGGCGGCGGCCGACTTGAAGGGGCAGGGGGCGAAGCTTCATTTCCTCGTCATGGGTTTCCCCGAGGCAGGCTATCGCGAGAAGGCGGAGGATCTGGGCCTTTCCGAGATGATGACCTTCACCGGAAGGGTGCCGTACGACGAGGCCGCCCTGTACCTCAGTGCCGGGGATATTGCCGTCTCGCCCAAGATTTCGCTCACCGAGGCGAACGGCAAGCTCTTCAACTACATCGCCTGCGGGCTTCCCACAGTCGCGTTCGACACTCCCGTCAACCGGGAGATCCTTGGAGACGATGCCCTGTACGCCAAGTTCGGCGATGTGATAGAGCTGGTCGGAGCGATAGGGCGACTCGCCGGTGACCGGGAGCTGAGGGAAGAGCTGGGGACGATGGGAAGAGAGCGGGCTGTCAGGGAGCACTCCTGGGAGGCGAGAGGGGAAGAGCTAACCGGGGTCTACCGTATGGTACTGAGAAAAGCGAAAACCATTGGCACGGAGAAGATCTGAGAAAATCTGAGGACCCCGAACTTTTGGAGCACCGAGAGTTCAGAGAAAATCTTGGGAGAGGAATTGTTGACCTCGTTCTGAGGTAGTAAAATCTCGGGAGTCTTTTGACCCCGGGAGGTGCTGCCTTGATTTTCGAAACTCTCACTGAAAAGATTATTGCGTGTGCCATCGAGGTGCATAAAGAGCTGGGTCCGGGGCTGCTGGAAAGCGTTTACGAATCCGCACTGGCGATAGAGCTGTTCCGGCAAGGCCTGCCGTTCCATCGGCAAAAACAGCTGCCGGTGACATATAAAGGTGAAAGCATCGGTGACTTCCGGATCGATCTCCTGGTGCAAGAGACGGTGGTGGTGGAACTGAAAAGCGCAGAACACAACGATCCCGTTTTCGAGGCGCAGCTGCTAAGCTACATGAAGTTGGGAGGCTACAACGTGGGCCTGCTTATAAACTTCAATTCAACGCTCCTTACCAAAGGCATCCGAAGATTGGTCACATAAAGCTTTGTCTCGCCTTCCCCTCGATTAAATTTTTGCCTTTCCCTCAGATTTTCTCAGACTTTCTCCGTGCCAATGGTTTGGTTTTTTATTGAAATGATTCCCCGTTTCAGCTATTGTTCAGGCCATGAACGGTGATGATGAAAAGATTTTGGACACTTATCGCTCCTTCCTCCTTTTGTCGGAGATCTCGGGCGACGAGAAACTCTCGCAGCGCGAGCTCGCCAAACGCCTCGGCATAGCCCTCGGCCTGGTCAACTCCTACCTCAAAAACCTGGTAGCCAAGGGGTTCGTCCGCGTCAACAACTTCCCGAAGAACCGCTACGCCTATCTCCTCACCCCCAAGGGCTTCGCCGAGAAAAGCCGGCTCGCCTACCAGCACCTCAGCTACTTCTCCGGACTCTACACGGTGGCCCGGCAGGACTACCTGGAACTCTTCAAATCCATGGCGGCCCATGGAGTCAAGGGGGTCGCCTTCTGCGGCGTCGACGAGGTGGCCGAGATCGCCTACCTCTCCTTGAAGGAAGCGGGAATCGAGCTGCTGGTGGCGATGGATCCTGAAGGGGCGGGGAGCAAGTTCTTCGACAAGCAGGTGGTGACCCCGGCCATAGCCATAGGGCTTCTTTCGGGCAACCACAGCATAGTGATCACCTCACTGAAGCGCGGAGAAGCGCTGCGCGAGGAACTCCTGCGCATGGGAGTGGACCCCGCGCGGATCCACCAGGCGGTGAGGTGCTAGCATGTCGGATCATCCAGCTACGAAGACTTCCTCAGTGAAACGGCAAATTGCTGAGAAGGTGGAAGTGGTGAACACATTTCTTGCCTCTGAGAAGAGGGTGAAATTTGCTTATCTCTTCGGCTCTGTTGCAGCTGGCAATTCCGGGCCTCTGAGCGACATAGACATAGCCGTTTTTCTTGACCGCAGATTGGACTTCTTCACTTGCCGATTGCAGCTCATGGAAGCGCTGGCTAGGGCTCTTAAATCTGAAAATTTTGATCTTGTCATTCTCAACAACGCTCCGATTGTGTTGGCACATCAGGTCATCAGCGATGGAATAGTGCTGAAGGACGACCGGCAGCGGCGGGTCATGTTCGAGAGCCGGGTGCTGCGCGAGTATCTCGATACCGCCCATCTTCGGGAGGTACAGTTCAGTTATCTGCGCGAACAGATCAAGAGGGGGGATTTCTTTGGTTAAGAGAGATGTAGTTGCAGCGCGGCTTGAAAAGCTGCGCGAATCATAGATCCCCTTGAAGGAGGTCGTTTGTGAAAAAAGATCATCTTGAAATCATTCTTGAGGACATCAGCAGCAAGTTCAATCTGGTTCTTGAAGGACATGAAGCCCTGCGGAGCGAGATTAGGGAAGCCCGTAATGAGCTGAACGAAAAGATCGATCACAACAGTTTTATGATAGGCGTTCTCAATGACAAGATCAATTCTGTTGATGACAGGCTAAGTAAGAAGATTGATGCTGTTGATGAAAGGCTAGGTAAAAAGATCGATGCATTAGCCGCTGATTTGTCTGCCCACAGAGCTGATACAGAGGCACACCATGGAATGTATCGGGTGAAAGAAGTTGATGAGGAATTCGACAAATGAGGCGGAACTAGCATGACAGAGCAGACGCCGATTGCGCAAACTCAGCTTGCTGCGGCGATGAAAGAAGCTCTTGCCCCGGTATTCCGGAAGATGCAGGGGCGTATCTCGGTGGTGTACCTATTCGGATCAAGCGCAAACGGTGACGCGGGGCCCAACAGCGACATCGACCTGGCAGTGCTGCTTCCAAAGAGCGAGCCGGTTGCCGACTTTGACTTTCGCCTCGAATTCTATGCCGATTGCAGCCGGGCATTGAAGAGAAACGATATAGATGTAGTCATCCTGAACGGAACGAGGAATCTGTTCCTGCTGGAAAGCGTGGTGAGCAGGGGGATCGTCCTGTTCGATGACGATAGAGAGCTGAGGGAAGAATACGAAGTACAGGTGATGCACGACTTCATCGATTTCCGGGATCAAAGACTAAGGGTTATGGGCATCTGATGGAACGTATCAGACACAAGATCGGCAGGATCGAAGAGCACATTGCGCTGATCCGATCCATAAAGGATGAGTGCACCGAGCGCTTCGTCACCGACCCCATCTATCGCGGCGCACTGCTCCATTACCTCTATCTGCTCGCGGACTGCTGCATTGTTCTGGCGGAGTTGGTGATCAAGCACAAAGGGCTGCGGCATTGCCAGTCCTATGCAGAGGCATTCGACATCCTGGGTGAAGGCAAGATCCTGGAACAGGGATTCGCCTATCGGTTCGCCCGCATTGCCGGCTTTCGAAACTTCCTGGCCCACGATTATGAAAAAGTGGACGCCGCCATAATCTGTGGACAGATATTGGGGCAGCTTGAAGATGTGGATTTGTTTGTCGACCAGATACGCGCAGCATTGAGACAGGCATAATGACTTCTCGCCACATAGGCAGCAAAACCTGGTTCTTGAAGGGCAAGAAGCATTGATCGGGTGAAGGAAGCAGATGAAGAGTTCGGAGGAGATGCCGATTAGTATGACTGCAGGCAAAGGAAAAGTCGAACTCATTGCTGATCGCTTTATGCCTAGGTTGCTGAGGCCATTTTGGGAGCGGGTGCAGGCGTCCAGTGTCGGCTACAGGCTGGCTCATGGTGCCTTCTGGTCTTTTGCCGGGACGCTCGTCTCCCGAGTTTTGACTTTGTTGTCCTCGATCGTCGTTGCACGCATGTTGGGCAAGGATGCCTTCGGGGAATTGGGTATCGTCCAGAGTACAATAGCGATGTTCCAGGCATTCGCTGGATTCGGACTGGGGCTTACTGCTACCAAGCATGTTGCCGAGTTCAAAATCGCTGATCCGGAACGAGCGGGACGGGTACTGGCCCTGTCGTCGGCCGTTGCCATTGTCACTGGCATCACTGCAACTTTGTGTATGTATATATTTTCTCCTTGGCTGGCAACAAAAACCCTTGCTTCCCCAGGATTGGCAAACCTCCTGCGGCTTTCTTCAACCATGCTCTTCTTAGGTGCGTTGAATGGCGCCCAGACCGGAGCACTAGCCGGTTTCGAGGCTTTTAAGCACATGTCGAAGGTCAATCTGCTGTCAGGGATTGCGACTTTCCTGTTCATGGTAGTAGGGGTGGTGGTCTGGGGGCTGACAGGGACTGTCTGCGGGCTGATTCTCTCAATGGTGGCGAATTGTCTTTTAAATTATCGAGCTTTGATCCATGAGGCCAAGAAATTTGGCGTACCGATGCATTATTCCGGATGCCTCTGTGAGTGGCGGGGATTGTGGAAGTTCAGCTTGCTGGCGACGATGAGCGGCTTGGTAGTTACACCGATTACTTGGGCATCTAATGCAATCGTGGTGAATCAGCCGGGCGGGTATGGTGAACTCGGTGTTTATAACGCTGTCTTGAAACTTAAGCAGGTGCCGGAAACGCTTCTGGCTACCGTGATGAATCCCATTCTGCCTATGTTGAGCGAACAATTTGCCAACAAGGATACCGCTGGTTACGGCAAAACCTTATCAGTAGCATATGTAATGTCGTGTCTGATAATGGTGCCGACATCGATTTTTGCGATGTACTTCCCTAACTTGATGCTGCTACCATATGGATCGTCGTATGCCGGCTACGGACTGCTCGTGCAGTGGCTGTTTCTGCACGGCATCATGGTCGGACTTTTCAGCCCGCTTTCGAGCGTGCTGGCAAGCACCAACACGATGTGGATCGGTTTCGTTTACAACTTCGCTTACAGCGCGTTCTTCATTTCCTTTGCTCTTCTCTTCGTCCCCAAATTCCTCGGTGCTGGACTCGCGATGTCCTTGTGCTTTGCTTCATTGATACCGTCTGTCCTTTGTGTGGCTTATATTTATTACAACCACAAGAGCTTCATGGGGAACTTTAGTTTGATAAAGTACTCAACTATCTTCATTTCATTTGGCCTGGTTTCAATATATTTTCGCGAAATACTGGCAAACCAAAGTGCTCATATTGTAGGATTAATTTTGACCGTTGCATCATTTCTGCTCTTAGGCAGACGCCTTTTAAAGTCAGGCTGATTCAGAAAGAGAGCACATCATCCTTTTCAGTAATTCTCAACGGAGACGTGATGAAGTTAACAGAATTATTGTACGAACCGATTCTTGCTTTAAAGAATCTCCAACACTATGACTACGCATCTCCGAATCTTGCTTCGCTGTCGCCGGGGATTGTCGACAGTTTTCCTTTCGTTGAGCGTGTCGTCTCCTTCAACAAGTGGGTTCCCCATACAGCGCGCCAGGACCGCAGGTACCCGAAAACGGGGCTGCTGACCTGGGACGAAGCCACGCTCATGTACAACTACGGGTTGCGTCTTGCAGGTAAGAACATGCTGGAGATAGGTTGTTGGGTCGGATGGTCCACCGTTGTACTCGGGATGGCCGGTGTTGATCTCACCGTCATTGATCCCGTCCTTGGCGGCATGCCTCAAGGTGATGCCTGCCGGAAAGCTGTTGCTGATGCCGGGGTAAATGACTCTGTGAAACTGCTGCCCGGGTATTCCCCGGGAGCTGTTACCGAGTTGGGAGCCCAGGGCGGGCGGTGGTCGGGGTTTTTCATCGATGGCAATCATGAGGGCGACGCGCCGTTGCTTGATGCTCAGGAATGCCTGAAGCTGGCAGAAGATAACTGCATCATGCTCTTTCACGACGCCATTCAACCGAACATCTGCGAGGCTATGAAGTGGGTTGGTGAGCAGGGGTGGAACTGCGGCATTCACTATACCTCGCAGTTCATCGGTGTCGCGTGGCGAGGTGACATGAAACCAATTTCCCATATCCCTGATGAGCGGATTGAATGGGAGAAGCTAGTGACACGCCATTGGCCTTACTGCAAGGAATTTGTCAGGCTGTAGGCGGCCTTTGCTTTGTGACCTTCTCACGTAACACCAATCCAAACCTTATGGACCTCCTCTGCATATGAAAGTGGGATTTGTAGTGTCAGACCTGGGCCTTGGCGGCACACAGGCTTTTGTGGAACTAGCTGCAGTCAATCTCTCGCAACTGGGGCACGCTGTTACCGTCTTTGTGGAACATGGGCCTTTTGATCGCTCGGAACGACTCGACACCGCGGGAGTCGAAGTGGTGGCCTTTGCCCGTGTCCCTGCCATTGCCGACTACGCGAAAGAGATCCGTCAACGAGGCATTGAGCTGGTCCACCTTAATGTGTGGGAGCGCCTGGACGTTTTGCGCGGAATCAGTGCTCTCGCCGGGGTGCCGGTTGCACTCTCCTATCACCATGTGCCGAAGGTGCGGCCTTGGTGTCACCGGTTGCGCTCTCCACGGCTGGTGATCTCCTCCGTCCTTGACATTGTCAGGGAATCGAAGGGCATAGATGCGCATATCGGTTGTTGTGAGGCTGCTGCAGTTCAATTGCGGAGGTTGTTCCAGCCTTTTTTCCAAGACCGTATCTACGCTCTCAGGAACGCGATCCCTCTGCCGCAGCCAAACGACGCGTCCGTGCTTGGAGGCACAGCTTCGTTCCTGCAGGTCGGGGCACTCACCGAGCGGAAGAACCCCTTTGCGGCGTTACGCGCGTTTTCCGCAGTAGTTGAAAACTTTCCGTGCGCTACGTTGACCTTCATAGGCGACGGGCCGGAGCGGTCGCGGTTGGAGTCGTTCGCCCGGCAGCATCAAGTCACCGGAGTTGTCTTTGCCGGAGAGGTCGGCAATCCCTCTCCCTTTTACGAGGCGGCCAATGTAATGGTGCTGCCGAGCAGTTGCGAAGGCCTTCCGTATACCCTGATCGAGGCTGCCGGGCGGGGAATGGCGGCTATCGCGACCAGTGTCGACGGGATCCCTGAAATAGTGCGCGACCAGGAGAACGGCATCCTGGTACCGCCGGGTGACGATGCGGCCCTCGAAAAAGCCATGCGCTTATTGGCAGCAGACGGCGATTTGCGAGTCTCCCTAGGGACGAAAGGGCGTCAGTTGGTGGAACAGGAATTCGAAATAGGGCGTTTCACGGCTTCATTGGTGGGAATCTACCGAAGCATATTGCAATGCGGGCGGCAGGCGTGATGATGACCTCTCTACCTAAGATAACCATAGTGACACCAAGCTACAATCAGGCTTCCTTTCTCGAAGAAACAATAAAGTCGGTCATCTTACAGGAATACCCGAACCTGGAATACATCATTCTCGACGGCGGCAGCAATGACGGTTCAGTTGAGATAATTCAGAAGTATGCGGAACATCTGACATACTGGCAAAGTGCAAAGGACAACGGTCAGGCAGATGCCATTGCCCGCGGCTTTAGTATGGCAACGGGTGACATTATAGCTTGGCTCAATTCGGACGATGTGCTCCTGCCGAACGCACTAGAGAAGGTGGGAGCGTATTTCGCCGGTCACCCGGAAGAGGAGTGCGTCGTCGGAGGGTGTCTGCATATTGACGAAGCCGGTCATGTGATTCAGAACAGGGATCGTTTACCGACCTTCACGTACGGTGTTCGAGTGACATTCGACAAGCTCCTGTTTTGCGGATGTGGCTTCAACCAGCCCGCTTCGTTCTGGAAAAGGTCCGCTTTTGAGAGTGCAGGCGGGATAGATACGTCGATGCGCTTTTGCTTTGATTATGATATGTTCTTCCGTCTCGCACGCAGAAGACCCTTTGGCGTCATCAAGGATTTTCTTGCCTGCTTCCGCATCCACGGGGAGAGTAAGACGAGCACTCTGCAGGACGTTTGCGCGACGGAGAACGAACGCCTGTGGCTGAAATACGGGCGCGACAAAGTACCTGCCGTACAGAGAAACGTCCTACACTTTTGTTATTACTGGCAGCATATGATCCTTAACCGGTATTATCTGACTATGGTGATGCTCGGAAGGCTTAAGCTTCCTCTACGCTCGTCGCAATAAGTGAGCCGCCGGCACCTATGATCATTTTTATAAGTGAATATCCGGACTTGCATAACGAAAAGGATGGCATGATGCAGCGGGTGGCTGCCATCGACCATTGCTTCTCCGCCGTGGAGCGGGCGTACCTCAAGATCAGCTTCGTGGGCAATTTCCCCGGCAAGAAGGAGCGCCGCGGCGAGCGGCTGACCATCTATCGCCTGAACTTCTTTCTGCACTTTTTCGGCATCCTGCGGCTCGCTCTCGGCACGGACTGCATCTACCTGCACTCTGTCGGCAATGCCTTGGCGATGCTTCCGTTTTACTTCTTTCGCAAGATGGTCACCGACATGCACGGCGCGGTTCCCGAGGAGTTCACGCTTGCCGGGAAGCGTCTGGCCGCGCTCAGGTACGCCCCGGTCGAGTGGGTGGCGGTCCGCTACAGCCGCGCGGTTGTCACGGTGAGCCGGGCGATGGCGGAGCACCTGCGCGACAAGTATTCCCTGTCCCGGCTGCCGTCGTTCAATGTCCCTATCTTCGACGAGGTGACGGTTCCCCGGTCGTCGGATGACAGGGTCGCTGCCGTGCCGAGGGTCATCTACGCCGGTGGGGCGCAGGTCTGGCAGAACGTGGACCTGATGCTGGAAGCGATCGGAAAGGCGAAGACGCGCTGTGCATATACCATCCTCACCGGCGACGTCGGCACGTTCCGCGATAAGGTCGCAGCTCTCGGCCTCGCGGAGATCACCATCTCGTCGGTCCCGAAGGACGAGGTCTACGGCTACTACGCCCGCGCCGACTATGGCTTCGTGCTGCGTGACGACACGCTGGTGAACAGGGTCGCCTGCCCGACGAAGCTGGTGGAATACCTCTCCTGCGGGGTGATCCCTATCGTGATCCAACCCCGCATCGGGGACTTCGCGGAGTACGGCTACTCCTATCTGACGCTGGAGCGGTTCGTGAAGGGGGAATTGCCCACGCCGGCCGAATTGGAAGAGATGAGGGCCAACAACTACAAGGTGATCGCAGCCATGAAGGGGAGCGCCCTGACAGATATGGAGCGATTGGTCGCCTTCTGCCGTGGCGGTGAACTGCAGGTGGCGCATGGCGCATGAACGCCGCATCGCCGGGGTCGTGGTCCTGTACCGCCCAGCGGACGTTGCCATGGAAAACATGGCTTCGTATCTGGGCCAGGTCGAGCGCCTGTACGTGGTGGACAATTCGGACGACGCCTCCTTTGCCGATAAACTGGGGCCTCTCGGCCAGAAGGTTGTCTACCTCCCCAACTGCGACAACCTCGGCATAGCAACGGCTTTGAACATCGGGGCGCAGAGGGCGCTCGATGACGGCTTTGATCTCCTTTTGACCATGGACCAGGACAGCCACGCCTCGCCGGACATGGTGGCGCGGCTGCTGGAGTGCCTGGACGGGCGCGACCCGGCGGGAGTGGGGATGATGTCGCCGTTCCATGTCACCAAGTCCGGCCACCGCCCGGGAACGGAGCCGTGCGAAGACGTGATGACTCCGATGACCTCGGGATGTCTGCTGAACCTGCGTGCGTACCTCGAGGTGGGCCCCTTCCTGGACGGGCTGTTCATCGACTTCGTCGACAACGAATACTGCCTCCGTCTCAGGACGCGCGGTTTCGCCGTGCTGCGCGCGAACGGCGCGCGCCTGAAGCACAGCGTGGGCGACACCAGGAAGTACGGCCCCTTCATCGCCACGAACCACTCGCCGCTGCGCAGGTACTACAAGACGCGCAACCGGTTTCTGGTATTCACGCACTACTTCCGGCACTTCCCGGGTCATTGCCTGTTCGACCTGGTGCGGCTGGCAAAGGAGATCGGGAGCATCGTCCTGTTCGAGGGGGAAAAGCTCGCCAAGCTCCGCATGATGTGGCGCGGATGGTGCGATTTCCTCAGGGGAAGGTATGGCCGCTATGACGGTTGAAATCCCGCGCAAGATCGTGTTCCTGGCTCCCTTCGGTATCCGCCCGAAAGGCACGGTCCTGGCGCGCATGGTTCCGCTTGCCGCCGAGTTGCAGACGCTGGCGAGCGAGGTGGTCATTATCGCTCCCCCCTACACCAACCCGGAGGATTCGGGCAAGGTGGAGGAGGTGCGCGGCGTGCGACTGGTGAACGTGGAACTTCCCGGCGGCGGGAAGGTCGTTTCCACGCTGCTCCTCGTCTGGCGCATGTTCCGAGCGGCTCTAGCCGAGCGTCCCGACCTGGTGCACCTCTTCAAGCCAAAGGGGTACGCCGGCCTCGCGGTGATGTTGATGATCTTCCTGCGCCGTATCGGCGTGAGGATGCCCCCGGTCGTGGTCGACACGGACGACTGGGAAGGAAAGGGGGGGATGAACGAACTCCACCCCTACTCGGGCGCCGAACGTGCCGTCTTCGAATTCCAGGAACGCTGGCTCCTCCCCAATGCGGACGCCGTCACGGTGGCAAGCCGCGAGCTGGAAAAGATGACCGGCGAGCTGAGGGGGAAGCGGGATGCACTCTACCTTCCCAACTGCGTCGAGCAGGGAGGGGCAGGGGAGACGACCTCCATGCGCGAGAAGCACGGGATACCTGCCTCGGCGCCGGTGCTCCTTCTTTACACCCGCTTCTTCGAGTTCGACCAGGAGAGGCTGCACGATGTCTTCTCAAGGGTGCGGCGGTTGGCGCCCGAGGTCCATTTCCTCGTAGTGGGGAAGGGGAGGCGCGGCGAGGAGGCGCAGTTGCAGGAGGCGGCAGCCCGCCTCGGGTTTGTCTCGGCGCTGCACCTGGCTGGCTGGGTTGAACCGGCGGAACTGCCGTCGTATTTTGCCGCCGCGGACGTCGCCATCTATCCGTTCGACGATAACCTGCTGAACCGCTGCAAATGCCCGGCTAAGCTCACGGAGCTGATCAGGGCGGCCGTGCCGGTGGTCGCCGACCGTGTCGGGCAGGTGGCCGAGTACGTAAAGGACGGGGAGACGGGGATTCTCTGCCCTCCCGGGGACCGGGAATGCATGGCGACGCAGGTCGCGGGGCTGCTGCACGACCCGCAAAGACGCGTAGCGCTCGGCGCTGCAGGAAGGGATTACCTGCTGCGGGACTTCAGCTGGCAGCTTTTCGCGCCGAGGTTGCAGCAGCTTTACCTGCAACTGCTCCCCTCTCGGCAGCTTTTCAAATAACCACACCAGCTCCGGCTGGGGATAACCGTGTTGCTCTAGGAATAGATAATGACTCGATTCAAGAAAGACTTGCTCTGGTTGGCCGCACTCCTCGCAATTCTTGTCCTCTTTTTCTCGAAGATACTCTTCACCAGCCAGATCGTCCGCGCTCCCGACATCGTCGCGGAGTTCTTCTGGACGGTGAAGCACTACAGCACCATGGGGTTTCTGGACCTCTTCACGGTGAAACTGAAGGCGTCATGGGACCTCCTCGCCAACGGCGGCGGCACCGAGGGGGGCGGCACTGTTTCGATGCAGTTCCTCTTCTACCGCAACCTCCTGTTCTGGCTGTTTCCCGAGCCGGCGAACATCGGGTGGTTCATGGTGCTCCACCTCTTTTTCGGCGGCGTCGGGACCTACTGCTTCTGCCGCGCCATCGGGATCGGACGCCTCGGCGCCTTCGTCGGCGGGCTCATCTTCGCCATAGCCCCGGAGAACGCCTCCCTCATCAATGCCGGGCACGCACAGAAGATCGCCACCATCAGCTTTGCCCCCTGGGCCTTTTACTTCCTCGAGAAAGGTTTCCAGACCCGCAGGTACATCTTCCCGCTCAGCGCCGCGGTCTGCCTCGCCTTCCAGTTCTTCAACATGCACTGGCAGATCGCCTACTACACCTGCCTCGGCGTCGGCGCCTACGGCCTGATCCGGTCGATCCTTATCCTGCGGGAGGAGCGCGACGACTCGAAGCGTGTCTTCACCAGGATCCTGGGTCTCAACGTGGTCACGCTCCTCTTCTTCCTCTCCACCGTGGCCATCTCCCTCGTCCCGCTCTCCGACTGGTCCAAGGACACCACGCGCGGCGTGCAGAGCGGCTCCAACCAGGGGAAGGGGGGGCTCGACGTGGAGGAGGCGATGTCCTGGTCGCTCCCGCCGGAGGAACTCGCCACCTTCGTCATCCCCGGGATGTTCGGCTTCTCACGCCAGGAGGGGGGGTACAACGGCAACGACATCAAGTCCTATTACTGGGGGAGGATGAACTTCACCCAGACCACCGATTACATGGGGCTTCTCCCCTGGCTTTTGGTGCCGCTGCCGCTCATCTTCCGGCGCGACAAGTACACCTGGCTCGCCTGTGCCGGGGTCACGCTCGGGATCCTCTTCTCCATGGGCAAGTTCACCCCGTTCTACTGGTTCCTCTACGAGCACCTGCCGGGTGTGAACCGGTTCCGGGTGCCTAAGATGATCATGTTCCTCCCGGTGATGGGGCTGGGAGTCCTCGCCGCACGCGGCATGGATCTCCTTTTGGACGAGGAGGTGCGAAAGACCAAGGCGTTTGCCCGTTACCTCGTCGGCCTGACCGCGCTTCCCGCAGCCGTATTGGTCCTGCTCGGCTCCCAGCTCGCCCTGAAGGGGCTCTGGCAGTCCCCCCTTTTCGAGCTGATGTCGACACCGAACCGGTACGAGCAGGGTCCCGCGCTCTTCACGCAGCGCTGGAACAACCTGGTCAGCGAGACCGGCATAGCGGTGATGGTCTCCGCCATCTACGGCGCCGTGGTGGTCTTCTGCTGCCGGCGCGCCTCCCTGATCAAGTGGCTTCCCGGCCTTCTCGTTCTCTGCTATCTGGGCGACGTGGGGCGGATCAGCGTGAAGTACATGCTGCTGCAGCCGATGCCGGAGCATGTACGCGGCGTGAAGACGCCGGCCATGGAGTTCGTGGCCAAGGCCGGCAAGGAATACCGCGCGCTCCCGATGGACGGCAGCGATCCGATGGCGTACGTCAGCAACGGGATCCCGGTCATGTTCACCTCGAACCCGGTGCAGAAGCGGCGCTGGCAGGAGTTCCTCGACTCCTTCAACCCCGGCTCCAGCATGCCGGACATCATGAACGTCCGGTACCTGATGGAGAGCAAGGAGCAGTACGCGCAGGACAAGGCCAACATGGGGGGGAAATACCTCCCCGTGTTCACCGCTCCCGACGGGACGGTGGTCCTGGAAAACCAGACCGTTCTCCCCAAGGCGTGGCTTGCCCCGATAGCGATTGCTGTCAACAACAGCAAGGAGGCGCTCGGCGCCATGCAGGACCCGGCTTTCAACCCGCGGCTCATGGCGCTCGTAGAGTCGCCTCCGCCGATCCAGATGGCCCCCGTCGATGCTCCCCCCTCCGGACCGATCGGAGAGGTAAAGGTGCTCCGCTACGAAGGCGAGCGGGTCGACCTGAAGGCGGTCGTGCCGCAGAACTCGATGCTGGTACTGGGCGAGAAATTTTACAAAGGGTGGCGCGCGACGGTCGACGGCCAGCCGGCGGAGATTTATCCGGTCAACCACGTGCTGCGCGGGATTTACGTCACCCCCGGCGTGCACGACGTTTCCTTCGTCTTCGATCCGCTCCCCTTCAAGATCGGCAAGTACCTGACGCTGGCATCGTTCGCCTTCTTCCTGCTGATGCTGGTGAGGGAACTGCGGCTGAGAAAAGGGGAAAAGGTCGGACTCGAACCGAGGGTGGGATATGGAGATTAACCAATGCCGCTGTAACAGGAAGGATCTTGCGGTGATGGGGCTCCTTGCCCTGGCCGGGTTCGTGGTGCGGTTTTACTATCTGCAGTTCTACGATGTTATCTCCGCCGATGGCGTCAGCTACGTGACCATCGCCAGGGACTTCATCGCCGGGCGCGGTCTCGGCTCCGCCCTGCACTACCCCCCCTTCTATCCCATACTCCTCGGCCTGGCGAGCACCGTCTTCCATGATTTCGAGACGGCCGGGCTCGCCGTTTCAATCGTCATGGGAAGCCTCCTCGTGGTGCCGGTCTACCTGCTCGGCGCCGAGTTCTTCGATAAGAGGGTGGGGACCGCTGCTGCGTTTTTATCCGTTACCTGGCCTCCCCTGCGCTACTGGTCGACGGCCGTGATGAGCCAGGCTACCTACATCACGCTGCTCCTCATGGCAATTTATTGCCTCTGGATTGCCTACCGCAAGGGCGCCGTGGTCCCCTCCGTCCTTGCCGGCGCCTTTTTCGCGGCGGCCCACCTGACCCGCTCCGAAGCGGTCCTGGTCTTTGCGGCCGAGATCGGTGTGCTGGTGCTGATGACCCTGGTGCAAAAGCAACCCGCGAGGAAGCTCGGTTATCTCGTTATGAGCGCCGGCGTCTTCTTTCTGCTGTTTTCCCCCTACCTCGTCCTGCTCCACGATCTGACCGGGAAGTGGCAGCTGACCGGGAAGAGCAAGATCGCCATAGCCGACGCGCTGAGCGAGTACCTCGGCAGGCCGGACCTGAAGCACGATCCCTCCTTTCAGGAGCTGGGATACCTGGACCTTTTCCGACTCTATCCGGAATACATCCGGACTAATTACCTGAAGAACCTTGCGGTCTGCTGGCGCGACATGCTCCCCCTCTACGGATGGCTTCTGGCAGCTGTCGGGCTTGTCGCCGGGGCGTGGAACAGGGAGAAGATTTTTGAGCGCCTGTATCTTTTGGCGAGCTTTTCCCCCTTGGCCATCATCGTCGTATTTTTCTTTGTCGGGCCGGAGTACACCCAGGCGTACCTGCCGGTGCTTTTTCTATTCCTTGTCAATGCGCTGGTAGTGATGGCGGCGTGGGGAGTGGCGCGAAGCGGTGGGGACGAGGCGGCAGGGTGGCGGCGATACCTGGGTTACCTTCCGCTCGCGCTGGCGCTTCTGTACGGGACCTGGAACGTGCTGCAGGGGGTGCCGGCGGACCGCGACAAGCCGTACCACTACGAGCGGGACGGGGGAAGGCTTGACGAGAAGCATATCGGACAGAGGCTGAAGAAGGAGCTTCCCGCAAATGCCGTGATGATCACCAGGTCGGGCCGGATTGGTTTTTACTCCGAAAGGAAGTACCTGTTGCCGCCGCAGACCGACTACTCCGGCTTGCTAAAGTTCGCGAAGGAGAGCAAGGTCGACTATCTGATCGCAACCCCCCAGTTGCTGAACATGCGCCCGCAGTTGGAGTTCCTTTTCACTCCGATACTGGATCCCGGCGTGCCGTTCACGCCGCCGCCCGAACTGGAACTGGTCGCAGTGGCCCAGGAGCCGGGCGGGCTTCCCTACATCGTGTACAGGTTCAGGTGAGCGTATGCCGGGAAGGGGGTAAGCCGCCTGCTGTTGAAAAGTGCGCGGTAGCTGTTGAAAACCGGGCCGTCGCTGTGGGGAAAAGAGCGGCTCTCTGTTGAAAAGGGAGAGATAGCTGTTGGTGAGAGAGCCGGTTCCGGTGGAAAAGCTGTGTGTAAATCGTGGAAAAAGGTGTCGGTTACCTGTGGAGATATAGACGATCTTGGTGGAAAAGCTGTTGAACGAAACGTTTGCTCACGTGGCCGAGCATGAGACGCTGGACGAGCTGACCGGCTACGATCTGCGCCTGGTGCAGCCGCGGCACGGGTACCGGTTCTCGGTGGACCCCTTGCTCCTGGCCGACTTCGCCGGTGTGCGCCGGGGCGAGAAGGTGATCGACCTGGGGACCGGGTGCGGCGTCATCCCGTTCCTTCTGGCCCGGATCGAGGAGTGCGCGGTAACCGGTGTCGAATTCCAGCCGACCATGGCGCAGATTGCGGCGAGGAACGTGGTGCTGAACGATCTGTCCGGGCGGGTGGAGATCGTGGAGGAGGACGTCATCTCCCTGAAGGCGCGCTTTCCGGTGGACAGCTTCGATCTGGTCGTGTCGAACCCTCCCTATCGTCGTCCCGGGACAGGGAAGGTGAGTCCGAGGGCAGGGCGGGACGACGCGAGGCACGAGACCAGCGCGACGCTGGCCGATTTCCTGGCGGCGGCCAAGTACCTGGTCAAACCATCCGGGCGCATCTGTCTCATCTATCACACCTGTCGGCTGGCGGAACTGATGGCGCAGGCCGCCGTGCAGAAGTTGGCCCCGCTGAGGCTCCGCATGGTGCACGGCAACAGCCGGATGGAGGCAAGGATGTTCATGATCGAGATGGCGAAGGGGCGGACCGGTGAGCTGAGGGTGGAAGCGCCGCTGATGGTGAGGGGGGATGACGGCGGGTACAGCGAGGAGAAACTGAGAATTTACAGGAAAACCTTAAAACCCTAGAACCATTGGCACGGAGAAAATCTGAGAAAGTCTGAGAAAAAACTAAGAAGGGGAAAGACGAATCGGTAAACCGTTTGCCACGGAAGGTCTGAGAAAAGGATGCGAGGGGATGCCTCGAAAGCATCAGGGGTTGGTTTACCCTCAAAAGCCTTCTCAGAAGTTCTCAGATTTTCTCCGTGCCAATGGTTTAAGCCTTGGAGGTTGGTTTATTTAAGATGTTCTCTGTCTTTCCGAATGAGGCTTTCGAAGACGGCGCGCAGTTCCGGATCCTCTACGGTTTGGGCCTGCTCCGAGATCCAGCCCCGTTCCTCCGGGGTCAGCTCGCGGCGCTTGACCTCCTTCGCCGGGGCTGTGGTAGCTGGCGCCTTGATCTTGCCGCCTTTCATGTAGATCTCTTTCACCTTCTCCTCGCCCAGCGCCTCGTTCACCTTGGAGATCAGCTCCTTCTTGAGGAAGTTGAGCTGCTGCATCCAGGGGGCACTGTCGACGTGGATGGTGAGGGTGCCGTCGCGAAAGGCGGCGGGCTGGGCATGGGTGGCGATCCGCTTCCCAACGGCTTCGTCCCAGACCACCCAGATCCGCCCTTCGTTCAGCCTGAGTTCGGCCGGGGTCCCGCGCAAAAGGGTGCTCAACAGGTCCGATACGGCCGCGGGCCTGCGCATCTTGGGGCGCTTGTCAGCCAATGCTGTTCCGCTTCTTGTAGATCCTGCCGCCGATAACCTGGCCGCAGACGGCGCTGGCGAGGGTGAAGGGGATGAACTGGACGCCGAGGCCGACCTTGATCCTCAGGTAGATGATGATGGGGATGGAGATATGCACATAGAACCACCACCCTGGGGAGAACTTCCGGCAGGTCTCCCGCAGGTATCCCATCGGGATGTTGAAAGCGAGAGCCACCAGCATCAGGATGGCGAGTTGTAGGGCTGTGTGCATGCATTACCTCTTTGGATGCTGAATATTATGAATTAATGCTCCCTTTGTCAATGCGTTCTAGAACGGGGAGCTAAAAGGAAAGGAGTTGTCGTGGTTAAAGAGGGAGATTACATCGCTATATTCAATTCCATTCATCGCGTGATGGAGGCTGAAAGGCTTCTTAAAGATAAACATCTGAAGGTCCTGCTGATACCGGCGCCCCGTGCCCTTGCCGCCGACTGCGGTCTGGCCATCAGGTATGCCGATGATATCCGGGGCGAGGTGGAGGGGGCTCTCGCCGAGGCTGGGTTGCTCCCGCGCGACCTGTACCGCAAGGGCGGGGACGAGTTCGAGAAGGTCGGGGAATAGCTGTTTTGTACAGATGCGATCTCGCCCCATCTCTCCCTCGCCCTCCGGGAGAGGGTTGGGGTGAGGGAGTCTGCCCGGGCAACACAATCCCTTCGTGGATGCGCCCTCACCCCTGCCCCTCTCCCGGAGGGTGAGGGGAATGACACCGTTGCCGTAGCCTGAAGGGGGAGGACGTGTCCGCCGTAGCCTGAATGGCGAAGGCGGAAATCGCGGCAGGAATGCCGCTCCTACCGGACCTTGTCGCCGCCTCGTAGGCGGCCTTGCCACAATGCTTTTGCCGATATTTCTCTTGACAATATGCGATGATCTACACTAAAGTGACTCTCTTGCCGCGGGATATCTCTGCGCTTTTTCCGGCGCGCCCGGCGGCTTCCGTGAAATAATCTAGCTTTTTTAGCTACTTATAGGTTTAAGATGTTCGCTACACTTTCCGATAAACTCGACCTGGTTTTCAAGAAGCTCCGCGGCCAGGGTGTCATGACGGAGGACAACGTCAAGGACGCCCTGCGTGAGGTGCGTCTTGCGCTCCTCGAGGCCGACGTCAACTTCAAGGTCGTCAAGGACTTCATCGAGAAGGTGCGCAGCCGCGCCGTCGGGACGGAGGTGCTGCAAAGTCTCGCCCCCGGGCAGCAGGTGATCAAGATCGTCCACGACGAACTGGTGCTCCTCATGGGCGGGGCCGAGGACAATTCCCTCGACCTAGCGGCCAAGCCGCCGGTGGCGATCATGCTGGTCGGTCTGCAGGGTGCTGGTAAAACCACCTCCTGCGGCAAGCTCGCCAGGTACCTGAAGGCGCAGAAGAAAAAGCCGCTCCTGGTCCCTGCCGACGTGTACCGCCCGGCCGCGATCGAGCAGCTCAAGGTGCTCGGCCGCCAGCTCGGCATCGAGGTGTTCGACTCGAACGCCAGCCACAAGCCGCTCGACATCTGCCGCGACGCGCTTCGCTACGCGACGCTGAACGGGCTGGACGTCATCATCTACGACACCGCCGGCCGCCACCAGATAGACGACTACCTGATGGAGGAGTTGGAGGGTATCCGCGACGAGCTGGCACCGCGCGAGATCCTGTTCGTTGCCGACGCCATGACCGGCCAGGAAGCGGTCAACGTGGCGCAAGGGTTCAACGACCGCCTCGGCATCACCGGCGTGATCCTCACCAAGCTGGACGGCGACGCCAAGGGTGGCGCGGCCCTCTCCATCAAGGCGGTCACCGGTAAGCCCGTCAAGTTCGTGGGCCTGGGCGAAAAGCTGGACGCGCTGGACGTGTTCCACGCCGACCGGCTGGTTTCCCGCATCCTCGGCATGGGCGACGTGCTCACCCTGATCGAGAAGGCGCAGTCCACCTTCGACGAGAAGGAAACGGAGCGTCTGCAGCAGAAGATGAAGAAGAGCGGCGGGCAGTTCGACCTGGAGGACTTCAAGAGCCAGCTGCAGCAGATAAAGAAGATGGGCTCGCTCGAGTCGATCATGAACATGATCCCCGGCATGGGGAAGGCGATGAAGCAGATGCAGGGCGCCCAGCCCTCGGAGAAGGAGCTGAAGAGGATCGAGGCGATCATCGATTCCATGACGGCCAAGGAACGGGCGAACCACACCATCATCAACGGCAGCCGACGCTTGAGGATCGCCAAGGGAAGCGGCACCACGGTGCAGGAGGTGAACCAGCTTCTCAAACGCTTCACCGAGGCGCAGAAGGTGGTGAAACAGCTGCAGAAGATGGGGCCCAAGGGACTCCTGAAAGGGATGAAAGGGATGGGTAAGGGGATGCTCCCCTTCTAGCCGTTCTCTTTGACGATAAAAAGAGATCAAGTAGAGTTAGTAAGTTCCGATACACAACCTAAAAAGAAATGGCGGATCCACAGGGTCCGAGAACACCAGGAGGAAGAAATGGCAATAAAGATCAGACTTGCACGTGCGGGCGCTAAGAAGAAACCCTTTTACCAGGTAGTGGTTGCTGACTGCCGTTGCCGCAGGGACGGGCGTTTCATCGAGAACGTCGGTACCTACGACCCGAACAAGAACCCGGCGGTTTACAACCTGGAAGAAGGGAAGACCCTTGAGTGGCTCGGCAAAGGCGCGCAGCCTACCGACACGGTCAAGCAGATCCTGAAAAAGGTCGGTATTTGGGAGAAGTTCGTCTCTCCGGCCGCTTAATTCTCGTACGGTCCGGTCAGCCGGATATCCCACACTACAGAGGATAGCGACATGAAAGAGCTTGTTGAGACCATCGCCAGGGCACTTGTTGACGACCCCAGCCAGGTGCGCGCCACCGAGGAGTTGGAAGAAGAGACCAACGTAATCAAGCTAACCGTCGCAAAAGAGGACATGGGACGTATCATCGGCAAGGAAGGTCGCACTGCAAAGGCGATTCGCACCCTGCTGAACGCCGTTTCCACTAAGGACAACAAGAAGGCGATCCTTAAGATTGTAGAGTGATAGATGTCCGGTAGTAAAAAGTTATTGATCGGAAAGATCCAGGCGACACAAGGGATCAAGGGACAGTTGCGGGTCATCCCCTTTGCGGGGGATGCATCCAGCATCTCTGAGCTTGACACCATTTATGTGAAGTCCCCCGCGGGAGCCATGGAGCAATTCTCCGTGGCGAGCGCCAAAGCGCACGGCAAGAGGGTCATCTTGACCCTCAAGTCGTTCGACAACATAAACCAGGTGCTGCACCTCGTCGGCAGGGAACTCTACGCCGAACGGGGCGCGCTTCCGGAACTCCCCTCTGACGAGTTCTACTGGTCCGACCTCCTGGGGCTCCAGGTATGGACCTCGGACGGGGAAGAGCTGGGAGAGCTGGTCGACATCATCGAGACCGGCAGCAACGACGTTTACGTGGTAAAGAAGAACGGGCGCGAGGTGCTGATTCCCGCGCTCGAGGATGTGGTGCTCTCGATCGACCTCCAGGCAGGACGCATGACGGTCTCTCTACCAGAGGGGCTTCTCGATCTATGAAGTTCGACATCCTGACCCTTTTCCCGGCCATGTTCGACGGCCCGCTGACGGAGAGCATCCTGAAGCGCGCCAGCGAGAAGGGGCTGATAGAGATCGCCCTGCACAACATCCGCGACTGGGCCCTCGACAAGCACTCCACGGCGGACGACGCCCCTTACGGCGGCGGCGCCGGGATGGTCATGAAGGTCGAGCCGATCGCGGGGGCCATCGAAGCGGTCAAGACGCAGAACCCGAATTCGAAGGTGATCCTGACCACCCCCTGTGGGCGCCCCTTCAACCACGCGGTTGCGGAGGAGCTTTCCCGGGAGGAAGGGGTCATCATCATCTGCGGCCGGTACGAAGGAGTCGACGAGCGGGTGCGGACCCTTTTCGTCGACGACGAGATCTCCCTCGGGGATTTCGTTCTGACCGGCGGGGAGATCGCCGCCATGGTGATCGTCGACGCCGTTTCCCGGCTGGTGCCGGGAGTGTTGGGCAGCGACGAATCGGCCCAGTACGACTCGTTTGCAGACGGGCTCCTGGAGTACCCGCAGTACACCAGGCCCCCGGAATTCCGGGGCGAGAAGGTTCCCGACATGCTCCTTTCCGGCAACCATGCCGCGATCGCCAAGTGGCGGCGCAAGGAGCAGATCAGGAGAACGCTCGCCTCCCGTCCCGAACTCCTCGATGGGATCGAGTGGAGCAAGGCGGACAAGAAGCTTTTGGCGGAGATCGGTTCAGGCGCCGAAGCCTTGGCGAAGGCGGCCCGATGACCTCGGCTAATTTCAGCATCGCGCTGGTCCACTTCCCGGTCTACGACAAGAACAAGGATGTCGTGGCGACGGCGGTGACCAATCTGGACATCCACGACATAGCACGGCTCTCCCGCACCTACGGGCTGTCCCGCTATTACATCGTGACGCCGGTCGAGGAACAGCGAAAGCTCGTTGAGAAGATCAGGACGCACTGGCTTGAAGGTTGGGGTTCGACCTACAACCCGAAGCGGAAGATGGCGCTGGAGCTTCTGCAGACCGAGAGCAGGGTCGAGGACGCGGCAGCCGACATCGAGACGCGCACCGGCAAAAGGCCGAAGATCGTGGTGACGGGGGCAGCCGGTCGTCCCAACAGCGTCACCTTCGCCGAGATGAGGAAGCTCATCGAGGCAGACCCCGAACAGCCCTTCCTGCTCCTCCTGGGGACTGGGTGGGGACTGATCGAGCAGGTCTTCGACAGGAGCGATCTGGTTCTGGAGCCGATCAAGGGTGGCAGCGACTACAACCACCTTTCGGTCCGTTCCGCGGCGTCGATCATGCTGGACAGGCTTTTTGGATAGGAAAGAAGGGCGGCGTTCCTGCCGCGATGAGTTGTAGGGATAGCAGGTTTGGAAAGAGACGGCGTAATTGCCAAAGCTTACATCTTGCAAGACTAGAGGTTACAGATAAGGGAGGAAGTACGGATGAACAAGATCGATTACATTGAAATGGCGCAGATGAAGAAGAATATCCCCAAGTTTGTCCCGGGCGACACCATCAAGGTGCAGGTCAGGATCGTCGAGGGTGACAAGAGCCGTATCCAGGCGTTCCAGGGCGTATGCCTCGGCCGTCAGAACGGCGGGATTCGTGAGTCCTTTACCGTCAGGAAGATCTCCAACGGCGTTGGCGTCGAGAGGGTTTTCCCGCTGCACTCCCCGTCCGTAGAGGCGATTGAAGTCGTGACTCGCGGTCAGGTACGTCGCGCCAAGCTTTACTACCTGCGCAAGCTGCGTGGCAAGGCTTCCAGGATCAAAGAAAGAAAGTACGTTGCCGGCCAGTAGGTCGCAGAGAAAGCCCCGGGTGACCGGGGCTTTTTTTTTAACCCTTTAACCCTTTAACCCTTGGCACGGAGAAAATCTGAGCCAATCTGAGAAGGCGAAAGGCTTTGAGGGAAGCAAACAAAACCTCAAACCGTTTGCCACAGAGGAAATCTGAGAAAATCTGTTTTTCTCAGAAGTTCTCAGATTATCTCCGTGCCAATGGTTCAGGTTTTTCGCCTCCCTCGTCTTTTAATGGAATGTTATGACCGGTCTTTTCCCCGACAACCCGCCTCTCGACATGCTCGCCCTCGAGGGGCAGGCGATGCGGCGCGGCTATCGCCGGATCGCCGGCATCGACGAGGCCGGCCGCGGCCCGCTCGCCGGCCCCGTCGTGGCCGCCGCGGTCGTCCTGCCCGACGGACTGCTCCTCCCGGGCGTCAACGACTCCAAGCAGTTGACGGAGGATATGAGGGAACGGCTCTTTGACGTCATCCATCGCGAGGCACTGGCGATAGGCGTCGGTATCGGCGACCATGCCCTCATCGACAGCATCAACATCCTCCAGGCTACCCTCTCGGCCATGCGCGACGCCGTCAACGCCTTGAGTTTCACTCCGGATTTCCTCCTCATCGACGGCATTTCCAGCATTCCCATGAACATCCCGCAGCGCACGGTGAAGAAGGGCGATTCCCTCAGCCTCTCCATCGCGGCAGCCTCCATCATCGCCAAGGTGACGCGGGACCGGATGATGGTGGAGTACGACGCCCAGTACCCCGGCTACGGTTTCTCCAGCCACAAAGGTTACGGAGCGGCCACGCATCTTGCCGCCATAGCGGCACTCGGCCCCTGTCCCATTCACCGCAAAAGCTTCAGCGGGGTGAAGGAACATCTGTCTGCCGAGCAGAAAAATGACTCTGCCGCGCCCTCCACCGGACTCTTCTCTTTCTAGCTCAGCAATCAAAACTTAAAAGAATCGAGTGCTCGACTATGTGCCGGCTGAACTAGCTGCTACACTGTGTGTGTTTGCTGGGCAGTCGTGTGTCTACGAGGGGCGGCCATGCCGGTTAAGAGTAACAACAGCTCGCTCGGTGGGGTAGGTGAGTCAATCGCAGTCACCTACCTGAAGGGACAGGGCTTCAAGATAGTAGAGTGTAACTTTCGCAGCGTCTGCGGTGAGATCGACGTCGTTGCGAGGGACGGACGGACCATCGTGTTCGTCGAGGTGAAGTGCCGCAAAAACGCCAACTACGGCCCTCCGCAGCTGGCCGTCACCCCCTTCAAACAGCGGCAGATATCGAAGGCCGCGCTGGTCTGGCTCTCGAGGAGGAAGCTGTACGATGCCGATGCCCGCTTCGACGTCGTCGCCATCGTGCTCCATGAACATGAACTCCCGGAGATCGAGCATATCCGGAATGCATTTGATCTGGCATATTAAGCTGCCTGACCAGCGACAGTCGTCACCACCTGTAGGAGCGGCATTCCTGCCGCGATCAGCGCCCTCACCCCGACCCTCTCCCGGAGGGCGAGGGAGAGTTAGTGAGAGGCGAAAGAAGTCGTCACCACCTGTAGGAGCGGCATTCCTGCCGCGATCGGCGCCCTCACCCCGACCCTTTCCCGGAGGGCGAGGGAGAGCTGGTGAGACATTAAAGGAGTACGACATGCAGATAGTCACCATAATCTACCGCCTGGCCGTTTCCCTCTGGCTCGGAGGCGCCGCACTTTTCACCTTCATGCTCACCCCGATACTGTTCCGCGGGGAGAGCCGCGACGTGGCGGGACGGATCGTCGGGCTCTTGTTCCCGGGCTATTTCCGCTGGGGGCTCGCCTGCGGCGTCGTCGCCATCGTCTGCCGCGTCATCCTCTCCGGCAAAGGGATGGTCCCGGCCGCGGCCATCATCGCCGTCATGCTCCTCCTCTCCTCCTTCCAGGCTTTCTACATCGAGCCGAAGGCGGCCGAACTGAAACGACAGATAGTATCTTTCGAGACCACCTCCAAGGATGATCCCCTGCGCAAGGAGTTCTCCAAGCTCCACGGCGTCTCGGCGGTCTGCAACCTCACGGTGATAGTCGGCGGCGTGGTGCTCGTGGTCCTTTTCTAGCAGCCGACGACGTCTCCTTCCAAGCAAACAGGGGAAGGAGTCTTATGAGGCGCTGGTCACCCTCTCACTCTGTCCAACTTTCCCCTCCCCCGGAGGGGGAGGGCCAGGGAGGGGGGCATCCCTCGCGCGTCAAACCGACCTTCCCCCCTCCCAGCCTCCCCCCTCCGGGGGGAGGAGCTATGAACTTCTCGTTACCTGAGCTATTCCGGTACTCTCCCCGACGATTAAGCCCTCCTCCCTGCCTGCTCGCTTAAGCGCCTACAGTGCGCAAGCGTGCTGACAGTCGCAAGAAGTTTGCAAAAACCACCCTCCCTGTGCTAGTAATGAGAAAAAAATTGCGGAGAAGCTAATGGACTTTACCGTTGCCCTGGCCCAGATCAAGCCGAAGCTCGGCTGCCTGGACGACAACCTGGCCCTCATTGAGGCCGCTATAGAAAAGGGTATCGCCGCCGGCGCCGACCTCGTGGTCTTCCCGGAACTCGCCCTTACCGGCTACTTTCTGAAGGATCTCGTGCCCGAGGTGGCGCTGCGCCTCGATGCACCGCAGATCGAGAGGCTGAAAATCCTCTCCAAACGCATCTCCATCGCCGTCGGTCTGGTCGAGGTTTCCTCCGACTTCCGGTTCTTCAACTCTGCGCTCTACCTCGAAGACGGAGAGATCCGCCACGTGCACCGGAAGGTGTACCTGCCGACCTACGGCCTGTTCGACGAGCAGCGCTACCTCGCCCGGGGCGACCGTTTCCGCGCCTTCGATACCCGTTTCGGCCGCGTCGGCATGCTGATCTGCGAGGACATGTGGCACCTTTCCGCCCCGTACATCCTCGCCATGGACGGCGCCATGACGCTCATCTGCCTTTCTTCCAGCCCGGGACGCGGCATAAGCGGCACCGAGGGGCTGGGGTCGGCGGCAGCGTGGCAGAAACTCACTTCCACCACGGCGATGTTCCTGAACTGCCGGGTCTTCTACTGCAACCGCGTGGGGTACGAGGACGGCATCAACTTCTGGGGCGGCTCGGAGGCGATCGGACCTTCGGGAGATGTGACCGACCGCGGCGCCATTCTCGAGGAAGATTTCGTCGTCGCCAAGGTGGACGGCGGGGCGCTTCGCCGCGAGCGTATCTTCTCGCCGATGATGCGCGACGAAAACCTCGCCATAACGGTGAAAGAATTGAAAAGAATCGACAGGGAGAACCAGTGCTGATGGGCGCGCTAACTGTTAATACGGCGCTGCTGCGCCAGATACTCGTCGGCTTCGTGCGCGACGAGGTGTACAAGGTGGGAGTCAGGAAAGGGGTGCTGGGGCTCTCCGGCGGGATCGATTCCGCCCTGGTCGCCTACATCGCCGCCGAGGCGCTCGGTCCGGAGAACGTCTACGCCTACACCATGCCGTACCGGACCAGCAATCCCGAGAGCGAGGCGCACGCGAAACTGGTCGCCGACAGCCTAGGCATCAACTACAAGGTGATCGAGATCACCCCCATGGTGGATGCCTACTTCACGCTGGTGCCGGACGCGGACAACATGAGGCGCGGCAACAAGATGGCGCGCGAGAGGATGACCATCCTGTACGACCATTCAGCCGAGGTCGGCGGTCTGGTCCTCGGGACCAGCAACAAGACGGAGCTTCTGCTGGGGTACGGCACGCTGCACGGGGACATGGCCAGCGCCTTGAACCCGATCGGCGACATCTACAAGAGCCAGGTCTGGGAGCTTTCAGAGGCGATGGGCGTGCCGCGCGAGGTGATCGAGAAGAAGCCGTCCGCCGACCTTTGGGCCGGGCAGACCGACGAGCAGGAACTCGGCTTCACCTATCGTGCCGCCGATGAGCTGCTGTACCGGATGGTCGACCAGAGGATGAGCCGGGAAGAATTGATCGCCGCCGGTTTCGAGGCGCAGTTCGTGGACAACGTGCACAAGAAGGTGCAGGGCTCCCACTTCAAGCGTCGTCTCCCGATCATAGCCAAGGTCTCCCACAGGACCATCGACCGCGACTTCCGCTACGCAAGGGATTGGGGGAAATAAAACCTGTTCTAAGTTCTACGTTCTAAGTTCTACGTTTAAAGCCTTCACGGGTTTTACGTAGAACGTAGAACATAGAACGTAGAACGGGTTCTTCATCATGGGAACTCTCTACATCGTCGCCACGCCGATAGGCAACCTCGAGGACATCACGCTGCGCGCCCTCCGCATCCTGAAGGAGGCGGACCTGGTCGCGGCGGAGGATACCCGCCACTCCAGAAAGCTCCTCACCCACTTCGGCATCTCCAGGCCGCTCACCTCGTACTTCGACCACAACAAGGACTTGAAGGGTGACTACATCCTGGACAAGCTGCGGGAGGGGCTGAGCGTCGCGCTCATCACCGACGCCGGGACCCCGTGCATCTCGGACCCGGGCTACCAGCTGGTGCGGGACGCGGTCGCCGCGGGGATTACGGTGGTGCCGATCCCCGGGGCCTGCGCCGCGATAACGGCGCTTTCGGCCTCGGGGCTTCCCACCGACTTCTTCAGCTTCGCGGGGTTTCTCCCCAACAAGCAGGGTAAACGGCGGGAGAGGTTGCAGGCGCTCTGCGCCGAGAAGGGTATCCTGGTCTTCTACGAGTCTCCTAAGAGGCTCCTGGCGACGCTCAGGGACATGCTGGAAACGCTGGGGGATCGCGAGGTGGTTGTCGCGCGCGAGTTGACCAAGCTGTACGAGGAATTCCTGCGCGGCAGGCTCTCCGCCCTCATCGAGGAGGCGGAAGGGAGGGAGATCCGGGGCGAGGTGGCGATCCTGGTGACCCCGGCCGAGCAGACGGAACTTCCCGAGGGCCCGGGAATGGAGGAACTCCTGACCCGCTACCTCGAATCAGGAGAGTTTTCACTGAAAGATGCGGTGAAGAGGGTGACCCTGGAGACGGGACTCCCGAAGAGCGCGGTCTACGCCGAGGCGCTACGGCTCAAAGGTTAAGTTGGTTAACGCCAATCAAGAGTTTTACCCGCTAGTACCCACTCCTCCCCCCAGCGGGGGGAGGTTGGGAGGGGGGAAGACTAGCGGATTCAGCGAAGAACCGGCAGAGTTCCCCCTCCCTGACCCCTCCCCCTCCGGGGGCGGGGACCGCCTTGTCTCACTTCCTCCCGGCGCAGAGGCGCTTGAAGGCGGTCACGGTCCGCTCCACGTCGGAGCTGTCGATGTCGAGGTGGGTCACCAGCCTGAGGGTGTCGCCTCCCCCGAGAAGTATCCCTTCCGCCGCGAGCGCCTGGCGCAGCGCGTCCGCGCTCCCGGCCGGAGGGGTAACGTAAAGCATGTTGGTGCGCGCCTGGCTCACCAGCAGCTCCTCGATGTGTCCCAGACCGGCTGCCAGGAGTTCCGCGTTCTCGTGGTCTTCGGCAAGCCGCCGCACGTTGTTCTGCAGCGCGTAGATCCCCGCCGCAGCGATGACGCCGGACTGCCGCATGCCGCCCCCCGCCACCTTGCGCCACCTGCGCCCCTTGTCGATCAGTTCGGAGCTAGCGCAGAGGACGGAGCCCGCCGGGGCGCCGAGTCCCTTGGAAAGGCAGACCGATACCGAGTCGAAATGGGACGCTATTTCCGAGACGGGGACTCCGAGGTAGACGGCCGCATTGAAGACGCGGGCGCCGTCCAGATGGAGCGAGAGTCCCACGCTCCTGGCGAAGGCCGACGCCTTCCCGAGGTAGTCGAGCGGCAGCACCCGTCCCCCCTGGGTGTTCTCCAGGCAGAGGAGCCTGCTCACCGCGTAATGGTGGTCGGCGGGCTTCACGGCGCCTCGCACCTTGTCGAGGTCGAGTGTCCCGTCTTCCTCGAACTCCAGCGGTTGGGGCTGGATGCCGCCGAAGATGGCGCCACCACCCCCTTCCCACCGGTAGATGTGGGCTTGCTGCCCGGCTATGTATTCATCACCCCTGCCGCAGTGGGAGAGCAGGGCGACCAGGTTGCTCATGGTGCCGGTAGGGACGAACAGCGCCGCCTCCTTGCCGAGGCGCTCCGCCGCCATCGCCTCCAGCCTGTTCACCGTCGGATCCTCGCCGTAGACGTCGTCGCCCACCTCTGCGTTAGCCATCGCCTGCCGCATCGCCTCCGACGGGAGGGTCACCGTATCGCTTCTCAAATCGATTGTTTTCATCTGCTCCTCTGCATCCGGCAGGTTGCTACCCCTTCAGGGCGCGAAACCTGTTCTCCCACAATCTCTCCCCTTTTGCAACACCGACGCCATGGTCCGGGTTCGCGGCGAGATGTCTCAACACCAGGAAGACCGTTTCGGCCTCGTCGGGGCGCGCCAGCGTCATAGCCAGGTCCTCCGCGGTGAATTCACGGTTCGGCTGCTTGCGCAGCATCCCCAGTATCTCCCCCTGCAGTTTCAGCACGGTGCCAGCCGCCTTCTTCCCTGCCTCAACTCCCGGCTGGTGGTAGGCGTTGATGTTGACCAGCGATGCGTAGAGGCCGACCGCACGCTCGTACAGCGCGATCAGCGCCCCCACCGTCAGAGGGGATACCTCGTTGACCGTGATGGTCAGGGACTCCCTCCCTTTTTCGTAGAGGGCGGCGCGTGTTCCCTGGAAGAAACCGGAAAGATAATCTCCGGAAGTGGCCCCCGGCTCCACTTGCATGGAAGGTTTTTCCCTGTCCTTGAGCACCTCGATGAAGGTGGCGAAGAAGTTGTGCACCCCCTCGCGCAGCTGTTGCACGTAGGCGTGCTGGTCCGTCGCTCCCTTGTTGCCGTAGACGGTGATACCCTGCAGCACCTTGTTCCCCGAGAGGTCGAGTTCCTTGCCGAGCGACTCCATGATGAGCTGCTGCAGGTAGCGGGAAAAGAGAAGGAGTCTGTCCTTGTAGGGGAGGATCACCATGTCCTTCTCCCCCTTCCCGCCGGTCGCGTGGAACCAGGAGAGCGCCAGCAGCGCCGCCGGGTTCTCCCTGGTCACCTTCGACCTCGTCGCGCGGTCGCATAGCCTCGCCCCTTCCAGCAGCCGGTCGATGTCGATCCCCTGCAGAGCCGCGGGAAGAAGCCCGACTGCCGAGGTGACGGAGGTGCGCCCGCCGACCCAGTCCCACATGGGGAAGGTGGCGAGCCACCCCTCATGCGATGCGGTCCGGTCCAGGTCGCTCCCGCTGCCGGTCACGGCGACCGCGTGGGCGGCGAAGTTGAGCCCTGCGTCGGCGAAGACGCGGCTCGCCTCCAGCATCCCGTTGCGCGTCTCCTTGGTCCCTCCGCTCTTCGAAATGACCACCACCAGGGTTCGCTTCAGCTCCTTCCCCAACTCGCCCATCACCTTGTCCATGCCGTCCGGATCGGTGTTGTCGAAGAAGGAAATCTTCATCCTGTCCAGGTGGCTACCCAGGGCGTCGGCGACGAACTGCGGCCCCAGGGCGGAGCCGCCGATTCCGACGACGAGGAGCCTCGTGAAGCGGTTGCCGTCGGGCGCAATGATGTTGCCGGCATGCACCGAGCCGGCGAATGCCTTCACGGAGGAGAGGGTCGCCTTGATCTCTTCCGACATGTCGGGGGAGGGGGCCAGTTCCGGCGCCCTGAGCCAGTAGTGGCCCACCATCCGCCCCTCGTCCGGGTTCGCCTCCGCCCCCGCCTCGAGTTTTTCCATCTCCGCATACGCCTTTTGCAGGCGCGGCTCCATCTCGTTCAGGAAGCCGTCGCCGAAGTTGATCCGGCTGGTGTCTACGGCGAGATCGAGTTCAGCATCGTGGTAGAGCCGGCCCTTGTAACGCTCCCAAAGCTGCTTCTGCATGTGACCTCCTGCGACTTTCGTTAGGCGAAAGGAAGATTGATTCTCATGTGTGTCGGGGCATGATAGCATGGATTAGATTTTATTCAAGTGGGAGAGACCCCGTCGGGTTCCGGCTCATGAGGTGGGCCTGTCGCCGTGGTCATGAGAGTCTGCCCTTTTTTGCACACGGAAGTCGCCTTTGTGCAACGGATGAACAACCTCGGGGGGGATCCGACGCGCCCGCCACTGCCTGTTCAGTGAACAAACCTAAGCAAAAACGCGATATTGCGGTGGGGCGACTCTCCGCTTGCGCGTTGGTACGGCTGTTGTAATGAATAGCTTGCCGACCGAAGGGAGCAAGAGCCCGACGGCGGGAACGGTCGATCCTGTGCCGGCTACTACTGGTTGGGAGGTGCGTCGTGGGATACAGATATGATGATGCCATGGGGAAGGGGGGCGGTTACCTGTATACCGCGATCGAGGTGGTCGTCGTCAAGAAACAGCAGGCCTCGTCCGGGCGGCGCTTCGCGGCGCCCCTGCTGGTGGGGAACGACGCGGATGCCTGGCGTTTTGTCAACGAGAGCATGGACGACATAGTGAGCAACATGGCGAGGGTACATCAAATGAATACCAAGAGCAGGATGCACGTAGACGAGAGCGCCGAACTGTTCCAGACCAGCCTCGAACCATTCTTTACCCTCATCTCGGCCACGGCGAAGGACCACGTCATGGACAAGCTCTCCCTGTCGCTCAGGAAGGCGCTGCTCCTGATGGCGATGGAGCGCTACAGCTGCAACAGCGAGAGGATGTGTCGCGCTCTCGGGCTCACCAGGGGGAAACTCGAAAAAGAACTGAAGCGCTGCGGCCTGGTTAAGCGCGACCAGGAAGCCGCCTGACCTCCCGGGGGGGAGGGAAGCCTCTCCCTCCCCCCGGCCACCCACCCGCTGCAACGCCCTCCCGTACCCTCTATGTGAACGAAATCCCTTGAATAATGAGACGGGATTTGCTACAGTGCTCCGTCGATCCCGAGCAAAATCAACCGGCTGGTTCACCATAAATTCTGCAGAAAAATCCAGAAGTTAAGAGTTTTTAAGCGTGAAGGCGTTGTCGCGCCAGTCATAATACCGAGGCATTTATGGATGCAGCGCTTGCCCTGATAGGGGAAGATCTGAAGAACGTGGAACTGCAGTTCAAGAAGGACCTGCAGTCGGATGTCCCCCTGATACGCAAGGTGGGCGAGTACGTGCTTTCCAGCGGCGGGAAAAGGATACGCCCCGCACTGGTCCTCCTGGCCGCCAAACTCTGCGGCTACGGCGGGAACCGGACCGTGCCGCTGGCCAGCGTGGTGGAGTTCATCCACACGGCGACGCTGCTTCACGACGACGTGGTCGACAACGCGAACCTCCGCCGCGGTCTCGCCTCCGCCAACACGCTCTGGGGCAACGAGGCGTCGGTCCTCGTGGGTGACTTCCTCTTCTCCAAGTCGTTCTCCCTCATGGTCACCGACGGCGACCTCCGCATACTCAAGGTGCTGGCTGATGCGACCACCATCATCGCCGAGGGGGAAGTGCTGCAGCTCGTCTGCACCAGCGACCTCGACATCACCATCGAGCGCTACATCGAGGTGGTCCGGAGCAAGACCGCCATCCTCCTTTCCGCCGCCTGCGAGGTGGGCGCCATCCTTGGCGAGGTCGAGCCGGAACTGAGGCAGGCGCTGGCGGACTACGGCATGGACCTGGGTATCGCCTTCCAACTGATGGACGACACCCTCGACTACACGGCGACCGAGGAACAGTTCGGCAAGAGCATCGGGCACGACCTCGAAGAGGGGAAGATCACGCTGCCGTTGATCCACACCCTGGAAAACTGCACCGACGAGGAGCGCGAGCTGATCGAGTCTGTGGTGGAAAAGGAACTCCTCTCCGACGACGACTTCGCCCGTGTCCTCAGCCTGGTTCAACGCTACGGCGGCATCGAGCACACCGTGGCAAAGGCGACGGAGCACGTCGCGCTCTGCAAGAAGCATCTGGAGAAATTCCCCCTCTCCGCTGCCCGGGACGCGATGGCGGACCTCGCCGATTACGTGGTGACGCGCGTCAAATAACCGCCCCGTGCCCGGTGATTTAGCGGGTAATTTCCCCCGAATTCCCAGAAAATTGACGCGGCCCCTGGCCGCTACACCAGTTAATGGGCCCGGTTTAAGCCGGGCTCGTTTTGTTTACCCATGCCATCCTGCCGACTTCCGCGCATCCCGGCGAAACCCGCGCCAGTTCCCGCTCTTCTTGGTCCGCTTTTTGCTGTTCTGTTGCTGCGTTGCATTCAATGTGGTTTCTGCAGGGAGGTTGTGTGGACGAAGAGATGCTGTTGCACTCGTCTGAGATAGAGGTCAACGGAGAGGTTTTTAACATCAAGATTTTCTGCAGCGCGGCAGGGCGGTTCTTCGCCAAGACGTGCCTGGGGGAGGGGGATGTCATCATCACGGACGGCCCCTCCGTCCCGGAAGCGTTGCAGCGGCACGAGAACCTGCTTCCGCTGGCCGTCGGTACCCGCGAGCTCACCCAGAGCTACCTCGGCACCCGCAGGCCCAGGGTGCGCCGCATGTAACCTCCCCGCTGCGCAGGCGCCCGTTCGCGCCCGATATCCCGTCGCGGCCCGGCCGCCGCAGCGGCAGCTGTTCCGGCCCCGTTTCCCGGCCCGGATGCAGTTGCAGGGACTCCGCGTCCTTTTTTCCCTCCGTTACCTACCTTCTTCTTCCCCCACCCGTTCCTGCTTATCTCTTGTCCCCTTCCTGCTTTCTCATTATTGCCTTCAGCCGATGTCAAAGAAACGACCATGTCCTCTTCCTGTTATGTCGGGCGGTTCGGCAACGGGGCGGAAAGCTCCCCTTGCAAAAGAGTGAGCGGAAGGGGATGCTCATTACAAAAAGGTTGCCCTGAAGGGCCAAATGCGTTAAGAATTTACACTGGATTCCGTATCGGCCCCTGTCAACCCTCGTCCAGAGATCACATGCCCCCGAAGATACTTGTCATAGATGACGACAGCTCGCTTCGACGCGTGCTGGAGTACAACCTGCAGCAGGAGGGTTACGACGTTTACACCGCCGCGGACGGCGAAAGCGGCCTCATCCTCTTCGCCGAGAAAGCGCCGGCAGTCGTCGTCACCGACCTGAAGATGCCCGGGATGAGCGGTTTCGAGGTCCTCTCCGCCATCAAGGAGCGCTCTCCCGCCACCGTCGTCATCGTCCTTACCGCCTTCGGCGCCATCGACACGGCGGTGGAGGCGATGAAGCTCGGCGCCTTCCACTACCTGACCAAGCCGTTCAACCGCGAGGAACTGAAGGTCACGGTGCTGAAGGCGCTCCAGCTGCAGGGACTCTCGGAGGAGAACAGGCTCCTCAAGGAGGAACTCTCAGGCAGGGTCGAGTTCAAGAGCATCGTCGGGACCTCCCGCGCCATGGAGGGGGTCTTCTCGGTGGTGCGCAAGGTGGCCGACACCGAGGCGACCATCCTCATCACCGGCGAATCCGGCACCGGCAAGGAATTGGTGGCGCGCGCCATCCACTCGGGGAGTTCGCGCCGCGCCGGACCCTTTATCGCCGTCAACTGTGCCGCCATCCCGAGGGACCTCCTGGAAAGCGAGCTGTTCGGGCACGTGAAGGGGGCCTTCACCGGCGCCATCCGCGACAAGGAGGGGAAGTTCCAGTTGGCCGACGGCGGGACCATCTTCCTGGACGAGGTGGGGGACCTCCCGCTGGAGCTGCAGCCCAAGCTGTTGCGCGTCTTGCAGGAACGGGTCGTCGAGCAGGTAGGCGGCACCTCGCCGCAAAAGATCGACCTCAGGGTGGTGGCGGCGACCAACGCGGACCTCGAGCGCTGGATCGGCGAAGGGAAGTTCCGCGAGGACCTCTACTACCGCCTGAGCGTGATTCCGATAAAGCTCCCTTCGCTGAGGGAGAGGGTTGAGGACATACCGCTGCTGGTCCGCTATTTCTGCTCCAAGTTCGCGGCGGAGGGGGTGGCCTTCAGCAAGCAGGCCTTGGAGCGGCTGCAGGGCTACGCCTGGCCGGGGAACGTCCGGGAGCTGGAGAACACGGTCGAGCGTCTCCTTATCATGAGAGAGGGGGACCGGATCGACGCGGAGGACCTGCCGGAGAAGATCTCGGCCGTCTCCGCCGCGCCGGAAGGGGGGGGGCTGAGGCTCCCGCCGGAAGGGTACTCGCTGGAACAGCTGGAGATGGAGGTGGTCCTGGAGGCGCTTAACCGCTGCGACTGGAACCAGACCGCCGCGGCGCGGTTCCTGCGCATCCCGCGGCATACCCTCATCTACAGGATGGAAAAATACCATATAACGCAACCCGGGAGGAAATGATGAAGCGTTGGATCTGTGCTCTGCTGCTCCTGGCGGTCCTGGGCGCGCTGGGGTGCTCGAAGAAATCGGAGCCGCCGGCCGCCGAGGGGAACCCCGCCCCTGATTTCACCGTGAACGACCTTTCGGGGAAGCAGGTGCAGCTCGCCTCCACCAGGGGCAAAGTGGTCCTGGTCAACTTCTGGGCCACCTGGTGCCCCCCCTGCCGCGAAGAGATCCCGTCCATGATGAAGCTGAACCAGGCTATGCAGGGAAAGAACTTCCAGATGCTCGCCATCTCCATCGACGAGGGGGGGAGGGACGCCGTGCTGCAGTTCTTCCAGCAGAGCGGCGCGCAGCTGCCGGCCCTGCTCGACACGGACGGGAAGATCTCCAGGCGCTACGGCACCACCGGGGTTCCGGAGACCTTCATAGTCGACAAGAAGGGGATCATCCGTAAAAAGGTCGTAGGGGGAATGGACTGGAGCCACCCCGAAGTGATACAGTTCCTCGAACAGATGATGCAGGAGAAGTAGGGAAGCCGGCGGAAGAAAGCGCGGCGCGGCCGGAAGGGGCGCCTTGGGGAGGGTCACAGCATGGAAGCGAACAACATCAGCATAGTCGGCGCCTTTGTCGCGGGTCTGTTGTCGTTTCTCTCGCCCTGCGTCCTGCCGCTGATCCCGTCCTACATCACCTACATCACCGGGCTCTCCTTCGCCGATCTGAACGCGGAGCACCCGACCCACAAGGTGAGGCAGCAGACCATCATCCACTCGCTGCTGTTCATCGCCGGGTTCACCTGCGTCTTCGTCCTCCTGGGGGCCTCGGCCACCTTCCTCGGGGATTTCCTGCACGAGCACAAGACGGCGATCAGGAGGATCGGCGGGCTTTTGATCGTCGTCTTCGGCATCCACGTCTCCGGCTTCTTCGACATCGGCATGCTCCTGGGGGAGAAGAAGCTCACCCTGCACAGGAAACCGGCCGGGTACCTGGGGAGCTTCATCGTCGGCGTCGTCTTCGCCGCCGGCTGGACCCCCTGCATCGGGCCGATCCTCGCCACCATCCTGGCCGTCGCCGCCACCGAGGGGCGCGGCGTCTGGCTCCTGCTCACCTACTCCATGGGACTCGCCATCCCGTTCTTCCTCGCCGCCCTAGCCATGCACCAGTTCCTGGTCTTTTTCCGCCGCTTCAAGCGTCACATCCGTTTCTTCGAGATCATCACCGGCATTCTCATGGTGATCATCGGGATACTCATCTTCACCAACTCCCTGGTGGTGATCAGCAGGTACACGAGCGCCTGGTTCGGGGTGTAGGGTAGGGGGGATGCCGTGGGGAGGACCGCCTTTTCCATCCAGCTTTGCGTAGCGGACCTCGGCACCACCGAGGCGTTCTACGCGGGGATACTGGATCTTCCGGTGCAGCGGGCCATCACCCCTTTCGGGGCGCCGGAGCACCTCCTTTTGAAGAGCGAGGGGGGAGAGGTGATCTTCGTGGAGGATCAGGCGGTGGGGCAGCTGCACCCGATCCTGGAGGCGCGCCTGGACAACTTTCCGCGCGGGGTGGGGATGACGCTGCACGTGAAGGTGACCGGGATCGAGGATATCTACCAGGAACTCCTGGAGGAGGACCTGGAGATCCTCTACCCCCTGGAGCTGAAGCCGTACGGCACGCTGGAATTGTGGTGCTTCGACCCGGACGGCTACCTGGTGGTCCTTGAGGAAGAGGTCAGGGGGCGCTGATGGTGAAGACGCCGCTCTCCTCGCCGTTCTGGTTCACCACCTGCAGCCTGATCTCCTTGAGGGTCGGGTCGTACGGGTGGCGGTAGTAGATCAACTGGTTGCAACCTGCGTAGATGAGTTCGTCCCGCTCCCCCACCACCTGTTTTCCCGTCGCGATCCTGTTGCCGTCCACCACCAGTACCGATGTCTGCTGGAAATTCCGCCCGGTCACCGTGAGCTCATAGTAGTTGACGAGTTCCCTGCCGACGGCGACGCTCCCTATCTCCGGCTTGGCGTCGAGGAAGAGGGCGAGAACGCCCGAGATGGCGTCCGAGGGGTTCTTCACCTGTACCTGGTGCAGTCCGGGGGTGAGCGCCGGCGCGATGAAGGAGAGCGCCGCGGGGGAGAGGTAGCGGCTGGTGACGGCGGCGCCGTCGAGGATGACGCGCGCGCCTTCGCGGAAGTTGGCTCCGTTCACCGTGACCTCGCGCTCCCGGCCGGAGGCGCAACTGGTCACCGTGTCGGGAGAGAGCGAAGACGCCACCGGCTTTTGCGCCTGCAGCACGAAATTGTATGCCCGGCTGGTGGAGCCGTCCTCCCTTTTCAGGTAGAGGGCGTACACCCCGGGGGGAAGGTCCGGGATCTCGATGACGACGACCCGTCCGCCTGCCGCGGCTGTGGCCGGTACCTGGCGGCTGCCGAGGAAGGCGGTGGTGCCCGCCGTGAAGCCGGTGCCGTTCAGCGTGACCGTCATCCCCGGCTCCCCCTGGGCGGGTATGATGCTCAGCACGTTCAGGGGGGTGGACGGCGCCGCTTCGGGGCGCCTGGCCGTCCCCCGCTGCTGTGCGAGAGCGGTGGCGGCTATGATCAGGGACAGCATCAGGCTTACGATCAGCGTACGGAACATGATGGATCCTCCTGAAGCGAAAGGTGCGGGGAAAGCCTGTCACATTGTCAATTGTCCATTGTCAATTGTCAATCGTCATAGCCAGCCAGGTGCCGGCCACCAGGAAGATGAAGTTGGTGCCCCAGGCCGCCACCACCGGCGGCAGGAGTCCGACCTGGCCGAAGGAGATCATCACCGAGTTGGCTATGACATAGATGAAGCCGACTCCTAGGGAGAGCCCGATGCCGAAGGCGATGCCGCTCGACCTCCCCCCGCGCAGCGCGAACGGTATGCCGAGAAAGGCCATGACCGCGCAGCCAAAGGGCATGGAGACCCGGCTGTGCATCTGGGTCACGTACCTGGTCGGGTCGTGCCCCCCCGCCTTCAGTTTCCTGCAGTAGCGGTTCAGCTGCTTGAGCGTCATGCTGTCCGAGTACTTGCCGAGCACCTTCAGGTCCGCCGGTTTGAGCTTCAACTGCACCGGGAGCCCCTTCAGCTTCCGGGTCCCCGACAACTCCCCGGCGCGGAAATCCCTCAGCGTCACGTCGTTCAGGCTCCACCCCCGCTCGGTAAGGAGCGCCTCCGCCGCGTCGGTGCGCTTGAGCGGCGTCCCGGTCCCCGGCTGCAGCTCCCAGAGGGTCACCCCCTTCAGCACCTGCCTCGCGGGATCGAAGAGGCTCGCCCTGAGGACGGTCCCCTCCTCGCGGTACCAGATGTTCTCCTGGCGGAAGTAGGTGCTGGGGCTCTTCTTCTGGATCAGCACCTCCTGGATGTAGCTTCGTTCGGCAAAGGTTCTGGGGATGACCAGCTCCGCGTTGGCGAGGATGACGAGGCTTGCCAGAGTGGAGATGACGAGGATCGGGGCGCTGATCCGGGCGAGGCTCACCCCGCAACTCCGCATGGCGGTAAGCTCCGAGGAGAGCGAAAGCGTCCCGAGCGTCAAAAGGGTCGCCATCAGCACGGCAAGGGGCGCCGCGTCGTTCACCATCTCGGGGATCTTGTAGATGAAGAAGAGGGCGATATGCTCCATTTTCGCGCCGCCGCGCGTGTAGCGGGAGATCTTTTCCATGAAGTCGACCACCAGGTAGATGGCGACGAACGAGCCGAGGCAAAGCGACAGCATCCTCAGGTACGCCTTCGCGACGTAGCGGGTCAGAATCCTCATCGTCCGCCCCCCTTGCCGAGGCGGGCCATGAGGGCCTCCTTCAGGCGCGGGTAGAGCGAGGCGAGCGGCAGCGGCTCCTCCGCCGCGGTTTGCCGGAACAGGTACCCGCCCAGGAGCAGGAAGAGGACGTTGGGAGACCAGCTGGAGAGGACCGGCGGGAGGAACCCCTTGTCCCCGAGCGTGTCGAAGGCGGAGAGGACGATGTAGTAGAAAAGAAGTACCACGATGCTCAGGGAGAAGCCGGACGCCTTGCCGGAACGCTTGTTCTGGATCCCCAGCGGCATCGCCAGGAGGGTGAAGACGAAACAGGAGAAGGGGAGCGCCAGGCGGCTGTGGAACTCCTGCGCCATGGAGCGGACATCCTTCTCCTTCGCACCCCGCGGCGGATGCATCAGCTCGGTCATGGACATCTCAGACGCCTTCCGCATCGGTGCTTTGTTTGCCGGCGCCAGCGCAACCCGGAGGTTGTACTCCTGGAACTGCACCATCCGATAGCCGCTTTTGGCCTCGCTGCGGTGGATGGAGCCGTTTTGCAGGTGGAATTCCATGGCGTGGTTTCCCGGGTCGGAGAGAAGCGCGCCTGCGCTTGCGAAGATCGTCGCGGGAGCTGCCGAGTCCCTTTCGTCGTGGACGATGACCCCGGACATGGTCTGCCCCTTGGGGTCGAGGTTCTCGGCGTAGATCACCATCCCCGGGAAGGCGTTGTTGAAGACCTTCTCCTTGATCGCGACGGCGGCGCTGTTCTGCGCGATGTCGAACATCAGCTTCTTGAACGAGCTGTTGCCCCAGGGGACCGCGTAGACGGTGACCCAGAGGCAGGCAAGCGAGGTGAAGAGCGAAAAAAGCAGCGGCGGGGGGAGCAGGCCGTACAGGCTGATGCCGCAGCTCTTCATCGCGGTGATCTCGCTGTCCCCGGAGAGGCGCCCGAAAGCGAGGAGGATGGAGAGAAGCAGCGCCATCGGGATGGTGTAGAGCCAGAAGGAGGGGAGGAGGTAGAGCACCATCCGGATCACGTCGCCGAAGGGGACCCCCTTCTCGACCACCATCTCGGCAAGCTTCAGGAAGCGGCCCATCAGAAGGACGAAGGTGAAGGTCGCCATGCCGATCAGGAAAGGCGGCGGTATCTCCTTGAATATATAGACGTTGAGCGTTTTTTTCATGAAGTGGGCCATGATACATGAGATGGCGGGGGAAGTAAAGAAGGAGAGGTCTTGATCTTGATTGCGCTTTCCTGTAAAGATGTGGGCATGGAAAACAAAGAGATCATCAAGAAGGCGCTGCTTTTCTCGGGACTGGACGAGGAGTATCTGGTCGAGGTCGCCGGGATCGCGGTGAGGCGCCCCTTCGCGAAGGGGGAGACCCTTTTTACCGAGGGGGAAAAGGCGGAAGGCTTCTACCTGCTGGCTTCGGGGGCACTGAAGCTCTGCAAGATATCGCCTGACGGCAGGGAGAAGGTGCTGCACATGGTCCACCCGGTGGAGACCTTCGCCGAGGCGGCCTTCTTCGGCGACGGGATGTATCCCGCCGAGGCGCGCGGGGTGGAAAAGGGGGAGGTGCTCTTCTTTGCCCGCGGCGCCTTCATGGGGCTTCTGGAGCGCAACCCCCGCTTCTCCATGAACCTGATCGCCTCGCTGTCGCTGCTTTTGCGCCGCTTCGCCAGGCAGATCGAGGAACTCTCCTTCGCGGACGCGCCGTCGCGCCTGGCTTCCTACCTCCTCGACCTCGCGGCGCGCAAGAGCACGAGCTTTCAGGGGAAGACCTACCTGGAGCTCGACATGCGCAAGGGGGAGCTCGCCTCGCGCCTTGGCACCGTCAGCGAGACCCTGTCGCGCACCTTCAAGAAATTGAAGGAGGAAGGGGTCATCGAGCTGGACGGGAACAAGGTGACCATCATGCAGATGGAAAAGCTGAAGACGATCGCGGGGAGATAGCGGAGAACCTCTGTTCCGGACACGGCGACGATACCGCGGGATGCGGGTTGATGAAGGCAGATCGGGCAGGGCGCTCTTTTTCGGTATACCGGCAAGGGCCCTGTTCAATCTGCCTTTATTAGTTTCAAGGTGAATGTATTTTAAGCTTACTTGCGGGAAAAATACAGCTGCGGCGATTACGCATCCGCTCCCACAGGAGGGTTGCAAACATTTGAATCTAAAATATTAATTAATATTTTTATTTAATGGCGAAGATTGGGCTTGATATAGGAAAAGAGACTGCTATAATTTGCCGGGTCGCCGGTCCTGGATAATGAAGCAGGTTCTTGTGGAGGTAGCTTGGATTGGGAATGTTGTTGGAGTAAGGAAGAGATTGCGCCCGAGAGCTGTCCATACGTGGGGGAGGGAGAGGAGGATCTCTACACCTCCCACCGTCGCCGGGTCGTGGAGAAGTGCGTCGAGTGCCCCCGTTTCAAGAACGACCTGGCCAGGATGAAGGGGACGGGTTACCCGCTTTCGGACGTGCTCCCGTACATCCTGACCGAGTTCCAGGAGCAGAAGTCCCAGATGGGGGCGATGCTGAGCTTCCTGAACAGCAAGAACCGCGAGATCAAGTTCCTGCGCGAAGTAGGCCTCGTGCTGCAGACCTCCCTGGACCTGGACGAAGTCCTCTCCATCGCCATGACCGCCATCACGGCGGGGAAGGGTTTCGGCATGAACCGGGCCTTCCTCCTGATGACGGACAAGGAGCGCCGCAACATCCGGGGCTACCTCGGCGTCGGTCCCAGGGACTACGAGGAGGCATGGCGGACCTGGGAGGATATCGGACGGAGCAACTTCAGCCTGAGGGAATTGGCGCGGGATTTCCAGAAGACCAAGCTCTCCTCCGAGAAGGTGAAGTTCCACGACATCCTGCAGCAGCTCACCGTGCCGCTCGCGGACCAGGGGCACATCTTCAACCGTACGCTCCTCGGCAAGAAGCCGATCCTGGTGGAGAACGCACTGAACAACCCCGACCTCGACCGGGGGCTGGCCCGCATCCTCGGGGTCGACACCTTCCTGGTCATGCCTCTCATATCGAGAAACCGCCGCATCGGGATCATCATCGCGGACAACTGCATCACCCACAAGCCGATCACCCTGCAGGACATGCAGTCGCTGGAGACCTTCGCCTTCCCGGTCGCCTTCGCCCTCGAACGCGCCTCTCTCTACGAGCGCCTCCAGGAGGAGGTGGCCAAGCAGAAGGCGGCAAACGTCAAGCTCCGCGAACAGCAGGAGTTGATCGTGAAGATGGAGAAGATGGCGCTGGTGGGGAAGATCACCTCCAGCATCGCGCACTCCATAAGGAACCCGCTCATGGTGATCGGAGGCTTCGCCCGGACCCTGCTCAAGGGGAGCACGGAGAACGACGAGAACAGGACCTACCTGGAGTCGATCGTGCGCGAGACGAGGCAGCTGGAGGACGTGTTGAGCGAGGTTTTGGACTATTCCGAGTCGCTCTTCCCGGTCACGGACTACTGGGACCTGAACGAGCTGGTGAGGGCGGCGCTGGCGGAGCTTTCCGGGGTCATGGAGCAGGCGGGGGCGGTCTGCATCCAGGAACTCTCGACCGAGCTCCCGATGGTGCGGATCGACTACAAGCAGATCAGCTACTGTCTGAAGACCATCACCGCCACGGCCCTCTCCACCCTGGGGCAGGGGGGGGAGCTGACCGTGGAGAGTCTCCAGGACGGGGACGGGGTGATGTTGCGCATCAGCGACAACGGCAAGTCCCTCTCCAGGAAAGCGATGGAGACGCTGACGGCGCCGTTTTTCCAGACCCAGGAGATGGGGGAGGGAGTCGGCCTGTCGCTTTGCAAGACCATACTGGAGAGGCAGGGGAGCACGCTGTCAATAACGAGCCGTCCCGGTGGCGGCAATATCTATAGTATCCGGCTCTTGACGAGAAAGGAGAATGTCTGACATGGCGAAACTGTTGGTGGTGGATGACGAGGCGAACATCAGGCTTTTGTACGCGCAGGAGCTGAGCGATGAGGGGCACGAAGTGGTGACGGCGGCGTCGGCGACCGAGGCCGTGGAGAAACTCCAGGCGGGGGATTTCGACCTCGCCGTCCTGGACATCAAGCTGAAAAACGAGAGCGGCATCGATCTCTTGCAGCAGATAGTAAAGGAGCGCCAGACCCTCCCGGTGATACTCTGCACCGCCTTTTCCTGCTATAAGGACGACTTCTCCGCCTGGCTCGCCGACGGTTACGTCGTGAAGTCGAGCGACCTGCAGGAGCTCAAAGACGAGATAGCCCGGGTCCTCGCCAAGAAGCAGAAGGCCGCGGCGACCTAGAAAAACCTCAACCTTAGTCTTAGTCTTAATCTTAATCTGATTCCTGATCTGCTATGCTCCGGAGGGTTAACCTATGAAGGCAGTCATTATGGCGGGGGGCTTCGGCACCCGCATGCAACCGCTCACCTGCAACCTCCCCAAGCCGATGGTTCCGTTGATGAACCGTCCCATCATGCTCCACATCGTGGAACTCCTGAAGAAATACCAGATCACCGACCTGGTCATGCTCCTGTACCATCAGCCGAGCGTGATCAAGAACTTCTTTCGCGACGGCGCCGACCTGGGGGTCAGGATCACCTACGTGACCCCTTTGGAGGACATGGGGACGGCGGGCGCGGTGAAGTGCGCGGAGAAGTTCCTGGACGAGCGCTTCCTGATCATCTCCGGCGATCTTCTCACCGATTTCAACCTGCAGAAGGTGATCGACTTCCACGAGGCCAACAAGGCGCTGGCCACCATCACGCTCACCTCGGTCAAGGACCCGCTCCAGTTCGGCGTGGTCATCACGGACAAGGAGAAGCGGATCACCCAGTTCCTGGAGAAGCCCGGCTGGGGCGAGGTCATCTCGGATACCATCAACACCGGCATCTACGTCCTGGAGCCGGAGATCTTCAAGTACATCCCGGAAGGGGAGAACTTCGACTTCTCGCAGGACCTCTTTCCGCTGCTTCTGAAGAAGAAGTCGCCGCTCTTCGGCTTTCCGGTCAAGGGGTACTGGCGCGACATCGGGAATACCGACTCCTACCGTGAGGCCCACCACGACATCCTGAAGGGAAAGGTGAGCGTCAAGGTGGACGAGTCGAGGAAGGAGATGGTCGGAACCGACCTCCGTATCGGCCTCGACGTGAGGCTCGGCGAGGGTACCGTACTCGAGGGGACCGTGGTGGTGGGCGACAACTCGCAGGTGAGCCCGGGGGCCCAGATCAAGGACTCGGTGATCGGCCGCAACTGCACCATCGAGGCGGGGGTGAGGCTCTCGCGCGCGGTGGTCTGGGACAACGTGTACATAAAGAAGGGGGCCAAGATCAACGACTGCGTGATCTGCAACAACGTCAGCGTCGGCTTCGGCACCGTGATGGAGGAAGGGGGGGTGGTGGCGGACGACACCGCCATCGGCGAGGAGGCCTACATCAAGAGGGACGTCAAGATCTGGCCCCGCAAGGTGATCGAGGGGGGCGCCACCGTCACCGGGAACCTGATCTGGGGCGAGCGCTGGAAGAAGTCGCTCTTCGAGGGGGAGATGATCAAGGGGCTCACCAACATCGAACTCACCCCGGAATTCGTGGCGAAGCTCGGCTGCGCCTACGGCACCTCCCTCCCCAAGGGGAGCCACGTCCTGGTCGGCCGCGACGCGACGCTCTCCTCCCGGATGTTGAAGCGGAGCTTCCTCGGGGGGATCCTCTCCGCCGGGGTGAACGTGCGCGACATCAGGATGGTCTCCCTCCCGATCCTGCGCTACAAGCTCCGCACCTTCGGCGAGGTGGGAGGGGTGCATTTCCGCCAGTCGATGGAGGACCCGGCGACCACCGAGATCGTCTTCCTCGACGCCGACGGCCTCGACTTCTCCAGCTCCATGGGGAAGAACGTGGAGCGGATCTTCTACAAGGAGAACTTCCGGCGCGCCCACCACATGGAGCCGGGGGGGATCACCGAACTCCCGCAGGTGCTGGACTTCTACCGCGAGGGGTTCTTCCGGGGACTGGACCAGCAGCTGATCCGGGGGGCGGGCGCCAAGGTGGTGATCGACTTCAACCATTCCGCCGCGGGGCAGATACTCCCGCAGATCCTGAACGACCTGGGGTGCGAGGTGATCGGGCTCAACACCTACCTGGACGAGCAGCGCGGCTCCAAGAGGGCGGACGAGAAGCCGCACTCCCTGCAGCAGCTCTCGAAGATCGTGGTGACGCTGGAGGCGCGCGCCGGGTTCTGGCTCGACCCGACCGCCGAAGAGATGGTGCTCGTGGACGAGACCGGGAAGGTGTACCCCCCGGAGGAACTCCTGCCGCTCATGACGGCGCTCATGCTGAAAAGCGGCGTCAGGGGCGCCTTCGCGGTCCCCGTCTCCGCCCCGTCCATCATCGAGGAGATGGCGCTGGAGAACGGCTGCTCGGTCCGCAGGACCAAGAGCGCGGAGCGCTCCATGATCGAGGTGGCCATCTCCCCCGAGGTGGTGCTGGCGGGATCGATGGGGGGGCGCTTCGCCTTCCCGAAGTTCCAGGCCGCCTTCGACGGCATGTTCACCATCGCCAAGACCATCGAACTCTCCGCCGCCGCCGGCATCCCGCTTTCCCGCGTGATGAGGGACGCCCCGCGCAGATGCTTCCTGCAGGGGAAGGTCCCCTGCGTCTGGGAGAAGAAGGGTGGGATCATGCGCAAGATGAGCGAGGACAGCCTGGAGAAGGAGGCGAGCTTCATCGACGGCATCAAGGTCTCGTTCGGGCACGACTGGGTGCTGGTGCTCCCGGACCAGTACCAGCCGGTGATCCACGTCGTGGCCGAGGCGAAGGAGCAAAAGACGGCGCAAAGGCTCCTGGAGGAGTACATGCAGAAGGTCGAGAAGTGGAAGAAGGAGCTGCCGTAAGGCGATCCGCCCGCGGCGGGAACAGTGCGGCGGCAGGCGCCAGGCTCGCCGCACCCAAAGAGGTAACATGACCGAGCCGTTGTACGTCTCCTTCCTGTGGCACATGCACCAGCCCTTCTACAAGGATCCGGTCCGGGGGGAGTACGTCCTCCCCTGGGTCTACCTGCATGCGGTGAAGGACTACTACGACATGCCGGCCATAGTCGACGCGGCGCCGGGCGCGAGGGTCGTCTTCAACCTGGTCCCCTCGCTTTTGGAGCAGATCATCGACTACGCCTCCGGCGAGGCGGTCGATCCCTTCCTGCTGCGGGCCCGCATGTCGCCGGCGGAGATGGGGGAGATGGACAAGCTCTTCATCCTGGAGAACTTCTTCTCCGCCAACCGGCAGCGGATGATCGAGCCGCACAGGCGCTACCGCGAGCTCTACGCGCTTGCCGGAGACGGCGCCCCGGGGAGCCCGTCCGAGAGGATCGCCCGCCTGAGCGACCAGGACTTTCTGGACCTGCAGGTCTGGTTCTACCTCTCCTGGACCGGCGAGGCGGCCCGCCGGCGCTTCCCGCTCTTCCTGGAGCTGATTCGCAAGGGAGAGGGGTTCACCGCGGCGGACAAGCTCCTCCTTCTGGAGACCCAGCGCGAGCTGATCGGGGAGATCATCCCGCTCTACAAGCGGCTGCACGAGGAGGGGAAGGTGGAACTCTCCGTCACGCCGTACTTCCACCCGATCCTCCCCCTTTTGTGCGACACTCGCATCGCCCGGGTCGCCATGCCCAAGGCGAACCTCCCGAGCATCCCCTACCGCTACCCGGAGGACGCCCGGGGGCAGGTGGCCTACGGCATCGAGACCTTCGAGAAGCTCTTCGGCTTCACCCCGAAAGGGATGTGGCCCTCGGAGGGGTCGGTGAGCGACGAGGCGCTCGCCATCATGGCGGAGAAGGGGATCTCCTGGACCGCCTCGGACGAGTGGGTGCTGTCGCAGACCCTCCCGGGGGGGCTGGGGCGCGAGCGCGAGGCGCTCTACCACCCGTACAGCTTCCGGCGCGGTGAGCGCGACATCGCCCTGTTCTTCCGGGACCAGGGGCTTTCCGACCTGATCGGCTTCACCTATTCCCAGTGGGAGACGGAGCGGGCCGTGGCGGACTTCGTCGGGAAGCTGAGGGAGGTGCGGCAGCGCTGCCGCACGGCCTGCGTGGTCCCGGTGATCCTCGACGGGGAGAACGCCTGGGAGTACTACCCGGAGAACGGCCTTCCCTTTCTTTCCAAGCTCTACGCGGCGATCGAGCAGACCCCCGGGCTCGCGGCGGCCACCTTCTCCGAGGTGCTGGAACTCGTCCCGGAGAGGCACCCCCTGGGGCACGTGCACCCCGGCTCCTGGATCAACGCCAATTACGGCATCTGGATCGGGCACCCCGAGGAGAACCTCGGCTGGGAGTACATCGCCAAGGCGCGGGCGGCGGCCGTGCGTGGAAACCCGGAGGTGGCGAGCCTTTTGTCCGGCGGCGAAAGCCGCGACGAGACGGCCAGGCTGGCCTGCAAGGCGCTCTATGCGGCCCAGGGGAGCGACTGGTTCTGGTGGTACGGGGACGACCACTACTCCCCCCACTCCGGGAGCTTCGACCTCCTCTTCAGAAGCCATCTCATGAACGTCTACCAGCTCCTCGCGCTGGAGATCCCGAGCGAGCTCAAGGCGCCGATCAAGAAACAGTTCCCGGCAGGTTTCGTCCGGGCTCCCGCCGCCTTCATAACGCCGGCCATGACGGGGGTGGCGAGCGACTACTTCGAGTGGCTCGCCGCGGGGCTCTACGACCTCACCAAGCTTTCCTCCGCCATGCATGCGGCGGAGGGGCTTTTGCAGTCGTTCTTCTACGGCTTCGACCTGAACTTCTTCTACTTCCGGATCGACGGCGTGCATTCGCTGGATAAAACCCTGCAACAGGAAGACCGGCTCTGGCTGCACCTTTCGCACCGCGGCGAGCTGAGGCTGGAGATGGAGCTTGGCTCCGGCGAGCGCCGGCTGCAGTCGAGGACGGACCTGGGGTGGCAGGAGACCGGGATCGCGGCGCGCTACAGCATCGGCCGGATCGCCGAGGCGCGCGTGCCGCTCTCTCCCCTGGGGCTTTGCGCCGGGGACCAGGTCGAGGCGTATTTCACCATCACCCGCGGCGGCACGCAACTCGGGCGCTGGCCCTTTGACGCGACGCTCACGCTCTCCTATGCGGGCCCCGAGCTGGGGCTGGAACTGGGGCTGGAGCCGCCGCCGGCCTCGATGGTCCCGGGTTCGGAATCTCATGAATAATTTATTGTAGAAATACCTTTACCTATTTCTCTAATTAATCTAAAATAGCTTATAATTCCGAGGTCTTAGAGGTTTTACATGAAGATTTTGTTCGTAGCGTCCGAGGTCACCCCCTTTGCCAAGACCGGAGGTCTGGCGGACGTGGCCGGCGCGCTCCCCAAGACGCTCAAGGCCCACGGTCACGACGTGAGGATCATGATGCCCTTCTACTCGGTGGTTGAGAAGGGGGGCATGGCCGTCAGGAAGGGGCGCAAGAGCGCCTCGGTCATCATCGACGGCGTCGAGAAGAAGGGGTTCCTGCGCCAGGCTTCGCTCGGGGAGATCCCGGTTTACCTCATCGAGAACAAGGAGTACTTCGCCAGGGAGGAACTCTACGGCACCCCGAGCGGCGACTATCCGGACAACGCCCAGCGTTTTTCCTTTTTCTGCCGCTGCGTGCTGGAACTCCTGAAGAAGATGGACTTCCGCCCCGACATCATCCACTGCCACGACTGGCAGACGGCGCTGATCCCGCACTACCTGAAGCACGAGAGAAAGCACGATCCCTTCTTCGCTAAGACCGGCGTCATCTTCACCATCCATAACCTCGCCTACCAGGGGCTCTTCCCGCCCGAGGCGCTGGCGACCATGGGGCTCTCCAAGGAGTGCTTCACCATCGACGGTCTGGAGTTCTACGGCAAGGTCAACCTGCTCAAGGGGGGGATAGTGACCGCCGACCTGGTCACCACCGTCTCCGAGGCGTACTGCCGCGAGATCCAGACGCCGGAGATGGGGTGCGGACTGCACGGGGTACTGCAGAACAGGAAGGACGACCTCGTCGGCATACTGAACGGGCTCGATTACGACGAATGGAACCCGGCCATGGACAAGGAGATCATGAAGAACTACAGCCATGCCTCCCTGTCCGGCAAGATGGTGGACAAGATCGGCCTGCAGAGGCTGATGGGTCTTGTCAGCGCACCCGAGATCCCGCTCTTCGGCATGGTGTCGCGCATGGTGGCGCAGAAGGGGTTCGACCTGATCGCGGAGGTTCTCCCGACCATGGCCAAGGCGCCGATGCAGTTCGTGCTCCTGGGCAACGGCGAGGAGCGCTACCTGAAGGCGTTCAAGGAGATAAAGGCCGCGGGCGCACGCAACATCTCCTTCAATAGCGGCTTCGACCATTCCCTGGCCCCGAAGATCTACGCCGGGAGCGACATGTTCCTGATGCCCTCCTTCTTCGAGCCGTGCGGGCTCGGGCAGTTGATCGCGATGCGCTACGGCACCGTCCCGGTGGCGCGCAGGACCGGCGGGCTTGCCGACAGCGTGTTCGATCCGCAGGACGCCGACAAGACCCCCAACGGTTTCCTGTTCGAGGAGTACACCCCGGAGGCGCTCTGGGAGGCGATGAGCCGGGCCATGACGGCGTACCAGGACAAGGTGTTCTGGAAAAAGCTCATGCGACGCGGCATGAGCAGCGACTATTCCTGGCAGAACTCGGTGAACAAGTACCTGGAGCTTTACCGGAGGGCGTTGGCGCGCAAGGGAGGTGAAGCGTGACGGTAGAGATCGACGACCTGGACGAGCTGACCAGCGAGATCCGCAGACTCATCGAAAGCAACAAGGCATTCCTGGAGCGGGTCAGCGACGAGGATTACGATGAGGAAGGCGAGGACGAGGCAGAGCCGGAAGACGAGCCCGAGTCGGCTGAGGATTTCGAGGAACTTTGAGAAGGGGGCCAAGCGGCTCCCGCGGAAATGAAAAGGGCGGCACCGGGAAAATCCCCGGCGCCGCCCTTTTTGGTTTTATTGTGTCTCGCTCCTTGTTGCCGCTACTTCGCGGGGGGAGTCTCCGGCACGATATCCCCGGAGGGGACGGCAACCGGCGCCGGCTGCGGCGCGGGAGCCGGTGCGGCCGGTGCGGCGGCCGGTGCAGTCGGTGCGGCTGCGGGTGCGGGAGCCGCGGGTGCGGCCGTCGGCGCTGCCGGGGTCGGTGCGGCTGCGGGAGCCGGAGCCGGAATGACGACCGGGGCCGGGGTCGGGGGGAGCGTCTCTTTCTCCTTCTCCTTCCAGAACAGCGGCTTGTAGGTCTTCAGCAGGGTAAGCATCTCCTCGTACTGCTTGGCGTAGATGGTCGACACCTGCGGTGCGTTGGCGATGCTGGAGGGCTCGGTCTTGGCGAAGGCGGCCGTCACGCCGGCGACGGTCTTGAATTTCACGTCCACCTTCTCGCTCAGGTTCGCCGCCGCCTCGTCGAAGTCGGGGTACTGCAGCGCGAAGAAGAGCGGATAGGAGAGGGTTGACTGCCGGAAGTTCGGGTACTCCCAGATCGTGTTCCCTTCCCGGTCGATCATCTGGGCCGTCATGATCAGGTAGTTGAAGTTGGTCTCCAGGAAGGAGAGGAAGTTGCTGGAGAAGACCTTGCCCGGCCTGGTGAGGCCGCTCACCGTCACGAAGAGGAGGGCGTCCAGGCCGTTTTCCGTCATGAGCTGCTTCAACTCGTCCTTCTTGTAGAAGTACTTGTTGTAGATGACGCCGGCGTCGTCGCGCCGCTCCTTGCTGGAGACCAGGGTCGAGAAGAGGCGGGCCGGATCCCCTTCCACCTGCCTGACGGCGTAGAAGGTGCCGGTCGCCCTGAGGCGAGCGATCAGCTCCTTCTCGTTCTTCGCGTTGTAGGCGCGGACCAGCGCGACTATGGCCCCCTTCTCCGGGTGCCTGATGTCGGATTCGGCGTCGGTGAAGATGGGGGCGACCCCGATGGTCTTCACCTTCTTCTCCAGGGTCTCCTGCGGGATGCTGTAGTAATTGTGCGCGCAGCCGAACATGCTGCAGGTTGCCAAGAGTAGCAGTGCTGATTTCAAAACGGTCCGCATGGGGTTAACGCCTCCTGTAAAGGAATTCCAACGTACATTGCCGTCTTATAGCAGAAGCTCACCTGAAGCGCCACAGCTTATTGCTGTTCCTCCAGCATGATGAACCCTACCTGCCGTCCGGTGTCGCCGCCGTCGCGGCGGTAGGAGAAGAAGAGTTCCTGGTTGCAGCTGACGCAGAACTCCGTTCCCTGGACCTGCGAGGCCGAAAGCCCGGCGTCGGAGAGGAGCAGCCGGTTCGCGGCGGCTAAGTCGAGCATCCATTTCCCCTCGGCATGCTCCTTAGCGACAAGATCCCAGGCCATGCCCGCTTTCTTGAATGCGTCCCGCACCGGGCGGTCCACCTCGTAGCAGCAGCCGGAGATGGAGGGGCCGATGGCGGCGAGGATGTCCTTCTTGTCGCAGCCAAAGAGGGTCACCATCGCCTCGACGCCTTTCCCTGCGATGTTGGCGGCCGTCCCCTGCCACCCGGCGTGCAGGGCGGCAACCACCCGCTGCACCGGGTCGTGCAGCAGGACCGGTACGCAGTCTGCGATGCAGACGGCGATGCAGATCCCCGGCTGGTTGGTGACGATGCCGTCGCATTCCAGCTTCAGGAAGTGCGAAAGCTCCGAGTTGGGGGCGTCGATCACCAGGAGGTCCGTGCCGTGCACCTGGGTCACGGTGAGGAAGTGGTCCAGCGTGGCGCCGACGCTCCGGGCGAGGAGGCTGCGGTTTCCTTCCACGTTGTGCGAGGAGTCGAGCGTGTTGCTTCCCAGGTTGAGGGAGTTGTAGGGGGGGCGGGAAACCCCCTCGTGGCGCGTGGTGAAGCCGGCTACGGCCCCCTGCGCGCCGAGTCTCGGCTTCAGGTACTGGATCTTTCCTGCTTTACACATTTCCATGAACGGCACCTCTTTATAGGGGTTAGGGGCTAGGGACTGGGGGCGCCCCATTTCCTAGTCCCTGTTTTTACTTTCCAGATATGCCACGATCCCGGCCATGTCGGGCGGGAGTTCGGTGTCGAACTCAAGGTACTTCCCGGAGACCGGGTGCAGGAAGCCGAGCGTCTTCGCGTGCAGCGCCTGCCGTCCCATCGACTTGATCATCTGCTTCAGTACCGGGTCCTGCACCCCCGAAAGCCTCCCGCCTCCGCCGTAGACCTCGTCGGCCACAAGCGGGTGCCCCGCCTCCGACATGTGCACCCTGATCTGGTGGGTGCGCCCGGTCTCGAGCTTCAGGCGGATCAGCGTGATGCCCGGGTAGCGAGCCAGCACCCGCCAGTGGGTGACCGCCTCCTTGCCGTGGCGCGCCTTCCCGGACATCTTCTTCCGGTCGGTGGGGTGACGGCCGATGATCGACTCGATCCGCCCCTTGTCTTCCTTGGGGCTGCCGTACACCAGCGCGAGGTAGACCCGCTTTATGGTGTGCTCCTTGAACTGCTCGGCGAGCGCGTTGTGCGCCCGGTCGCTCTTGGCTACCACCAGGGTCCCGGAGGTGTCCTTGTCGATCCTGTGCACGATCCCCGGGCGGAGTTCCCCCCCTATGCCGGAGAGGTCCTTGCAATGGGCGAGGAGCGCGTTGACCAGCGTCCCCTCGGGGTTCCCCGCGCCCGGGTGCACCACCATCCCCGCCCCCTTGTTGACCACCACGACCTCCGGGTCCTCGTAGAGCACCTCGATCGGGATCTCCTCGGGCTGCGGCTCGGCGGGGACCGGCGGCGGGACGATGATCGATATCCCCTCGCCACCCTTGAGCTTCAGGGCGGGTTTCTGCTTTTGACCGTTCACCGTGGCGAAGCCGGTTTCTATCAGCCTCAGCGCGGCGGAGCGTGTGATCTCGGGGACGCTGCGCGAGATGAAGCTGTCCAGACGCTCGGGTTCGGCGTCGACGGGAAAGGTGAGCTGGATCGGTTCCATGTTCTGACTGCTCCGGGGAGCGCAAAGGCTCCCGTAAAAAAAGCGAGGGCGCGTTTCGGTTGGAAGCGCGCCCGGGCATTGTTGTCCAAAGAGGAAGTGGTACTGCCTACCAGATGGTCGATTCGATCTTCCCTGCCCGCTTTATCAGTACGTCGACCACGGCTATGTCGAAGATGTTCGAATCCGCCAGCTCCTTGGTGACGCGGGACTGGAAATGCTCCCTCCCCTCGGTCAACTGGTCTTGCAAAACCTCGAATATGTTGTCGTCCTTGATACCCTGCTCAACCTTCTCCTTGTTGTACAGGGCAACATCCGAGATTATCGCCCTCGCAAGCCTTCTGGCCTGATCGCGGTTTTCTATGAGGCTCATGAATTCCCCCGGCTGCTGATATCGGCAATACTATACGCAGTTTTCGCCCAAGATACTATCTTAATTTTAGGGCGAAGTAGATGCTGGCGCTTCCCCTCTTCACGAGGAGCGCCACGGCGCCGCGGTTGCCGGCGCCCTTCATCGCCCTTTGGTACTCGGCCAGGTTGCGCACCTTCCTCTGGTTCACCGACACGATGATGTCGCCGCGCTGGATGCCGCTCTCCTCGGCGATCCCCCCCGGCTCCAGGTCGCTCACCACCACGCCGCTGATGCCGCGCGCCCGCATCTCGGCCCCGAGTTCCTCCACCGACAGGCCGAGGACCCCCGCCTCGCGCTCGGTGGGCCGCTGCGACTGCGCCGGCGTGCTCTCTGCGGATGTGGTGATGACGAAGACCTTGAGCTGCTTGCCGTCGCGGTACAGCTCGACCTCCACCTTCTTGCCGATGGGCGTGTCCCCCACCAGCCGCTGCAGCTGGCGCACGTCCTTCACGGTGGTGCCGGCAAAGCCGGTGATGACGTCCCCCTGCATGATCCCCGCCTTGGCGGCCGGGCCGCCGGGGACCACGTCGTTCACCAGGGCTCCGTAGGCCTTGGGGAGGCCGAACGAATTCGCCATCTCCTGGGTGACCGACTGGATGGAGACGCCGAGCCAGCCGCGGCTCACGTTCCCCTTGCTGATCAGCTGCGTGACCACCTGCTTGGCCATGTTCACCGGGATGGCGAAGCCGATCCCCTGTCCGGCGGCGACGATCGCGGTATTGATCCCGATCACCTCGCCGTACACGTTGAGGAGGGGCCCTCCGGAATTACCCGGGTTGATGGAGGCGTCGGTCTGGATGAAGTCCTCGTAGGTCTCGATCCCCATGTTGGAGCGGCCGGTGGCGGAGATGACGCCCACCGTCACGGTGCGGTCCAGGCCGAAGGGGTTCCCGATGGCTATGGCCCACTGGCCGACCTGCAGCTTGTTGGAGTCGCCAAGGACGGCGGCCGGCAACGGCTCCTTGGCGTTTATCTTTATCACCGCGATGTCCGTCTTCGGGTCGGAGCCGATCACCTTTCCGGTGTAGACGCTCTCGTTGGAGAGTTTCACCTGGATGGTCTCCGCGTCCCTGACCACGTGGTCGTTGGTTACGATGTACCCTTCCTTGTTGACGATGAACCCGGAACCGAGTGAACTCTCCCTGCGGTACTGCGGACGTCCCCCCTCGCCGAAGAACTCCTCGAAGAACGGCGACGACTCGAAGAAGGGGCGGACCAGCTTTTTCCTGCCTACGGTGGAGATGTTGACTACGGAAGGGGTGACGCTTTTTACCAGGTTGGTGAACGCCTGCTGGGTGGCCAGCATGTCCTTGGGGACTTCCTGCACCGGCGCCGGCACGGTCTCCTTGCGTCCCGATTCGTACAGCATCGCCCCTTCTTTTTTCTTGCAGCCGAAAAGGACGCTGAAGACGATCAGGCAGGCAACGAGGACTCTGGCGATTTTCATTTGACGCTCCTAGGGATGGGTGCGCTAACGGAAGTGGAAAGCCTAGCCAAAAAATGGATTGATGTCAACCCTTTCGGCTGTTCCGGGGGGGCTCGACCCCAGTTGTAAATACCCCTTGACGCGGATTAAGGATTTGCATATATATGGCTGAACGGGGGTGCCACGTGCAAGAGCGAATCAAGCAGGAAATTAAGGAGATGAAGCTGGGGGAGAAGGTGCGCAGTCTGCGCCAGGAGCAGCGGCTCACGCTGCAGGCCCTGGCGGACATCACCGGGCTCTCCAAGCCGCTGCTGTCGCAGATCGAGAACGACCAGGTGACGCCGCCCATCGCGACGCTGCTGAAGATCGCGAAGGGGCTGAAGGTCGGCATCCACTACTTCTTCGAGGAAGCGGGGGACCGTCAGAAGTTCATGCTGACCCGCGGCGAGCAGTCCCCTCTCGGGAGCCAGCGACGTCCCGGCAAGGACAAGGTCGAGCATGGCTATATGTATAAGCCGCTTGCTCCCGGGATGCGCCAGAAGAAGGTCGAGCCGTTCCTGATCGAGTTCGAACAGCGCGCGTGGGACGACAGCCTTTTCTACAGCCACGAGGGTGTCGAGTTCGTCTATCTCCTGGACGGGGAACTCGAATTCCACTATGCCGACGAGGTGATGCGGCTGGCCCCGGGCGACAGCATCTACTATGAGTCGTCCGAGCCTCACGGCTATGTCTCGGTGGGCGAGGTCCCGGCCCGCGCGGTCGCCGTCCTTTATACCAAGGGATAGCTCCCGTCCCCTCCGGTGCAGGCTTTTCGCAAATCATGACCTCCTTCCGCCGCCGTGCTTTTTCGTTGCGGCGGAAGGAGTTATGCTCATTTTTTTATTTGACAACTCCATTTCCCGCGCTTAATATCTTACCTTGTCCAAAACCTTCCACGATCATTTCGTTCGTTGCCCGGAATCGCCTCCCCTACCCAATACCGACCTGGCGTAGCAACTTCTTCTGAAGCAGGATGTTCACGACCGCCTTGCCTGTTGCGTTTTTGGTTAGATATTTCTACTCATTAAATCGTTGACGGCCGGGTATCGCTTTGTTATAAAGCTGGACTCCGCAGCACGAACGTTCTTTGCAACCGAATATGTACCGGCAGAAAAGATTGGGACAGGAGTACCT